>Ga0129306_1000636_pt1 | contig 51809 bp, 38 predicted proteins | sample P827metagenome_FD_94438 | JGI IMG/M metagenome (GOLD analysis project Ga0129306, IMG submission 94438) | Capybara group fecal microbial communities from Wisconsin, USA - P827 metagenome | ecosystem: Host-associated > Mammals > Digestive system > Large intestine > Fecal | place: USA: Wisconsin... | reverse complement strand
GTTCAAGCAAGCTTGACTCTGCTTTCGTTTTTTCACGGTTTTTCTTGGTTGTACTGCTGGGGCCGTAGGCTGTCTGTGGTTTCAGGCAAGGAATGGTTATGCTTGCATAAACAGGGCTTGCTTGAAGCCTCAGACAAATGCTCGCAAGAGCATGCGGTACAAACAAGGGTTTTGTAGGTTTTGGTTCATGCTAACACAGGAATTTACAGGTGATCCTAAAAAACCCTGCAACTGCGCCGTCCACGAAACAATCATCTGATAGTCTGTTAGTCTAAAAGTCTGAAAGTCTAAAAACTATTCTTCATTTTTAATTTTTATTTTTTTACTTAAGTTTCGCAAGTATGAAATTGTACCAGAGAGGAACGCCCCGAAGGGGCATGGAGCACATAGCCCAGGGCAACGCCCTGGGTACAAATGACAAAAGAAACAATCGCCCTGAAAGGGCAAAAGCATTCAAAATTAATTCTTTTGCCCTTTCAGGGCGCGAAAATGGCAGGAGCTTGGATATACCCAGGGCGTTGCCCTGGGCTGGTGGCTTTCTGCCCTTTCAGGGCGCTCATCGCTGTCTAGGCTCGTTTTTTTACTTGCGAAACTTGAAATTTTTTAATCTTCAATCTTCAATTTCCAAAGGTGTTGAACGAAATACACTATCTTGCATTTTTTAACGCTTTTTTCTTGTAATTTATAAGCCGGAAGTGTATTTTTGCACCCGAATGATAATTAAAAGGTGAAACCATGAGCCGTCGTGCTACGACCCTTGCCACGCTGGCTACCGCTGTCCTCTGGGTGGCGGTGGTGGTATGGTGGCATGTGGATAACCCTTCGCGGAGCCTGACGACTTCTGAGCCTGGCGCCGACATGCGCCCCGAGGGTACGGCACGCAAGGCGGACGACGTGAGAATCGGCGAGTTCTTCATGGCGCACGAGGGCGTCAAGCAGCCTTCTGCTTCGCTTGCCGACGCATGGGCGGGCTTCCGCGGCCCCGACAGGACGGGCATCGTGACGCACACATCGCCCATCCGCCTGAAGGAGGGCGACTTCGAAACGCTTTGGACGGTGGAGACGGGCGAAGGGCATGCGGCACCTGCCGTATGGCACGGACGGGTGTACGTCCTGGATTACGACGAGCATCTGTCAAGCGACGCCCTTCGCTGCCTGAACCTGGCGACGGGCGAGGAGCTGTGGCGACGCTGGTATCGCGTCCCCATGAAGCGCAACCACGGCTTCAGCCGCACCATTCCCGCCGTGTCGGCCGACGGACAGGTGGTGACCATAGGGCCGGAGGGTCACGTGATGGCGTGCGACGCCACTACGGGCAACCTGCTATGGACAAAGGACATGAAGAAGCAATACGGCTCGGAGGTGCCCTTCTGGTATGCGGGCCAATGTCCGCTGATCAACGGCGACGAACTCATCCTGGCTCCGGCAGGAAAGGACACCCTGATGGTGGGCATCGACGTGAAGACGGGGAAGACGTGCTGGTGGACGCCCAACGAGGCGGGGCTGAAGATGTCCCACTCGTCGGTCATGCCCATGACGCTGGGCGGCACACGAACCTACGTCTATGCCGGCGTGGGAGGCGTGTGCGGCATAGCTGCCGAGGGCGAAGGACGCGGACGTATGCTCTGGAAGACAGGGGGCTGGCAGCCTTCGGTCATCGCCCCGTCGCCCATGCAGATCGACGACCACCGTGTGCTGCTCGTGGCTGGCTACGGAGCAGGTGGCGCCTTGCTTGAGGTGGGGCGCACGGGAACGACGTGGACGGCCAGGATAGCCGATCAGTATAAGGCGGAACAGGGACTCAGCAGCGAGCAGCAGACGCCCATCCTCTACGGGGGCGGCATGATCCTGACCATCCTGCCGAAGAACGGAGGCGGCATGCGCGAACGCATCTGCATCTACAAGCCGACAGACCTCCACCATGTGGTGTGGAACTCGGCCAGCGACGAGCGTTTCGGCCTCGGCCCATATGTGGTGATCGACGGAAAGCTGTTTGTGCTGAAGGAGAGCGGCGAGCTCTATGTCTATCAGCTGGGTAAGGAGTCGATGACGCTTCTGCGCCACCAGACGATAATCCCCGACGGCGCCGATGCCTGGGGCCCGATGGCGTATGCCGACGGCATGTTGCTGCTGCGTGATGCGACGAAGATTAAGTGCTTGAAAATAACGGATGATTAAGCGCCTTTGGCGCAATTGATAATTGATAATTGACAATTGATAATTATCCTTTAACGAAGTTATCATGGAAGAAGAGAAAGATAAAAGACAGACTTCCCGCAGGAAGTTCCTACAGATAGGCGGCTCGGTGGTGGTGGGTGCCGCTATTGCAGGAGTTGCCGGACGCAGCCTCTGGAAGATGGTTACCGACCCGGGCAAGCTGTTCTATGGCGGGCAGGCTGACAGAAGCGGGCAGGCTGGCAGGTCAACGGCTCAGCAGGCTGGCAGGCTGACAGGCTGGCAGCAGACGGGAGGCTTCGCGACCGAGGAGGAGATGACGGCCTTCGAGGTGGACGAAACCCGGCAGCTCATCCTCGCAGCCGCGGAAGGCTCAGTGGCACTCTATTCCACAGAGGGTGCTCTCACGCGCCGTTTCCCCCTTCCTACCGAACGCGGCACGGTGCGCGACATGGCTGTCGGCGATGGTCTCATCTATGTGCTTCACCCCACGTGCATAGGGGTTTATGACTTCGACGGCAGGGAGGTGAGGACATGGGAGGCATGTAGCGACACAGCCGACCATTGCGGCATCGCCGTCACAAGCAACGGCGTGTTCGTTACCGACGCCGGCGCAAAGAATATCTGCCTCTATGGGCACGACGGCACGATGAAACGCTTCATCGACAGCCCCAAGGGCTTCGTGGTGCCGAGCTATTCGTTCGGCATAGCCCATCTGGGCGACGACATCTATTGCTCGAATCCCGGACGCCATCTCGTGGAGCATTACTCGGCCGAGGGGGACTTCATTGGCTCGTTCGGACAGGCGGGTACCGCCGACGGAGCCTTCTGCGGCTGCTGCAACCCCGTCCACATCGCCTTTACCCCGACAGGCGACATGCTGACAAGCGAGAAGGGACGTCCCCGCATCAGCTGCTTTGCCGCCGACGGGACGTTCCGCAGCACCCTGCTGAATGCCCCCGAGCTGGGTGGCGGACACGATGCATACGACATCAAGGTCATCGGCGGCCGTCTGGCCGTGGCGAAAGGAAAGAACGTGGCGTTCTACCAGTATGGCGGCCCTCATACTGCGGCAACAGGGCTCTGCGGCAACTGCACAGCGCCATGCCCGCTGAAGGTGGTTTAATAGTTAATGGTTTAACGTTTAATTGATGTTATAGGAGTTCAGAAGTTCAGGAGTTCAGAAGTTCAGACAAATGTCCTGCCGCATGGTAGTTAACGTTATCGTTATCGTTTAACGAACACTTCCTGCCGCATGGTCGTTAAACGTTAAACATTAAACGTTAAACGAAAATTTTCAACATAGTTCATAGATATAGATGAAAAAGGAAAAGCGTTTACATAGCCCGATGGAACGGCGGGAGTTCCTCCGCACCTGCGGAAGCCTGATAGCCGGCGGCAGCCTGGTGGGCTTGGGTGGCGTGCTGGGCAGCAAGGCATCGGCCGTCGAAGGCGAGATGATGTGGCAGATTGACCCCGAACGTTGCCTCCAATGCGGGCGATGCGAGACGGAATGCGTGATGAGGGTATCGGCCGTGAAGTGCTTCCACGCCAATCAGGTATGCGGCTACTGCGACCTCTGCGGAGGCTATTACCGCGAGGGCGTGAAGGAACTCAACACGGCAGCCGAGAACATGATGTGCCCCACAGGCGCCATCAAGCGACGTTTCATCGAAGAGCCCTACTTCGAATACACCATCGACGAGGCTCTCTGTACTGGCTGCGGAAAGTGTGTGAAGGGCTGCTCGTCGTTCGGCAACGGCTCGCTATTCCTGCAGATTCAGCAGGAGCTCTGCCTGCAATGCAACGAATGTGCCATCGCGAAGGTATGTGTGTCGGGTGCCATCCAGCGCGTACCCGTCGGAACCGCTTATAAATTGAAAGACCATGCCTGAGCACTCCTTTGCCGCCACTATCCTCCCGGCCGTGGCACGATTTCCCAAGCCGGACTTTACGTCGGGATACCAATACCCTACGATAGTCCATAGCGTTCCGTGGGAGACCTTCTGGTCGTGGGTGGACATCGGGCTCCTTGTGGTCATGATGAGCCTTGTGGCCTGGGCCGTACATCGTCGGCGGAGCCGTGGCGTGGTGGTGGGCGTCAGCATCGTCTCGGTACTATATTTCGGTTTTTTCCGTACGGGCTGCGTGTGCAGCATCGGCTCCATCCAGAATGTGGTGCTTGCTCTGTCAGACAGTGGCTACAAGCTGCCACTCACAGTATTGCTGATTTTCCTGCTGCCGCTGGTGTTCGCCTTGTTTTTCGGCCGCGTATTCTGTGCGGGTGTCTGCCCCATGGGGGCGCTGCAGGAGCTGGTGAACGTCCGGGGGTGGCGCCTCTCACGTGCGGTGAGCTGGGCGCTGGGCATCATCCCTTGGGTGTATCTGGCCTTTGCCATCCTCTATGCTGCCACGCGGAGCCAGTTCATCATCTGCCGTTTCGACCCCTTCGTGGGCATTTTCAGGATGGGAGGCGACATGGGAATGATCGTCTTCGGCGTGTTGCTGCTCATCCTGTCGGTATTCGTGGGGCGTCCGTTCTGCCGCTTCCTCTGCCCCTATGGGGTATTGCTGGGGGTGGTGAGCCGTGTGGCGCGACGGAAAGTGGAGGTGACCGATAGTAAATGCATTAACTGCCGGCTCTGCCACCATGCCTGTCCCGTCGATGCCATCCGCGAACCGTACGAGGCAAAGGCGAGTGACGGGCGGGGGACTGGAGCCCTTACGACAGCGCTCTACCTGCTGTTGCTGCCCCTGCTCACCGTGGGTGGAGGACTGATGCTGCAGTCACAGAGCGACACGCTCAGCTTGGCCCATCGCGACGTCTGGCTCTATGCGCAGCTCACAGCCGATGAGCAGCCCGACGTCCTGACGGCCGAGGTGGAAGCCTTTCACGAAATGGGACGCTCGATGGACGAGCTGGAGGCATCGGTCCGGGAGGTTAAGAAGAGCTACCGTCTTTGGTCGGCCCTGGCCGGAGGGCTCATCGGGTTCGTGCTGGGATGCAAGCTCATACGGCTCTCCCTCAAGCGTACGCGCAAGACATACGAGGTAGAGCCGTCAGCCTGCGTGGCCTGCGGAAAGTGTTTCAACTATTGTCCCTTGAAAAAGTCAACTATAAGCAACACATGAAAAAAGGCATCTATAGGAACATAGCTTTGGTGACTACTGCCTTTGCCATAGCTGTCATCACCATGATGGGTGTCAGCTGGTGGCAGATGCGCAAGGCCACGCCACTCAAGACCGAGGTGATGGAGACGCTCAGGCAGCTAAGCGACACGAATGCCGACAACGAAACGCTGGCCGAGCAAGTACGCGAGCTCGACCTGCTGTCGCGAAAGGCTTACTTCACTCAGGAGAGTCAACTGAAGAAGGGCGGCTGGATACTCTGTGCCATGGCAGCCGTGATAGCGTTCAGTCTGCGGATGTATTATAAGGACACGAAGCAGCTGCCCGACAAAGACCTCGACCCCATCGACGAATGGCTGACGAAAAGCCGCGCCCGTCGCTATCTCGGATGGGGGGCAGGTGCTATCGTGGCCATAGGATTGATAGTCGTGCTGGCGAATGGGGTGAAAGAGAAGAGGCTGGCGGACGACAACAGACTGACAGACTTACAGACTAACAGACTGACAGATGATAGTTCTGAATCCGAGCCGACGACGGAGCTTTCATCTGATAGCCTGGAAGGCGACAGGTCAACAGATCAACAGGCTGGCAGGCTGGCAGATCAACAGAAATCTGACAGCCTGGAAGAGAAGTCTGACAGCCTGAAAGTCCTTGCTCCGCCCCCTCTGCCCAAGCTCACGTGGAACGGCTTCCGTGGTACGGGCGGCACGGGACGCTCGGCTGCCCGCGGCCTCCCCACCTCGTGGAACCTGGGTAGCGGCAAGAACATCCTCTGGCAAACGCCCGTCCCCCGGCATGGCTATAACTCACCCGTCATCCACGGACGTAACATCTTCATCACCGGTGCCGACAGCGAGAAGCGCGAACTCTACTGCTTCGACCTTCTGACGGGCGAGCTGCTGTGGACCGCAGCTGCCACCGGCATCGCAGGGTCGCCAGCTCAGATGCCCGATGTCTCCGCCGACACAGGTCTGGCCGCCTCAACCGTAGCCACCAACGGCAAGCAGGTTTGCGCCATCTTCGCCACCGGCGACATCCTCTGTACCGATATGGAGGGCAAACGCCTCTGGGCAAAGAATCTCGGCGTCCCCGACAACCACTACGGCTTTGCCTCGTCGCCGCTGATGTATGGAGGCACACTCATTATCCAGTACGACAACAACGATGCCTCGCGGCTCATCGCCCTTAGTGCCTCGTCGGGGCGTGAGCTATGGAGCAAGAGCCGCAAGGACAAGATTGCCTGGAGCTCGCCCATCCTTGCCAAGGTCGGCGGGCAGCAGGCCGTCATCGTTATGGGCAACCCCGCCATCTCAGCCTACAAGGTGTCCAACGGCGAAGAGCTGTGGCGTGTGGAGTGTCTGAGCGGCGAGGTGGGCGCCAGCCCCTGTACCGCCGACGGCATCATCTATGCCGCCAGCGAATACGCCACCTGCGTGGCTATCCGTGCTGCCGACGGAGAGACGCTTTGGGAGGCAAGCGACTGTCTGCCCGAGTGCTCCAGCCCCGTGGCAACGAAGGATAAGCTCTACGTGGCTACCAGCTATGGTGCCGTCTGTGCCTACGATGCCTCTACTGGCGAGGTCGTCAAACAGCACGAGCTGACTACACCCTTCTACTCATCGCCTGTCATCGCCGATGGCAAGGTGTGGCTCATCAGCAACAGCGGCAAGTGCTACATCTTCTCTGCCGGCAAGGAATTCCGTCTCATCACCAGCTTCGACACTGGCGAACAGACCTTCGCCACCCCTGCCTTCACAGACAGCATGATGGTTGTCCGTTCCGACAAAAGCCTATATGCAATTAAGAAGAAATAATTCAGAATTTGGTTTAACGTTTAATGTTTAATGTTTAACGAACACGTCCTATGACCTCTTACTTCTTACTTCTTAACTCTTAACTCTTACTTCTTAACCTTTAACTAAATAACGTTCTAAATTCTTAATTAAAAAGTGTCCTGTGAGAACTGTAAGATAACGTCGCCCGACGAGGCACGTCAGTCCATCCGCCGACGGACGGACGCCCTCATCGAGCGTGTGGGGCGTCGCCGCGAGTGCATCATACCCCTGCTGCAGGCCATACAGGGAGAGTTCAACTATCTGCCTGCCGATGCCCTCGAACGTGTCTATGAAACCACAGCCATCGACCGTGCTCAGGCCATCTCCGTCGCCACGTTCTACGGTCAGTTCCGTATGATGCCTTACGGCCGCCACACCATCCGTGTCTGCTGCGGCACCGCCTGCCATGTAAAAGGGGCTAATACCGTCTACGACGCCTTCCGGCGTGAGCTCTCCATGGCCGATGACACCATCACCACCTCCGACGGACGCTACTCTGTCGAGAAGATAGCCTGCCTGGGCTGTTGCGCCCTGGCGCCCGTCGTACAGATCGACAACCGCATCTTCGGACATGTCCAGCCTGGCAAGGTGCGTGAGGTGCTGGACGCTTTCGAGGAGGCAGAGCAGCAGGCCGACGAAGGCCGGCTGACCCGCCGCCGTCAAGCCCAGGAACCACAGGGTGAAATACGCCTTGGCATGGAGAACTGCTGCCAAGCCAGCGGTACGGCCGAAATCCGTGAGGCCGTCGAACGTGCCTGTCGCGAACTGGGCATCCACGTCACCCTCAAACCCGTGTCGTGTGTGGGTGCATGCGGCCAAGTGCCGCTCATCGACGTTGCCACACCCGACGGACACATCACCCGCTATCCCAATCTGCAGCCCGACCAGGTAAAGGAAATCCTCCTTCACCATTTCCGCCCCGCCTCGCCCCTTCGCCGCCTGTTCAGCATCGCCATGAACAGCGTCGACAATCTCCACACCGACCAGACGTGGGACAACATCCTCTACCTTCCTGAGGAGCTACGCACAGGGCGTCTTCGCCCCTTCTTCGACGGACAGCCCCTCCGCATCTCCACCGAAGGCTACGGCCTGATGAATCCCCTCGACATCGATGAATATATCCACCGCGGGGGATTCGAGGCCCTGCACCATGCCCTTTCCACAGATCCCCAAATCGTAATAGACGAGGTGCTGCGCAGCGGAATACGCGGCAGGGGAGGAGGCGGTTTCCCCACAGGACGCAAATGGCAGCTTGTAGCCGATGCCGACGACGACGAGAAGTACGTCATCTGCAACGGCGACGAAGGCGACCCCGGGGCATTCATGGACCGCATCCTGTTGGAGAGCTACCCCCTGCGTGTCATCGAGGGGTTGCTCATTGCTGCTCATGCCGTGGGAGCCCGCCGCGCCATCCTATACATTCGCGCCGAATATCCGCAGGCCGTCATCCGCGTGCGCCGCGCACTTGAGCTGTGCCGCCAGCGCGGCTTGGTCGAAATCGGGTCAGAGGTTAGAGGTGAGAAGGTAGAGGTATCTGTCTTCGAGGGTGCCGGTGCCTTCGTCTGTGGCGAGGAGACCGCCCTCATCGCCTCCATCGAAGGGCGTCGCGGCTTCCCCAGCCTACGTCCGCCCTACCCCGCCGAGAAAGGGTTGTTCGGCCATCCCACGCTCATCAACAACGTCGAGACGCTCAGCCAAATCCCCTACATCATCCTGAACGGTGCCGACAGCTATGCCAGCGTGGGCACCCCTCGCAGCACGGGGACGAAAGTCTTTGCCCTTGCTGGAAAAGTGCGACGTGGGGGACTCATTGAAGTGCCCATGGGAACCACGCTCCGCCAGATTGTTGATCAGATTGGTGGCGGCATGGAGGGCGACGTCCCGCTCAAGGCGGTGCAGACGGGCGGTCCTTCAGGCGGCTGTATCCCCGCCGAACTCTGCGACACCCCTGTAGATTTTGATGCGCTGGCAGGCATGGGCGCCATCATGGGCTCCGGCGGACTGGTGGTGCTCAGCGCCGATGACTGCATGGTCGACGTGGCCCGCTATTTCGTCCGTTTCGTCTCTGGCGAGAGCTGCGGCAAATGCACCTTCTGTCGTGTGGGCGTCAAGCGTATGCTCGACATCCTCGACCGTCTGGCCACAGGCCAGGGAACGATGGACGACATCGATCATCTCGAGGAACTCGCCCGTGACATCAGTCGTGCCTCACTCTGCGGACTGGGCCGTTCCGCCCCCAACCCCGTGCTCTCCACCCTGCGCCATTTCCGCCACGAATACGAGCAGCACGCACAGGGCAGATGTCCCACCGGCTCATGCCGGCAGATGGTCCATCTTGCTGTCACCGACGACTGCATCGGCTGCACTAAGTGTGCCCAGGTGTGCCCTGCCGATGCCATACCCTTCACCCCTTACCAGCGCCCCACCATCGACACCACCCGCTGCACCCTCTGCGGACTCTGTCTGGAGGCGTGCGACCTCAATGCTATCCGATATGAAAATAACCGTTAACCACCGACCTCTCGACGTAACGCCCCACCGTCCCCTCATCGAATCCCTGCGTGCAGCGGGATACGACGTCCCATCGATGTGCTACGCCACCGACCGGCGCCACCAGCCTTCTTGCATGGTCTGCATGGTCAAGGATGTTCACACGGGGCAGATGATTCCGTCATGTTCAACCCTTCCCCGCGAGGGGATGGAGATCGAAGCCGACACCGAGGAGGTTCTCGGCATGCGGCGCCAGGCACTCGAGTTGCTCCTCAGCGACCATCGTGCCGACTGCGAAGCCCCCTGCACCATCGTCTGTCCACGGGGCATCGACGTGGCACGCGTCCTGCTACACTACGACCGTGGCGAGCTGTCCGCAGCCGCAGCCTTGCTGGGCGACACTTCGTGCGACGGGTGCAAAGCTCCTTGCGAACGGGCCTGCCGACGGCGTACCGTCGATGAAGCTGTCAGCATCCGCTCTCTTCTGGATGAAGTAAGGAGGGAAAGGTTAGAGGTTATAGAGAAGACTAATAGACTTCAGATTAATCAGACTTCAGATGAGACTTCAGACTTCAGACTTGAGACTTCAGATAATAGTATCGCAACTGATTTATTAGCGGATCATTCATCTGATAGTCTGAACCGACGAACGAAGCAAGAGCAGAGGCAAACTTGTTTGCACTATGCCTTGCGAGGAGGAGGAAGAGCGGAGCTCAAAGTCTATAAGTCTGATAGTCTAGAAGAGGCTTCTAACCCCTCACCCCTAACCCATAACCCCAAAAGTGACCTTTTCAACAGCCGTTTAGGTCGTTTCACCGATGCTGAGAAAGAACGCATGAAGCAGCTCTTCACCCAGCCCTCACGTTGCTTGCATTGTGCCTGCGAAGGGAGCGGGAAATGCCGCCTCCGCGAGCTGGCCACCAAGGCTGGCATACGGACGCCGAAATATGGTGTACAGTCGTCGCAACCCGTCAAGGAGCGCATCAAGGTCACGGAACGCCTTGTCTATGAGCCTGCAAAATGTATCCGTTGCGGGCTCTGTGTCTATAACACCGACGATGGCTTTACCTTCGAACGCCGCGGGTTCGACATGCGGGTCGTCATTCCCGAAGAGAGCAAGTCACACGTCGGCGACGAGGTTGCCCGGCTGTGTCCTACGGGGGCACTCCATCTGCGCGTTCTGACACTACTGCTCCCCCTGCTTATGTTGTTTTCCGGATGCGGGCAGGGAGGACAAAAAACCTCAGAAAGCGTGAACAGCAACATGGGAACTTACGAATGGACTTCCTTCCGCGGAAGCTCGTCCCTTGCCGGATACACAGACAGCCCGCTTCCCGACAACCCCACTCTTCTTTGGGAGTATCGTCATGGGGTGCGCACCGTGGCTGCGCCTATCGTCAGCCACGGAACGGTTTACATGTGCGACAAGCACGGACAGCTGCGTGGCTTTTCCACCGCCGACGGGACGCCCACCTGTTCGCTCGACCTGGGCGGCGACGTGGAAGCGCCCTTTGTCACGGCCGACTCCTTATTATATATTGGACAGATGGATGGCCAAGTGCGTGCCCTCTCGCTCACCGATGGCGCAGAGCTGTGGCACTTCGAGACGGAAGGGCAAATACTGGCCTCACCCACCCTCCTGCCTCGCGGAGTACTCGTCGTGGGCAGCTACGACAACACGATGTACACCCTCGATGCCCGCACGGGCGACCCTGTAGGACGAGCCTCCACAGGTTATTACATCAATGGTGCGGCAGCTATCTGGCGGGACACCTACGCCCTCTTCGGAGGCTGCGATGCCTGGCTGCGCGTCAGCGACCTCAGGACAGGGCATGTCACCGACTCCATCCGTCTCGATGCCTATCTGCCCGCCTCGCCTGCCGTCGAAGGTGACTACGCCTACGTGAACGATTATCAGGGCAATCTGTACGAGATACGTCTTACCAAGGACGGCCACATTGGCGGGCACCGCGTGATGCTCGCTGCCGAGGATGATGAAGGCGGCACGACGTCCATGCCGACTGTCACAGCCGATGCTGTCTTTGTACTTGCCGAAGGACGTTTTCTCGTCTGCATCGACCGTGCCGACGCCCATGTCCGCTGGAAGCAGATGCTGAGGGGCGACGTAGGCGAGTGCTCGCCCCTCGTATGTGGCGACCGCGTGCTTGTATGCACACGGACGGGCATCATCTCCATCCACGACGCCCGCACAGGGCGCTGCCTATGGACATACGAGACAGGCGAACAAATTGTTGCCTCCCCCGCGGTAGCCGCAGGACGACTGTTTGTCCTCACTGCTCGCGGCACACTACTCTGCTTTAATTGATAATTTTCGTTTAACGTTTAACGACCATGATAACTTCGTTAATTGACAATTGACAATGGACAATGGATAATTATCAATTATCAATTTTCAATTATCAATTGCGCCGAAGGCGCCAGACGTGTTCGTTAAACATTAAACATTAAACATTAAACCAAAATCATAGGACGTGTTCGTTAAACATTAAACGTTAAACGTTAAACGAAAAAACTTATTCCTATTTGTCATGAATTACATCTCATTGAACAATATCAGCAAACGTTTCAACGACGGCACCGGCGGACAGCGGACGGTGTTGGACGGACTTTGCCTTGACGTTGAAAAGGGCGACCACATAGCCATCACGGGGGTATCGGGCACAGGGAAAACCACCCTGCTTCGCATCCTCGGCACCCTGACGGCTCCTGACGAAGGGACGTATCAGCTCGACGGCATAAGCGTTGATTACGCTGATGAACGGCAGCTCAGGCAGCTCAGAAACGGATGCATAGGCTTTGTATTCCAGGACTGCCCTTTACTGCCTTGGCTGACGGCGTGGCAGAACATCCTGCTGCCGGCACAGGCTGCTGGTGGCCATCCCTCTTCCGACACCGTGGGGTGGGCAGAGGAACTGGTGAGGCTGATGGACATCAGCCACGTGAGAGAGCAGATGCCACAGTCGCTGTCAGGTGGGGAGAGGTGCCGCGTAGGGCTATGCCGCGCCCTTGTGATGCGTCCCTCGCTGCTGCTTGCCGACGAACCGACGGGACAACTTGACGCGGAGCACGCACACGAGGTAGCCGAGCTGCTGACGATGGTGAACAACCGACTGGGGATGACTGTTGTGACGGTAACCCACTCCGACCGTCTGGCACAGACGGCACGGCAAGTTTATAGGCTCGACAATGGACAGTTGATAACCATGAACTATGAATGGTGAACTATGAACTGTCGTAAGCAGAGCCTGACGTATTACCGCCGATTCTATCGCCTGGCAGCTGCCAGCGTGGTGGTGATGATGGCTACCCTTGCGGGTAGCATCGTACTGGGTGACTCGGTGCGAGGCTCGCTGGCTGACAGGGTGGACGAACGGCTGGGCGAAACGCATACGCTGGTTCAGACCGGCGCAGGGTATATCGACGACAACGTGATGAGCCATCCGCTCCTCGCCTCGGCTGTAGGGTGTCTGCTTTGCGAAGGGTTCGTGTCGATACCGGGCACGGGGCAAGGGATGACGCCCGTCAGCGTGTGGGGAACCGACGCTGATTCGCTCGCGTGGGACGAGGCGATGTGCGGCGAACATCTGGCTCGAAAACTGGGGATGACGGACAGGGTGGTGCTCCACTTGCCGAACGGCGGAATGACGCCCGCAGGGTCGCTGTTCGTGTCGCAGGAAACGACATCACAGCTCAGCCTCTCCGTGAAAGGCGTAAAGACAGCCGCACAGGGAGGGAACTTGTTGCTGCATGGCGAACAGATGAGGCCGAACAACATCTTCGTCAATCGTCGCCAACTGGCCATAATGCTGGGTGTACACGAGGACGAAGGCGTAGTTGACGTTATTCTTTCGCCAGAAATAATCCAGACTGCTGACCTTGTGCAGGTCTGGTGTCCCGAAGCTTCGGGCATCCGTTGGAAAGATGGTGTGGTGACCAGCCAACGGCTGTTTATGCCATCGGACGTGATCGACGTGCTGCAACCCCAGAATCGCTATCTGGCCTATTTTGTAAACAAAATACAGGGCACGGACGACAAAACGCTTGCCTACGCCTTCGTCACCGCCACGGACAGGCTGCATGGCGACGAGGCCGTGCTGACTGACTATGCTGCCCGCCATCTGGGTGCCGCCGTAGGCGACACCGTACAGATGGAATACTACACGCAGGTTGCAGGGTTGAAACAGCTGACGACGCGGGAACGCCGATTTGTGGTGGCGGATATCGTGCCCGTCGAGTCGATGGCGGGCGACAGCCTGGTCAAAGCGTCATTCCCCGGACTGACGGGGGTGGAGCGCTGCACCGATTGGGACAGCGACCTGCCCATCGACATGAGCCTCATCACCCCCGACGACGAGGAGTATTGGCGTCTCTATCGTCAGACGCCGAAGGCACTCGTCAGCTACGAGGCTGTGAAGGATCATTGGGCTGCGCCAGGCATCGGCGCCGCCACGATGCTGACAGGGGTGACGGCCGAGCGCATGACACAGCTGACGCCCGAGGACGTAGGCATCTCCGTGACCCACCCACGCGACGCCGCCATCCAGGCAGCCCTTCACGGCACAGACTTCACCGGGCTGTTCCTGGCCTTGGGATTCTTCATCATGCTGGCGGCGGCGCTGTTGATGGCCAGTCCCCTGACGGAGATGTATGCCCTGCGGCAAAGCGAGACGGAGCTACTCGGCGTGCTGGGGTTCGCGCCACGTCAAGTGCGAAGGCGATTGCTGCGCGAAGCGGCTCCTGTGGTGCTGGCCTGCACGCCCATAGGGGTGCTGGCGGGCTTTGCCTATGCCGCCATGATGCTCGGGCTGCTGGCCGGGGCATGGAACGGTGCCACCCACACCGACGGCTTCACGCTCCATGTCCGGGTCGTCTCGCTGATTATAGGCTGGGCAGCAGGGACAGCCGTGTGCATGGCCATTCTCGCCTGGTGCATACGCCGCAGCCTGCGGCCTGCAGATGCCCGGTTAGAGACGAGAACCCCCAACCATTCTTCAAGGTTCAAGGTTCAAGGTTCAAGGTTCAAACCTCAATCTTCAAGTTTCAATTGTACATTATCCATTATCAAATGCGCCGCAGCCGCAGTCGTGACCGTGGTGCTCATTGTGCTTAATTTCACACTCTTCCATAGCCTGGTGCTCTTTGTCGTGTGCGGACTGTTGTGGATGGTGTGTGCGGCCATGGCAGCGTCTGTAAAATTAGGAATTAGGAATGAGGAATTAGGAATTATCCATTATCCATTATCAATTGCGCCGAAGGCGCCTCTGCGCTACTACCGCCGTCAGCATCAGCTGACGTTCTGGACGCTGGCCGCTGGCGTATTCACCGTCTTTGCCGTGGGGCTCAATCGGCCAGACGTCCGTCATGCTACGGCCAAGGCGACAGGGGGCTACGACCTCTTTGCCGAGATGGCCGTACCGCTGAGCTACGACCTGACGAGCCCGGGTGCACGGCGCCATCTCGCCCTGAGCGGTTTGCCCGAGGACACGCGTTTCCTGCAGCTGGCACGGCACACCGAGGACGAGGCGAGCTGCTGGAACCTCAACAAGGTGACCACGCCGAGCGTGCTGGCTATGCCGACAGAGGCTATGGCGTCGTTTGGCATCGACAGCACGAAGATGGCAGAGGCCACCGCCGACGGACTATCTCAATCTTCAAGTTTCAAGTTTCAAGTTTCAAGTTTCAATCCTCAATCTTCAGACCTCAGACCTCAGACTTCAGACTTCAGACCTCAGACTTCAGACTTAATTCCCGTGGCCATAGATAAGGAGGCGCTGCTGTGGAGCATGATGAAGGAGGTGGGCGATACGCTCGTCTATCGTGCGGCCGACGGACGCGAAGTGAAGGCACTCATCGTCGCCTCGTACCCCACGGGTGTTCTCCATGGCCATGCCATCATGGCGGACGAATGGTTCCGGCACTTGTGGCCCGAGGAAACAGGGAGCCGCGTGATGCTGGTAGGCAGCAGGGACACCGACCGTGCTGCCGACATGCTCTCCACAGCCCTCGCCGACTATGGCATCACCGTGACGACTACCGCCGAACAGCTGAAACGTTTCTATGAGGTCACGGATGCCTACCTCAGCATCTTCCTCTCGCTAGGAGGACTGGGGTGTCTGCTGGGGCTTGCCAGTCTCGTCATCGTCATACGCAAGAACCTCGCGGCACGCAACAGCGAGATCGGGCTTTACCACGTACTGGGATTCGGACCCGACGACATCGTCGGCAGACTGAGACGCGAGCAGCGCACGGTCATCTACTACGCCATCGCTACCGGGGTGACGGGCAGCCTCATCAGCATCAGCGGGGGCACAGGCGCCGTCACACCCGCCGTCTGGGCAGAGGCTGCAGTACTGTTAGTGGCATTCGTCGCCCTGGCGGAACTGATTATCCACACCACCATACGAACCTCATCGATAGGTTATAGTTCATTTTAAACCATTTCCTACCTTCGATAGTCAAATAACCATTAGAAATTATACTTAATCCCTACAACAACAATGAAAAGAATGCTCATTAGCATGGCGCTTGTCGCCATTTGCTGCGCCACGCTGGCTCAGACTGCGACGCAGGGTGCCAGCCAGCACGGTTGGCGTGGTCCACAGAACAACGGCCTCTATCCCGACACGGGGCTCCTCGACACATGGCCTGAAGGAGGGCCTGAACTGGTGTTCGAGGTGGAGGATGCTGGCAAAGGCTACTCCAGCGCACAGGTCGTGGGCGACCGCATCTACCTGACCGGGCTCAACGACCAGGAGGATCAGGAAATCCTCAGTTGCTATACCCTCGACGGGAAGAAACTCTACGAGACCCCCTACGGCCGTCCGTGGAGGGGTTCCTACCCTGAGACGCGTACCACAGCCACCTTCAGCGACGGCCGCGTGTACGTCATCAGCGGCATGGGCGAGGTGGTCTGCATGAATGCCGAGGACGGGGCCATCGTCTGGAAAGTCGATGGCGGAGAGAAGTACGGCCGCAAGACCGGCAACTGGGGCACCAGCGAGTGCCCGCTGGTGTACGACGACAAGGTCATCTATACCCCTTGCGGCGACCAGACCACCATCGTCGCCCTCAACAAGCTGACGGGCGAGGAGGTGTGGAAGAGCCGCGGACTCGGCGACAAGAGTGGATATGTCTCGCCCATCCTCATCGAATACAAGGGCAAGCGCCAGATTGTGGGCTCGACGGCCCTCAATGCCTTCGGCGTCAATCCCGACACGGGCGAGATAGAGTGGACGTTCGACAACTGGGGACCGAAGTTCTATGGCAACAGCTCGCGCTGGGATAATATCGCACCCAACTCGGCCCTCTACCGCGACGGCAAAATCTTCTTCTGCCACGGTTATGACATCAACGGATTCCAGCTTCAGCTGGCCGACGACCTGAAGAGCGTCAGCCTCACCTGGCGCACCGAGGTCCTCGACACCCACCACGGCGGCTACGTCCTCGTCGGCGACTACATCTACGGCTCGAACTGGATCAACAACAACGCCGGCAACTGGTGTTGCCTCGACTGGAATACGGGCGAGGTGAAATACGAAACCGCCTGGGAGGGCAAAGGCAAGGGCTCCATCATCGCCGCCGACGGCAAGCTCATCTGCTACGACGAGCGTCGCGGCACCGTGGGCCTCGTCAAGGCTACGCCTGAGAAGTTTGACGTCGTCAGCGAATTCCGCATCACCAAGGGCAGCGGCCCTTACTGGGCTCACCCCGCACTGGCAGACGGCGTCCTCTACCTGCGCCACGCCGGAGCATTCTATGCCTATAAAATTAAATAATGAAGTTTTTCGTTTAACGTTTAATGATTTTCTTTCTTGTTGTCTGCGACGCTACGTGAATGTCCGTTAATAATCCGTGAATGTTCGTAAATAACTCTTACCTCAGACTTCTCACCTCTGACTTCACTTCCTGCCGCATGGTCGTTAAACATTAAACGTTAAACGTTAAACGAAAACTCTTAACTCTTAACTAAATAAAGTTCCTGCCGCAGGGTCGTTAAACATTAAACGTTAAACGTTAAACTAACCCTAACCCTTAACCTAATGAAAGTCCTTTTTATCTCGCCGGGCTCAGGCGATGGGTATTTCTGCGGCAACTGCTACCGCGACAATCTCCTGGCACAGGCTATGCATCGTGCAGGCCACGACGTGACGGTGGTGCCGCTCTACCTGCCGCTTAAGTTCCTCGACCAGCTTGGCGAAGATGTACCTGTCTTCTTCCCTGCCACCACGTTCTACATCGAACAGAAGGTCCGTCGCCCCATGCCGCGGTGGCTGCGCCGTCTCCTCGACTCGGCACCAGCGCTACGTCTGGCTGCATCCCGCTCCGGCACCACCTCTGCTGCGGGCATGGAAGAGATGACGATGAGTATGATAGACGGCAACGACGACACATTTCAGCGCCACGTCGGCGAGCTCATCGGGTGGGTTCGTCAGGGTTCCCTGCCGGATGTCATCCACCTCTCGTCCACCCTGCTGCTCGGCGTTGCCCGCCCCCTGAAGGAGGCCCTCGGCATCCCCGTCGTCTGCTCGCTTCAGGATGAGGAGGTGTGGATCGACACGCTCGACGCGGACTATGCCCGCCGTGCCTGGCAGGCCATCGCCGACGGCGCAGGGTGGATAGACCATTTCGTCGTCTCCAGCCACTACTATGCCGACGTAGTGCGGCGCCGCTTTCCCCTACTACCTCCCCCGACGGTCATCTACCCGGGTGTCGATATCGCTCGCTATCAGCCGAAGGACGACGAGGCTGACGGTCCCGACGTGCCCACCATCGGCTTCTTCTACCGCATGAATGAGCTTGACGGACTGGACGTACTGGCCGAGGCATTCGTGACGTTGAAGCAGCGGGGCACCATCCCCGGCCTGCGGCTGCGCATCGGAGGGGGATATATGTCCACAGAGCGCAAGTTCCTTGCCGACATCCGCAGGACACTCCACCCCTATGCCGACGACGTCATCCTGGACCACGACTACACGTGGAACCGCCATGCCGACTTCTATCGCCACATCTCCGTCCTTGCCGTCCCCCTGCGTTTCCAGGAGGGCATCGGGCTCTATGTCTGCGAAGCCTTTGCCGCCGGACGCCCTGTGGTGGAGCCTGCCACCGGCTCCTTCCCCGAGATTGTGGGCGACGGCGGACTAACCTACCAGCCCGACACGGCGTCCGTCCTTGCCGACACCCTCGAACGTCTGCTTACCGACAGCGAACTGCAAAGCCGCTGCACAGCTGGCGCCCTCAAACTCAGCCGCGAACGCTACAACGACACCCTTACCGCACAGTCGCTTGAACAACTCTACAACGAGGTGATAAAGATTTAAGACGACAAATCCTTCCGTTTAACACACTATTTTCCTGTTTGTTAAAAATAAAAAGGGAGGCATTGGCCTTTTTGGGGAAAAACAGGGTCACTTGCAAAAAACCTGTGTTTCTATGAACAAAAACCAGCAAAACCCTTTTGCTCTGTCCAGAGACTTCGTCTCAGATGTTATGGCTGTAGGCTTTTCCTTGTAAGCTTGCTTACAGATAAAAGCCTACAGCCATAACATCATCCATGTGGATGATACCAGAGCAAAAGAAAAACCCCGCTATCGCTAGAAAACCGATAGCGCACAGGACAGAACTGTAAAACAGGATGCACCTCAGCATAGTTCAAACAAGCTTGACACAGCTTTCGGTTTTCACGGTTTTTCTTGCTTGAAGCCTACAAACGAATGCTCGCAATAGCATGCAGTACAAACAAGGGTTTTGTTGGTTTTGGTTCAGGCTAACACAGGAATTTACAGGTGACCCGAAAAACATCAAAAAAAGGTTGTTTTCTTGTTTTTCCGCTCGGCTTGCACTATCTTTAACTTCGTTTTAGATAGGCTGCGCCTCGGGAAAAGCCAAAAAAACTTCGTTTTCCTTGCTTTTCCACTCGGCTTGCACTATCTTTGTCCCCAAATATAAAAAAGAATCCACATGAGCACACAAGCCATGACCCAAGCCATTGCCGAGTATTTCAAGACACAACCCGTCTTGAAAGCATGGCTTTTCGGCTCATTCGCTCGTGGCGAGGAGAAGCCTGAGAGCGACGTGGATATCCTTGTAGAGTTTGACCACAGCGCACCCATCGGTCTTTTTGCTTATGCCCGGATGTGGCGGGAACTGAAAGAGCATTTGGGGCGCGAAGTAGATCTCGTTGAGGAAGGCACGCTGAAACCATTTGCTGCTGAGTCTGCCAACAGAGATAAACGACTGATTTATGAGAGAAAGAATTAGGGACTTAGAACGGCTACACCACATTGACGAGTGCATTGACAATGTGATGGCATTCCTCAAAGACAAAACTTTTGAGGAAATGGAAGCAGACAAGATGTGCTTTCATGCTGTTGTGTATAACATCATGATAATCGGCGAGTCAACCCAAAGGATGTTTGGACAGTTATACAGCAAGACTTACAACCCCTTAAGGAATAGATAGAGCAGCTCCTCTCAACCATCAACTGGGACGAATGGGAGAAAAGTGAAATTGATTTATAACATCAGGGACAAATCCTTTGATTCAGCGCATCGATTATCCTGTCCCTAATGATTTTAGCAATTAGGCTAATTTTTCAACACAGGGTTTTGCAAGTGACCCATTTTTTTCTTCCTTTTTTTAGGAATTATAAATATTTCACTATCTTTGCAGCGTCTTTGCCTACGCCGAGCCTGAAAGGGCGGAGCGGGGAAGGGACAACGACATAATGGAAAAAGCGTCATCGATGCTTTGTCTTTTATTAGTCTGAAACCTCGGAAATTTCGGATTTACCAATTTAAGACAATGTCAGAAGTGATTGCAACGGGTATGCTATCGATGTATCCCGGGGTGTGCAGCGAGGATTAACCATATCCTCATGCACACTATCCCCGATACAAGTGTACATACGGCGTAGGCAGACACTCTTTCGTTAATTGGTAAAGGCTTCCGAGGGCCTCAGATTAAGGACGGCAGAGATGGAAGCCTACGTTTTTTGTTATGTTGTTTTCAGACACGACAAACGAATCGCCCTATCAGGTTTCTATGGGCACAAAAAAAGATTTATGATTACACTAAAACAAGCAGAAGCTGTTATCAACGAATTGCCGGAAGAGTTCAACAGTCAGGATTTTCTTGCGAAGTACAGAGACAAGTACGAAAAGGAATACTTGAAGGGCTTACTAAACTATGCGATTGGAAGCACGGATGGCTTCTTCCAAAAATATCATTCAAAAATCGGATGGTTTTTGTCGAAACACAAAGATGAACTCCATATCGCAAAAATTGAGAGAGTTCGCTCCATAAACATCCATGGAAACATTGCTGAAAGTCAGAACTGGAGAAAAACTCTTTAATCTTTTTCAACGAGGCTGTTGATTGCATGGTTCCCATGGAAATCATGCAACAATAGCTTGTTGGCCAATCTTCTTTATAATATATTTACGTTCCTTTATTGTCATTCCAAAAATGATTCCCCAAAGACAATTATCAAGAGTCGCCATGCTGCTGTTTTTTTTGCAGATGAGCGTGATGACTCTATTTGCCTATGATTTCAATATAGGAAAGATGTTTTATAATAAATTAAGCGAAAACGAGGTTGCTGTAACATATAAAAGTCATGATGTTTTTAATTCTTCTTATTCAGGTGATGTAATCATACCTTTAGAAGTCACCTATAATGGAAATACATATAGAGTCACTAGTATCGGCGACGAAGCCTTTTATCTTTGCTTCAGCCTGACCTCCGTCACCATTCCCGAAAGCGTAACCTCCATCGGCAATTCGGCTTTCGAAAACTGTAGTGGCCTGACCTCCGTCACCATTCCCGAAAGCGTAACCTCCATCGGCAATTCGGCTTTCGAAAACTGTAGTGGCTTGACCTCCATCATTATCCCCAACAGTGTAACATCAATCGGATTAGACGCTTTTTCTCTAACGGAATGGTTTAACAACCAGCAAGATGGGATGATTTATGTGGGTCTTGTGGCTTATCGTTATAAAGGAAAGATGCCTACTAATACGTCCATTATTATAAGTGAAGGAACGAAGGGGATTGGTGGAGGTGCCTTCTCTGGTTGCAGCGGCCTTACATCCATCACTATTCCCAATAGCTTGACCTCCATCGGTGACAATGCTTTCGAAGAATGCCGCGGCCTAACCTCTGTCATCATCCCCAATAGCGTGACTTCTATAGGTAACTCTGCTTTCTCTGGTTGCAGCGGCCTTACCTCCGTCACCATTCCCAATAGCGTGACCTCCATCGGCTATCATGCTTTCTATTATTGCAGCGGCCTGACCTCCGTCACTATCCCCAACAACGTGACCTCCATTGGCAATAGAGCTTTCTCTGGCTGCTACGGCCTGACCTCCGTCACCATCCCCAATAGCGTGACCTCCATCGGCGAGTATGCTTTTGACGGTTGTGGCCTGACCTCCGTCCATATCAATGATTTGGCGGCATGGTGTAATATCAGTTTTGGTGATTCCGCTAATCCGCTTCTTTACGCCCACCATTTGTTCATAAACGATACAGAAGTGATAGACCTCGTCATCCCCGAGAGCGTGACCTCCATCAGCGCGTCTGCTTTTTCTGGTTGCAGTGGCCTTACCTCAGTAACCATTCCCGAGAGCGTGACCTCCATCGGCGCGTCTGCCTTTTCTGGTTGCAGCGGCCTTACTTCCGTAACCATTCCCGAGAGCGTGACCTCTATCGGCGCGTCTGCTTTTCTAATCTGTATTTAGAGACCTATAAACTACCATGAATGACGAAAACTAATCGAACTTAATTCATTGTATTACAGCCACTTTTATATTTTAACACTTCGGGAGCAGTTTTTGGTCGCTTCGGAAATTCCCTATAAATTTGCAACGTATTTCTACCGCAGGGAATTTACGAGGCTTTATTTTTGCCACATCGTGGACATAGTTAACAAGGGATGACTAAGGGTTACATGAGTTGACAGATTTCTGACCCGCTTTTGAGAAAAGTAACATTGTGGCGAAAGTTGACAGAGGGTGTCGAGAGTTAACTTGTGATTACTTGCGGAGAGGTACAACAAAAGGAAATGTTGAACCATAAATATCGTAAGTATGCCAAAGACCAGAAAATGTGCTTATTGTGGTAAGGTCTTCACCACAAACAACGGAATGCAGAAGTACTGCTCGGAGGAATGTGCCGAGCAAGCAAAGGAAAACAAGAAAAAGAGGCAAAGGGATTTCCTTCGGAGTGTTGAGCCAGTGATGGAACTCCAGCAGCAGGAGTACCTGACCTTTTCCAAAGCAGCCATTCTATTAGGCTGCACCCGTCAGTATGTCTATAAACTTGTTGAACAAGGGAAGTTGCCAGCCTCACGGCTGAGCAACCGAATGGCACTCATTCGCAGAAGTGACATAGAAAAGATGTTTGAGGCTAACCCTTATAACCGTGTTCTGCCATGTACTAAGCCAAAGAAGTCTGTTTCCAAGAAAATGAAGAGTCCTGCAAAGGGCAAGGCAAAGGAGGAACGTGCAACCGATGAAGTTCTTGAATACTACTCTGGCGAGGAAGTAAAGCAGATTTATAAGGTCAAGCAGTCATGGCTTTATGCATCTGCTAAGCGTCATCAGATTCCCATGTGCCGTATCGCAGGACGGAACTACTACAGCAAGAAACACATTGATGCTGTCTTCGGAACTTCCATAGACATTGATGCCATTGTAGATTGGGTGTCACCCCAAGAGGTGGCAGACCGCTATGGTATCAACCTAACGGCAGTCCGTTCCTATGCCCATCGTCACAAGATTCCAACCAAGCGTGAGTATGGATGCACCTACTATTCTCAAAGTCATTTTGATGAACTCCGTCGTACTGACCTCTTATCAAGCGAGAACTATTATACAGTTGAGCAAGTGCAGAAGCTCTATGGACTGACTAAGGCCAACATCTGCCACATCGTCAAGGTGAAGCACATTGAGAAGACAAAGGTAGGACGGCTTAACCTCCTGCTCCGTTCTGACGTGGAAAAAGTGATGGAGGAACGGAAATCCTTGGGAATGATGGCTGTTGGATTCTGAATTTCTACCTTATTGACAGATTATTCGGTGATTATTGGTAATAATCGGAGTCAGCATGACATCATTGAGTTCCTTTGCACCCGTGAGGAAGCACCTCACCATGATTACTAACAATAAAATATATAAGTATGAGTAACATCTGCAAGACCGTGACCCTCCGCACACGGAAAATCAAGGGCGGAGAACAGCTTTCCTTCTATCTCGACTACTATCCCGGCTATCGGGACGAGTCCACCATGAAGGTCATGCGCCATGAATCCCTCGGCATCTACATCTATGCCAAGCCGAAGTCACAACGAGAGAAGGACTACAACGACCGTATGCGAGAGAAGGCAGAAGCCCTACGTTGCCGTCGCTATGAGAGCATTGTCAATGAACGCTATGATTTCTTCGACAAAGAGAAGATGAAGGGCGACTTCCTTGCTTACTTCAAGCAGAAGGCAGACAAGAAGAACTGCAAGTGGCAGCATGTCTATAAGCACTTTGCCAGATTCTGCAACAACAAGTGCCGATTTGATGAAATCAACGTTGACTTATGCAACAAGTTCCGTGAGTATCTTCTGACTGCTCCGCAGACCATCCACACAGAACATAAACTCCACATCAATAGCGTGGCAGGCTATTGGTCAACCTTCCGTGCCGTACTCCATACAGCCTACCGGGAGCACAAGATTATGGAGAACCCCAACGGCTTCTTGGAGCGCATCGATACCATCCCCACGGAGAAAGAGCATCTGTCCAAGGATGAACTTGTCAGGTTGGCGAACACCCCATGCCAATATCCCGTCTTAAAGACCGCATTTCTCTTTGCCTGTCTGACTGGTCTGAGAAAGAGCGACATCAAGCAACTCACATGGGAGAACATACAACCATACGGCGATGGAGGTATGTATGTTACCCTTCGTATGCAGAAGACCAAGGAACTTGTAAACAATCCCATCAGTGACGAGGCTTTGGAACTAATCGGTGAGCGAGGAACAGGCCCTGTCTTCGTCGGCTTTGCAGATAAGATGACACAGACACCTTTGAAGAACTGGCTGAAAGCCGCCGGCATCACCAAGAAAATCTCGTTCCATTGCAGCCGACACACATTCGGCTCTCTTCAGGTGGATGCAGGCACAAGTGTCTATACCGTTCAGCACATGTTGGGACACAAGAACGTTTCGACCACACAGATATATGCGAACATGGCAGACGAGAGTAAGCGAGAGTCGGTAAACCGCATCACGCTCAAACCGATGAAGACGGTGCAACTAAAGGTCGTAGGGCAATAACGACTTTCAGCTTGTTCTATCGGACACCTACTAATATAATATGTATCATCTTTGGGAGGGGCGTTGCTTCTCCCTTTTTCTTTCCCTTTCGTCATGTCCATCAATATTTTATAGTATGATTATTGGTTCTTTTTTCATACTCGATAGGACCAATTTCTAAACTAATGTAAAAACGAAGCGGTTTTTTCGGAAGATTTTGAACTGTCGGGAATAATCGGAGTAACTTTGCATTGGAAATCGCATAGCCGAGTTCTGGCAGATGCCGACAATTCCGAAATGTACAAATCAATAAAATAAATGGAACAAGAAAGATGAACAGTGTAAAATGCAAAACGGAAAACATGGCAGTAAGAGACTACTGCCTTGTATGGGGATGTCCAGGGTTGGTCATTCTCACCATCTCCCTCTTCGTGTCACTGAAGGTGGGCAACGATTTCGGGCAAGACAACTTTGCCAAGTTCGTAACTTTTGTAATCTCCAGCGGATTACTGGGGACAGTCTATTATCTGTTCCAGTCCGTATTGGCAGAAGTGCCACTTAGATTGCAGAACGGTCAACGCGAAGGAACCACGTCTCTAACCAACCAAGAAGCGGAAACAGTTTCTAAAGATTCAACGGACAGCGATATTCTGGAACATGTTCAAGAATGTTTGGAAAGAATGTCACCTCAAACAGAATCTGCACAAGAACCTTTGTCAGAGGAACTGGAAGAACCGAGTGTAGAGATTTCCGATTCAGCAGAACCGGCAAAGGAGGTTACAGATGCGATAGAGACGAGTTCAGAGCAGCCCGACCTATATGCTCAACGCTGCAAGGAATATCAGCGTGAGCAGGAACAGAGACGGCAGGACACAATCGGTGCCATCATGGAATATGTGACCCATATCATGTCACCATATGTTTATGATAATGATGAATTGGAAAAACTCTGTGATGCAATCAGGAAGTGGGCCGATGACTGGCAGCATATACCTGTACCCATCAGGCTGAAGTCCACCCTTACCACCCTTGACCTACGGCACTTTGTCTGGAACATAGCCGAGAGGTTGGGCAGCAAGAAAGACTATACGGGACGTGTCCGTGCTGACTTCATCAAACGCATGTTCCCCGATGTAATGAGAGACATTGAGCAGGACAGTATCCGCAACTTCAAGTTTCAGCCTGATACTGGCAGCATCGTGATAGACGAGCCGGATAAGGGCGACTATCACTTCCATTTTGAGTAGTTTTTATGTTTAAAAATCAGCGAAATTCAAAAATATTTTCTCGTTTTCGCTGATTTTTAAGCCAAAGTTGCATGGGTCTTCATTAACGATTTCATGCCTATTCTTTATATACCCCGTTGGTTGAGTTTCTTCAAAAATAAGCACAAATTCCATATTTTGGAAGAAACTCAATTCTATTAACCCCGACCTTTTCTCTTAAAAAATATCCGATAGTGGGCGAAAGATGATGTCATTGCATCGGTTTTCGCCCACTATCTGCTTTTTAAAATCTTCTGTCGGGAGCATCAATAAAACTTGCCGCAAGCTCTATTTTCTTCTTTTCCCCAATCATTTTTCCTCTTGTAACCCATATTTTCCCCAATTATTTCATGTTGACATGATTATTCGTGGATTATCGTGAATAATCGGAATCAGCATGGCATCATTGAGTTCCTTTGCAGCCGAATCACTAAAACTGTGATAAATTATGGAAAAAGAAATTCTGACATTCAACGACCTCCCGCAGGTCGTCGCCCAGCTTCGGGATGAGGTGATGGGCATGAGAGCCATGCTGACCAGACAGCAGGTAGAGAGTAGTAAACCAGTAAAGGAGAACCGCCACAAGCCAATGACTGTAGATGAGGCCATCGAGTACACGCACATCCCCAGGGGAACGATGTACATGAAACTGGAAGACGGCACCATCCCTGCCACCAAGCCTGGCAGAAGATGGATCCTGTATCAGGACGAGCTTGACAAATGGCTGGAGACGAAGCGCAGAAACACCGTTCCGATGACCGCAGATGAGGAGAACGCTGCCATTCTTGCCTCCCACAAACGTAAGCCGGACAAGCATGACTGGCAGAACGAAGCCGACATCAGTCCGACGTAACCCTGTTTTTCAAGTCACATTCAAATTACAGAATTAATAACGGCTGAGGGCTGACCAATGCCAGCCCTCACCACAAACAAAAGAAACAATGAAGTGCAAAAACGTAAAGTACGGAATCCTGCTGACCAGGGAGCAGCTTGATTTCCTCAAAGATGACAACCAAGGCTTCCACCGCATGAAAGCCCTTGATACCTTTCTCTCTTTGACAGCAATAGAACCGTTCCATTATGAGAAGAAGAACTTCTCAGCTGACCTCGGTATCGGGCAGTTTGCCATATCGAAAGTGGAACTCGCCGAACTATGGCACTGTGACCGTAAGACTGCACAGAAGATGATTGACCTCTTCAATGAGGTGGGGATTCTCACATCCGTCGCCAACAACCGCACGACTATCCATACTATCAACTGTCTGGCCTTCTGGTTTATGGACGGACAGGATACCCCCATCAGGAATCCGCATTACCAGCGTAATCCCGTCACTCCAAACCAGACTGTCCAAGGTAATGCCAATCCAATGTCTGCTAAAGATAATGGCAACAGCCCTATTCAACATCCTACCTCTTCTACTCCCGTTTCATTTATGGCTGATGCCAACGGACAGAGCAGCGAGTGCCATCCGAGCTTGCTTGAAGATGGCCGAGTCGTGACGGACGAAGACAAAGTCAACAACGATGAAAGGGAAGAGAATAAACTATCTCCATACGGAGAGGATGGACAGCTGCCTGTAGGTTATTTAGACAAACTTGACGAGGGTTACACCAACTTGCCCGTTCAGACAGATGAACCATGCAGCGCATCTGGTAATATGCTATGTCGTGATACTCCTTCCATGCCCAACAATCCAAAGGGCATCCCTGATGATGAAGGTTCGACCAATCAACTTGTCTCGCCAATTCCAAGTACAACAGCTGCGGATGAGCCGACAGTGCCGAATACCCACTGCATGGCAGCGACTGACAGAAGGCTAAAGCCGCGGACAAGCCCGAAGAAGAGTGATTTTTTCTGAGGTCTAAACAAGAAGTCCCAATGTCTGACAGATTTGCTCCGCAGCACTGTCCTTCCACTGGGCTCTTGCGCCGCTCGCAAGCTCGCACCGGGCTGTCCAAGGCATGTACTTCAACTCAGTCATTACCCATCTTATCATTCATTATTTTATACGATTTCATTATGCCAAATAGGAAAATATCAAAGACCTCAGAAAAGAGGCATAACAAGGGACACCACATCGATGTCCGCTTCACGGAAGAAGAATACAAACAGATAGTAGCCAATGCCGCCAAGTGCGGTATGCCCAAGAGCCTGTATGTCCATAACACCGTCCTTGGACACCAGCCCAAGCAGCTGATGACCGAGGAACAGGAGGAAGCACTGAAAAGTCTTTCTGCTGCAAGGTCGGAACTTGTCGGCATCCGCAATGCCCTTCACGGTCTGCCGCAGGAGGTGAGGAAACGGTACTTCAAAAACGAGCGTTTTATGGAAGCATGGATTGAGGGCATCAACTACCTTATCCGGCAATGGGACACGATTAGAGAGAAATTCATGGGATAACAAATTAAACAAGCTAATCCAAAATAACTATGGTAGCAACAGCAAGACCTATAGAGCATGGTCAGGCTATGACCTACTATGCAACGAAGGACTTCCGTGCCGACATCGTGAAGGTGAACCTCCTGACAGAGGATTTGCCCTCGATGGGCATGTGGGACGAGATGGTGCTCCACATGAACCGATTCAAGCAGAAGTTCGCACGGAAGCCCATTGACAAGACGTCTATACGCATCGAGGTTTCCCCATCCATGAACGAGAGCGACGGATGGACGCTCGATGACTGGCGACGGTTTACGGAGGAGTTTGTCAATGAACTTGACCAGGTGACCAAGACACCAGACGGGAAACACAAGAACTTTGCCAGAACGAACATCAAGAACTCGCAGTACTTCGCCGCCCTTCACTATGATGCAAAGTCTGGGATTCCCCACCTGCATCTGGTGGTGAACCGCATTGACAAGGATGGCAACATCAACGACTGCCATTTCATCGGAGAAAGAGCAGTAGCAGCTGCCCAAGCCATCAATCTTCGCCACGGCTGGAATGACCCGATGGAGATACGGGAAGAACACCTCCAACAAATAACCGATGACTGCATGGATATACTCAAATCCCTGCCACGCTTCGATTGGACGGATTACGAAACCATGCTGACCAAGCGGGGCTACAAGGTCAAGCTACAGCGTGACAAGGAGAACGTAGTCAAAGGCTATTCCATCAAGATGGGCAACTCCTCTTATAAGTCCTCGGAACTCGGAACAGGCAGAAGACTGATGCCGTCGCAGATAGAAACCACATGGCGAAGTCTTCATCCAGTACAGAAGCCGATAGCTGTACAAGGCCAGAAACCTGTGGACAACGAGAGACCAGCTACAGAAAGACCGTCAACGGTACGGACTTCATCATCACAAGCCAAGCCCTTCCCAACATCCACTGATTACACACAAGCCTTCCTCATTGATGGCGAACAGAAACGTCTTTGTATCCCCAGCAGAGTTTACAAGGAACTTGACAGCAACATTGCTGTTCCAGAAAACAGTGATGCCACACATGAGGATGTGCTAAAGGTTGCCATGTTGCTCTACCTGGACTATGTTGATGCCGCCACTGCCATGTCAGAATCCTTTGGTGGCGGTGGTGGAACTAGCACAGGTTGGGGAAAAGACAAGGACGAGGATGAATTAGAATGGGCCAGACGCTGTGCCATGAAAGCCAATTGGCTCTGCAAGCCAATCAAGAGAAGTAAAGGATATGGACGTTAAACATAAATCGTTATGAAGAATAAATATAATAACCTTATTGAGGAAATCAACATGCAGGAAGAGATTGTTGAGAAAAAAGACAACCTGACAGAACAGTTAAGCCAAGTTACCAAAGACGTGAACACCTTGAATAGTATCGTTACAAAACTTGCAGATGTCGTTACTGATATGCAGAAAATAGTGTTAGCCGTTACCGCTGCCAGTAAAAGTACTGACAATGCCGTGAATGCCATTGTTCAGGCTATTCTTGACAGCCGGAAGATTGTACTCACTAACAAACTGGATGATGAGACCATCACACAGTTGCAGAACAAGTATTCAGTCTATTCAGAAAAGGAAGAAGGAATGCTCAAACAGCATCGCAAGAAGATTGGTGACGCGCTGGACCAAAACGAGAAAAGGTGCTATGAAATTATCAATAATGCCGATGGTGTTTATTTCGGGAGAAAGACTTTCATACGGCTCTATATAGTCTTCTGTACATGCTTTGGCATCATACTTCTGGAAATAGTCTTTGGTTTGTTAAAGCTGTTTGCAGGGTAAACTGTCTAGTTGCCCCTCTTCAGAGAGTAACAAATGTATATCTGGGTAGTTGGGTAGGAAAATGACGAATCTTTTGCAACTTTATGAATACCATAAGAAGGCTTTTGGGGAATGCCAGAAGCCTTCTTATGGTTGGGTTATAACATCTTATACCAACATCAATGTGATAGGGCGATTACTTTATGAGCACCTTCTTTATAGTGCCATCATTCATACGGATGATATTAATACCCCGCTGAGGGGTATTTAACTTTAGTCCGTCAAGGTTGTATCGTTCGGTTATTTGTGGTGAGTTGTTCTGAATCTCGCCGATAGCTGAAGGGTCAAATGCCTTGATGGTGCTTATGGCGGCATTGATATAATCGCCAGTTTCCGCATTAAGTAATAAAGTTATTATCTTTAACTTTGACTTGTCTTGGATGATTTTATTGTTACTGATATCTGCAAGATAACGGTATGTTTGTGGTACGCCTGCTTGAATAGTACTATTCACAGAGCCTTCTACACCATAAAGAGGTTGCCACGCTGCTACTGCTACATGGTCAAAGACCACACCAGTAACGGATCTTGGTTGAGAGCACCAGTATTGCATGTCGGGGTCGGAATCACTCTCACCACTATAGAAATTAGACTGCGCCCATGCCGAGCCTGTCCCTGTCAATCCATCTGCTGTCAATACGTATGCTATTGCATAATTACCAGACATGTTAAGTTGGAATGTGGTCTTTGTATCTACTCTAATTTCTGTTTGTTCGACATTTGCCCAACAAGCATCAGCCTCAATGGATGCAGGTGTTACGTTATCTATGGTACTTTTAATGGAATTGACTACGGTATTGGTGCCAATACTTGTACGTCCCGCCCTGTTTGCGACACCAGATGGGTAACCATTACAGAAAGATTCAATGACTGGCATATAATCATCAGTTCCCATTGAATTGTCGTTATGAACGGCTATGATAGCTGCCTTATCACCATACTGTTCATGTGCTCGGTTCATTGCTACAATACCGCGTACACACCAACCGCACCATGTAGCAGTAAATTCCTCAAAGAGGGGCATAAACTGGGGTTTCGCTAGCAGATTGTACTGTTTTGTGTCCATTTGGTTTTTATTAGACTCGTTGATTTGACTATTCACCTCTGTTATAGCTATAGTACGATTATAAATGGTAGCATCTACATCTGTAGGTATGGGGATGGATATGGTTGACATAGACATCATGTCCTGAATTGACACTTTACTTGTTCCACTTGCCACCATTTCTCCATCCGTTTCAATTACATAACGTACGCTCTTTACGGGCGTATTGCCGACATTCTGGAGTTTTACGTTCATTGTTTGCTCAGAGCCTTGTATTGTGTAAACATGGTCATCTGTAAAGACATTTACGGCATTGTTTTTGAATTGTCCGCTCGATAAAATGCGTATCATGAGGTCACCGCTGTGATTTTTCCATGTCGTATTGCTCGTTGTAGAGATATAAAAACCAGCAGTGCATGGCGTTGCTGACGTACGATAGCTGACAGGATAACTAGAATAGTTCTGGCTCATTGCAGAAATTGAAAAAGAATAACCTACATACAGCCCGCCACTCGGAATGACGTGTGATTTTTTGAATTTCACTTCATTAAACTGAGAGAATTTGAGGTCGCTCATAGGTAGCTCTATTGTTTCAAGATCGGCCTGTCCGTCGAATTCTGGCAAGTTGGTAGAAACCCAATATTGAATATCAGAAACATCAGAGTTCAAGAAATAGAGAGAGAGACCGTCTATGGTAACATTCTCGCCACTAATGTATCCATACGGCACGTATGTTGCAACATAGTAGCGTTCGGCTTTGGAACTACCGTCAACATACCACGAACCTTCATTATCGTAGTAATTCCACCATTTCTGCTTAGGATTGTTGGTAAAGAGAATGTCCACACTTTTTGTAATTCCCCCTATGGTAAAAGATAGAGTAGCATCTATGCTCCCTTCAGCCTGTATATTCGTGGCATCGAACTGTACCTGCTCTATACTGTTGGCAGTGAAAGTTTTGTATTTGGTAGAAATACCATTTATGGTGGTACAATTACCACCCATACACCATTGCATTAAAGATGGATTCAGCGTATTAGTCCGAACCCGTAACGAAGCGGAAACCTCTGCGCTAGTGGCATCTATTAATTTTAACACAAGTCCACTGTTGGGGTTCAATGGAGGGTTGGTCTCACAGGCAAGTTCTCCAAATTCATTCTCCCTTGCATCAATGGCTACAGTAGAGCCTTCATCAAGGATGCGGTCTTGATACAAAATATCAAAACTCTGTGCACTTACTGCCACAAAAGTAGCATATAGTGCTGTTAATACGGTGTAAAGTCTTTTGCTCATAACGCTATAAAATAATTAATTAGAAATTGAATTGTTTTGCTTGAATAACGCCTGCATCTGTATAAACAAAAGCCACAACAGAAATCCGTTCGGCATTCCAATCTTCTTTCAGCGGAATGTTGTGTTCTACACTTACAGTTTGGTCTTTACCCACTTTTATTTCCTCTCCCCAGTCACCATTAATTGCAGCGCGGAACACGTGTCGATGATGATAATCGTCTTTCCGCGTACCATCTGGCATCAGTTGGAATGCCGTAATATCATCCTCTATGAGCCATAGTTGAAGATGTCCAATGGTCATTTCCTCCATTCCTGTTACAACCGCGTTCAGTGAAATGGCGGTTTTGTCATCAGTCATCAAGCCATTGAGACTGATGGTTAAAGGCGAAGTCTTCTGAAGCTCCTCTCTCACTTTGGTCGCCCAAAGGGTATAATCGACAGGAGCAGAACGGTTTATCAACCCTATAGGTTGGTATTCCAGATTCCAGTGATTATAGTATTCGTCACCTGTTTGGGTACGAAGGCCAAGAAATTTTGTGTTAGTGTAGAAAGCCAAAGGCCCTGCGTGAATGGCAACAGCAATCACGCTATCTGCGCCGAAGCTATTGTGCAAATCGGCAATCACATCACTGGCGTTAGGGCAGTTGATGCAACGTTGGCCTGTATAGTCTTCCAACAGCACAACTCTTTTGGCCGCCTCTGGTGCTACATAGATGAGCTGTTCATCCTCTCCTATATAGCTGCAAGCAGCAGCCATCAGCAGTGTGAGGAACAAGAGGATATATTGCTTAATGCTCATGGCGTTAAAAATTATAGTTATATGAGAGGGTAAATCCTGTATTGGCAGGAACGTAACGACACACGCCGCCTGAGCAGTTATAACCGGCTCGTGTACGACCGTAGCCAGCCTGGATGCGGTGCGATTTGATATTGTAGGTTATCAGACCCTTGTAATAATGGGTCTTGGTAGAACCGTTATTCCACATGTCGCTGAAAGTAATCATCCAATGTGGTACCAGCGACAGCTCCAGCAGCCCGAACGACCAATCACCATAATCATCGGCAGAGGCTAAATATTGCAGATCTGTCCGCATTTTTATCTTTGGCGCAATTTGACAGAGTCCATCAGCGATGAAGATGTTTGAGCGCACCATTCCTCCCTCACCTTCAACGACAGTCTTGTTATATTTCTGGTTCATATACATCAAGTTCAGTTTGAAGTTCCTGGTCAATCTTCGTGTAAACTGTATATCAATGTCTTGGTAGTAAGTTGTACCCTCCCATCGCACATGAGAATAGTTAACTTTGACATTCATGCCGTACTTGCCGCCCAATGGCGTTTTCTTCTTGAATTTATAACCAGCTTCTGCCTGCCACGCCCATTCTCCAGCCAACTGTGTGGCATAGGGATAGAGAGTCGTCAGTGCATATGTGTGGTCTTGTGTGAAAGCTGGCAAATGATTGATAAAGGATGAGGTGCCTATCTGTGAACGCCGACTACGCGATGCCATGTTTTCACTTCGTTTAACCTGTAGCAGCACACTCAATCCCTTTTTAGAATAAGAGCCAGAAAACAGGGCTGCAGCACCCTTATCATAACTAAAACCATTGTCGAAAGAAGGATCCTGTGTTTTCTGTGCATACTCCGCAAAAAAATCCCATGATCCTACGTTAAGCGAGATTCTGGCATCCCACGCATTCACAAACTCGGGTAAGTTGTATTTATACGTTGGAGAAGCAAAAATGTCCTCGGCCTTCTCGTATTTATTCACCCATGAGCCACCCAAACTCAGTTTCATTTCCTTTTGCTGGATAGAAGGAACCCATTCGTCTATATGTATCTCCATGTCTGCACCGCTAACTAATGACTTGTTCCACTCCCAGTAACGACGCTGCTTGCCACTGAGCGCCTTGACTGTAACACCTTTGATTGGAGTGATGACAATTCGTCCACCTAAGAGCGAATTGTCAATGCCTAAAGAGCGATCTTCGTAAGTGCGAAGGATAAAACCAGAGCCAAACTGCTCATAGAAGGTTCCTGCTGTCAGTTCAACGCATCCCACTTTTCCTTTTACCCAGAAATTTGGTATACCCCAGCCCTTAAAATCATTCTCGAAGCCAGGAAGTGGATGTTCAAGATACTCCATTCTGACCCCAGCATCCACATATTGACTCTGCATCAGCAAATCTACATAAGTATTGGTCTGTAGATCCTCTGTCTTTTGAGCACCTGTACGCTCGTCATCTTGCGGCAACAATATATCGCTCTGAATGCAACCGTTCAGAGTAACACCTTTATGTTCCTGGGCCGACATCGTAAGCCCTATACATAGAAGCGATATATGCACCACCAGTCTTCTCATCGTTTGATTAGCTTTCTTATCTTTTCTATTAGTTCCTGCTCGACACCATCAGTATATCCTTGATGCTTATATACAATAGTGCCCTTACCGTCCACTATCATCACGAAGGGAATCATTTGTACACCCATGGCGCGCTTCAAGTCGCCGTTTGGATCGAGCAACACCTCATATTCCCATCCGTGATTATCAACTAAGGGTTTAACCTTGTTGATATTTTGTGCTTGGTCTATGCTCACAGCCACCAACTTCACACCCGTCTCTTTCTTCCAGTCCTCATATAATTCGCTGATTGCGTCCAATTCTCGGTTACAAGGCTTGCACCAAGTGGCAAAGAAATCAATTATAAATGGCCTCCCTTGATTTGATAGGGTATCTGTCGAGACCATTTTACCTTGAATATCCTTCAGCGTGGTTTTTGGTAACTGAGCCATAATTGGTAACACGCCTATAAAGCAAAAAAATATTAATATAAGTTGTTTCATATTTGAAAAAAAACATACTTCCCAGATTTTCATTACAGGAACTTATTTCTTAATAATTTTCTTTCCATTAATTATATAAAAACCTGAAGGGAGGTCATCTATCGAGGTTTTGTCAGTCCGAACTTTGCGACCAGAGAGATCATAAATGCCTGTATTTATCTTATCTGACGTTTTAATATCAGAAATACTAGAAGCTGTGTCTAATACATGACATTGTATAGCATTAACAATACACTGAGTGTTTTTGTCTATCAGTAATGCAACAACACTTAATTTGTCGGGATTTTGTATAAGGCTATTATTGCTAACATCAATCGTGTAATCATGGACTATCGGTCGTTCTGCTTGCACAGAAGATGGTAAAGAATTTCTAATGCCAGTATTAGTATTCCATCCACCGATAGCAATATTATCATGAACCATATCGGTAACTGATTTAGGCCACGAAGAAACCTCCTCAAAGTCGCTGTTAATCTGAATACCTGAATAGGCATTACCCATAGCCCACTCACTCCCACTTCCCTTTAGGCCATCTGCAATTAAGGCATAGCCGATAAGATAGGGTGAATCGCTAAGGTCTGTCATGAAATTGACGGAAGTGTGAATCTTAATAGATGTCTTATTTTGGTCATTCCATATAGCTTCAGCATCAATTTCAGCTGGAGCAGTAACTTTTAGTGTTTGAGAAAGATGCTTTCCTAACCCATATAATCCATCATAATCAGAATCACCACTATAAGGATTCAGTCCATCACCTCGATTTATACAGCAATAAGGTGATGATACGCCGATACGATTGGGATAGTTGTAATATTTCACTGGATTCATAGGGTCCCCAACGTAAGGGTGAATAGATATATATATTACACTGTCGCCAAACTCAGCCTTTGTACGCTTCATTCCTACATAGCATAGTGATGCATTCGAAGATTTGTTACTGGTTATCTCCTCAACTACAGCTTTCGAACTCGGACGACGGTTGATTGTAGTAAGCGCAGTACTGACAGTTGTTTCGTTATAGGGATTTGCGATACCATTTAATTTGGTAATTACAATTGAAGGATGGTATGTTCCTATAGTAACTTCAGCTGGGAGTCGTATCCGGGCTTTTGAAAGATGAGCATAATGAGATAACGGCGTTTCAAGAAGAACGTGGTGTTCAGAGGATACTCCATTGCTAGTTTTTATGACATAGTTAAAGTCGTAAATAGGCTGTCGGCCGTCATTACGCACATATAATAAGGCTTGTTCTTCGCCTCCAACTTTACAATAATAGTGTTCATATTCAAATTTATAGGGGGAAATAGCATAGTATGGAAAATAAGTATTACCAATGAGAAGCTGTATAACTAATTGATAACCTGACCAAGATTTCCATACACCATCCTTATCTGTATAATAATACTGCCCTTCACGTTCTGTTTTAGCACCCGAACTCATTGCTATATGGGATTCATTTTCAGTTGTTTCATAAGAGTAACCAATATAAATACCTTGTTCGGGAATAAGATAATCATGACTGAATGGTATTTCTGTAAGGGAGCGCACATTAACATTATTATTGGGAACGTTTATTACTTCAAGGCAATCTGAGAGATTGGAGCTGGGAAGCTCATAAGATAACCATACCCTGAGATTCTTGAAATTCGAATCAACAATCTTAATACTTGCCGCACTAATAGATAGCGTGTCAGGACCAAGTTCTCCTCTGTTAACATGAATTGCGGCACTTCGGACAGTTCCGATTGGATTGTCAAAGTAGTGATTGGTAAAATTACTTTCAGAATAGTTTGACCACCACAGTTGATTTTTACCAACTCGGACATCCCCTATTTGTTGAGTATGGTTATCATAGACAAGGTGTATATCAATGGTTTCTTCACAATCGCCCGCGCTAATAACCAGTTGCGCTGAAAGTTCACCCTTATTGAGAGAGCCAACAGCATTAAGAAGTATAGGCAATTGTGTCTCGGGTGAGAGGTTAAACGAAATGTTTGATGCGTCATTGCTACCAATAACTATACGTGTTGTACCTATACCCCATTCAACGGACTGTGCATTTAACGTATTACCTAAAATACGAAGAGAGGCAGTGCCAGATAATGATTCATTCCCAAGTGCTTCAATAACAAGACCATCTGAGGGCTTTTCAACTGAAGTAAGTTCACTAATAGTAGCGTCTGCTGTGTTGGAAGTTATGCTGGAAAAATTGGGTACTACCATATTTTGGTAGCGTAATTGGAAAGTTCGTTGGTCAAGAGCCTTATCTCGCTCTACTGAAACCTCATCAGCATTGAGGATTTCACCTGTATTATTATCTATGAGCAATGTTACAACTCGAATATGGTTGCGATTCCTCACATTTGAAGGAAGATATAATGTAAATAAACTGTTATGTGATTCTCCTTCTGTAACGGTTAAAGGCAGACTCCCTTCTTTACCACCAAGAGTAGGATATATACCAATGGCTACATCATTATACATGGTAAGGATTTGGGAGGGTTTGCTAACCCACTCATACATATAGTTAGAGGGATTATTGTAAGAAGAATTGTTTGCATAAAAATTTGATTGCAAGTATGGCCCTATACTATCTTCAACAAGTACATAGGCAATACGCCAATCCCCAGAACCGCTAAAACCAAAGGTCGTAGTTGTTGTTACCGTAATAGCGGAACTGTCTGGTAGAGAAAACATTGCATTGGCAATTATTTGAGCCCGGCCTTTGTCTTTAACCTGTGTAATATATCTTTCAGTTATACTAAGGTCAACAGCTTTTGGATCTGCACTATTTCGGTCTAAAAAGCAGTTGGGTACACCTGTAAAACGTGCTATCAAGTCTGAATAGTTTTCAGGATTAGACATCTTGTCACCGGTATGAAGTGCAATGCCAATAAAGTTATATGGATATTTGGTGCGCATACGTTCAATAGTCTCTATGCCTCTTACACACCATCCGCACCAAGTACCAGTTCCCTCTTCCATTACTATCTTACGAGGGTAATATGTTTCAGCACTTACTGCTGTCGTGGCAACAACAAATAAAAATAGAATAAGATTCTTCATACGCTCTAAATAATAATGAATGTTACATAACTTCTAACAATTTATACACATTAAGGATGATAAAGCAACTACTTTAAGTAGACTTTTCTATTTGACCCATTTGAGTATTTTATGATATTAAATCCTCTTTGGAAATGAGATAGCCTTTTCCCATCAATGTCATATATTCCAATAATCCGACTATTATCATTTTTAACAATTGTTTCGATTTTGTTTGCTATGTCTTCTGGGAAAAGAAGAGGGAAATCCGATGATGAAGAAGATGGCAGGGTCAAATAGGCAGACCATTTTTGCATCTCTTCGTCATCCGTCAAGCATCGTACTCGCGGTTTTGTTTCATCAGTAATTACATAATTGCCTTTCGGTACAATTCTTTCATTATGAAGCCCTGTCATGAAGCCATACCTCGGATTTGTTGATGTTGGAATAACAATCCCTGTAAACATGTAGGTCTTAGAATCACCTGAAATAATATATGAGTGATTACGATTCAAATATGGGACTTCGGTCATCACTAGTATATCTTTATAGTATGCTTTGACTTCATACGCATGCAATCCAGCAGGGATGTCCGAGTCAAAAGGAAGAGAAAGAGTCGTGCAGTTATTATTCAGAATTACAGAAATACTTTCTTTTACACCATATTGGAATGTAATAGATGGCACGTTCATCGGCTGACTAAAGTTTTCATCTTTGTAGAAATAACAATTGTATTGTTTTCCCGGTGTCATATAGTCTTTTAATGTCAGCAAGTCAAACTCGTGAGTAAAGCTTCTGCCTGCAGAAAGGTCACTCCAAGTCCAGAGATTCCAATATCTACCATTGTCCAGATATAGACGATAATATAGCGTTGCTTTTTTTATTTCGCTTTCTGTATTATTCAGTATAGTAACACTCATGGTGCTATTCCCTTCTGAAATTACATTGTCTGTTCCAACAGTAGGAACTTTGCTGATGCATAGTTCATCGTCTACAACTGGGGATGAAGGTGCCACATCAATTGTAATGGCATTTGTTGTCTCATAATAATCATATGTAGATGAATTGGTTGCCGTAATTACAGCATGACCAGGTGACAAAGCCGAAACTAGTCCTGACGGAAATACTTTGACAACACCATCTGGATGGACATCAAAATTGATGGCCCCATAATAATTATTAGGGGCGACAACTACAGCTGTTTCACCTATTCTTAAATCATTTTTAGATATTGCCAAAATAAGAGGATTACATTCGTGATCAACAACAAATACTGTAAATGTGATAGTTTCCTTTTTATAAAAACTATCTCCCTCAATATTTGCTGTAATAGTGGCCGTTCCTTTGGATATCCCTATAATTTCACCATCGTCTGTTACTTCTGCTATTTTTGTATCTGATGATACATAGGAAATTTTACCTGTATAGTACGGACTGTATGTAATATATGAAGATTGCCCAATTTGTATTTGCGTTAACGAAGTGCTTAATGACAGAGACACTAGTTCGTCATTGTCGCCTCCTTCAATTATTATCTGTGGTATCTCTTGGGACGCATTATAGTACATGGCCTGCCATGTATTACCATTATCTATGCTGTAAGCGGGTAATACTTCATATATGCCATTATAAGATATTAAAGATGTGGTAAACGATATTTTCGTTGGTTGTGAAAAGGAATAGCCTTGTGAGAGGGATGAGTTACCACCTGATTTCGAATAAGTCTTGCCATTGATTAAATTTCTAAAGATAATTCCGTATTGGAAATTAACACTAGCAAGTCCACAATTGTATGGAATATAGCGAAAACTTAGTTGTTTGTCAGTTCCTGTTGCGCGATTTATTGTAATTGATGTTATTGTCTCGCCTGTTTTGTCAGAAAGAATTACATCATCTTTTGAGGCCAGACAGACAACATATTCGCCTCCTTCTTCAGGCTTTATGTTATAAAAAATGGTCTGATCTGATGTATACCCATAATTATACAAATCTTCTTCATCAAAAAGGGACACTTGTTCCGTTGGTGTGTTATATACATCAATAACAGCATGGCATTCTTTTCCCAAATATGTTGCTTTAATTGTTGTTGTACCTTGCTTATGCGCATGAATAACATATTCATTATCTATTGTAGCTATCTGTTGATCAAGAATTGCTAAATTAGGAGTTTCCAAGGTTGTTGTTGTCCCATCCTTCCAATAGCACATAACAGAAACAGAAGAACTCTTTTTTTCTCTTACATATATAGTGTCGTTTACAAATTGTACCCTTTCAAGATTATTCTCGTCCACCGTATTTATAGAAATTGTATCAGTTGCACTAAACCAGCATCCATCTTCACATTTGCCTTCATATAAGACGACTAAATCTCCCATAGTATTCTTTGGTAGTTGCAAAACACCTTCTGAAGAGTTCACAATTTCAAGAGGATTATTTTTGTATATACTACCAAATTTTATATCAGTGAAAGAACCAACAGAACTTATTGAAACTTTTACGATACTATCTCCAACATTATAAACACTATTTAGTATCAAGTATGAATCGTCAGAACTGCTAGTGGTATTGTTTGAAGAAATCTTTCTTGGAGCACTAGTAGGGTGGTAATTGGGGTGTGTTTCCGGGTTTGCAATATTTTCTGGAGTATAAATAGTATAAACTCTATCTAATCCGTTCATTTGATAATGTAACCCGCCAGTATGCCTAAAACCGTCAGCAAAAGCTGGGCTTTGAAGACTCTTAGACAACAAGTCTAATACGCAGTCTTGAATTACTTTATTATCACATGTAAATATATGACAGTAGTTTAGACCGCCACTTCTGAATGTGGTTTGATTGCCCAAAAGACCACCTTCTTGACTGGGTCTTGAAACTATCAAGTCACATGATTCATTACGGAATAGTTCATTTCTGAAAGCGGGAAAATTAGCATATTCAAATGCTGAGAAAAATTGATTCAATAACCATTCGCTATTGCTCGATGTAACTATTGCATGACATTTTACATCCCGTGTGCGATTATTGTCTATAATCTTAATGGCATTGTTCTCAACACTCAGATCCGCAACAGCTCCATGGTTTATATCTGTTTTGCTCGGAGCAAAATTATTATATAATTCTCTGAGAAACCTTCTGTTTATGGGGTGTGGAGTTTGGCTATATCGCATAGTTTTTCCCAACACTTTCTTCTCAACAATAAGATCTTTAATGTCACGAACAAATTGAACTCTTTTGTCAATCATAAAATCTCCAAACTGACTCCCACCATGAGGTGTGTTAATCGTGATAATTTTGTGGAACATTCCACCGCCATTATTTTGAATATACTTTTTTGTAAGAAGACCTCCCATAGAATGGCCGACAACATCAACTTTTTTACAGACAATCCTATGCCTGTCTAATAACTCTGATATTACGTCGTTAGCTTTATCTCCGACCACATTTTTATTGTATTCAAAACTATCATTGTGTGAACCTTCATAATCCACGCAGTGTAACAAAGCATCAGAATAACCTTTCTTCTTAATATATGTCCTCATTTTATCCCAAGAAGCTTGTTTTGAATTTAAACCATGTACAAACAAAACAGGAACTCTGTATATTATAATATCGACTTTCTTTTCCGTATAGCATACATTTTCGTTAGTACAGGTTAATATAGCCTGAATCTGGATGGCACTGCCAGGTTTGTCTGCTGGAAAATCTTCTGGAGCAGTATAGATTATATTGTTCCATGATTCAGTATTATCTAAAGTGCCAATATCTTCTGATAACTCCCATTTATAAGAATACCCACATTTTGACGAAGGAAGTTTCGAGGAACTATCTAACACAATTTTCACTTGTGAAGAGCCATCTGCGACAACACCAAGAACAGGTTTGGGGTCACCTGAAATAGGAACAAGTTTATAATTTAGTATTGGCTTTTGGTCACAATCCACATCTGCAGATGACAACTTGGGAGAGCGGCTTTTACTTAATAATGCACCTTTATTATATGGATTCAATGCCATTTTTCCCGTAAGTGCAAAATATCCATCATATAAACCTGCCCACCCCCAGTTAATTGCATATAAATCATAATCTGCGTTATATCCATGGCAAATAAACTCATGTCCAATAGACTCATCACCGTTTACCGATGTGCCAGAATACAGCACAGGCCGACCATTTGCCAGTTCAGTATATATAATATTCTCCCAGTCATCGTCAGTAAAGTATTTGCGTTCTCCACATGTTAGCCCCTTATCATAGTTAAAGTTATTGATTAAAGCCATTGCCCCTTTTTTTGAATCAGCAGAACTCATACTAGAGTACTTCATGTTTTCAGAAACTCCCGCGTGATACATTATAGTTGCCACGGCATCGGCTTGCGTTTGATTATACCCAGAAGAATAATCATCCAACATGTTATTCCAATCATAGCGTGTGTTGGCAAAATCTGCGTAAAAATTCAATGTGTTGGTTCCGTTATATGTAATTGAATAACTGTTAGACCCTATACCGTTTTGAGGATGTTCGTAGTATTTCATCACCTGTGACATAGCGGTAGCAGTACAGCCAGTAGGAAATGCCCTATAATTAGCGCCTAAAGATGGAATTGCATTATTGAATGGCTCGTTCTGCCCCCATTTGGTAGTAAGCAAAGGTGCAATACTATGTTTTATTTGATTAGAACTCGTTCTTTTCAACGTTCCACTTGATTCATATTGCTTCATCCACCAGAGAAAATTCTCAGGAGCTTTATCATAATCAAAAGCACCTGTGTAAGAAAAGCCAAGAATTGATGGCATATCACTTTTACCACCAATCAAAACAAACCCCTCTGTTGTATTATTAAATACGTAAAAAGAAACATCTTGTTCTGTGCCAGCTTTATAAGCTAGAACAGGCTTGTCGTATAGTCCTTTTGCTTGACGCTTTGCAGAATTAGATTTCTTGCCACCAATGTGGTCAAAGAACGATGCCGCAATCTGTTCAGCCTCGTCAATTGTGATGGGGTGGCTGTTAACATTCTGTGCAGTAGATTGAAATGCAACCAACAAAACTGCTAATAAAACGATGATCTTTCTCATTTTTATCTGAACTATTAGTTATTTAACGAAAATGCGCAGAACGAATCCACGCGCTACCAAGGTTTACCACAACCCAAACATGCCATGAATACGTCTGCGCATTGTAGCGCGACGCTCAAGCATGTTTTTATTTGGCTCATTTACTTGCGGTGTGGTAATTTGGTAGCGTAAGAGCCAATATGTTTGTGTGCCTTTTTCTTGCAATTGTCGCAAAAGCGACTCCGCAGATGCAGAACACGCTACAAAAATACACAAAAAAAGTCAAACAAATGCAAGGCAAATAAAAAAACTGCAATTATGCCTACCTATTTTTATGCTTTTTTGCAAAAATAGCATCCCAAGATGGCAATTTTTTCAAATATTGTTATCTGTTGTTGTCAAAAATGGGTGCCTAAAAAAATCCCAGTGCAACTTTCGTGTGGTTACACCGGGAGTCTATAGACTTATCCTATATGCTATGTGGCTATAGAAACATCGCCATGTAAAGCGGAAGATATAACACACCATCCTTCTTGCTGACATTGTATCGGCTTAATACAATGGAGCGATGAATCTTGTCTGCATGGTCTCTGATGGCTGCGTCTAATGAGGCATGCCTCTTGTATTTCTCACCAGACTTTACTTCAATAAGGGTAATCTTGTTCTGTTCTTCGATGATGAAGTCCAACTCCTGCTTGCTGTTCTTGTCGTAATAGTGAAGTGAGAAGCCCTTGGCTGACAAGGCACAAGCTACATAGTTTTCCGTAAGTGCTCCCTCATTAACGCTGATGTCGCCGCTAAGCACCTGGAACTGGATGCCTTTGAGAAGGATGCTTCCCAGCAACCCTGTATCAACCATATACAGCTTGTACAATTTTCTGTTCTCCGTAGCCTCAAAAGGCAGTTCAAAGGCAGACGTGTTGAACGAGTAATAGGCAATGCCAGCATCGATGAGCCATTGGGTGGGGTCTTCATATTTGCGACGTGAAGCGCCCTTCTCTAAATCCGCGAGGATGAAGCGTTTGTCCTCTTTTGCTAGTTCAGATGGGATGGCATCGAAGACCCGCTTCACCAGAACCTGGTCTTTTCCTGCATACTGTGTGATGTCTGCACGGTAGGTGGTCAGGATGGAACGATGGACTTTCTCCACGGTTCGGAAGTCGGGGTTGTTCACAAACGCCTGAACCGCCTCTGGCATACCACCCACTGCAAGGAACTGACGGTAGTACTGGCTCATTTGTTGATGGATAAAGTCTGGCACGGAGGTTTCATCGTGATACGACTTCCTTAGCAATTCGAACACCTGCTCTGACACGCCGTTTGCCCACAGGAACTCCTCAAAGTCGAGCGGGAACATGGCAATCTCGTCTTCATAGCCTACGGGGTAGGACGGCACGGGCTTGTAATTGATTCCCAGCAGCGAGCCTGACTCGATGTAGTCGTAAGTATGGTCTTCCACAAGGAACTTGATAGCGGTACGTGCATTGGGGCACTCCTGAATCTCGTCGAAGAATATGAGTGTCTTACCTTCCACGAAAGGCCCGAAACCCATTGCAGAAAGGTTGGTAATGATGGTCTTAGTGTCAAGGTCGCCGTCAAAGGCTTGTTGGGCCACTGGACGCTTCACGAAGTTCACCTCAACAAAGTGCGTGTAGTGCTGCTTGGCAAACTCCCGCACTGCGGTAGTTTTGCCTACTTGTCTGGCGCCTGTCAGCAGTAATGCTTTTCTGCACCCATCCTGATGCCACTCTTCTATTTGTTCTAATACTTTTCTTCTAAGCATAATAACAACTTTTTGCAACTATAGCAGCGAACGATTTACAACTTTTCGCCATATTTTCGGCCACAAAATTACAACTTTTCGCCAATATGGCCAAACATATCTTTCATTTTTCCTCTCATTGTACTCCTTTTTTGCTGATATTTAGAGAAATGATATCTACAAGTGCCAGTTTGCTGACCACACTTCGGCAACAATCAGAGATTATTGTCAGACTTTTGCAGCCCCCTGTCTGCATTTCATATATGGCTTGTAGGCTCATATTATTCTTATTACCCGAACATACTACATTTTCTGAAGTGTGGATGCTGGCGTATCCATATCATTGCACAAACGCACACTTTTTGTGGTTTAATAAAGTTAAAAATGTTAAATTTTCATCTTTTTCGCCCTTTATAGAATCTGCGTCACCACTTTTCTACCGTTTAACTCGTAAATTTCTGATACAAAACAACTTGCAAATACTCTGGTTGCAGCGGCCTGTTCTCCGTCACCATTCCCAATAGCGTGACTTCCATTGATAAAAATGCTTTTGGGGGTTGCAGCGGCCTTACCTCCGTCACCATCGGAAATAGCGTGACCTCCATCAGCGAGTCTGCTTTCAAGAATTGCAGCGGCCTGACCTCCGTCACCATTCCCAATAGTGTGACTTCCATCGGCAACTCTGCATTCGATGGATGTAGAAGCCTGATTTCCGTCGCCATCGGCAACAGTGTGACCTTCATCAGCTACAATGCTTTCCAAAATTGCGCTTGCTTGACCTCTATCACCTTCCGTTGTGTGGATGTAAGTTCATGGTTCAGCGGTTTTAAAACCATTCAGGAAGTAATAATTGGGAATGAAGTGACTTCTATTGACGAAGGGGCTTTCTCTGGTTGCCTTGGTTTGACCTCCGTCACTATAGGCAATTCGATCACGGAGATAAAAACTAACACTTTTTACAACACAAATATAGAGTCCATCACTATTGGAAGTGGTGTTCTAAGCATAGCGGATAATGCCTTCAGTTATGAGAATGGGGTAGGTAGTCGTCCTGTTAAAGTGATATGGCTGACGAATACGCCTCCCAATGGCTACAAGTACCTAGGAGGAACCATCAATTATGTAGCCAATGAGCAATATGACTTTACTAATCAGACAGTCTATCCCTCACTTAGCTCTATTTTTGAGGTAGAGGGCGTAAAATACGTACCGGTTAGCCTTGCTGACCGGACCTGTGACGTGATAGATTGTACCTATGATAAAGCGGTAGAAAACATTCAAATTGGAAAGACGGTTTCCTATCGAAACATTGAGATGGCCGTAAGGCAGATTCGTCCGTATTCGATGTATCAGAATACTTTCGTTAAAGATGTAACGTTAGAACACGAGGGAGAAATAGGTGAATATGCCTTTTATGGTTGTTCAAATATTCAAAAACTTTCGATTTCAAATAAAGGAACAATCAAAGATTATGCGTTTTCAGGGATAGCAAGTTCCTTTGATGCTTATATTAACAAAGGTATTGGAAAATCTGTCTTTGAAAACAACAGGGGATTAAAGGCTATAACATTGGGAGAAAGTGTTGATTCGATTGGCGAGTCGGCATTCAGCGGTTGTACACAGTTAAAGAGCATCGCCATACCCGATGCTGTCAATTCCATCAATGCAAAAGCATTTAGTGGTTGTTCTTCTTTGGAAGGAGTGAAAATAGGAGCGAATGTGAGAAGAATAAACAAAAATGCTTTTGAAAACTGTTCCTCTTTGACAGATCTTCAAGTGGGAGAAAAAGTGGGAATAATAGAAACTGAAGCCTTCAATGGGTGCAAAGCGTTGCCTGCCGTGAAGATTCCGCAATCGGTAACGCAGATTGGCGATAATGCTTTCAATGGTTGTACCAGCCTGAAGGAGCTGATTATGGAAGAGAAGACAGGCGATTTCGCGAACGACGTCCTTTCGTTAGGCTCCAATGGAAAAGATCCTCTGTTCTCCAGTTGTCCGTTGGATTCAGTTTATATCGGACGAAACATCTCCTATCCGACAGAAAGCAGTAAAGGGTATTCTCCATTCTATCGCAACACTTCGCTGCGCTCGGTGGTTGTTACTGACCGTGAGACGGAAATATCTCCCAATGAGTTCTACGGCTGCACAAACCTGAAGAGCATCAAGATAGGCGACGGCGTAACGACCATCGGCGACTGGGCGTTCTCGGGCTGCTCTGGCTTGCAGAGCTTTGCCTTCGGTAGGAGTGTGGAGAGCATAGGCAAAGAGGCGTTTTCGGATTGTACCGCTATCACAAGCATACGGAGTAGAGCTATTGTCCCTCCCGTTTGTGGAAGTCAGGCTCTTGACGACCTCAATAAGTGGGATTGCACGTTGTATGTTCCCGTCGGCTACGTGAATGCCTATATGGCAGCTGACCAATGGAAAGAATTCTTCTTTGTGCAGGAGGGTGATTTGGTGACGTTCCCCGTAACCAGCATTGCCTTGAGCAGAGAAAGCTTGACACTAAAAGTCAATGAAACAGAAACGTTGGTTGCTACCCTCCTTCCTGAAAATGCTACAGACAAGAGTGTAACGTGGACAACCTCGGATGAAGCGATTGCAACGATTGATGCCAATGGTGTGGTCACAGGCAAGAAAGCGGGAAAAGCTGTAATAACAGCTGCGTCGGTATCCAATCCCGATGTGACAGCCTCATGCGAAGTCACCGTGTTGCAGCCTGTTCTGGAGGTGAAACTTGATACAACCCATGTTGCCTTTAACGAGATAGGCATAACGTATCAGCTGACGGCAACCGTGTTGCCCGAGGATGCTTACGATAAGTCTGTCACATGGGCAAGCTCGGATGAGGCGGTTTGTACGGTGTCTGAATCAGGTCTTATCACCTCTGTAGGTGCTGGAATAGCTACCATTACAGTAACTACAGTAGATGGGGGCAAGACGGCAACATGCGAAGTAACCGTCTTTATTCCCGTAAAGACGATAACGCTGAATGCCGAAACACTACAGTTGTTGGTGGGTGAGAACAAACAATTGGTAGCGACAATCTTGCCAGAGAATGCGACGGATAAGAGCTTAGTGTGGTCTTCGTCTGACGAGTCAATTGCTACCGTTGATGTTGATGGAGAAGGTGTCGTAACTGGGAAGAAAGCTGGAACGGCTAAGATAACGGCTACGTCAGTATCTAATCCTGATGTAAAGGCTAATTGCGAGGTGATAGTGTCTCAACCTGTTCAGAGCGTTACCCTTAGCGAAACGAGTATTCTTTTTGAGGAGATAGGCAAGACACATCAGCTGACGGCAACCGTATTACCTGAGGATGCAAGTAATAAGTCTGTTGTATGGGCAAGTTCTGACGAAGCGGTGTGCACTATATCTGAAGAGGGTCTTGTCACGGCTGTTGGTGCAGGAACGGCAACCGTCACCGTCACTACCGTCAATGGCGGCAAGACAGCCACCTGCGAGGTGACCGTCGTCATTCCCGTAAAGGAGATTGCACTCAGCGCCGAAACGCTTGAACTCTCCGTAGGAGAGAGCAAGAAGCTGGAAGCAACCGTCACTCCTGAAAATGCTACGGACAAGAGCGTTGCTTGGACCTCTTCGGACGAGACGGTTGCTGCCGTTGACGGCGAAGGTAACGTGAAAGCCTTGAAGGCCGGAACAGCAACGATAACCGCAACGTCTGTTTCCAATCCGGATGTCTCTGCTTCCTGCGAGATTACCGTAATACAGCCTGTAGAAAGCGTTACGCTCGATATGGCAAGCATTGTGTTGGAAGAGATAGGCGCAACCTATCAGCTGATGGCAACCGTGCTGCCCGAGGATGCCAGCGAGAAGGCTGTCACATGGGCAAGCTCGGATGAGGCGGTTTGCACCGTATCGGCAAAGGGGCTTGTCACGGCTGTTAGTGCTGGAACGGCAACCGTTACCGTCACCACCGTCGATGGCGGCAAGACGGCCACCTGTGAGGTGGCGGTCATCATTCCCGTAACAGAGATTGCGCTTAGTAACGATACGCTCCAGATGCAGGTCGGCGACAAGAGACAGTTGGCAGCAACCGTTTCTCCTGAAAATGCAACGGACAAGAGTCTGGAATGGTCGTCGTCAGATGAGGCTGTTGCCAAGGTCGATGCGAACGGACAGGTGGAGGCTGTTGCGGAAGGAACGGCCCTGATTACGGTGAAGTCGGTGGCCTATCCTGATGTGATGGCCATCTGCGACGTGACCGTGATAGAGGATAACGGCATCATGATGCTGCAAGTCGGCGAGATGCTTCACGTCCGCGCCATCTACGACGTAACGGGCCGCAAGTTGGAGCGCCTTCAGCAGGGAATGAACATCCTCCTGCTGAAGGACGGCTCGACGAGGAAGATAAGGATTGAATAATCCCTTTTTCCGATACCCTGAAAAAGCTGAGGCGGCTCAAATCGATTGAGCCGCCTCACTGTTTTTCGACATTTCGACCTTTCGGAATCAGGGGACGGTTCTTTGATTCGCATAGAGGGGACTGCATCTTGAAGCCATTGAGCGGTCCGCATTATTTCATTTTCAAACACTATAGAATCACGGGGACAGGTCAATTCATACGCTGAATCAGAGTTCCAGTCCCCACGATACGTTTCATTTCTTTAGACAACGGCAGCCTACATCTTGCCTGTGGCAAGTTCACGGTCTAGATAGCCGTAAATGTAAACAGGGCTTTGGAAATAGAGGCCCGTTGCGGGATTCATTAATTTGGCGTAGGTCTCGGAGTTATAGACCGTGTCAAGTGCTTCGTGGAGCGACATGCCACGCTCTTCCATCAGCATGAGTACGAGGTCGCGTACGGTACACTCGTTCATATAGTCTATCGTGCTCAAGTCAATCGCCATGAAGTCCGCGTTTGTTCCATGATAGAGTATCATGCGAGCGCCCCTCCATGACGTTGGCAGTAATCGGCCATATTCTGCACCATATCCTCAAAACTCTGTGTATGAGCCACGTTATACTGCTCGTCCAAGAAATCAATGGCCTTGTAGCGGTTCAGGTAACGATAAGCCTGTAGCGCAGACAGACCATAGCGGCGAGCGAACTCGCTGATGAAAATAATAATATATTCAGCTTTATTTTTAGTCTCTTGCGGCATGGTGTAAAACGTTTTCTATAGAATCCGAATGCAAAAGTAATAATAAGTTTGGAAAGAAAACAACCTGTTGCCGTAAAAAAAAGCAAATTAACACAAAAAAACCTACAAATGGAATCGTTGAACTTTAATCAGGCTATTGAAGATGATGTAAGATGTATGATGTAAGATGTATGAGGGCAAATCTGGTTCATGGTTCACGGTTCATGGATATGGTTAAAGGTAAATGATGTCTGAGGGAAGAAGGAGACAGAAGGGCGGGAAAGAGATGATTTTTGCAATGAATAAGCAAAAAAGTGTTCACAAATTTGTGAAAAAAGGAAGAACCTTGTATCTTTGCCCCGAAAAACAAGTAATCTATGTTAGTTACCTTTGAAAAGGAATATCTTAGGGAGCTCTATGAGAATGGTCAGACAAGCGATAAAAAACATCGCTTCCAACCGCAAATAGTCAAGAAATACACCCGCATCATAGACTTGATGATGGAATTGAAAAACGTACAAGATTTGACTCACTATGGCAGTCTTCACTACGAACATCTACATAGTGGTAAAAAGGGAGAATCCTCCGTTAGGGTCAACGACCAATATCGAATAGAGTTCCGTGAGATTGTCAAGAATGAAGAGACCATTGCTGAGGTAGTTAACATAACAGAATTATCGAACCATTACAAATAATAGACGCTATGGAGCATTTAGAAGGTATTAACGACAACATGATTGCCAATAACCTGGAGCCCTCATATCTGACGCATCCGGGTGAAGTGATTAAGGACGAGCTGGAGTATCGTGGAATTAGTCAGCGACGATTAGCTGATGAAATAGGCGTTGCTGTTAGCCAACTCAATGAAGTACTCAATGCCAAGCGTCCTCTCAGTACAGAAATGGCCCTGCTGATTGGTCAGGCTCTTGACATTGACGCCGCTCCGCTGCTTTCTTTGCAGATGAAGTACAATCTTCTTTCAGCTAAACGCAACAAGTCATTCATCAAGCGCTTGAAGGAGATCCGAAAAATTGCCGCTGTGTTCTAACTTTGGTTCAGGGTTCAAGATTAATGGTTCATGATTACGTCAATCTCCTTGGACTCCTTGGCTCCGTAGAGATAATAAGCAGCAAAACGGTCAACCTAAATCAGGAAAACAGCTGACTTCTCTCCCACAAGAAGTTTGTTTTTCTGCGTC
>Ga0129306_1000635_pt1 | contig 51819 bp, 24 predicted proteins | sample P827metagenome_FD_94438 | JGI IMG/M metagenome (GOLD analysis project Ga0129306, IMG submission 94438) | Capybara group fecal microbial communities from Wisconsin, USA - P827 metagenome | ecosystem: Host-associated > Mammals > Digestive system > Large intestine > Fecal | place: USA: Wisconsin... | reverse complement strand
TTTCAGGGCGCGGAATGATGTGTGCCCGAATAAACCCAGGGCGTTGCCCTGGGCTGGTGGCTTTCTGCCCTTTCAGGGCGCTCATCGCAGTCTGGAACCGTTTTTTAACTTCCGAAACTTAAATACAGTAATTCCTAATTTTTAGTTTCTTCGATGTTTTCCACTTTGCCGATGAAGAGGATGTTGTGGCTGACGTTGTCGCGGACGGCAAAGACGAAGGGACGATTGACGTTGAAGTCTATCGCATTGCCTCCGAAACTTTCCCACTCGACGCCAATGGTCGTGACTGCGGCCATCTCGGCTCCTGCCTCGTCAATCCGAACAGAGACGTCCTGGTTGATGAACTTAATGAAAAGGTCCGGACCGCCGATGGTGAGAGCGCCATAGGGGGCAAAGACCTTCTCAATGCCCAATGACTTCATCGGCTCTTTGAGCTCGTTCGTCGTCTTGAAGTCGAACTTGGGAAGGTGTACGTTCACCTCACAGCGTTCCTTCGCAAAATCCCAGTCGATGAGGGGGATGATGTCGTTGACGGACCATTGCGAGTCGGGAAGGGCGACAAGCATGCTGTATGGGGTATCGACACACCATTCCGCTCCGCTCTCTTCCTTTTCATAGACGCCAAACGGCAGTTCGACAAGCGAGTACGCCCTGCTGCCTCCCCACATGAAGCTTTCTGTCCTGTTCATCATATCGACCGTCTGCGTCGTACCGTCGGTCAGGGTGAAGGTCTCCTTTGTTGTAGCTCCTTCTTCAAAGGGATATGCCCAATTGGCTCCAAACCACGTGGCATTGGCAAGAACGGCTATGGTTTGCTGGGTGATGGGGAGGTTCAGGTCGCGAATGTTGCCGTAGGTGTGGTCGTAGGCCCATTGGCAGATGGAGTCGGCGGCCTGTTGGGTCTTCGTGAAATCGAGGTTGCCCACTTCGGCGTCGTAGTAGGTCTGGTTGACGGCGATGAAGTCGGGGTTGATGGGGTAGCCGACCTGCGTCCACAAGGCGTTGGCGAGGCGGACGCAGTTGGTCGCCTCGAGGGCCGAGCGCAGCTTGAAGTACCAGACGTTGAGGCTGTCGGTGGTCACCCCTCGGCCGGCAATGATGTCGAGCATCTCGGTGCAGGCGCTTGTCTCTACGCCGTTGGCCAGCATGCCAAGGGCTATCTCGAGGCTGAGAGGCGAGATGCAGACGTTCTCGCCCGGCTCAGCTGCCAAACAGAGCTTGCCAAAGAGCTTCTGCGCAAAGTCGGCTCCCATTTGGGAGTAAGCCATCTGGTTTTGGCTGGGCGCCAAATGGAGTGGGGCAGGATTCTGTCGGTCGAAGACACGGTCAACGATGCCCGTTCCTCGGATGATAGGCTCTTCGGGTGGCGTTTTGGTTTCGAGTGTTCCTTCACATCCGCAGAAAAGGAGCGTGGTGAGGAGGGTGAGGGTGAAAATGGTCTTTTTCATATTCTTCTTGCTTTATTCCTAATTCCTAATTCCTAATTTCTAATTCTCCTCAATGCTTTCCACTTTGCCGATGAAGAGGATGTTGTGGCTGACGTTTTCTCGCACGGCGAAGACGAAGGGATGGTTGGCATTGAAGTAAATGGGGGTTGGTGCAGGGCTATCAAGGTCAGTAAAAGAAAATGCCGCCATAACGGTGACCGCGGCCATCTCTGCGCCATTTTCGTCAATCTTGACAGAGACGTCCTGATTGATAAAGCCGACACTCAAATTAGGATTTATTCCGTTTAAAGGACTGGCGAACAGTTTTTTGATGCCCAGCTCCCTCATCGGGGGAATGAGCGTATTCGTTGTCTTGAAACAGAACTTTGGTATTTGCACGATGACCAGAGCCTTGCCATTTACTTCCCACTCGATGTCTGTCAGGATGTCGTTGGCGGAGAATCCTTCTTTGGGAAGAGCAATAAGCATACTGTAGGGGGTGTCTATCAGTTTATTATTTCCATATTTGTTCTTTTCGAAAACGCCAAAGGGTAATTCCACAATCTGGTAAGTGGCTTTTTCTGCATAAGAATAATCGCCCCCATTCTTCATCATATCGACCTCCTGTGTCGTTCCGTCAGAGTGAGTGAAAATTGCCTTTTCTGTAAACGTTACTTCAAAGGGCTCTGCCCAGTTTGCTCCGAACCATGTGGCGTTGGCAAGTACCAGTTTAGTAGAATCTTCGATGGGAAGGTTCAGCTCTCGGATGTTGCCGTAGGTATGGTAGTATGCCCATTGGCAGATGGAGTCGTAGGCTTCCTGCGTCTTGGTGAAGTCTAGGTTGCCCACTTCAGCATCGTAGTAGGTCTGGTTGACGGCGATGAAATCGGGGTTGATGGGGTAGCCGTCTTGTGCCCACATGGCGTTGGCGAGGCGGACGCAGTTGGTGGCTTCGAGGGCAGCACTCAGTTTGTAGTACCAGGCGTTGAGGCTGTCGGTGGTGACGCCCTTGCCGGCAATGATGTCGAGCATCTCGGTGCAGGCGCTTGTCTCTACGCCGTTGGCCAGCATGCCGAGGGCTATCTCGAGGCTGAGAGGCGAGATGCAGACGTTCTCGCCCGGCTCAGCTGCCAAACAGAGCTCGCCAAAGAGTTTTTGGGCGAATTCGGCCCCCATTTGGGCGTAAGCCATCTGGTTTTGGCTGGGCGCCAAGTGGAGCGGGACAGGATTCTGGCGGTTGAAGATGCGGTCAACGATGCCCGTTCCTCGGATGATAGGCTCTTCGGGCGTTTCCTGCTTGTCCGTAGGATGGGTGATTTCATCAATGATGGTATTGATGGGGTTGTTCTCGTCGCAGCCGCAGAACATCAGAGCCGCAAGCAAGGCGAGAGTGAAAAGGGGCTTTTTCATATGGATAGAATGGTCTTTTAGTGATTCTTTAACTTATTAAAGTAGGCAACTTTTTCTTCTGCTGTCATTACATCTTCGTCATCCATGTCGGTTCTGTAATACTCAGACAATATGTCTTCTTCGTCTCGGATGGAGCGCAGAACTCGCAAAGAATAAGTGGCTCCCCAATGCCAATAGTAATGTCGACCGTCATACCTGACAATCATATAGTCTTTTGTCAGGTTCATTAATGTGCTCTTGGGATTATTATTGTTATAAGACAAAAAAGGCACGAAAAGGGTTCCATCTTCTTCATCATAACTCCATTGGAACTTGGTAGGTTCCTGCCATATTCGATGTTCAACAGCATCGTACTTCCACGCATCTAATTCACTCAGTTTCTTGTTGTATACGATGCAGTATCCGTTCCTTATTTTAAAAAGAGTAGATTGTCTTTTATCGGTGTATCCTATTGCCATATCAGTCGTGGGTCGGAAATATTCCCAGAACCAGAAATAGACTTGTCCTATAGAATCCTGACAATCGTACAGCTTATACTCTTGGAAGTAGGTGTCATTTGTTAATTCATCAAAGTACTGACTGGATATTGGAATACGTTCTTTGTTCGTTAAGGTCTGATAAGACGGTTCCCAATCTTCCACAAGTTTGAATATTATTATCTTGCCGTTTATATCTTTCCATTTTGAGAAACCATAATGAATCGGCATGTTATTGATATAAATACCATATCTTGCATCGGGTAATGTGGAGATGTCAATTGTACAACGATCTGTATCCGTATAATTCTCAGATATAATAACGTTTTCATCATTTTCAATTGTGCACAATGCACCTTGATCCATTAATGAAAGCGAGAAACTATAGGCCTTATCAAACGTGAGGGTGAGTTTGAGGTCCTTAATCTCAATATCACAATAGACGGGAGTGCTGTTAGGAGATTTTACGGCTGGGGAAACCATAATTCGGTCAATGATGCCTCCAGTACGGATGAGGGGTTCTTCGGGGGTGTTACTTGGGTCAATTGCGCCTTCGCAGCCGCAGAACATCAAAGCTGCAAGCAAGGCGAGAGTGAAAAGGGGCTTTTTCATTTCTGTGAGGTATTTAATTATTAATTATCCATTATCAATTATCCATTATCTTCAAATCTTGAAGATACTCAGGTAGGGCTCGGCGAGCTTGGCGCGAAGGCGATGCTTGTGCGAGCGGATGGTGGTGTCGGTAACGCCTGTGCAGATGGTTTGGGTGTAGGTGGAGAAGCCGAGGCGGCAGAGGAGCAGGCAGGTGAGCTCGGAGTCGCTGAGCGTGGGGCTCTGCTGGCGCAGCTCGTCCACGATGGGACGGAAGATGCGGAACAGCTCCACCTGCAGGGCGGAGGTGCGCTCGGAGGAGAAGGCGTCAAAGCCGCGTGTGCGGCTCAGGTGGATGGCGCTGAGCTCGTCGTTCCACGGGCTTTGCATGAACTGGTTGATGCAGGCGCCCAGCTGCTCCTCGAAGTAAAGGGTGCTGTTCTGGTCCTTGGCACGGCGGCTGCGGCGCAGGGCCGTCAGGGCGATGAGCATGCCGCCCACGAGGGCGACGAGCAAGGCGGCCAGCACGCGGTGGCGGGCAGCCTGACGGCGATGGACTTCCACTTCGTAGCTGCGCAGCACACCCGCCATGCGCAGCTGATCGACGGAGTGGGCAATGGTCTCCTTGAGGCTGGCGTAATATTGGGCATGACCGAAAGCACTCTCGAACTGTCCGCTCAGCGAGTCGAGCGAGGCGAGGGCGCTGGCGGTCGAGGCTTCGAGGTAGAGATTGTTCGTCGCACTCTGGCAAAGACGAAGATAGTGGAGGGCTGAGTCGGGCTGACCGAGGGCTTTGTATGCCTGCCCCTTTAAATAATAAGGAAAGCGCTTGTCGTCGCCCGTGCGTAACGACTCGGCCAGCGAGGCGTAGGCGAGGGCATCGGCGGCGTTGCCCCGACGGCGCGTGATGATGGAGAGCTGCTCAGCGGCAAGGGCTGTGCCGATGGGGTTGTCGATGGCGCGGCTCAGGGCGAGCAACGTCACGTAGTTGTCGTAGGATGCGTCCCATTGCCCCTTGGCCATCTGGCATTTGGCGATGCCTTCGAGCGGCATGATCATGCGCAGGCTGTCGCCCACGCGGACAGCACAGTCGTAGGCCTGACGATACCACGTTTGCGACTCGTCGAAGAGATGCTGGTTGAAGAGGTGGTCGGCGATGTTCTGCGACGTGCGGCGCAACATCACCCAGTCCCTAAGTCCACGGAAGCCGTCGGCCGCGGGCAGATAGGCCTCGACGGCACGGAAGTCGTCGCCCAGGTCGCGGCAGACGCTTCCGAGATAGAACTGCGAGAGCGCGCGCAGCTCCTTGTTCCTTCCCGGACGGGCGTAATATTCGACGGCCGTCAGGATGAGCGAGTCGGAGGTGTGGGGGATGAGGCATTTGTCCGCAGCCTGCGTGCGAAGGAGGGCGTAAAGGGCGGCCTCCCCCTTACCCCTCCTAAAGGAGGGGAGACCAGTGGACTCGGAAGCCCTACCCTTTAGGGGAGGGTTGGGTGAGGCTATGCTGTCCAGCTCACTCAGGGCGCGGGCGGGGTCGGCGTTGATGTAGGAACGTATCTCGTTCAGCTGACGGCGGACATCGGAAGCTGTCGCGACAGACGTTGTCATCAACAGGGCGAAGAGGAGAAAAATGACACGCTTCATGTGATTCTTTTTTCAAATTCGACGCAAAGATAGCGCCTTTTTGTCCGCTGTGCAAGCAAAAACCCGTTGCAAAAGCGTTGCAACGGGCGTGGCAAATGCGTTTTTATGGGGTGCTGAAGCAAAAGTGCTCTATGGAATCGGGCGGAAGGAGGGGATAGGGGATGGGCAGCCGGGGCTCGGCGGGAGGGAGGAGGGGAGTGACGGAGGCGGCGCCGGGGGCGAAGTCGGGCAGGACGCGGCGGGCGCCGAGGTAGCGGGCCTGATAGTAGGGTTCGCTGAGATGGGAAATGATGACGCCCGTGAGGGCGGCGTGGATGAAGGAGAACGACTTGCCGCCCGGGTCGGGGCCGATGTAGATGCCGACGTGGCCGGGAGTCTGCGAGATGCGCCGTCCGCTGAACACCACGATGTCGCCCCGCTGCAGGTGTTTGATGCCTTTCTTCACGGGACGTCCCTGACGCCACTGGCCGCCGGAGGAGTGGCTGAGGCTGTAGCCGAACTTGCCATAGACGTAAGAGGTGAAGCCCGAACAGTCGAACGACGCAGGGCCACGAGCGGCATAGCGGTAGGGCTTGCCTAAGGACTGACGGGCAAAGCCGATGATGCTGTCGGCCGTGGCTGCGTCACGCAGGGAATCGGGGCTGACGCCCCGCAGCGTCGAGCAGGCCGTCAGAAATGAAAAATGAAAAATGAAGAATGAAAAAAAATAGAAAGATAGCCTCCCCCGTCCCCTCCTGAAGGAGGGGGGATTGGTTAGGGGTGAGGGGTTGGGGGTGGGCTTAACTTCCATTTTCAATAACGTAGTTCTCAGAGGACGTGTTCGTTAAACGTTAAACATTAAACGTTAAACCAATTATTCTCACCTTATCGGGCTGAGGCGGACGTTGAGGGTGTGGGTGCCGGGCTTGTAGTCGTAGGCGGGCAGCGGGCCCGGGCCGCAGGAGGCGTTGCCGATGCCGCGCACCCAGGCGTCGAGGGTGAGGACAACTTCGGCGCGGCGGATTTCGGAGATGCGGTGGCCGTACTTGACGTCGTTCAGGTCGCGGTCAGTAACGTGGAGAGCGCAGAAGTCGAAGGTCTTTCCGTAGCTTTCGACGCGTAGGCCCTTGCCGTTGTTGTCGGTAAGGGTGAGCCAGCGGGTGTCGCAGCGCTCGCCCATCGACTGGGCGCGGACGTAGAACTCCTCCATGTCCGTGATGGTGGAGGTGTAGCGGCCCACGTAGGCGGCATCCTTACGGTCGGGCCAGTTCTCGATGGGGCCGCGGCCGTACCAACTGATGTTCTCCAGCGCGGGGCTGAGCATCGTCTGCAGGCCGAGGCGCGGTAGGCGGAAGTCGTCGGCGGTGGTGAAGGTGGCGCGGACGTCGATGCTGCCGTCGGTGTAGATGACGTATGTGGTGGTGTCGCCCACGACGGTACGAGGCGTCTGCGAACTACGGATGACGGTGACATAGCCGATGGGGGCATTTTCGCTGATGCTCCAGTCGAACTTCGTGACCGTGCTCTCCGTGTCGCTCCAGCCCTGACGGTCGTTGCTGATGGTGCGGAAGGTGTAGAGGGCAGGGCCCTGACCGCGGTGGATGAGGTTGTCGCCGCCGTCATAGCGCAGGCCCGTGAGCAGGCCTCGGCGAGTGTCGAAGGTGATCTCGTCGCGGCCGGTGGAGAAGACCAGCGTGCGGCCGTCCTCGATGTGGGCGGTGAGCCTAGCGGGAGAGGTTTCGACGTCAGGGGCAGCGGGGACGGGGGCAAGCTCCCTCACAGGCAGCTGGGCGGAGGCGACAACGTGGCCGGCATCGGCCCAGACGCAACTGCGGCGGAGGCTGACGGAGAGGTTGACATGGAAGTCGGAGAAGATGTCGCTGGCCATGGTTTCCTTGATGGGGAGGGGCAGGGCACAGCTGTTGCCCGGAGCGCACGAGGGCAGGGCGATGTCGCCTTCACGCACGCTGACTCCATCCTTCAGGATGGTGTAGTGGAGGGCGAACTGGTTGAGGTTGAGGAAGGCGTATTTGTTCTTGATGACCACGCCGTCGCCCTCGAGGCTGAAACCGATGTACTGATAAATCTGCTTCACCTGCAGCAGCTTGGCCGTGACCTTGCGGTCGGGGGTGACGATGCCGTTGCAGCAGAAGTCGCCGTCGTTGGGGCTGTCGCCGAAGCTGCCGCCGAAGTAGAAGTGGTCCTCAGGCTCGCCAGGCTTGTTGATGCCCTGGTCCACCCAGTCCCAGATGCAGCCGCCAATCATGCGGACGGACTCGTTCTCGATGTAGTCCCAGTATTCGGCAAGGTTGCCGATGGCGTTGCCCATGGCGTGGGCATATTCGCAGAGGAAGAAGGGCTTGTTCGAAGGCATCTTGTCCTGCCGGATCATGTCGGGCACAGAGGGGTACATGCGGCTGTCGATGTCGGCCTGCTGGTTCATGCCTTCGTAGTGGATGATGCGTCCGTCGATGGCCTTCATGGCGTTGTACATGGCTGTGATGTTGGCTCCGCCACCGGACTCGTTACCCATGCTCCAGAAGATGACGGAGGGATGGTTCTTGTCGCGCTCGACCATGCGCACGCCGCGATCGACGTAGGCAGCCTCCCACGAGGGGTTGCGGGTGAGGCTGTGGTTGCCGTGGCACTCCTGGTCGGCCTCGTCCATGACGTAGATGCCGTAATAGTCGTAGAGGGCGTACATCTTCGGGTCGTTGGGGTAGTGGCTGGTGCGGACGGTGTTGAGGTTATAGCGCTTGAAGAGGAGGATGTCCTCAATCATGCTCTCCACGGGGATGGCCTTGCCGAACTGGGGGTGGGTGTCGTGGCGGTCGGCACCCTTGAAGAGGATGCGCTGGTTGTTGATGAAGACGCGGGCGTCGCGAATCTCAATCTTGCGGAAACCGTACTGCTGTGTGGTGGCTTCAATCACTTCGCCCTTGGCGTCGAGCAGCTCGAAATCGACGGTGTAGAGGTAGGGCGTCTCGGCGCTCCAGAGCTGGGGACGGCGGACGGCGATGGAGGAACGGATGTCGCTCTCGCTGCCCTTGGCGATGGCGCTGATGTCGTCCGTGGCGCGTCCCACTTCGCGTCCCTCGGCGTCGCTGAGGATGGTGCGCAGCGAGGCGGCAGAGGCTTTGCCTGTGCCGTTGAGGATGGAGGCACGGACGTCGAGCGTGGCGGCTGTGAGGTCATCGCCAAAGTCGGCCGTGAGGTAGAGGTCGCGGATGTGGAGTTTCGGAACGGCCTTCAGATAGACGTCGCGATGGATGCCGCTGAAGCGGAAGAAGTCCTGGTCCTCGATGTAGCTGCCGTCGCACCAGCGGTAGCACTCGACGGCCAGCAGGTTCTCGCGTCCCGCCTTGACGTAGGGGGTGACGTCGAACTCGGCGTCGTTGTTCGAGCCCTGGCTGTAGCCCACCTTCTGACCGTTCACCCAGACGTAGATGGCGCTGTAGGCGCCGTCGAAGTGGAGCAGCACGGTCTTGTCCTTCCAGTCGGCGGGCAGGGTAAAGGTGTGGCGGTACGAGCCCACGGGGTTAGGCTCCACCATGTTGGTGTAGCCCCGCTGTCCCTGGATGAAGGGCGGGTTGTTGCGGAAGGGGTAGGTGACGTTGGTGTAGATGGGGGTGCCGTAGCCCAGCATCTCCCAGTTGGAAGGGACGGGGATTTCGTCCCAGCGGCTGTCGTCGAACGAAGGCTTGTAGAAGCCCGCGGGGCGTTCGTCGGGGCTCTTCACCCAGTTGAATTTCCAGTTGCCGTTGAGCAGCAAGTAGCGCGACGACCTCGTGCGCTGCCACGGCTGGCGGTAGGCGGGGTCGCCCTGCATCTCGTCGCGACTGGCGAAGGGGATGAAGGTGCTGTGGCCGTCGAGCTTGTTTATGGCGAAAATCTTCTCGTTCTCCCACTCGTGCTTCGAGACGGGGCGCGGTTTCAGCTTGAGGTTGCTGGCCTCCACCACCCATTGTTGGCTCTCGTCGCCAGCGGCGGCTATGCGTTGCATGACGGCCTTGCCGGCTGCCGCGTCGGGGGCGGCGCTGAGGGCGAGGCCGCCGGCCAGGCAAATGAAGGTGTAGCGCCCGTTCTCAAGCTTGCGCACCTGCCATTGCTGGTTGCGGTTGCCGGTGTCGGTACCCCACTGGATGATGTTACCCTCGCGTGAGCCATGGTTGCCGTTGTCAACGCTTAAATCGTTGAGGGGCGAGGCGATGTTGACGGCGCCGCGGCCGCAGTCGACGAAACGCCACACCTGCGACTCGCTCTTCTTGTTCGCTGTGGCGAGGACGATGTTGGCGTCGGGGTCGAGACTGGCCAGATTGTCCAGCACAAGGCCGGTCTTGGCGTTGCGGATGACGTAGTTCTGGTCGGCCTTGAACTCCTGGGCGGAGAGGCTTGTAGCAGCAAGCACGAACAATGCCGCAAGGAACGTGAGGGAGAGGATTCTGCTTTTCATAAGGTTGGATGTGAATGGTTGATTGTTTATGCGGACAAAGGTAACAAGAAATAATAAAAAAAACACCCTTTCGAGTGTTTTTTTGTAATTCCTTTTAAAATAGGCATGTCTGGATTTAGGAGTTCAGGAGTTTAGGAGTTCAGACAATAGCAGGAGTACAGGAGTACAGGAGTTCAGGAGTTCAGACAATAGTGCAGATAATGAAACCTGCATGCAGAGGTTTTGTCAGAACTCCTGAACCGATGGAGCAGCGAGAGCAGAGTCAAACTGGTTTGAACTCTGCCGAGTCGCGACAGAGGAAGAGCGAAGCTCAACTCCTGAACTCCTGAACTCCCCCAAAAAACAGAATCTCCTGAACTTCCCCAAAATAGGTCAGTTCCGCTGGAGATAGTAGGTCACTTGGCTGTCTCTTTCTCCCGTCAGGCCATCGTAGTCAGTCCCTTCAGAAAAACTTGGAGACCAGGCCGGATAGCTCATACTGATTGTTGCATATTGGACTATCTCCGAGAAGCTGTATGTGAGGCTCATTCTGTCGTAGCCGTAGGGAAAGTCCGTGCTGGCTATGTTGTGTTCCGCGTTCTCGTCTTTCATCCAGGTGATGGTCATCTTCCGGTCTTCATATTCTTTTTTGAAAGCCTCGTAATAGGAGTCGGAAAAGAATAGGCGGACGTACATGACGCTATCGCTTGTGACGCCCCATTGGAATTCTTCCTTGAATGTATTGAAGGGGCGGTTATATATGTTTGGGAACATGGGCGGCTGCCAACTGCTGTCTTCTATTTGCTTGAGCGTACCCCATCCGTCGTCACGGAATGTCCAGAGAATCCGGTTTTCGTAGGTGTCCCCGCCTTGGATGTTGTCGAGGACGTTGCTATAGGCATCTTTGACAACGGTTTGGGTCACGTTGCTGGTGGCATATTGCAGCCACTCGCCGACGAAAGGTTGGATGTACTTACGGTAGTCGAGGCTATTCTTGTCAACGGCATTGTCGTAGATGCTCATGAAATCATCCTGATAGGATGAACATGCAGCAAGGATGGAGGCGAGGGAGAGGATGAGGAGGATGTCTTTCTTTTTCATATTGCTTCAATTATTATTTCTGAACTCTAAACGCTAAACTTTAATCTCCTGACTATTGTCAGAGTGTATATTGCAGGGTAAGGCGGAACGAGGGTGCCCAGGGGTGTCCGGTGCGCGAGGTGGTGAGGCGCGTCTCGGTGAGGTGGTAGTTGAGGCCCGGCTGGAAGGCGAGGCTGACATGATGGCCGAGGTCGTAGCCGACGGTCACCTGTCCGCCGACGGCAAACTGCCAGGGACGTTCGTCCTGTCGCCATGAGCCGAGGCGGGCGCCGAGGCATCGTTCGACGGTGGTGCCGGCGCTGAGTGTGAGGGATAGCGCGCCTCGTCCGGCGAATCGCCACCCTGCGTAGAGCGGCAGGCCGAGGTACTGAACGCGCTGTTCGCGTGTGTTGGCAGGGGTGATGACCTGCGACGAGAGGGTAGTCCACACGAGGCCCGTCTCCAGCACGAGGCGTTCGATGGGCTCGTAGGATATGCTGAGGCCCACGCTCAGCTCGGGACGGTGGTTGAAGACGTAGTTGCCTATGGTTGCGTAGGGGTTACTGGCGAATGAAGGACCCTTCGCCGGTGGTGCTGCCATGGGGCGGCTGGAGTAGTAGTAATTGCCGTTCATGAGGGCCAGCGCCCCCGGCATGACGGAGGTGGTGCCGCCGCCGGTGCCGCCACCCGGGATGCCGAGGGTGATGCGTCCGCGGCTCCGGAAAGCCTTCCCCGACCCCTCCTGAAGGAAAGCCTCCCCCGACCCCTCCTGAAGGAGGGGGGACTGATTACTTCCGCTCGCTGCTCCCTTCCCTTTAGGGGAGGGCTGGGGTGAGGCTTCTCCTCCGCTCGCTGCTCCCTTCCCTTTAGGGGAGGGCTGGGGTGAGGCTTCGGGCTGGGTTGAGACTTCTCTGATGGCTGAAGTCATATTCTGCGCTACTACGTTCGGGCGGATTTGCAATCCGGCCGCGTCGAGTAGAGGGATTTGCAATCCCTCGCCTGTAGCCTTACTATTATCTGAAGTCTGAAGTCTGAGGTCTGAAGTCTTATCGTCTGTAGCCTCCCCCGTCCTCTCCTGAAGGAGGGGGGACTGGTTAGAGGTTAGGGGTGAGGCTTGTTCACTATCTGGTATGGCAAAGAACACCACCGCCAGCACGGCAGCTGCCGCAGCCGTCCATACGGCTACGCGCTTCCAGGGCACCGATACGGGCGAGTGGCCGCCGGTTCCCCCCAGCTCCTTCTCGAGCCGTGCCCATTCCCCGTCAGGAGGCGTCATCTGCGCCCCCTTCATGCGGTCGCGCAGCCCATCCGTCCAATCTTTCTTCTGCTTCATAAATGGTTTAACGTTTAATGTTTAACGTTTAACGAACACGTTCTCAGAACTATTTTTCTTAACTCTTAATTCTTAACTCTTAACTACAATAATTTCCTAATTCCTCATTGCTCCAAAGGCGCCTGATGCGTGCGGCCAGCAGGGCTTTGGCGCGGGCAAGTTGCGAGGCCGAAGTCCGTTCCTTGATGCCCAGCAGGCGGGCAATCTCCTTGTGCGAACAGCCGTCGATGCAGTAGAGGTTGAACACCACGCGATAGCCCTCGGGCAGCTCGCCGATGAGGCGGAAGAGGTCGTTGTCGCTGATGCGGTCGATGTCGTCCGCTGTGGGCTCGGGCACGTCCTTCAGCTCAGTCTCTGTCTCGTCTATCGGGACGAAGGCCAGCGTCCGACGCTTCCTGAGGCTGTCGATGGCCACGTTCCTCGCCACGCGCTCCATCCACACGCCCAGGCTGCCCTCGCCCTGCCAGCGGAAACGGTTCAGACCGCCGAAGATGTTCAGGAATGCATCGTGCAGCCAGTCCTCCGCCTGCTCCCGCTCTGAGGCATAGCGCCGGCATACCGCCATCAGCCGCGGCGAGTAGGCTCTATACAGCTCCGCACGAGCAGCATTGTCACCCTTCTTGCATGCTTCCACCAAATACGCTTCACTCATCCATTGCGAGGTTGGATATCATTCTCTTCTTTTCCTATTACACTCATAAAACGTACGAGACCCGAAAATACTGCATGGGAAGACGAGATATTTTCCGGCAAAATTAAAAAAAATCTTAAAAAATCTCCAATTTTCCTATCTTTTGTGTATTTTTGCAGCCAAATTAATAGGTACTTAGTAATATGAAAAAGATTCGTGCCGCCGTCATTGGTTACGGCAACATTGGCAAGTATGCGCTCGAGGCGCTGCAGGTATCACCCGATTTCGAGCTGGCAGGCGTCGTCCGCCGTCAGGGCGACAAGGACCGTCCCGCCGAGCTGGCAGGCATCCCCGTCGTCGATAACGTGGCAAAGCTGGCGGACGTCGATGTCGCCATCCTCGCCACCCCCACCCGCAAGGTCGAGGAGTACGCCCTTGAGTGCCTCGCGCTCGGCATCCACACCGTCGACAGTTTCGACATCCACACCCTCATCCCCGCTCTTCGCCAGAGGCTGGGCGACGCTGCCCGCAAGGCCGGGCGCGTCAGCATCATCAGCGCCGGCTGGGACCCGGGCAGCGACAGCATCGTCCGCGCCCTGCTCGAGGCCATCGCACCCAAGGGGCTCACTTACACCAACTTCGGTCCCGGCATGAGCATGGGCCATAGCGTCTGCGTCCGTTCGAAGGAGGGCGTGCGCGATGCCCTCTCCATGACCATTCCCAAGGGCGAGGGCGTACACCGCCGCATGGTCTATGTCGAGCTTGAGGAAGGTGCCAGCCTCGACGCCGTCGCCGCTGCCGTCAAGACCGACCCCTATTTCGCGTCCGACGAGACGCACGTCTTCGCCGTCCCCAGCGTCGATGCCCTGCGCGACATGGGCCACGGCGTCAGCCTCACCCGCAAGGGCGTCAGCGGCACAACGCAGAACCAGCGTTTCCGCTTCGACATGAGCATCAACAACCCCGCCCTCACCGGCCAGGTGCTCGTCTGCGCCGCCCGTGCCGCCATGCGCCAGCAGCCTGGCGCCTACACCATGATTGAGGTTCCTGTCATCGACCTCCTCCCCGGCAGCCGCGAAGACTGGCTCCATCTGGTGTAATAAGAATGAAGATTGAAAATTGAAAATTGAAGAATAATATGATGGAATTCTTCATTAAAAAAACCTTCAATTCTTAAAGTTGTGTCATGAAGAAAGGGAAGATTCTTGTCGTTGACGATAACGCCAACATCCGCAGCGCGCTCGAGCTCCTGCTGCCCGCCTACTTTGCCGAGGTGGAGCTGCTGCCGTCGCCCGCCGGGCTGCTGACGGCCGTCCAGAAGTTCCGCCCCGACGCTGTGCTGCTCGACATGAATTTCCATACCGACACCAACACCGGCGGCGAAGGACTCTACTGGACAGGCGAGCTGAAGAAAGCCTATCCCCATGTGCAGATTGTTCTCTTTACGGCATACGCCGACATCGCTCTGGCCGTCGAGGGCATGAAGCGCGGCGCGTTCGACTTCATCGTCAAGCCGTGGGAGAACGACAAGCTCATTCAGACCCTGCGCGACGCCTGCGAAGCCTATTCCCAGCCCCTCCCAAAAGGGAAGGGAGCAGCGAGCGGAGGAGAAGCCTCACCCCAGCCCTCCCCTAAAGGGAAGGGAGCCGTGAGCGGAAGAGAAGCCTATTCCCAGCCCTCCCCTAAAGGGAAGGGAGCAGCGAGCGGAAGTAATCAGTCTCCCCTCCTTCAGGAGGGGTTGGGGGAGGCTTTCCTTCAGGAGGGGACGGGGGAGGCTTTCCTTCAGGAGGGGCAGGGCGAGGCTTCGGGCGAAGCACCGATGTTCTGGGGCAGCAGCGCGGCAATGGCCGAGATACGCCGTACCGTGGCGAAAGTGGCACCGACGGATGCCACCATTCTCATTACGGGCGAGAACGGTACCGGCAAGGATGTGCTGGCCCGTGAAATCCATGCCCAAAGCCTGCGGTCGGCCGGGCCGATGGTGAGCGTCGATGCCGGTGCCATCCCCGAGACGCTGTTCGAAGGCGAGCTGTTCGGTCACGTCAAAGGCGCTTTCACCGATGCGCGCAACGACCATGCAGGCAAGTTCGAGCAGGCATCCGGCGGCACGTTGTTCCTCGATGAAATAGCCAACATCCCCCTCACGCTGCAGGCCAAGCTGCTGCGCGTGCTGCAGAGCCGCATGGTGACACGCGTGGGAGCCGAGGCACCTGTCCCCGTCGATATCCGCCTCATCTGCGCTACCAATGGAAACATAGAGCAGATGGTGGGCGAGGGACGCTTCCGTGAGGACCTCTACTTCCGCATCAACACCGTCCGTCTCCATCTTCCGCCGCTGCGCGAACGGCCTGACGACATCCTGCCTCTTGCCCGGCGATTCCTGAGGGTATATGCCCAGCGATACCATCGTGCCGTCACCGTCATCTCCGACGAGGCTGCCACCGCCTTGCGCCACCATCCGTGGAACGGCAATATCCGCGAGCTGCAGAACACTATTGAAAAGGCCGTCATCCTTTCTGAAGGCAGCACGTTGCAGGTGGGCGACTTCCGTCTGCAGCGTCCCGCCGCGAACGGCAAAGTTCCGGCGGCTGACCCGCTGACCATCAAGGAGTCAGAGGAACAGCTCATCCGCGATGCCATCGTCCGTTTGAACGGCAATCTCTCCTTGGTCGCCAGGGAGCTGGGCATCAGCCGTCCCACCCTCTACAGCAAATTGAAAAAATACGACATATAATTTATATTGACTATTTGACGATTTACGATTTTTTCGTTTAACGTTTAACGTTTAATGTTTAACGAACACGTCCTCTGAACACTAACCCCTAACCTCTAACCCCTAACCCCTAATTTTAAAAAGGTGTCCCTTTGGCAAATCATCCTTCTCGCCCTTGGTGTCGCCGCCATAGTGGCTTTGGTGACCGGGCTGATTGTGCACGAACGCGACCGCCGCAAGGTGGCCTATATGCTCGACTCGCTCGAGGACGGAGAGCTGAACTTCAAGTTCGTCGGGAAAACCCGCTTCAACCGCACCCTTAACCGCATCCGGGATGTCGTGGACATCTACCATCGGCAGGCTGAACAGGACTCGTGGATAAAGCTCATCCGGGTGTTGACGCACGAAATCATGAACACCGTCAGTCCCATTTCGTCGCTGAGCGAGGCGTTGAGCCGTCAGCTCGAACAGCCCGAAGCCGAGCGCGAGGTAGATGTAGAGGCCGGACTGCGCACCATCTCCTCGTCATGCCGCGATTTGTTGCAGTTCACCGAGACCTATCGTGAGCTGGCAGGCATGGTGCAGCCGAAGCGCAAAGCCCTTCTTGTTCGCGAGCTGCTGAACGAGGTCGTTGGCTTGACAGCCACCCGATGTGCCGAGTCAGGTGTTGAGTGCCGCTGCTCGGTGGCCGATGACGACATACTCATCTATGCCGACCGTGCCCAGTTGACGCGTGTGCTTGTCAACCTCATCACCAATGCCCTTCAGGCCGGGGCTACGCTCATCACCCTCTATGCCGAGAACGACCGGAGTGAGCAGACGCTCATCCGCGTGTCGAACAACGGCGAGCCCATCAGCACCGCCAGTCAGGAGCAAATATTCATCCCCTTCTTCACGACTAAGAATGGTGGTTCGGGCATCGGCCTGAGCCTCTCCCGACAGATTATGCATGCCCACAACGGTACTCTCGACCTTGTCCGTAGTGACCCCACCGCCACAGAATTCCTCCTCACCTTCAAATAGTTCATAGTTCATTTTTTTTCATGGTTTAGTTTTTGTTCCGCAAAGGTTTATTTTTTTGTTTTACAAAAAAGGTTTAATGATTTTGCGTGGCAAAATCGGTTTATAAACCTCCGGCGAAGCCGGAACTAAACCTCGGAAAAGCCGAACGTTTTCGTTAAGCCAAATGACCAAAGCAAAGCTCGCTTTACTTTGGCATGGCGAGAAAACGAAGGATGAAATCCAACGTTTTCGTTAAGCCAAATGACCAAAGCAAAGCTCGCTTTACTTTGGCATGGCGAGAAAACAAAGGATGAAATCCAACTAAGCCTATAAACCTTTTTTATAAGCATCGTTTTTGTATTGTTTGAGTATTTTTATAAACAGGGGCCGCGTTTATATAAACAGGGGCCCTGTTTATATAAACGCGGCCCCTGTTTATAAATGATGTCCTGCTTCTGCAAAACAAGGAAGTCTTTACCGCTTTTCCCTCCCACTTTTGCTCCATCCAGGCACGTTGCCCGGATGGAATTGTAAAGTTTCTTTACATCGACTGTAAAGTTTTTTTACACTTTTCGCAATGGCTGTTTTTCTTATGTGATAGATAACCAATCATTTGCATTTGTGGCACGGACTTTGCTTTATGATAGGCAGAACAGTCAAAATAATGTCACAGATGATAAACATCAACTTCTCCTATTTTAAAAAGGTGCCCATTGTAGTGCTTATAGGGTTGTTCGGCTATGCAGGAACAGCTACAGCGGTTTCTCAAACGGCCGCAGCCGACACTATATCCGAGGCACCCATGTCGCTCCACGATTGCATGGCATATGCTGTCCGGCACAGCACGAAGATGCGCACGTCTGCTGCCGACCGCAACGACGAGCGAGCACAGCGCCGTCAGGCCATCATGCAGGCCTTCACCCCCAGCGTCAGCGCCAGCACCTATGCCTATAACAACTATGGACGTAACATCGACCCTGAGACCAACACCTATAACACCGTCACCTCGTTTCACAACGGCTACTCGGTGAGCGCCAGCCTGACGCTGTTCGACGGTTTTCAGGCGCTGGACAATCTGCGCATAGCCACCACCACTATGAAGATGGGCATCAGCCGCGACGAGCAGACGCGCGACGCCATCTGCCTGGCTACGATGGAGGCCTATTACAACGTGCTCTACTATACCTCCCTCGCCCAAGTCCTCACCCGTCAGGTTGAGACCGCCGAGGCTATGCTGCGCAAGGCCGTGCGTGAGGAGGAACTGGGGCAGAAAAGCCATGCCGACGTGGTGCAGATGGAGGCTGAGCTGGCTAAGAAACAATTCGACTTGACGAGCGCCACCAATCAGCATGTCGATGCCATGCTGACGCTGAAGGACGTGATGTATTGGCCCACAGGGAAAGAATTGGAAATCAGGAATGAAAAATCGGTTAGTGGTGAGGTGTTAGGCGCCTTCGGCGCAATTGATAATTATCAATTGTCAACTATCAACCGACGCCAAGATGAGAGCCATCAAGCTTGCTTGAACCGAAGCCAAGCCGAGAGCCATCAAGCTTGCTTGAATGGCCGAGGCGCGAAGGAGGAAGATGAAGTCAATGGCCGAGGCGCGAAGGAGGAAGACAAAGTCAATTATCAATTGCTTTCATCCCTTCCCGCAGCGGCAATAGCGCGAGGTACGCTGGAGAATGCCCGCGCGGCCCTGCACACCGCCCGTTGGGCATACGCTCCTTCGGTGGGACTCTACGGCGGATGGTCCACCAACTATTTCACCTATCCCGGTATGGCCGGCTACATGCCCACACCCTTCCGCGAGCAGTTCCGGAACAACAGCGGCGAGTACATCCAGCTCTCCATGAGCATCCCCATCTTCGACCGCTTTTCGCGCCGCACGACTCTCCGCCTACGCCGCAATGCCGTCGAGCGGGCCGAAGCGCAGTACGAGCAGACCATGCGCGACATCGAGAACGAAGTCTCCCGTGCTGTCAACGACTGCGACGGCGCCGCTTCTGCCTACCGCCAGGCTGTTCGCCGCGCCGAGGTGGAAGAGGAGGCCTACACCCTTTCACGCCGCCAGTACGAGCAGGGACTTATTTCTCCTCTCGATTATCAGACTGCTTCGCAGGCCTACCTCAATGCCCAGGCTGAGCGGCTTGGTGCCCAGTTCAGGTATCGGCTTAAACAAAGCGTTGTTCGCTATTACAACGGCACACCTTATCTGGAACAATGAACAGAGTGCGGGTTTCAGCGTCCGCCGTGGACGCATCGGTTTTTGCCTTGGTTACGATGGGGCGGCGTGGCTGCTGAAACCCTCTTTTTTCACAAAACTGCAACTTTTTAGGTAATGAAAAACGTCTATAATATAGTATACAATGGATAGAGTAATAGAAAAGAAGAAAGGCCTGAGGGCGGCCTTCACGCGCAGAGCCCTCCCGTGGTGGGGACTGAGCCTGCTGGCCGTGCTGGTCGTGTGGGCTGTGGCCCGTCCCAGCCGAAGCACCCTCAGAGTGAAGAGCGACAGCATCATCGTCGGCGACGTCAGGAGCGGCGTGTTTAACGACTACATCCGTCTGGGCGGCACCGTGCAGCCTATGACGTCCGTGCAAATCAGCCCCACTGAGGGCGGCATCGTGGAGCGTATCGTGGCCGAGGAGGGCTCGATGGTGAAGGCAGGCGACGTCATCCTCGAACTCAGCAACGAGGGGCTCGACCTGCAGATTCTCAACTCAGAGGCCGAGCTGGCCGAGAAGGAGAACATCCTGCGCAACACGCTCATCTCCATGGAGCAGCAGCGGCTCACCGTCCGTCAGGAGCGCCTTCAACTTCAGATTGACGTGCGCCGCACGCGCCGTGCCTACGAGTCTAAGAAGCAGCTCTACGACGAGCAGCTCATCGCCCGCGAAGACTATCTGAAAGCCGAGGAGGACTACCTGCTGGCCCGCGACCGTCTGGAGCTCGTCACCGAGCGCGAGGCGCAGGACAGCCTCTACCGCAGCGTCGAGGTGGCCCGTATGCGCGAGAGCCTCGACAACATGCGCACCAACATGCTGATGATACGCCGCCGCAAGGAGAACCTCAACGTCAAGGCGCCCATCAGCGGCGAGATGGGCCTGCTCAGCGCCGTCCTCGGCCAGAGCATTGCCGCCGGTACGAAGGTGGGACAAATCAACGACCTGAAGAACTACAAGATTGAAGCCCAGATAGACGAGCACTACATCGACCGCGTTACCCCCGGTCTGGAGGCCACCTTCGAGCGTCAGGGCGACCGCTTCTCCGCCCTCCTCGTCAAGGTCTATCCCGAGGTGCGCGAGGGCAAGTTCAAGGCCGATTTCCGCTTCAGCGGCCCGCAGCCCGACAACATCCGCACCGGCCAGACCTACTACCTCAACGTCCAGCTTGGGGCCAGCACCGAGGCCGTCATCATCCCCAAGGGCAGCTTTTTCCAGCAGACGGGCGGCAAGTGGATCTACGTCCTCACTCCCGACGGCAGCCGCGCCGTCCGCCGCGACATACACATAGGCCGCCAGAATCCCCAGAGCTACGAGGTAATCGAAGGCCTTACCCCCGGCGAACGCATCATCATCTCCGGCTACGACAGCTTTGGCGACAACGAAGTGCTGATAATTAAATAGTTCATAATTAATAATTAATGTTTAACGTTTAATGTTTAATGTTTAACGAACACGTCCTATGATTTTTGGTTTAACGTTTAAGGTTTAACGTTTAACGTTTAACGAACACGTCCTATGAACTTTTTTTAAACTCTTAACTGAATGTATCTCCAGCCGCATGGTCGTTAAACATTAAACGTTAAACGAAAACTCCTAATTTCTAATTCCTAATTCCTAATTCTTTGAAATCCTATCTTACCTTCCTCCGCCGTAATTGGCTTTATACGCTCATCGAGATGTTCGGACTCTCCGTAGCGTTGGGGTTCGTTGTGCTGCTGGCGTCGTATGCCCGAACCGAGTTTAGCGTCGGCCGCAGGCAGCCCCTGTCCCGTCAGCTCTATGTTCCTGGCTCGGGCACGTTCGTCGGTATGACGCTCGGCACGGCCGAAGAGCTCTATGGCGCCATCCCCGAGATAACGGGCTGGACGCGCATCGCCGAGTACAACGGCACCGACTACGACATCACTGTCAGCGGCGACTACTACGCGGCGCAGGCCGTCACCGTCGATACCAATTTCTTCCAGTATTTCGACTACGCCCTCGAGGGCTGCGACCGCCGCCGCGTGCTGGCAAGCCCCGACGAGGTCATCCTCTCCCGTTCGTTCGCCCGCAAAGTCTTTGGGACGGACGACCCCGTCGGCAAGGTCATCGAGAGCGCCGGGGACGGGCGACTGGTGGTGACCGGCGTGGTCGAGGACTTCGGCCCCACCGACATCTTCCGTCCGGCAGACGTCTTCCTCGGCATGGACAAGGCACAGTTTCAGAAGATGGATAACTTTGGCATGGTGCAGACCTTCGTCACGCTGGCTGACGGCACCGATCCCGAGGCCCTGAACAGCAAGCTCCTCACCACCTACATGGACTACTGGAAAGACTGGTACAAGGCCGACGGCTCGGACGGCGCGTTCCTCTGGGGCTCGTCGCTGACGCGGATGGACAAACTCTACTTCTCGGCCCTTGAGGACGGAGGTAACGGGGTGCTCCGCCGTGGCGACAAGCGCACCGTCCGTGTCCTTCTGCTCGTGGCGATGGTGCTGCTTGTCTCTGCCGTGTTCAACTACATCAACCTCACCGTAGCGCAGACGGGCAAGCGGGCCAAGGAGATGGCCACGTGCCGTCTGCTGGGCCAGCAGAAGAGCGGCATCCTGATGCGCTATCTGGGCGAGTCGCTCTTCTTCACCACACTCTGCTTCGTCCTCGGCATCGTGCTGGCGGTGGCGGCGAAGCCGCTGTTCAAGCAGTGGTTGTCGTTGGAGATAATCCTGAAGCCCGATGGCCTGATGACCGCCGCCGCTGTTGTGCTACTCTTGGTGGTGGCGCTCGTCTCGGGTCTGCTGCCTGCCGCCTTCGTCGCGCGTTTCCAGCCCATCCACGTGGTGAAGGGCGAGTTCCGTTTCCGTTCGAAGCTGGTGTTCAGCCGCGTGTTCATCGTCCTGCAGAACGTCATCAGCACCGTCCTTGTCGCCGTCAGCCTGACGATGGCGCTCGAGATGCACTATCTGGCCACGCTGCCCACGGGCTACTGCACGGACGGCGTCCTCTCCGTGTCGGCCGCTTCCATCGGCTATACCTATGACAAGCAGTCCGTCCTTCGCGAGCGGCTGCTGGCCCTGCCGCAAGTGGAGAGCGTCGGTTTAGCGGCGCAAGTTCCTTTCCGTACCGGTTTCGACGGCGTACACGTGGAGGGTGAGAAGCAATCGTGGGTCAGGCCGTCGCATCTTGACAGCATCGCCTTCCGTATGCTCGGTTTCGAAGTGGTGGAACAATATTGCGAGCCGCTGCAGGGCCTGTTCTGGGTGACTGAGGAGGCGCGCGACCGCTATGGCATCACGCCCGACCGTCCCTGGTTTGGCACGGTGGACGGCAAGCCGGAGCGCGAGGTCTGCGGCGTCATCCGCGACTTCCGCAGCGGCACACCTATGCAAAGTCCCATGGACGACAGCCACAGCGTGGTGAAGGTGCTGGAAGAGAAACTGTGGGTCTATAACCAACTTGTGAAGGTGCATGGCGACCGTCGCGAGGCCATCGAGGCCGTGCGCCGCGTCTGCCGCGAGGTGAACGAGGAACTGACGGGCTTGCCGAAGGAGATGGAGGTCACCTACGTCGATGACTACCTCCGCGACAGCCTGACGGGCAGCCGCCGCGCTATGACGCTCGTGCTCGTCTTCATGGGCATCGCCCTCGTCATCTCCGCCCTTGGGCTGTTGGCCATGTCCATCTACTACACCGGTCAGCAGGCGCGGCAGATAGCGCTGCGCAAGGTGTTCGGCGCCGAGGTGGGTGCGGCGGCGTGGCAGCTGGCGCGGGGCTTTGTCGTGATGGCGGCCGTGGCCGTCGTCGTGGCCATGCCGTTGGCAGTGTGGGCCATGACCTTCTATCTGGAGGGCTTCTACAACCGCATCGCCACGCCGTGGTGGGTCGTGCCCGTGGCTGCGCTGTTTACCTTCGTTGTGGCCTTTGTCTCCGTCATCTCTCAGATTTTGCATATAGCCTTGGAAAATCCTGTTAAAACCTTAAAAACCGAATAAGCAATGACATTTTTCTCTTATCTCACCTCTGCCGTTCGCACCCTGCCGGCAAAGGGGCGGCGGAACGGCTTGAAGGTGCTGACGCTGGGCGTTGGGCTCTCCGTGGGCCTCGTACTGGCCGGCGTGGTCTCATTCCGGCAGACGTTCGACAACTTCTACACCGATGCCGACCGCATCTACTATCTTTCCGAAGCCTTTACGCAAAATGGCGAGGCGCGTGTCTTCCCTCAGACGAGCGGCGGCATCGCGCCCACCATGGCCGCGCACTTCCCGCAGATTGAGGGGGCGACGCGCTTCCGCTGGTGGGGCGACGGCGACGCCATCCTCGTCGAGACGAAGGAGCGTGTCCATGCCAACCTCATCTTCCTGGCCGACACGGCTTTCTTCCACATCCTCGACCGTCCCGTCGTGGCGGGCGACATTACGGAGTCACTTGCCGTGCCGGAAAACATGGTTGTCTCCATGAGCCTCGCGCGTCGTCTCTACCGTGGCACTGGCCGGGGCGACTACACCGTTGCCGAGGCTGTCGTCGGTACGAGGCTTTCCTTCGCCGGACAGGCGGGCGGTACTGTGTTCACCGTCGCGGGCGTATATGCCGACTATCCCTACAATGCCAACTGGCGCCCCGAGGCAGTGGTGTCGCTGGGCGCAACCAAGGCCTTTACGGGTTGGGACGGCACGATGAACATGGTGGGCAACGACTCATACAGGAGCTTCATCAAACTCCATCGCGGCGCCGATGTCTGTGATATCAATGACCACATGGAGAGCTACGTTAACGCCTACCTGCCTGTGGAGGAGGCAGAAAGACATGGCTTCACGATTAATTTCATGGCCAAGCCCTTCAAGGATTTTCATTCTGAGGATGCCTCGGCACGCAATCTGACCCTGCTGCTGGCCTTCGTGGCTTTCGCCCTGCTGCTGACGTCGGTGCTGAACTATATGCTCATTGTGGTTTCGACGTCGGTGACGCGAAGCCGCGAGATGGCGCTGCGCAAGTGCCTGGGCAGCGGTGTGGGTGACACCTTCCGTATGATGTTTGCCGAAGCCGTCATTCACATGTTGTTGGCGCTGGCGCTGGCAGCCATCCTTGTCTATGCGGCGCGGGGGCTGGTAGAGCAGCTGGCGGGCGTGAGCCCCATCGCACTCTTCACGGGCGAGCCGCTGAGATGGGCCGTCGGCATTGTCGTGACGGTGGTGCTGCTCAACGGTCTCGTGCCTGGCATATTGTTCAACCGCATCCCCGTGGCGGTGGCCTTCCGCGGCTATGCCCGCAACCGCCGCACGTGGAAGCGCGGCCTGCTGGCCGTCGAGTTTGCCGCCGCTGCCTTTCTTGCCGTCGTCATCTCCGTCGTGGCGCTACAGTACCGCCTGATGACGCGCGCCGACCTCGGCTTCAAGTACGACAATGTCGCCTCCATCATGATGCCCGAGGCTACGAAAGCCCAGAAACTCGAACTCATTGAGGCTGTGCGAGCCCTGCCCTGCGTGGATGACGCCGCGTTTGCCTACCAGAATCCCTTCGACGGCTGTAGCGGCGACAACGTTTCCCTGCCCGACGACCCGAAGGAACTCTTCAACATCCGCGACTTCTATTATGTAGATGAACACTACTGGAACGTCATGGGCATCGCCCTTGCCGAGGGCCGTAACTTCAACCCTGAACTCGGCATCGACCAGGAGATTATCGTCTCGCGCTCATTTGCCGACGCCTTGCGCACGATGGTAGGGTGGGACAATGTCGTCGGTCAGCAGGTGCGCGTCACCGACCACGAGAAGACGGTCTCGACCATTGTGGGTGTCTTCGACGATATCCACACGGGGACGTTCGACAAGGAGGGCGCCGACCACCGCGACCGTCCGATGGGTGTATTCTTCTGCAACCCTGAGAAATATACGGGCATGTATCCCTACGTCTTCGTGAAGTACCATCAGCTGGACACGGAGGCGCTGGAGCAGACGCAGGCTGTCGTCGGCCGTGTGCTGACCGGCCAGTCGGCGCCGCTGGTGCCCTTCCGCCTGCAGGTGCTTGACAATTTTGCCGACACGCTTCGCTTGCGCAATGCCATCCTCATCGGCGGCATCGTTACGCTGCTCATCGCCCTGCTGGGGCTGACGGGCTACACCATCGACGAGGCGAAGCGCCGTGCCAAGGAAATCGCCATCCGCCGCGTTTGCGGCTATCAACTTAGCATCATCCGCCGCATGTTCCTGCGCGACATCATGCTCATCGCCCTGCCGTCGGTGGCAGTGGGCTGCCTGCTCGCCGCCGTGGTGGCGGGCAACTGGGAGCAGCAGTTCACGCTCAAGGCCGGGCTGCCCGTGTGGGTGTTTGCCAGCGTCGTAGTGGCCATCCTCGTCCTCGTTTCCCTCGTCTCCGACGCCTACGTCCGCCACATCGCTTCCGTCAACCCCGCCAAAACGCTGAAAATGGAATAGTCATTCAGAAAATAATAAAAAACAGTATAACCTATTTAAAAACAAACAGCAATGCTTAAAGTAAACAACCTTACCAAAGTCTTCCGCACGGAAGAAATCGAAACCACGGCGCTCGACGGCGTGACGTTTGAAATCAGGGACGGCGAGTTCGTCGCCATCATGGGTCCCTCGGGCTGCGGCAAATCGACGCTGCTCAACATCCTCGGTCTGCTGGACAACCCCAGCAGCGGCACCTATGAGCTGCTCGGCACCGAGGTCGCTACGCTCCGTGAGCGCGAGCGCACCCGCTTCCGCAAGGGCAACATCGGCTTCGTGTTCCAGAGCTTCAACCTCATCGACGAGCTCAACGTCTATGAGAACATCGAACTGCCGCTCAAGTTTGTCAACATGCCCGCTGCCGAGCGCAAGGAGCGTGTGCGCGACATCATGCACCGAATGGCCATCACCCACCGCGCCAAGCACTTCCCCAACCAGCTCTCTGGCGGTCAGCAGCAGCGTGTGGCCATTGCCCGTGCCTGCGTCAGCAACCCCAAGCTCATCCTTGCCGACGAGCCCACCGGCAACCTCGACACCAAGAACGGCCGCGAGGTGATGAAGCTCCTGCAGGAGCTCAACGCCGAGGGCGCCACCATCGTCATGGTCACTCACAGCCAGCGCGACGCTGCCTGCGCCCAGCGTACCATCGACCTCCTCGACGGCCGCATCGTAGGCGACGTGAGGAATAACCTGTGATGCTAATAGGAAAACCATCATGTTCAAATACATTCTTTCAAATTTCTTCCACACACTGCGGCGGTACTGGGTGTCGAGCCTGTTGAACATCGTGGGGCTGGCGGTGGCGTTTGCGGCGTTCTACGTCATCATCACGCAGGTGAGCTACGGCTTCGGCTACAACCGTCGTGTGAAGGATGCCGACCGCATCTACCTGCTCAGCCACCCCAGCGACTTCAATGTCGGGATGTACAACGCTTTCTTCAGCCGCTCCTTGGGTGAACGGCTCATCAGCTGCAGCCCCACGGTGGAGACTGGCGGAATGGCCATCTTCGGCGGCAGGGTATTCAACTATATCCACGAGGGCGACAATGTCCGCAAGTTCCTTATGAGCGGGCAGCAGTTCACAGCCGGTACCATCAGGACGTTCGGTCTGGAGGCCGTGCAGGGCTCGCTGGACGAGCTCGAGCGACCGGGCACCATAGCCGTCTCCGCTGCCTTCGCGGCGAGGATGAACCTCCACCTTGGCGACCACGTCTCGCAGAACCCCGACGGCGTGACGGACAGCCGCGAGATTGTCGCCGTGTGGCGCGACTTCCCCCGCAACTCTTCCCTTGGCGATATGGAGGCGCTCTGGAGCGATATCGACAAATATCAGGATAACGACTGGAACTACAACTATTGGGTGAAGCTCCGTTCGGCCGACGACCTCGCGGCCTTCAAGGACGCCACGCGTGCCATCATGCGGGAAATGATGTCCGACGAGGACGACGGCGCCACCGACGAGGAGACGGGCGAGAGCCTGGACAAATACCGCATCAACCCCGTTTCCTTGCGCGACCTTTATTATACATCTGACCTTGAGAGTATCGGGCTCGATAAAGGTAATCGCACGACGGACGTCACGTTGCTGGCCGTCGCCATCCTCATTCTGCTTATTGCCTTCATCAACTTCGTCAACTTCTTCTTCGCGCTGGTGCCGGTGCGTATGCGGGCGGTGAACACCTACAAAGTCTATGGTGCTTCGCGCGGCTTTCTGGTGCTGAACTTCGTCTTCGAGGCTGTCGGCACGGTGGCGGTGGCGCTGGGTGTGGCGGCACTGATAGTGCTGGGCGTCATGCGGACATCGGTGGCGGCGCTGCTGTCGGCGCCCGTGGCCATGGGGCAGAACATCCCCATGGTGGCGACGACCGTCGTCGTAGCGCTGGTGGCTGCCGTGGCGGCCAGCATCTACCCTTCGCTCTACATCACGGGGTTTCAGGTGGCGATGGCGGTGAAGGGTTCGTTCGGCGGCTCGGCGGCCGGGAGGCGCCTGAGGAACGGGCTGATGGGCGTGCAGTTCGTCATTTCCATAGCCCTCATCATCTGCGCCTCGTTCATCCGCATGCAGCACGCCTACATGATGAACTACGACATGGGCTTCGACAAGGAGCAGCTGCTGACGGGTTTCATGAACTACGACCTCGGCTGGTACGGCGCTTCCTGTCATGCCTTCGAGGACCGTCTGCGCAGCAACCCCGACATCAAGGATATCGCTTGGGCCGCCGGCCCCCTCGTGGAGGAGATGCGCATGGGGTGGGGGCGTGGCTACAAAGGACGGCAAATCAACATGCAGTGCTATCCCGTCTCGCCGGGCTTCCTCCAGTTCATGGGCATCCCCATCACTGAGGGCAGGGACTTCCTGCCGTCGGACGACCAGGGGAACGGCGTCTTCATCATCAACGAGCAGGGGCAGAGGGAGTACGACGTGGAGTTGAACGACGTCATCAACGGCCACAACGGCAACGCCGAGGTGGTGGGCATCTGCCGCGACTTTCACTTCAAACCGCTCCAGTACCGCAGCGAGCCGTTCGTCTTCTACGTCTTCGGTGAGAAAACACGCTGGCAGAACCTGCCCTACATCTACATCCGCACCCGTGCCGGGGCCAACCCCGCCGAGGTGATGAAGTACGTCCTCGAAACGGCGCACGAGGTCAGCCCCGCGACCGACATGGAGACGCTGAGCCTCCGCGCCTTCGACGAGGAGTTGGGCAAGCAGTACCAGGAGGAGCAGAAGCTGGCACGGATGGTCACGCTGTTCACCATCATTGCCATTGTGCTGTCGCTGATGGGCGTGTTCGGGCTGGTGCTCTTCGAGACGCAGCGCCGCAGCAAGGAGATTGCCATCCGCCGCGTGCTGGGCTCAGAGGTGCAGGAGATACTGGCGTTGCTGAACGAAAAGTTCGTGCGCATTGTGCTGGTGGGATTCGCCATTGCCGCCCCGTTGAGCTGGCTGGTCATCCGACGTTACTTCAGCTCTTTCGCCTACCATACACCCCTCCGCCTGTGGGTGTTTGCGGTGGCGCTGGTGGCCGTCCTTGCCGTCACCATCTCCATCGTCACCCTGCGCAGCCTTCACGCTGCCACCACCAACCCCGCCAAAACATTGAAGACAGAATAATAATATTTACTATTTGACGATCCTATTTAATTTACTATTTGACGATTTCTTCACTCCTTGTTTATTATTAGAGGTGTTGACAATGTCTTTTCTTGTCGCGACTCGGTCAATCAAACAAGTTTGTTGACGCTCGCTGCTCCAAGAATTCAGGCGAGCAAAGCTCGGAGTCCTGTTTACTATTTGGCTGCGCATGGACACGTCCTCAGAACTATTTTTCTTAACTCTTAATTCTTAACTCTTAACTAAATAAATTCATAATTTTAATTCTCAATTCCTAATTTTAAAAATGTCATCCTACTTTCGTTTTCTGAGGCGAAATCCTCTTTATACCTTCATCAATGTTGCAGGGCTGGCGGTGTCGCTGATGTTCGTCATCCTGATTGGCGACTATACGTGGCGGCAATTCAGCATCGACGGCTGGCACAAGAAGCGCGACCGCATCGTGCTGCTCGGCCACGGCGGAACGTTCTTCTCGTGGCCCGACGCCACCCGCCAGCTGGGCGAACGCTACCCCGAGATTGAAAAGACCTGCTGCGTGATGACGAACAGCGGCTCTATCCGTAGCGAAAAAGGCTCTGTGACGTACGACGACGGCGACCCCATCCTGCTGGCCGACGCGACGTTTTTCGACCTCTTCGACTTCCGCCTTGTGCAGGGTGACCGTGCCACGGCGCTTGATGCGCCGGACAAATGTGTCATCACCGAATCGCTGGCGCAGACGCTCTTTTCCGACAGGAATCCCATAGGCGAGGCGCTGCGCATCGTCGGCAATCAAGCCATCCACATTGGCGACGAGAACCCCTACGACTCCACCCTCGTTTATACCGTTTCGGCTGTGGCACGCGACTTCGACAAGACCGTGCTGCCCAACGACGTGAAGGTCATTGCTTCGATGGAGCGCCATCCGCAGGTAATGGGCTACACCGTCGGCAATAACGTCTATGTCATGAGCCAGCACGGCGCCACGAAGTCGTTCCTGCTGCTGTGCGAAGGTGCCGACCTGACGCCGCAGCTGCCGTCCATTAGCGAATGGATGCGCCAGAACGTGCCAGCGTTGCGATGGTTCGGTGAGGAGGAAGCCGAGGCAACCCTGACGCCGCTGACGAAGCTGATGTTCGCCCCGCAGAACGATGGGCGCGGCATGCTCAGCGGCGACCGCGGGCGGCTCACAATCCTGCTCTCGGCCATCCTCGCCATCCTGCTCTTCGCCATCATCAACTACGTGAACCTCACCGTTGCCAACACGGGGCTTCGCTCGCATGAGATGGCCACGCGCCGCCTCCTCGGCAATACTGCCGGCGACATCGCCCTGAAGCTGATGGGTGAATCGACGCTGATGGTGCTCGTCTCGTTCCTGCTCGGCTTAGGGCTGGCCTTCCTGGTGCAGGACGACATGGCTGCGCTGTTCCGCGGCAAGATAGCCCTGCAGAACGACGTCTCGGCGGGAACCATAAGTGTTTGTGCCGCATTTATTCTCGTGACGGGACTACTCTCCGGCATCATTCCCGCCATGCAGCTGGCGAAGTACAAGCCCATCGACGTGGTGAAGGGCACATTCCGCTACCGCTCGAAGATGGTGCTGAGCCGCGTCTTCATCATCGTGCAGAATGTCGTCACGGTGGTGATGCTGGCGGCTATGCTCACCATACGCCTGCAGCTGGGCCATCTCGTGAACGCCCCGTTGGGTTTCAACACCAAGGACATCTATTTTGTGGCACCGGACAACCCCGACGTCCTCCGCAGCGAATTAGAGGCTCTGCCCTTCGTAGAGCGCATAGGCACGTTCAGCGGTTCCGGCCTCGTGGGGCAGCCCAGCAGCATGACCTCGCGGAGGCTCGCCGACGGCGAGCCGCAGATGTTCTACCTAACGAAGATGGACCGTGCGGCAATGGACATCTACGGCCTCAAGGTGCTGGCCGACTATGGTAACACGGAAGGCGCCTACTACGTGAACCAGGAGACCATGCGCCGCCTCGGCCTGACGGATGCCGACCGCGAAATCGTGTGGGGCGACGAGAGCGACCCCATAGCGGGCGTGGTGGCCGACTTCCATTCCGTCAACATCCTTGCTGACGTGCGTCCCTATCTCATCAGCCTGGTAGAGACCGACGAAGCCGGTACTCCGATGCTCAACAAAGGGTTCTACAAGCCCTACTTCATCGTCAAGACGGACGGCTCGTCCGGCGTCATGGAGCGGCTGCGGAATGTCGTCGAAGAGGTCGATGGCTCAGCGGCTCAGCTGGACTGGAAGGTGCAGAGCCTCGAGGCCTTTGTGGCTGAGACCTTCGACGAACAGCAGAACACGCTTCGCATCGTGTCGCTGTTCACGTTGGTGGCGGTCATCATTGCCGTGCTGGGCTTCACGGGGCTGTCGCTCTTCTTTATCCGCCAGCGGCGGAAGGAGATAGGCGTGCGCCGCGTCATGGGCAGCACCGAGGGCGAAGTAGCCGTGCTGATGCTGCGCCGCTTCTGTGCCCCGCTGCTGGTGTCGTTCGTCGTGGCCGTGCCCGTAGCGTGGCACGTCATGCGCGGCTGGCTCGACGGTTTCGCCTACCGCATCGCGCTCTCGTGGTGGATTTTCGCTGCCGCCTGCAGCATGGCGCTCATATTCGCTGTACTCTCCATCATCGTACAGATTCTCCGCGCCACCCGCATCAACCCCGCCGTGACGCTCCGCCAGGAATGATGAGGCTGGCCCGATTGTTGGGCTGTATAAAGTGCATCTGCTATACAGCGAATTCATACTATCCTTTTTAATTGTGTGTGATGCACTCGAGATTCCCGCCGCCTGCGAAGGTCGCGGGAATCGTGCTTTTACTCTTGATAGTCTTTAATAATCCAATATTAAAAACTATCTACTATGCTTTGACTTCCTCGCCCAGTCCTCAATTCTAATATTGGGGATATGAGCAAAGTGCTTGACGTTTGAAGTAACCATTACAAGCTGGCCCGATTCAGCACAACTCCCGATAAGCAAGTCAAATTCACCTATCATCTCACCTTTCTTTTCAAGTTCAGCCTTGTTTGTCCCATAAAGGCGCAGCGATGGTAGGATAGGTATTAAAGCATGGACGATGAAAGCTTTGCAATCAAACCGGGCTTATCGTTATTGCGGGGCGACCCCAAAACCATCATATACATATCGGTTATGTTTCGTGAACCAATCATATTGCTTTTTCTTCAAACTTCGCTGCAAAAATAGTGCGATTAAAAAGGAATTGCAAGAAAACGTTGGATTCCATCCTTCGTTTTCTCGCCATGCCAAAGCTAAAGCAAGCTTTGCTTTGGTCATTTGGCTTAACGAAAACGTTGATATACGTCACATTCCTTCTCTAAACAAAACCGAACCTGCAAGGAATTATTGGAACTGGAACTCTCATATACACAAAAGTTTTTTTTAAAATGGCCAACATCTACCTAGATCCTTGCCGGCGAATTGTTGTATAGTGCGTTAGGATAGATTATTGCTGTCCGCTAAAAAAAAATTAGCGGACAGCAATCATTTCCATCGGCCTTATGGTCACTTCACGATGACCTTTCTGTGGTTGTGGATGTAGATTCCCTTCTGCATGGGCTGTGCGCCTAGCTTCTTGCCTTGGAGGGTGTACCAAGCGTTGGCGACAGGGTCGGTGGCGAGGGGTGAGGGTTCTGTCGATCCGATGCCCAGGGTCTGTTCGCTGCCGAAGGTCAGGTTGAAGTCTCTAATCTGACGGACTTCTGAAGCGTCGTCACCCAACTTGAAGCAGGCTCGGAAGGCGCGCATATCGGGATAGATCATCGGGTTGGTGTCGCTCCACGGTTGCGTGGGGTCGTCGAGGCGGGGCTGCGGGTAGTAGAGGGTGTTTTCAGCTCCGAGGAAGAGTATGCTCTGGTCCTCGCTGTAGATGCGGGTGCTCTTGAAGGTACCGAGGAAGCGTACCCGCTCGTCGGTGATGACGGAGTTTCCTGCGGCATGGGTGTCGTAGCCTTTGGCGGCGAGGAACTCTTCAATCCGGGTGTCCATGATTTGAAAGAAGTTCTCGTTTTGTCGGTCGGCGTCGGTGATGCCAATGCTGGGCACTTGCACTTTGCGGAAGATGGGTTCGACGATGTTCTGTTCCGCCGCCGTCCATTTGATGATATAAGGAACGCCCGCATTCAGGGTGGTCACGGGTTCTCCGAAGACCAGGTTCAGCGTGGATCCTGTTATGCTGGCGTTGGTGAGTGTGCGTGCCTCCACGCCGTCGAGGTCGAGCGGGGAGCCGCTGATGGTGACGTCGAAGGGCAGGCAAAGCGTGTTCCATGAGCCGTCGCGGTAGAGTGTGCGTCGTGAGAGCATGACGTTGTGGGTCTTGCCGTCGCCGGCCCAATCGACAATGATGGTGGCGTTGTCTGAGTCGTCGTCGAGGTATTCTATCAGTTCTTGCGGCACGTTGTTGAAGCTGTTGCCGAGCTTTACGAGCACGCTGTTGTAGGGCAGCGGGAAGGGGTAGTAGAGCTTGAACTGGCAGTTCATCTTCACGTTGTCGGCTCCGGCGAGGCGCTTCACGGTATATTTGTCGGCAAAGGGGTCTTCCTCGGCAGGGTCTTCCCCTTCGCCTGAACCTTCCCCTTCGCCGGTGTCATTCCCTTCATCGGTACCTTCCCCTTCATCTTCCTCGGGATCTATGCTGGTGTCGGGCCTTAGGTCTACCTCGGGTGCGGGTTGGGTTAGTTCGAGGTCGGGTGTGCCGTCGAGGTTGAGGTCGAGTAACATCTTTCCGGTGGCGTCGTCGTAGCTGTAGTAGCCGTTGAGGCCTGTCAAGAGCGCCCAGAGCATTTGGGGAACTTCCAGCTGAGCGTTTTCGGCGGTGAGGTCGAGTTCGTACTCATATTGGTCGGCGAGCTGGGTGGTGACCTTGACGGCCGTGGAAGGCATGATGAAGTAGTAGTCCTCGTCTTCTAAGTTCTTTTGGGCTGTAGCTGCTACGAAGTTAGCGTTGGTGGAATCGGAGATGGTGAATCCCGACACGTACTTACCTTCCGGCACCGTCTCGCCGCCCCAGCTCAGCACCACGGTCTCGCCTACCCGGGCCTTTGTGATAACCTCAATCTGCTGCTCTTCGTCTGTTGCCAAATTGTACTTGTAGGCCTCGCAGATGCCGTCGGCGATTGTAATCGTGCGGGAAGTGAGGTCTTCCGCCATAGCGAGGGTCAGTTTATTCTTGTTGTTGTTGTAGCCGGTGAGGTCTACCAAACGGGTTGTCGTCTCCAGACTGTCTTCGACTATTGTGCCGTTGACGCTGAGCTTGTTGGCCACAGGCACCAGGATATACAGTTTCGCAGTGCTCTTTTTATTCGCACTGAAACAAGCTTTCGCTAAAATTATCATGGAGGAGGGCAGGATGACGTCGGCTTTTACATATAAGAATGTTTTTTCTTCTCCTTGCGTCAGTTGGGTGGAATGAGTAAGGTCAACTTTGGCATTGGCCTTTTGAAAAGCTGTCTTTTTAATGGATGCGAGCGTACTCTGTTCTGCGGTGGCGAAGTTGATGCCCGGGTTGTTTTTCTGGGAAGCGATGCCTGCAAAAGCAGCAGTACCGATGCTCTCGACGCTGGCGGGCAGGGTGATGTCGGCTGTCAGGGCGACAAAGTTACTGAAAGCATTATCGCCGATGTGGGTCACGCTGTCACCTATGACCAGGGTCTCTATGATTTTCCTTTGGTTATACCAAGGGTAGTTTGCTGCTGTCAAATCGCGCATGGCGCCTTTTCCGCTGATGATGAGTTTCTTCAAGGCTTTGCAATTGGAAAAAACGTTAGCATTTGCAGAGGTTGTGACTGGCAGGGTGAGTGTGGTCAGTGTATCGCAACTTTTAAAGGCATAGTTACCGATGGAGGTGACGCTTTCGGGAATGACGACTTCCGTCAAGGCCGAGCAGCCTCTGAAGGCCGAGGCGCTGATGGATGTCATGCGGTTGTCAAGGTTCAGGTGCTCAATGGTTTTCATACTGGCATACCAAGGGTAATCTCTTGGACGAGAATTGTTCATGTCTCCGCCCCCGCAGAGGGTGAGAGTCGTCAGCTGTGTGAGGTCGACGCTGGCAATTCTGCTGTATGTGGCAGCCGTGGGGAATTGGAGTTCCGTGAGGGTCGTGATGCCCTCGAAGGCGTAGTCGCCGATGTACGTCACGCCGGGGTCGATGAAGATGTTCCTGATGGCATGGCGGAAAAAATACCAGGGACTTCCGGCAGGGGCGAAGTCGGCCATAGGTCCGCTGCCGCTGAGGGTGAGGTCGTAAAAGGTATCGTCCGCACTCTGTTTGCTCAGTGCCCATTGGACTTGTGTGCCGTCGAGGTCGGCACTGGCATCCACCTTGCCGCAAGAGCCGCTAATACCTGTGCTTACTGACGCCCACCGGGCATAGAGGGTGAGGTTGTAGCGGTGTTCATCATCGCTCCAGGTCAGGGTCTTGTTGAGCTCGCCGTCGAAGTCGTAGGGATGTGTGCAGCCGCTGTCCTTATACCAATATACAAACCTAAAGCCGTCGGCCGTGGGGGGAACGGGCATCGTCACTTTGTCGCCAATCCGCAGTTCCTGGGCTGCGGGGGCGGATGAGCCGTGGCCGTTGAGGTCGAACGTCACATGGACGTCGCCATCGTCCACCCACTTGGCATAGAGGCGTAAGAGGTAGTAGCCTTTATCATAGCTGAACGTCAGGTCTTGCTTGTCGAGCACGGTGCCGAAGTCATAGGGCTGCGTGAATTCAGAGTTCTTGTACCAGCCGACGAACCTATACCTCTCCTCCGTGGGGTCGGGTGTGGGCCGCGTCACGGTTTCGCCCAGATTGAGGGTTTGATCAGAGATTTCAGTCCCGTGGCCGTTCCGGTTGAAAAACACTTTAACATTGTCGGTTTTTTCTATAAAATAGACATGTACATAGCCAGAGGATGAAGGGGCGAGGTAGTAGTCGGAGTTCGACCATTCGCACGGGAAGAAGCTAATCGCCCCGGGTTCTGTCGAGGCAGGGTCTGTTGCCGTCCAGGTTACGCTCCTGACATACCATCCGGCGTCTGGGATGGCATACACATAGCTAGGTTCTTCGTCGTCCACCCAGACTTTGCCGTTGCCGGTTTTTGATATTACAAGTTGCGCACTCATGGAGGTGGTCCACACGGCAAGCAGGAGTGCCATTGCGGCCTTCAAATGCCGTGTTAGGCTGGCGGACGTGGCCAGCATTGAGAAGAAGTTCCTCTTTGTTTCCATTGCTTTTATGTAGTTATTCATTGAAGTTTCGGATGTCTTAACCAACACGGATTCCGTGGATTTTTTTTCGGGTGCAAAGTTAATGCTTTATCTTGTCTTTCGCAAGACAATATTTATGGAGGTTTTTTAAAAAAAAGGCCATCACCTACCTAAATTCTTACAACGAATTGTTGTATAGTATGTTAGAATAGGTGGCGTTTGCTAAGCACCTATCTGGGTTAAACAAATTAAATCAAATAACAGTCCCCGCGATTCGGTCTTTGTGCGTGACGGGTTCCGAAGGAAGCGATTCCACTATAGAAGTGGCCTCTGCTGAGCGGTTTCCTTTTCAACCCGTCACTCCATCAAAGGCGTTTTCGGACCGAGAAGGGCATCTGAGTAGAGTGTAGGAAAAAGTTACAATCTGTAAGCAGGAGCAGAAGGGAGGGTATCACCCAATTTTCTTACATCCAAAGACACTTGTCGCCTAATAACCCCACTCAGAAACACCATGCGGCCGTGCGTCCATGCGACGAAGGATGTGTGGGCATAATTTTGTGCTCACATCCCAGATGCCACCCCTGTGCCATTTCAGCCACATCAGGCGGAATGTTGACATATATTCGGGGGCATAGAGAGGTTGGCGGTATGTTTTTTCCGTCTTTCTCAGTTTTTAAAACCGATAATGGGAAGCATGGGATTTTGTGCAAAAAATATGCCGTACTGCATAAAAAAGTATGTTTTTTGTGCAATAGGCATTGAAAATTGAAAAATAAGCGATATTTTTGCAGGCGAAATAATAGATAGAGGAGATGAAGACCATCATTCTTAATCAACGAAGGGAACGCGATGAGCTGATGTCGCGCCCCTATCTGAAACGCCGCAGCGGGCAAGATGCCGACATGCTGCTTAGCAGCCATCTTATAAAGCTGATAACCGGTCCAAGGCGGGTGGGCAAATCCACGCAGGCTTTGCTGATGCTGCGCGACAAGAATTTTGCCTATCTGAACTTCGACAGTCAGCCGCTATTGGATGCCTGGGATGCCAATCTTGTCATGCGTTTGCTGGATGACGTCTATCCTGACTATGATTATCTGCTTCTCGACGAGGTTCAAAACCTCGATTCATGGGACATGTGGGTGAGCGAACTCTACCGAATGGGCAAGAACCTGGTCATCACGGGCAGCAACGCGAAGATGCTCAGTAGCGAAATGGCTACGGTGTTGACGGGCAAGTATCTTCAGGTGGAGATGCTACCGTTCAGCCTTGAAGAGTTTTTCGACTGGAACAGCCTGACCCTCCATACGCTGGCGCCAGAAGAGATGACGAACGCTTCGGTTCTTGCGGATGATTATCTGAGGAATGGCGGCTATCCCGAAGTCGTGGCGTCGCGGCAGCTGGTGCGCAGCTATCTCGAAACGTTGTTCGACGCTATCGTGTGGAAGGATGTGGCCAGACGTCATCGTGTGCGTAACGTCTCTGATTTGAACGACCTCGCCTTGTATCTCGTTTCCAATTGTTGCAACCCTGTCAGCGCCAACGAACTAACGGAGGAACTGGGCTTCTCAAGCGTCAATACCACCAAGAAGTTCATGGATTATCTGCATGAGCCATACTTGTTTTATTACCTTCCTCGCTATAACAACAAGCTCAGGCTGATGAAAAAAGCTCCGCGAAAAGTCTATGTGGTTGATAATGGCTTTGTTGCAGCCAAGGCTTTTGCCCTAAGTGACAATCTTGGACGATTGCTTGAGAATCAGGTGTTCGTTGAGCTGGTACGTCGTGGCTTCGACACAGAGAGGACCCTTTTCTATTTTCGTTCGAGGACGGACAAGGAGGTGGATTTCGTCCTTCGCAAGGGCTCGCACATCGAGTGCCTTGTGCAGGTATGCTATGATATGACCAGCGCCAAGACCGAAAAACGTGAGGTCGATAGTCTGGTTGAATGTGCAGGGGAACTGACGTGCGACAAGTTGTTCATCGTAACGAACGACGATGAGCGGGTGATAGAGAAAGACGGTTATACGATAAACGTTGTTCCGTTTATGAAGTTCTGACCGTTTTGTGACGGGTTGCGAAGGGGCGTTTCCTATAAGAAAGTGGCGTTTGCTGCGCGGTTTGGTTTTCAACCCGTCACAAAACGGGGGGGGAGGGATTCGTTTTTTTATGAAAAATGAAGAACAAACAGAGCAGCGAGAGCAAAGGAGCTTGCTCGTTTTGCCGAGTCGCGTTGTTTGAAAACATAGTTAATGAAAAATGAAGAATAAATAGCTTTGCCAGCGGAGGAACCGGCAGAGGAAAGGGAACTTTTCATACAGGACATTTTATTTTTCATTCTTCATTTTTCATTCTTCATTAAAAAAACCTTCATTCTTCAATCTTCAATTTTCAATCTTTTTGAGTGTTCACCTGCCGAAGTGGCCCGGGACGGGGGTGTAGAAGCGGGTGCTGCGGGCACCACGCGAGCGGAGGGCTCCTTCGGCTACTAGCGTTTGCAGCCAGGCGAGGGCTTGGTTGCGCGAGATGTCGAAGTGGGTCTCGAACTCGCGGCGTATCAGCCAGTCTTGACTGCCGAAGTGCTCTGTCAGGAATTCATTGACTTCCTCCCGCTCCAACGGCCTGTCGGCCCGCACGCCGCTGCTGACAAAGGTGGCGTTGTTCAGCTTCTTGCGTAGCTCGCTGTCGGGGGTGAAGATGATGCGCCCTATGCGGATGTCCGTCGAGGCTATCCGCTCGTCAAGCGCCTTCGGGTGGCGTTTGCGCCCGTCAAGGTACGTCTTTTTCAGGGCGAGCGACAGGTTGAACGTGCCGATGCCATCGACCTTGAGCCTGTCCCCGCTGAGCAACGTCTCGCCCAGCACTTGCGCCAGAGCCGTGAGCACGCCCTTGATGTCGGGCTCCTTCACGGTACATCGTTTGGCTATGGTCTCGGCCAAGTCGTCTGTGCTGACGGTTGCCTGGTTGTAGGGCATGATGCGGACGGGCATGCGCCCCTCGGGGATGTCCTCGTTGTTGAGCGGAGCGCGCAAGACGGTCTGGTAGAGGATTTTGCCCTTTGTCTTGGTCTGTGATGAGGCTTTCATGTGGTTTTACTGTTTTTATGGGTTGAGAATGGGATTCCGTGATGCCTGTCTCGTCTTTTCTTATTGTCCAAAGCCGTTGGGAAACCTTTCCTAACCCGTTGGGACACGTTACCCAACCGCTTGGGATGGCTTTCCCAACGGCTTTGGAAGAATGGATTTTGACGGCGCAAAGGTAACAATTCCTTTTGAAAGGTGCAAACATTTCGGTCAAATACTTTTGTTAATTTTTCGGCACTTCGATGTATTATCTTTGCAGCGAAATTCTGTTTTCGATATGGTTTCATGTGATTGTTTTCTCGGAAAACTGGGCCGGTGGCTTGGTGCTCCGAAGCGTCAGGAGGCGACGCCGAACAGCCTCAGCGTGAAGAACAATAATGGTAAGGACAACGCCCCGGGCGTCTCGCCGCTGGTGCAGGCGGAGTGGTACATCTACAGCCGCTACAAGGTGCGGCTGAACGTGCTGACGGGGCTGCCCGAGATATGCCGCCGCCGCATGGTGGAGCGCGAGGGTAGGGAGGTGGCCGAGGACGACTGGAAACCCGTCACGCGCCAGGACCGCAACCAGCTGCTGATGGAGCTGGCGGAGCAGGGCATCGGCGTCATGACGCTGGCGGCCCTCGATGCCGTCATCAACAACCGCTCCGTCGAGGCCTTCCATCCCGTGCGCAGCTGGATGGAGTCGTTGCCCGAGTGGGACGGCACGCCCCGCGTGGAGCCGCTGATGGGGCGCGTGACGGAGGACGACTATGAACGCCGTTTGCTCGTCAGGGCTTTCGTGGCGATGGCTGTGCAGATGGCTGGCTGCCGTCAGAACGGCTATGGCAACAGCCTCTGTCCCATCCTCATCAGCCAGCGGCATGGCTGGGGCAAGTCGCAGTTTGTGAAGCGCCTGCTGCCCGAGGAGCTTCGTCCTTACTTTACCGACTCGTTCAACCCCGCCGAGGAAGACCAATGCCTGCGCCGCATGGCTACGCGGGCGCTCATCTGTCTGGACGAGTTCGACCGCTTCGTGGGCAAGCGGCTGACGACGTTGAAAAACTTCATCCAGATGTCGTCTGTTGACCTGAAGCAGCTCTATCAGGGACGCTACGAGGTGAAGGAGCGTCTGGCGAGCTTCTGGGGCACGAGCAACCGGCGGTATGTGCTGATGGACGAGACGGGCAGCCGGCGCTACCTGCCCGTCGTGGTGTCGCGTCCCATCGGGAACGAGGAGCTCGACTACGGGCAGCTCTATGCCGAGGCGCTGGCGGCGTACCGCTCCAATCCCGACATGGTGTGGCTGACGGACGAGGAGAATGCGCAGCTGGAGGCGCACAACCGTCCCTTCTGTGCTCCGCTGGCGCTCAGGGATTTGTTCAACGCCCGTTTCGAGGTGCTGCCCGACGCGAAGGCAAGTGACGAGGGGCTGCTGACGGCAGCGGATGTCTATAACCACCTGGTGGGCGTCAATCCTGATTTGCTGAGCCGCTTCTCGGAAGGCCGTTTCGGCGAAGTCCTGCGCAGCCTCGGGGCCGTCCAGCTGCGCAACAACAAGGTGCGGCTGTACAACATCCGCTTCAGCGAAGAAGTTTAAAAAAGTAGTGACGGGTTGAAAAGGAAACCGCGCAGCAAACGCCACTTTTACCGTTGAAACGCCACTTTTCAACCCGTCACTATCCGCTTTGCCAAGGATAGGACACGACCCAATGTCTTGTCCTACCAAGGGGTGACGCGCTTACAGCAGCTGAATCTAAACGACATGACCGAAATGGATATGGAGGAGATGGTGGAGAAGAGAAAAGGTAAGGGTTGGGGTAATGATAGCAAAAGACTCCCCACCAGCGAGCCACTTCGGCAAGCCGACAAAAAGAATCGGACATTTCTTTGCGTTTTCCGACGAAAGGCCGTATCTTTGCAGCTAAAACGCGGAATAACTCCCCTATGACGACGAGAAGAAACATAGATTTTTGGCTGTTGAAGCAGCCCCTGAGAGTGATTTTTTTATCCAGAATATTTGAAAAACATGCAATTAACGACTGATGCATAATGAAAAAACCGACAAATATGAATAAGAAATTCAAATTCTTCCTCCCAGTGATTGTGATGCTGCTTGGCTTCGTGCAGGGTTTTGCACAGGAGACAGCGAAATGGGACGGCTCGGGCACAGCCGCCGATCCCTATCAGATTCGCAACTCGGCCGACTGGGCGACGCTGGCCTCGGAGGTCAGCGAGGGTAAGGTTGCCGACGGCACGGCCTTCCGTCTGATGGGCGACATCAACGCCACGGCGATGGTCGGTACAAGCTCCCATCATTTCAAGGGCTCTTTCGACGGCGGCGGCTACACCATCACCGCCGATATCACCACGACCAGCGGCCGTGCGGCGCCATTCGGCTACATCGAAAACGCCACCATCAGCCACGTGAAGATTGACGGCACCATCCAGGGTGGACTGCACACCGCAGGCTTGGCAGGCTCGGTCAGCGGCACGGGCAACGTGATTACCGACTGCCACGTGTCGGCCCAGATCACCACGTTCCCCGAGAACGGCATGATGGTGGTGGGCGGCTTCGTAGGCAACGGCAGCAACCTGACCGTCGAGGGCTGCCTGTTCGACGGTGAACTCAAGACTCTTACAAGCCAAGACTTCTGCTACGGCGGAGCCATCGTGGGCTGGAGCCCGGAGACGTCGGCGGGGGTCACGGTGAAGAACTGTGTCGAGAACGGCAGCTACAGCGGCATCACGCACGCCGGCTTCAATTACGCTGCGAATCAAAGCGCCTCGACCGTGCCGACAACCAACTGCTACTCGCTGGCCCATAACTGGGGCGAGGTGAAGCACGGCTACAAGCTTATCTACCTCTCGGACAGCTACCCACCCCAATGTACAGCCAATGCCACCTATACCACCACAGCCATTCAGGCATTGCCCCAGGGTCTGAAACTGGGCGAGACATTCTACCTGGGCAGCGGCGAGACGATAACCTTTGAGTCCTACGACCTTCCCGGCGGGCTTGTTTTCATGGACTATTGCTTTAGCGCACCCGAAGGCAATGTTACCATTAATGGAGGTAATCAAACACTCACCATGCCGGCCGAGGATGTCTATATGGCGCTCAACAGCAACTTGAAGGGCAACGGCGATGAAGACAGTCCCTACCTTATAGAGAATGCAGGCGACTGGCTGTATTTCACCTATGACTTCGCCGACAAAGGCACGAAGGGCTATCATTTCCTTCTTACCGACGATATCGACATCAACACCCGTGCGGGCTATGTGCTTGAGGGCGCCGGCGACCTTTGCTTTACAGGCGTGTTCGACGGCGGCGGCCACACCATCACCGCCCATCTGAGTGGCGGCGACAATACGGCACCCTTCTACAAGCTCAACGGCGGCACCATCAAGAACCTGCATGTGGCAGGCGACATCACCGGCGGCATCCACTCGGCAGGACTTGTGGCAGGCATTTTGGGTAACGGGAATACGAACCTGGTGGAGAACTGCCGTGTGTCGGCCACCATCACGTGCAGCAGCACCCATGCCGGCGGCTTCGTGGGCCATGCCTCCAGCTCGACCACCACGCTGCGCGGCTGTCTGTTCGACGGCACCATCACGGGCAGCTCGCTTGCCAACGCCGGCTACCTCGTGGGGTGGTGCGCCACGGGCGGCAGCGGCATCACGCTTGAGGACTGTGCGGCATACAACCAGCATGTCATTGGAGCCACGGGCTGCAAGATGGACCTGGTGCTGGACGATACGCAGACAGCCCGTTGCGGCTCAGCCACTAACACCTACGGCGGCTACAATGTGGGCAATTCAATGATGGTGGTGCGCAACGCCAATCCTGCCCTCAGGCTGACATACGCCTTGATGGGTCTGGCGGAACCTGTCCGATACCCCGTAAGCCATCTCGCGTCATACGGCGTAGGCCTGTTGTTCGACAACCTGTTCATGGTGGGGCGTAGCGAAACCCCTCACTTCTCTGCCACCGTGGATGACGGATTCTCCCTAATCCAACTCACCGCCAATGATGCCACGATTACCGGTCCCGACGGCGGTTGGTATACATTGACACCGGCGGCCACGCCCAACGTCATCACCATTGATGCCACCATCAAGAGCAGCGGCGACTTCACGGGCGACGGCACCGAAGAGTCGCCCTACCTCATCGGCAGCACGGCCGACTGGACCAAGCTGTTCCTCGACCTGGCTACGGGTGAGAAGACCTACGCCGGCAAGGTGTTCCGCCTGACGCACGACATCGACTGCGGCGGCATCAGCGTGGGCACCGATGAGCACCCCTTCAGCGGCACCTTCGACGGCGACGGCCATACGCTCACCCTCAACGTGGGCAGCGAATACAATCCTTCGGACGTGGCCAAGGCACCCTTCTACCGTGTCAGCGAGGCCACGTTCCGCCATCTGCACACCGCAGGCAAGGTCTGCACCAGCGCCCAATATACGGGCGGCATCATTGGGCAAGTCATGGGCGGCAGCGGCCGGGTCCGCCTCTACGACTGCCACTCGTCCATGACCATCTACTCCACCATCAGCGGCGATGCCTCCAACGGCGGACTCATTGGCGCGGTTTCGGGCAGCGAGGGGCTCGTCATCGAGCGATGCTCGTTCATGGGCAATCTGCATTCTTCTGGAGGTGCCACCAACTGCGGTGGCTTCGTGGGTTGGTCGAACGTACCCGTCACCATCCGCGAGAGCCTCTTCGACCCCGCCGACCTGATCTGGTACAATCTCGTCCGAACCGGCCAGAACTTCGTCCGGATGGCCGACTACAGCAAACTCACGATGGAGGACTGTTACACCACCTTCAATTATGAGGCAGAAAACCTGACACTGGCATTGTCAGACCCTCAGGGCACCTTCGTCGTCGATGAGCTCTATGCTCCCGAAGGCGGCAGCTACGAGTTCGTTGGTGAGCCGGACGTGACCTTCAACGGACGCGGCTACTACAAAAACGGCTGTTGGATACGTACCACCCTCGATGCCAGCATCCCGTTCAACCACTGGCAGGACGGCATGAACGGCTGCTTCATCAGCGACCCGTGGACGCGCAACGGCCTGCACCAGCTCAAGGACCTCAAACACAAACCCAGCCTGGGCGTATGGACCAGTGCCATCCCCGAGGCCGAGACGCAGCGCACGTTCTATGGCGTCACCTACCGCTACCTCTCGCGCCGCGACTACCACTTCTACATCAGCGACGAGGACCGCATAGCCAAGGGCTGGACGTTCGAGAGCGACGACAGCGACGCCAACCTCGTTATGTACACAGCGGGCGACCCCTCGGAAATCACCGCCGTCGTAGGTTTCAACGACAACGCCAGCGACCCGCAGACCAGAGATGGGATTAAGGGCGTCCTCATCCGCAACGACCTCTATAGGTCGTTACTCTATAACCACACCCATCTTGGACTCATCGCCCCCCATGCCTTCCAGAACTGTACGAATCTGGAAAAACTCTTCTTCGAGGACAACGACGACAACATCGGAAACGCCCGTACACCCTTTGACTTCCTGATTGATCAGAGAGCCTTCGAAGACAGCCCGAATTTCAAGGAGCTGATGCTGATGCAATACACGACCGAGGGCAACAACCACTGGACGGGGCTGACCCCCACGACAACGACGACTTCCGCACAGGTGTTCCGCGTGGCCGACGATGCCTTCACGGGCTGCCCCAACCTCAGAATCAGCGTGCGTGCCGACCACTATCAGTACTACCTCTCCTCTGCCATCTGGAAGAAACACCAGAACCGCTTCATTGCCTACGAGTCCACGGGTGCCGACTTCACCGTGAAGGGCGTGAAGTACCGCTGGTATCGCGACGTTGCGACCGAGGACAACGATGGCATCAAGAACGACGAGGCGGGTAAGGCCGACATGATGACACGACTGAGGCTGTGGAACGGCATGTACCAGCAATTCAACGCCGCCTCGCTGCTCACCACCAAGGAGGACTGTAACGTCTATTACACCTCCATCGTGGGTGTCGATAACCACGACATCGACAGCGAGAACGGCACGATGCGCATCTACAACGACCCTGGCTCGTACTACAACTACAAGACCATCGTGCTGGGTCGCGAAGCCATTGCCGGCAACACGCATGTAAAGGCCATCGAGTTCTGGCAGACCAACGGCCGGAGCGAGAACTCGTACAGCGACCTGAAGATGGTCATCCCCAACGGCGCCTTCAAGGGCTGCACGAACCTCAAGGAGCTGCGCCTGTTCTACTACGTGCAGGACGGCGACGACTGCTGGATGGCACTCGGCCCGAAGGACGTCATCCCGGGCGACAACATCTTCGGCTATGCCGACGTGACCAACGACGATGAAGTGAACGGCATGAACGATGCCGACTGGGAGGCACAGCAGTACCTGAGAGCCAGCGACTTCAAAATCCTCGTCTCCACCGAACTCTATCCCGACTTCAAGGACGACCCCAACTGGCAGCCCTACCTGGCCTTCCTGGAGCCGGTCGACTATTCGCCCAGCCCGAGGGGCGAGTTCAGCGAAGGTGGCCTCACCTACGACTACATGACCTCGCCAGGCGGCATCATGCAGGCCTCGCAGGTGGTCAGTCAGGACGTGTCGTGGTGGACGGCACCGCGCATCGCCATCGAGGTGGCTATGCTTGCCTATACCATTGGCTCCTTTGCAAGCGCCCAGGGCGTCGTAGAATCCACGACCGTGGCCAGCAGTGAGGCCAGGAATGCTTTACTCGCAGCCTGCGAAGCCGTCGAGACACAACAGGGATTGGTGCAGGCCGCCGAGACGAACGCGGCAACCATAGCCGCATCGATGGGCAGGAATGGCATCCCCACCCTGGCCAGATTCGCCGCAGAAAACGGCGCCAAGGTTTCGATGAAAAGAATTGGGCAAGCCGCCTTTAGCGAGTTGGTCAATTTGGGTGTCTGTTCTGCCGACGGAACGTTGATTGCTTCGGTCGGAACGCTCGAAAAGCTTTCCATCGGACAGCTGTCGCTGGTTCATCAGGCCGTATTCCAGGCTGCCAGAAAAGCGGCAGCCGACGCCACGGCGCGGCTGGCTGTGTTGGAAGCGGAGAAACAGATAGCCGAAAAGGCATGGCGCACCCTGACCATCAAACGTCTGGCAGCAGCTGCGCTCGACATGGGCCATGCGGGGTGGAAAGCCCTGCGCTATGCCGTCAATCCCGCCAGCGCAGCCACCTCCACCGCCGGCCTCATCGCCTCGAAGTGCTGGGGCGGCAGCGGCTCGTACAACGCCGACGCCATGAACAAGGGCATGCGCGAGAACATCCTCTCGAACATCCACCAGGTGGGCCTCGTGGGCGGCGGCTACGTCATCACCACGCCGCAGAAGAACCTGGTCTATCACACCTATATCAAGAATGTGGCCGACAATGTGGAGGATGCCGTCATCTATGCCGGCTTCGACAACGACAACAACTCGAACACGTCGAACCGCACCATGACCTTCCTGCCCGCCACCTTCCAGAACAAAACCAGCCTGAAGACCGTCAGGTTCCACGACATCTCCAACCAGTCGAGCAATACGGGCATGGCGTTCCTCTTCACCATCCCCGACGAGGCCTTCAAGGGCTGCACGGCGCTGACGGAGTTCAGCACCCTGCTCGCGACCGACGACAACGGCACACGTGCCCTCGGCCCCGAGAACTTCATCCTGGCCGGCGACAGCATCTTTGCCGGACGGAAATGCAAGGCCGAGGTCGATTCGCTGACAGCCATCGGCAAGGGGGCAGGGCTGGTGCCGTTCCACATCGTCATCGACCCGCTGCGCAAGGACGACTTCCTCGCCAGCGAGTCGTGGAAGCCGTTGGAGAAATTCTTCACCTACGAGAGTGCCCTGCCTGCCGAGAAGTACAGCGAGTACGGCGCTAAGTATGCCTACGCCTACGAACAGAACTCCATCAAGAAGGAGCACAAGGAGAGCGGCCACCTCATCGAGCACACTCTTGTCGTGGGTCCCGACGACGACTTCATCACCGGTCATCAGGGAGCCGTGAAGCTCTGCAACGACATCGGCACCTACAATAACTACCAGCTGGACGAGGTGAAGGCCGAGGCGTTCAAGGACAACAAGAACCTGCGCTCCGTGTCATTCACCGACCTCTATGGCTTCGGTGCCTTCGGCGACTGCTACACCGGCCTGCAGATGCACATCGGCGACCGCGCCTTCCAGGGCTGCACCAACCTGGCCGACCTCGACCTGCTCTACATGGTGACCGACGGCGACAACCACATCGAGCCGATGACGCCGCAGATGGTCAGCATCGGCAAGGATGTGTTCAAGGACTCGCCTGCACGGCTGAAGATGATGCCGCAGCAGGTGGCATGGTTCGAGGCCGACGACGCGTGGGCCGCATACAAGGATCGCTTCATGCCGTGCGTCATCCGCCTCTCCGACCCGGGCGTCAAGAAGGCGCTGAAGGACATGGCCTACTACGACCCCGCCAACACCGGCACCGACCCCGCCTACTGGGACGACTACTGCGACTTCGCCCGCATCGGCGGCGCAGGCTTCTCGTGGCTGGACGGCAAGTTCACCGCCCAGAAGGACAACATCTACTCCTTCGCCGACTTCCGCTGGTTCGAGAGCGTAGGCCTTGACTACGTAGGAGCTTCGTGGTTCGAAGGCTGCTCGAAGCTGGGGGGCATCGTCCTGCCCTCCACCATCACGTCCATCGGCCCCAAAGCCTTCCGTGGCTGCACCACGCTCACGGAGATGGAGCTGCCCGAGGGCGTCACCAGCATCGGCGCGAATGCCTTCGACGGCTGCACGGCATTAGACAACATCGTCGTGAGGGGCGACGTGCCCGCCACGCTTGGCCGCGATGCCTTCCATAAGCACGAAGGCCTGCGCATCTGGGTGCCCACCGACAAGCTGAACGACTACGTGGACCGTTGGAGCGATTATGCTGCCTACATCCAGCCCATGTCCCAGTACCGGATAAATAAAAAGGTACGCGTGGATGCACCGGGACAGCTGGCCTCGGCCCTCGGCCTGACGCTGATCAAGGAGAACGACAAGGTGCGCTACATCCAGGGCCCCTACGCCAAGTACGACTCGCTGACCGTCGTCGGCCCGCTGAACGGCGAGGACGTGGCCGTGCTGCGCCACATGATGGGTGCCGATGCCTACGACAGCGACTTCACCGACGGACAGCTGCGCTACCTCAACCTCTGGGATGCCACCCTGAAGCAAGACAACGTGAACAGCTACAACGGCTACGGCGTGGATGAATACCTGGAGCAGGACAACTGGGTGGGCGAATATATGTTCCATAACTGCAACGCGCTGGAGAGCGTCGTTCTGCCCAGGACCGTCACCGAGATTGGCGAGAACGCCTTCCAGGAGGCCTTCGGCCTAAAGCGCATCGCTGTAGGACGTAACACCACAACATACACCCGCGACCTGCTGCAAGACCTCACAGGCATTGAGGAGGTGGTGTTCCTGACCGATGCGCACGCTTCGAGCGAGAGCGACGACCCGTGGGAGGCTCCCATCAAGCAGGTCTATACGCTGCCGACGCAGCTGGGCGACTATCTGGGCGATACGAACCTGACAAATCGGGCGCAAAACGTCACCAGCCCGTTCTCGTCCGACGAGTTGATGTGGGCACTGGCCGACAAGGGTCACTTCTTCCCCTCGGAATACTTGGAGCTGGAGAGCGCTGAGGGCATCTTCGGCGGCAACACCACGATCAAGGACCTGGATGAGTTCTATCTGTTCCAGAACGTCAGGCAACTGGAGAACACTTTCGCCGACATGAGCAGTCTGGAAACCGTCACGCTGCCCTCGTCGGTCGAGGCCATCGGCCGTCATGCCTTCGACGGCTGCACCAGCCTGAAGACCATCCACGTCAGCAGCATGAAGGTGACAGAGGTTACCGAAAACGCCGAAACGTCACTCCAGTACATCACCCCCACGCTGGCTGACGATGCCTTCTGCACGCTGCCGTCGGACTTTCAGATTCTGGTGCCGAAGGAGTACTGCAAGCTCTACCGCGAACGGTGGGCACAGTATGCCGACCACATCAACCCCGCTGGCGCTAACCATGCCTACGAGGAGATTGTCACCGTGACGCTCACGGAACCGAACACGCTGGCTGCGGCCCTCGGCCTGACCGCCACCACGAAAACGTCCGTCGGTGCCACCTGGGTCAATGGTCTCAAGGGCGACTACAGCAGGATTTACAAGCTGAAGGTCATAGGCCCCATCTCGGGCGGCGACCTCGACGTGATGCGCCATCTGGCCGGCTACTGCCCGTGGACATCGTCGCGCAACTACACCGGCCGACTGGAGTACATCGACCTCTACGATGCCAACCTCGTGGAGAGCGACATGGGTGTGGCGGGCTACTACAAGGCAAGCACCAGCTTCTACATGGCCGAGAACTTCCAGCTCTACTATGTCGATGAGAACGAACTGCCGCACCACGCCTTCCTGCGGGCCTACAACCTGCGGACGCTCATCCTGCCGCGCACCTGCACCACGGTGAACGAACGCGCCCTGCAGGAGTGCGAGGGACTGGAGACGCTCGTGCTCGGCGACGACATGACATCCTTCAACTGGAACGCCCTCGACGACGACGCCATGCTCACACGCATGTACATCCTCGCTAACCAGAAAGTGAACATCACTACCGACTTGGCTATCTGGAATGCCCTCTGCAACAACTACAACCCCACGTTCGACGCCTTCTATGTGCGTCCAAGCCTCTATCAGCAATACCTTGAGGACGATGCCTACACGGGCAGCTCGTGGCAGAGGACGAACAACGTGTCGAAGGGTGACTTCGACGATGACGAGACATTCTGTGCCTTCGGTGCCCATGCTGCTGCCACCTACGACGACCTCACCGAGGTATATAGCGTGAACGGATGGTTTGACAACCACACGGGCGTCAAGGACCTCACGCCCCTGGGCTTCGCCGCCATCGACGAGCTGCGTGCCGCGGACATGCAGAAGCTGACGCAGCTGGAACGGGTGGCGCTGCCTGTCACGCTGACGACCATCGACAAGGATGTCTTCTCGCAGTCACCGGGCCTGCGCTACGTCGATATGCTGATGCTCGATGCCGACATGACGGCCGACGTCAAGACGCGTGGCCTTGCCGACCTCGGCATCGACACGCAGCAGACGCTCGTCTATCTGCCGAAGGAGTATGGCGAGACGCAGGAGACGAACGTCGTGGTGAACAGCGGCACCAGCCTCTCGGCCCAGACGTTCCGCCTCGTTGACGGAAAGGACTATTGCGTGCCCTACGCCTTCACGGCCGCGACAGTCGAGAACACGCGCAGCTTCGCCACGGCGGGCAGTCTCTACACCGTCTGCCTGCCCTACGAACTGAACGTGCCCGCAGGGGCCACGGCCTATCAGCTGTCCGAACGCGATGGAGATCAGCTGGTGTTCACGGCTGTGACGGGTAAGCTGGAGGCCATGCAGCCTTATCTCATCAAAACGGCCTCGGCGAATGTAACCCTCGGCACGGATATCCAGCAACAGATTCCAGCCTCTGGAGGAAACACCTTCGGCAAAGAGAAGGATGCGCCGGGCTTCACCATGCGCGGTACCTTCGATAACCTCACCAATGCTGAGGCGTACGATTTGGGCGCCTATCTGATGCAGAGTGACAATAAGTGGTATCCCGCTCCTGCCAATGTCGAGGCGGCCAGCATCCCCGCCTTCCGCTGCTTCTTGTTGCAGAAGGGTGGGGCAAATGCCAGAGCTCTGACCACGGAGTTGGTGGACGATATGACCGGCGTACAGACCATCTGTACCATCGATGCCGACGGCAGCGAGAACGTCTATGACCTCAGTGGACGTCCTATGACAACGGCTGCGAAGGGAATCTTCATCAGCAACGGCAAAAAGGTGATAATAAAATGAAAAATGAAGAATGAAAAATGAAGTTGTTTGCTTTTTTGGGGTTCAGGAGTTACAGGAGTTACAGACGATACCTTTATATGCAGGTTGTCGTCAGCAACACCATTGTCTGAACTCCTGAACTTCTGAACTCCTAAACTCCTAAATCCCCGAGCTACTGAACTACTGAACTCCTGAACTCCTGAGCTCCTAAATCCCAACATTTCATTTTTCATTTTTCATAAAAAAGAAGCTCTTAATTCTTAACTCTTAACTAAATATGAACAAGAAAGCCTATCAGACGCCCTGCGTCGTAGTCATCACCATAGCAGCCCACCAACTCATCTGCGAATCAACCGTCAGCACGACCGTTGCCGGAGGGGGACAAACTCCTCCGGGCGGCTGGGGACCCAGCCAAGCTCCCCGATTCCGCAGCACGGGCAGCGCCTGGGATAACTGATTGTCGTACCGCCCGACAAAAAGTTAAAACGGCCCTTAGCGCCTTCGGCGCAATGGGTAATTATCAATTGTCAATTATCAACCGACGCCAAACCGAGAGCCATCAAGCTTGCTTGAACCGACGCCAAGCCGAGAGCCATCAAGCTTGCTTGAACCGACGCCAAGCCGAGAGCCATCAAGCTTGCTTGAATGGCCGAGGCGCGAAGGAGGAAGAGCGAAGCTCAATGGCCGAGGTGCGAAGGAGGAAGGCGTAGCCAATTATGAATTGCGCCGAAGGCGCTAAGGGCAGCTGCTATCTGATAACTATTCGCTAAATTGGAATTTATAAGTCTAAAATAGACTGTATCATTTGTTCATAGTCAGTTTTTATTAAAAAGACCTTTTCTCCTGCAGTCTTAAAACCATAGATGTACCTCCTATTGTCATCCTTCAGACTCACTATGGTGCAATTGCCGTCATCTTGCCGAGTCTCGATATCAGAACGATGTTCTCTTATTTCATCGAAGTGAATGTCAATGAATTCATCTGAGAAGGCGAGACAAATAAAACGGATGGAACCCAAATAAAGTTCATCGAAGCTTTTCCTCCAATTGAAAGGGATATAGCCACCTTCTACTATGAGATTCTGACGATTCTCTATTGCAGTCTTTATCATTTCACGCACAATCGGCCAAAGCTCATCCGTAAGGGCATCATCGTCT
>Ga0129306_1000634_pt1 | contig 51873 bp, 39 predicted proteins | sample P827metagenome_FD_94438 | JGI IMG/M metagenome (GOLD analysis project Ga0129306, IMG submission 94438) | Capybara group fecal microbial communities from Wisconsin, USA - P827 metagenome | ecosystem: Host-associated > Mammals > Digestive system > Large intestine > Fecal | place: USA: Wisconsin... | reverse complement strand
TACCAACACTGGTCGTTGTACAATATATGTACAATACTTGTACAATATATGTACAATTGGTAAACGTACAAATATTGTACAAGTATTGTACATATATTGTACAACGACCGGAGTTGGTCCCTTGAGGGGCTGGGAATGAGGCGGTTATGAAACGGTGCCAAAATATAGGTGTTTTTGGGTTAAATTGTTGTTAGTGTGGCTGTTAGCTTAAATGGGGGCTTTTCGGGGTCGTTTGAAGGGCTGTTTTTGGTGGTGTTTGATTGGGGGCACGGCATACTTGGTTCTTTTTATGTTCGCGTTTGCTTGACGATGCGACACACCCCGGCCTTCGGCCACCCCTCTCCGAGAGGGGATGGCGCGGCAGCGCAACATCTGCTAAATATTGACAATCAAAAAGATGCGGCAGCCCATCCCCTCTCGGAGAGGGGTGGCCGAAGGCCGGGGTGTGTCGCACCATCCGTTCCGATAGCGAAGCGATGAACAAAATCGAAGGCCGGGGTGTGTCGCACTGTCAAGAAGGTGTGTCTCATTTTACTATATTTGGCTTTAAAAATTGGGTGCGATAAAATATTTGTCGCAAGATGGCGTTTTTATAGAAATTTTTGTTTCTGACAATGGACTATAAGCGATATACTTTGGACAACGGCTTACGGGTGATAGTGTGCGAGGACGCGTCGACCCCGATGGTGTCGACCAACATACTGTATGGTGTCGGGTCGCGCGACGAGGAGGAGACGAGGACTGGCTTTGCGCATCTGTTCGAGCATCTGATGTTCGGCGGCACCAAGGCGGTGCCCGACTTCGATGCTGTGCTGACCGAGGTGGGAGGCGAGTCGAACGCCTGTACATCGACCGACACGACCAACTATTACCTCACGCTGCCGGCAAAGTACCTCGAGACGGGGCTGTGGGTCGAGTCGGACCGTATGCGGCTGCTCGACTTCTCGGAACGCAACCTGAAGGTGCAGCAGTCGGTCGTTACCGAGGAGTACAACTATCGCTATATCAACCAGCCTTACGGCGATGTATGGCTGCTGCTCAGGCCGCTGTGCTACAGGGTGCACTCCTATCGCTGGCCGACCATCGGGATGGACATACGCCACGTGCAGCAGGCTACGCTCGGCGACGTGGAGCGCTTCTTCTATCGCCACTACCGTCCGTCGAACGCCATACTTGCCGTTGTGGGCAATGTGAAGGGCGACGAGGTGGCGCGGTTGGCCGATAAATGGTTCGGAGACATCGGGAACGGAGAACGGAGAACGGAGAACGGAGAACGCCGCGTGCTCGCGGGGGGCGCTAATGGGAACAGAGAACGCAGTGTGGAGCCGGAACAGACTGAGGGGCGCCTGGTGGAGGTGGAACGCGATGTGCCGTCGGATGCGCTGTATATGGGGTTCGTGATGAGCGAACGGGTGGATGCTGACTTCCGCACTACCGACATTATCAGCGACATTCTGTCGAACGGCAACTCGTCGCGTATGTATGAGCATCTGTTGCGCCAGCGCGGTCTTTTCTCTGAGTTGGACACCTACGTCACGGGCGAGGCCGACCGCGGACTGTTCATTGTCAGCGGCAAGATGGCCCGGGGCGTGAGCCTTGACGAGGGCCGCGCGGCAGTGTGGGAGGAACTGGAGAGAATTGCTGCAGAGCCTGTGGCGGACCGAGAGATTGAGAAGGTGTGCAACAAGTTTGAGAATACCTATTCCGTAAACAGCTACAAGTCGGCCGATTGCGCGGCGCTGCTGTGTATGGACGAGTGGCTGGGCCATTTGGAGTGGGTCAACGAGGAGCCGGCACTCTATCGCCTCACGACGGCGGAGGATGTGCGGCGCGTGGCTGGTCGGCTGTTCAGGCGCGAGCGCGAGAATGTGCTGTACTACAAGGCGAAACGGATGTAATAGATTGTCATAAAAACATTTTTGGGAGATGACTGAAAAGATGGAAAAAAGTATTTTTGTCAAGGCGTTGCTGTTGCTGTGGTATTGCCTGACACACCCGCTGGTGTGGCTGTGGCGCAAGCTGAGTGGCTTCTTTATGCGCCTCAACTATCGCCAGATAGGTAAGAAGATAGTCCGCATTATGGGCAACTTCTTCCATTGGCTGCTGTTCAGCGTGCTGATACCCAGGAAGTATCGCAACATAACAAAGCGCGATATCTACCGCATCATCTTCAAGGCCGATACGCCGGCGGGCAAGCGCTTCGACGTGTGGCTGCTGGTGCTGATAGGGCTGAACCTGGTGGTGATAATGCTCGACAGTTTCGATGCCGTCCACGCCAACATCAGGTGGGTGCTGAAAGGCTTGGAGTGGCTGCTTACCATAATTTTCACGCTTGAGTACTACCTGCGCATCTACTGCCTTAACCGCCCGTGGAAGTATGTCTTTTCGTTCTACGGCATCATTGATTTCCTTTCGATATTCCCTGCCTATCTGAGCCTGCTGATACCTGCCACGCAGACGCTGACGGTGCTGCGTATGCTGAGGACGCTCAGGATATTCAGGATTTTCAATATGCAGCGCTTCCTGCAAGAGAGCTTCCGCCTGCTCAACGCCATACGGCGCAGCGTGACGAAGATATTGATATTTATGCTCTTTGTGTTTGTCGCCGCCATCATTCTGGGTGCCATAGTCTATATGTTCGAGTCGGGCAAGAACCCGGCGATGTCGAATATCCCGAAGGCTATCTACTGGGCTGTGGTGACTATAACTACGGTGGGTTACGGCGACATATCGCCGGTTACGCCGATGGGCCAGTTCATATCGATGATAGTGATGCTACTGGGTTACTCTATCATCGCCGTGCCTACGGGCATTGTTGTCGGCGAGACGATAAACGAGTATAAGCATAAGCGGCCAAATGAAAACCAAAACCAAAACGAAGACTTCATACCCGAGGAGTTCAATGAGTATGAGGACAACGCGGCACAGCGGACGGAGAGCGGGGGAGAGGCGGCACCGCGCTTCTGCACGCACTGCGGCCATACTGAGACAGACCCCGACGCCAAGTTCTGCCGCTACTGCGGCACGATGCTGTCGAAGAGCCAGCCGAGCGGATGGATTAACGACTTCTTTTCGGGAGAATAGTTTTTATTATGCAGTGTAATATTTTTGACCATTCAAACGTCAATTTAACGAAACAACAAAAAAAGATAGATTAATGTCAAGATCGAGAAAACTAATTGTGCTGATTATACTATTGCTGGTCGGCTACGGAGTGGCTGAAGCCCAGAACTATACAATCAGGGGAACGATAAGGGCGCTGTCGTCGGGCGAGACGCTAATCAGTGCTGCAGTGTACGATCAGCAGTCGGGCAAGGGTGCGCTGACCAACGCCGAGGGACGCTATTCGCTGACGCTGCCCAAAGGCAAGGTTGTGCTGCGTATATCATACGTGGGTTACAAGACTTTCTACGACACGATAGACCTGTCGAAGAACGAGGAGTTGAATGTGTGGCTGGAGTCGAGCACGACTCTGCAAACCGTGACGGTAAGGGCAGACCGCATAAGTTCGCACCGCTCGTCGCAGATGAGTGCCATCGACGTGCCGGTGGAGAACATCAAGTCGGTGCCGGTGCTCTTTGGCGAGACCGATGTGCTGAAGGCCCTTCAGCTGCTGCCCGGTGTGCAGAGTGGCACGGAAGGTATGTCGGGCATCTATGTGCGCGGCGGCGGTCCCGACCAGAACCTGTTTCTGCTCGACGGTGTGCCGCTGTACAACGTGAACCATCTGGGTGGATTCTTCTCGGCTTTCAACGCCGACGCTATAAAGAACGTGACCCTCTACAAGGGCAGTTTCCCGGCACGCTTCGGAGGACGCCTGTCGAGTGTGCTTGACATTACGACCAATGACGGCAACGACAAGAAGCTGCACGGCAACGCCACGATAGGCGCCATTGCAGCCAAGGTGAACCTCGAGGGTCCGCTATATAAGGATAAGACGACCTTCAATGTGAGCCTACGCCGCACCTATTTCGACATTCTTGCCCAGCCTGCCATTATGTCCATCGGAGCTATGGAGGACGGCCGGCTGAACGCGGGCTACTATTTCTATGACCTCAACGCCAAGGTGACGCACCGCTTCAGCGACCGCAGCCGACTGATAGGCAGCTGGTATTCAGGCGACGACAAGATTTACGCCCGTATGAGCTATGACTATGCCTACGACAACTCGTCGGGCGAGGAGAAGCTGAAGATGGGCTACAACTGGGGCAACCTGGTAGGGTCGCTGAGATGGAACTACGAGATCAATCCCCAGCTGTTTATGAACCTCACGGGCGCATATACACGCTATCGCAACGACATCAACGTTGGTATTGAGGAGTATGACTATAACTACAACAATGTCGACTACTACAAGGCAGAGATGTACTACAAATCAGGTATCCGCGACATTACTGCAAAGGTCGACTTCGACTACCAGCCTAATCCCGACAACACCGTGAAGTTCGGCGGCAATGTCATCCATCATATCTTTCAGCCTGACGTGACGGGCAACAAAATGGAGCAGGGTGACAACAGCGGTGGAACGGTCTACGACACTGTGCTGGGCGAGAGCCGTGTCCACGCCAACGAGATCAGCGCCTACATCGAGGACGACTGGACCATCGGCGAGGCTTTCAAAATCAACGGCGGCATCAACCTGACAGGCTTTATGGTCCAGGGCAAGTTCTATCCATCGCTGCAACCGCGACTGAGCGGACGCTGGATGCTGAGCGACGATTTGTCGGTGAAAGCCGGCTACAGCTATATGACGCAGTATATGCATCAGCTGTCGAACAGCAGCATCAGTCTGCCTACCGACCTGTGGGTGCCTGTGACCAAACGTATAGAGCCTATGCACGCGCATCAGGTGGCGGCAGGCGTGTTCTACAACTGGTCGGGCATTGCCGACTTCTCGGTAGAGGCGTATTACAAGAAGATGAATAATATGCTTGAGTATCGTGACGGTGCCAGCTTCTTCGGTGCCTCGGCCGGATGGGAGGACAAGGTGTGTATGGGCGATGGCTGGTCGTATGGTGTGGAGCTGCTGGCGCAGAGGACGGTTGGCGACTTTACAGGCTGGGTAGGCTACACGTGGAGTAAGACAATGCGTCTGTTTGACCGCGAGGGGCAGACCATCAACGATGGAGAGCCGTTCCCGGCCAAGTACGACCGCAGGCACGATATCTCCATTATGGTGAGCTACAAGCCTAACAAGGAGTTTGACTGCAGTGCCGTGTGGGTATTCTCGTCGGGCAACACCGGTACCATTGCTATGCAGGAATACTACGACCCCGAGGTGGGCTATCAGAATGTGTCGTACATAGAGAGCCGCAACAATTTCCGTATGCCTGCCTACCACCGTATGGACATCGGTGTCAACTTCCACAAGGAGAAGAAGCACGGCACACGCACTTGGAGTCTGAGCGTATACAACCTCTATAACCGCAAAAATCCGTTTATGATATATGAGAAGAACAATACCCACTCGGTCATCAACGGTGTCCACTACAGCTCCTCGTTGATGAAGCTGTCGTTGTTCCCGATTATTCCGTCGGTGTCATATAGTTTCAAATTCTAAAATGGTAAGGATATGAAGAAAAAACATTATATAATCATTGTCGCGACCCTGGTGATGGCTTCTTGCAGCGAGCCCATCGATTTTAAACCGGGTCAGGTGGAGCCATACGCCGTGCTGCTGTCGCGTCCGACGAACGACTCAACGGTGTGCGTGCATTTGGCCTACAGTCGCTTCTTCCTTGACAACCGAGATCCCGAGGCGATAAGTGACGCTACGGTAACGCTTGACGTCAACGGCGTGACCAGTGTTGGCACATACGATGCCGGTGCCTATCTTGGTTATGGCGGCTATACTTTCACGGCGATGCCGCAGCCAGGCGACACGCTTAAGGTGACGGCGTCGATTCCGGGTTATGACAAGACCGTTAAGGCTACTACCAGCATTCCTCATTTTCCAGAGGTGGAGGTGCTGGACTTTGTGATAGACACAGGTAGCGGCCGGACATACGATGGGTATGGCTACTATATCGGAGATAATTATTACTACAAGATTCGCTTTAAGGTGAAGAGTCGCAGCAGCAATGAGTTCTATTCTGTAGCAGTTGATCACGCCTATTTCAGAAGTGTAGATACGATTTTGGTTTGGGACACGACTAACTGGTTGACGACGTCTTTTTCGATGAACGACCCACTGGTCAACAATCAGAACATAGAGGATGTCATTGAAGGCTATAATGGCAGTTTCTATGGAGATGAGGTGTTTTTCAGCAGTGAGCTGTTCCAGAGCGGCGAACACGAGTTTACGATGGTTATTGCCTACTGGCCTGATTATTATGGCGGTTATGTTAATTTAGACTATTCGGAGCTCCCGCTGCGGTTGAGGGTGAGGTCGTTGACGCGCGAGCTGTACCATTACGAGCAGACTGCCGACAATGCTTCGTATGATTTATTTGAAGGCCTGTTCAGCGAGCCTGTGCAGGTGATATGCAACATTGATGGAGGTATTGGCATTTTTGGAGGTTCAAGCTGCAAACGTTTCAGTCTGCCGACACCTCGCTTTGAGACTTTCCCGCACGACAGCGATTATTTCAAGAAATGAGAATCCTGATTACAGATAAAACGCATCCTGTACTGATAGAGAAACTGGAGGCCAGCGGCCACCAGTGCCGTGTGGTGACCGACTGCACCTACGAGTCGCTATTGGAGGATGCAAAGGATTATGACGCCCTGGTGGTGCGCAGCAAGATAATCATTGACCGCAATTTCATTGACCATAACAGGCACCTTAGATGCATCGGCAGAGTAGGGGCCGGTATGGAGACCATAGATGTCGACTACGCAGAGAGCGTTGGCATCCGCTGCCTCAACTCGCCTGAAGGCAACCGCGACGCCGTGGGTGAGCACGCTGTGGGACTGCTGCTGGCGCTGGTAGACAAGATTGCCGTTGCCGACGCAGAGGTGCGGCAAGGCAAATGGCGGCGCGAGGCCAACAGAGGTCTTGAGGTGAAGGGTCATACAGTGGGCATCATAGGCTTTGGTAATATGGGCGGTGCCTTTGCCCAGAGGTTGCAAGGCTTTGACTGCAAGATTGTAGCATACGACAAGTACAAGTCGGCAGGATATGCTCCTTCGTATGTTGAAGAGGTATCGCTTGCCGAACTTCAGCAGCGTGCCGACATCCTTAGCCTGCACGTGCCTTTGACTTATGAGACGCATTATATGGTCGACGAGATGTTCATTGAACGGATGCACAAGTCTTTTTACCTTATCAATACCTCGCGTGGTGCCGTGGTGAAGACCGCAGCCCTTGCCAAAGCCATTGAGCAGGGCAAGGCGCTTGGAGCTGCATTGGATGTCATTGAATACGAGGATATGACAAAGGACGGCATTGATATCCAGTCGCAGCCAGCCGACTTCCGCTATCTGCTCGAGTCGCCGCGGACGGTACTCACGCCCCACGTGGCAGGATGGACGGTGGAATCGAAATACAAACTGGCGGCAGTGCTGGCCGATAAAATAATAGATACATTATGTTGATTGTAGACGACTGCATTATATCCGACAATCTTGCCGAAGTCCGATTCTGCTGTGACCTGTCGCAATGTAAAGGCGCTTGCTGCGTGGAAGGCGATTGCGGAGCGCCGCTCGACAAGGAGGAAATACAGATACTTGAGCGCATCTATCCCGTTGTGAAGCAATATATGACTGTCGAAGGGATTGAGGCTGTGGAGCGTGACGGTGTGTCGTCGCTCGACGTTGACAAGCTGCCTTGCACGCCTCTGGTCAACAATCGCGAATGCGCCTATGCCATTGTGGAGAACGGTTTGACGCTATGTGCGATAGAGAAGGCCTACCGTGACGGCAAAATAAACTATCCCAAGCCTATATCCTGCCACCTTTATCCTGTTCGCATCGAAGACTATGGCGACTTCAAGGCTGTGAACTACCACGAGTGGGACATCTGCCGTTGTGCCGTGGCAAAGGGACGCGCTGAAGGCAAACCGCTGTACCAGTACCTGAAAGAGCCTTTGATACGCCGCTTCGGGCAAGAGTGGTACGACGAACTGGAGGAGCAGTGTGAGAACCATAACAGATGAATATTCAAAAAAAATTGTATTTTTGCAAAGTCTTTGAATAGGCAAAACGGAATATAGCATCCTATAAAATAGATATTTATGGATAAATCAATAATAAAGAAGAGCTGGATTTGTGTAGCAATGATGGCAGTGATACTCATCGCCGACCAAGTGCTTAAGGTTTGGGTAAAGACCCACTTTGCCATTGGCGACGAAGTGAGGCTGATAGGCGACTGGTGCCGCCTCCATTTCGTTGAGAATGAAGGCATAGCATTTGGCCTGTCGATGGGAGGCAAAGTCGGCAAACTCTGCCTGACATTATTCCGGCTTATAGCGTCGATTGTAATCATCGTCATCCTTGCCCGTCAAATAAAGAAAGACACACGCTACAGCTTGCTGATAAGTATATCGCTCATACTTGTCGGAGCCATCGGCAACTTGGTTGACAGCTGCTTCTATGGCGTCATTTTCGACCAGAGCACCTTCAACCATATCGCCACCCTCTTCCCGCCCGAAGGAGGCTATGCACCATTACTGTTTGGCCGCGTTGTCGATATGTTCTACTTCCCCATTGCGCAATGGACGTGGCCTGACTGGATCCCGCTCCTTGCAGGCAAAGAGACGGAATTCTTTGGTGCAATATTCAATATCGCCGATTCAGCAGTATGCGTTGGTGTAGCTCTGCTCATCATCGACCAGTTATGGCTTGCCCCTGCAAAAAATGATGACGAAATCGAGGCGAAATCTGAAGAAATCGACACCCAGACGGCTGGGAATACAGCGGAAACGGCCTGATGATGAAAAGAAATTTTGTATAATAATCAGCTGCAAATCAGCTAGAACCAAAATAAACACACCTTCTGGCAAAAAAAAGTTTTGCCATTTTTGAAAATAGTTGTACTTTTGCACTCGATTTCAGAAATGGAATGATGGCGTCGTAGCTCAGTTGGTAGAGCAGAGGACTGAAAATCCTTGTGTCACTGGTTCAATTCCAGTCGATGCCACCAAAAGCAGGGAAGTGAACACTTCCCTTTTTTGTTATTAAACCCTATAACCCTTAAACCTTTAAACTCTTTAACCCTAAAATCCTCTAACCCTTTTAACCTTTAAAACCCTTTTAACCCCTTACCAATATGAGCTTAGAGATTCAGATCAACAACGACATCAAGCAGGCAATGCTTAACAAACAAAAGGACGTCCTCGAGTCGCTCCGCGCCATCAAGTCTGCCATCCTGCTGCTTAAGACCGGCAAGGACGCTGTGAACGGCGAAGTGTCGGAAGCCGCCGAGATAGCTATGCTGCAGAAACTTGTGAAACAGCGCAAAGAGGCTGCCGACATCTATGTCCAGCAGAACCGTCAGGACTTGGCCGACGAAGAACTCTTCCAGGCCGGCATCATTGAGCGTTACCTCCCCAAGCAGTTGAGCCGCGAAGAGATTGAAGCTGAAGTCAAAGCCATCATCAGCGAAGTCGGTGCATCGTCGCCCAAGGATATGGGCCGTGTGATGGGTCAGGCTTCCAAGCGCTTTGCAGGCAAGGCCGACAACCGTGTAGTGTCGGAGATTGTTAAGACTTTGCTTCAGAATTGATGCGAATACTTGTCGTCGACGACGAACCCGATCTGTGCGAAATCCTTTGCTTCAACCTTGAAAGCGAGGGGGTTGAGGCAGAGTGCGCCCATAGCGCTGAGTCCGCTTTGGCGCTTATAGGCAGCGGCCAGCGTTTCGACCTTATCCTCCTCGACGTAATGATGGAGGCTATGTCGGGCTACGAGATGGCCCGGCAACTGCGTGCCGCAGGCGATAACACGCCCATCATATTCCTCACGGCGCTCAACGCCGAGGCCGACCAGCTCAAGGGGTTCGGTGCCGGCGCCGACGACTATATTACCAAGCCCTTCTCGTTTCCCACCGTGCTGGCCCGCATCCGCGCCGTGCTGAAACGCAGCCGTCAGAGCGTCGCAGACGAAGCAGAAAGCCTCAGATACGGAGCCCTCGAGGTGGATTTCCGTCGCAAGGCCGTCGCCCTCGATGGCAATCCCGTTCCGCTGACGAGAAAAGAATTCAGCATACTCGAACTGCTCGTCAGGCATCAGGGCGAACACTTCACACGCGAACAAATAATAGATGAAGTCTGGGAGGACAACACCTATGTCACCGATCGTTCCGTAGATGTCCACATAGCCCGTCTGCGCAAGAAACTCGGCCCCTGCGCCGCGGCCATCGTCAACCATAGCGGCTTCGGCTACACGTTCATCCACAATTCATAGCGCCTATGCATCTTCCAGCTACATTCTATATTGTCTCCGCTGCCGTCCTGCTGCTCGTGCTTTTCCTTGTCTGGAACCACCTGCGGCAGCGTAAACTCATCCGTCAGTTGCAAGAACTGGCCGCATCGCTCGAGCAGTCAAAGCAACAGATAATACAGGAACAGCAGCACAACCGCCAGCTCAAGCAGGAAATGACAAGCAACATAGCTCACGAACTGAAGACCCCTGTCAGCAGCATCCGCGGATACCTCGAGATACTGCTCAGCGGCAAGCCCGTCGACGAGGGCAAGAAGCAATACTTCCTCGAGCGCTGCTATTCCCAGACGCTGCGCCTGTCCGACCTTATCAACGATGTCTCGCTCATCAACAAACTCGAAGAGTCGGCGGCGCTATTCCCCAAAGAGACAATATCTGTGGCCGACATAGCCAACGAAGCCATCATCGAGCTAGACGACCAATGCCGTGCGCGCCGCATAACCGTCTGCAACAAGCTCTCGTCGCCTATGAATATACAGGGCAACCACAACCTTGTCTACTCCATCTTCCGCAATCTGCTCGAAAATACTATCCAGTATGCAGGCGAAAACCTCGAGTCGGGCATAGAATGCTACAAGCAGGACAGCGAGCGCTACTATCTGCGCTTCTACGACACCGGTGCCGGCGTCGACCCTGCCTATCTGCCACGCCTCTTCGACCGCTTCCTGCGCATCGACGAAGGTCGCAGCCGCAAGACCGGCGGCACGGGCCTGGGACTCTCCATCGTCAAGCACGCCGTCATCTTCCACGGAGGCGACATCTACGTCCGCAACCGCGAAAACGGAGGCCTTGAGTTCTTCTTCTCCCTAAAGAAAAAATAGAGCCCTACCCCCCCTAAAACTCCAAAGCCCTAAAACCCTTAAACCCTATAACCCTTTCAACCTTTTAAACCTTTCCAACCCCCGCTATGCACACCCTTCCGCTTCAAATCAGATTCAACGACATCGATATGATGGGACACATCAACAATGCTGTCATTATGGAGTTCTTCGACCTCGGCAAGGCCCATTATTTTGCCGACGCTGGCATACCTGTACGGCCTGACGAAGGCAACTTCTGTGTGATGGTGGTGCATTTAGAGGTCGACTTCCACAGTCAGATACGCTGGATCGACAGCATCGCCGTGACCTCGTTCGTGTCGAACTGGGGCCACAAAAGCCTGCGTGTCAAGCAGCAGGTTGTCAACACCGTCACAGGCCAGCCGTACGCCACCTGCACCACCGTGATGTCAGGCTTCGACCGTGCCACAGGCACCAGCGCCGTCATACCCGACGATGTCAAAGCCCGCGTGCAGCGGTACGACGAAGCACACGAATAAAAGTTCCTTCAGCGCCTGCTTCTTCACCGCCTTGCCCTGCGAGGTATGGACGATTATTATCACCGTACCGCTTCGTTATCTGAACGGCTGATGCGACACACCCCGACCTTCGGCCACCCCTCTCCGAGAGGGGATGGCGCGGCAGCGCGACGCTTTCTAATCATTGACAATTAAAGTGATGCGGCAGCCCATCCCCTCTCGGAGAGGGGTGGCCGAAGGTCGGGGTGTGTCGCACCATCAAACATCGACAATCCGGGGTGTGTCGCATTGTCAAGTCCAAACTGTCCCGTTTCCGCGACAGCAAAAACAAAAAAATATGTTAAAAATAACCCCATTTTACTTAAATACTTGAAAACCAATAAAATGTCAAAATATCATCTTTGTATCATAACTGATTGTTCCTTAGGTCTTTACAAGGCCAACACTGGTTGTTGTCCGCTTGTTGTCCGCTTGATGTCCGCTTGTTGTCCGCTTTTAAAGCGGACAACAAGCGGACAACAAGCGGACAACAACCAGTGTTGGTAGGGTGGAAAATCGGTCTTGAATCGTTGTTGCAGCGGCCTTGACGCGGTGTGTTGTCGGGTGGTGCGTGATGCGAGGTCGAATGACGGAGTAAAATGAAGTCGGGGCGGCCAAAGGCCGCCCCGACTTGTGGTGATTGTTTCCCTTGCTTGTGTGCAGGTTGTGAGTTATTTGTTGCGCAGGGTGATGAAGGGGATGAGTATCTCTTCCATCGAGATGCCGCCGTGCTGGAAGGTGTTCATATAGTACTGCACGTATTGGTTGTAGTTGTTGGGGTAGGCGAAGAAGTCGTTGTTGTGCGCAAAGATGTAGGGCGAGGTGATGTAGCGTTTGGGCAGGAATATTTTGCGCGGCTCTTTGACTTCGAACACCTGTTTGGGGTTGTAGTCGATGAGGCGTCCCTGCTTGTAGCGCAGGTTGACTGATATGTCGCGGTCGCCTTTGATGCGGACGGGGTTGTCGATGCGCACCGAGCCGTGGTCGGTGGTGATGACTACGTTGACGTCTTTGTCGCTGAGGTATTTGATGACCTCGAGCAGTGGCGAGTATTCCATCCACGATAGCGTCACCGAGCGGTAGGCGCGTTCGTCCTCGGCCAGTTCGCGCACGATGTTGCTGTCTGTGCGGGCGTGCGAGAGCATATCGATGAAGTTGTAGATGATGATGTTGAGCTGGTTGTTCATCAGGTTGGGCAGGCTTTCGACGAGGCGTTTTCCGTGCTGTGCGTTCAGCACCTTGTTGTAGGTGTGCTTGAACGAGAGGCCGTGGCGTCGCAGGTTTTCGCCCATCAGCTCCGACTCGAACTGGTTTTTGAAGCCTTCTTCGTCTTCGTTGACCCAGTACTGGGGGTATTTGCGTTCTATCTCGGATGGCATCAGTCCCGAGAACATCGCGTTGCGTGCAAACTGGGTTGTGGTGGGGATGATGCTGTAGTATATCTCGTCGCGCTCCACGCGCAGATATTGTTCTATGAGCGGTTGGATGTACTTCCACTGGTCGTAGCGGAAGTTGTCGATGACTATCATAAATGTGGGGCGCTTGTCGTCGAGGATGGGGAACAGGCGTTCGCGCACCACGGTGGGGGACATCAGCGGCTTCTCTTTGGCGTCGTTCAGCCAGTCGATGTAGTTGTGCTCGTAGAAGCGGCAGAAGAGCTGGTTGGCCTCCTCTTTCTGCGACTTGAAGATGTCGTGTATGTTGTCGTCCTGGGTGGCGGCGAGCTCCAGGTCCCAATAGACCAGTTTCTTGTAGAGCTCTATCCACTCGTCGGCGTCCATACGGTCGGAGAGGCGCATACTTATGTCGCGGAACTGCTGCTGGTAGCTGAAGGTCGACTTCTCGCTCACCAAGCGGCGTGCCTCGGTGTGCTTCTTGACCGAGAGGAGTATCTGGTTGGGGTTGACGGGCTTGATGAGATAGTCCGATATTTTGCCGCCGAGGGCCTCGTCCATAATGTGCTCCTCTTCGCTCTTGGTAATCATTATTACCGGCACGCGGGGATAGAGGCGCTTTATCTCGGACAGGGTGTCGAGCCCGCTGAGGCCGGGCATATTCTCGTCGAGGAACACCAGGTCGATGTTGGATTCGGCAAGCTCGTCGAGGGCTTCGGAGCCCGAGGTGACGGGGATTACGCGGTAGCCTTTTTCTTCGAGGAACAGGATGTGGGGCTTGAGGAGGTCAATCTCGTCGTCGGCCCACAGTATGCTTAGCTGGGTTGTGTCGGCTTTTCTGCCTTTGGGGGTTTCTGATCTCTGGTTCATTATGTGTATTTTTTAGCTGTATAACGTGAAATTAAATTTTTTCGTATATTTGGATTTTCAATGAATATACTGCTAGTAGGGGCTACGCTACTGAAAACTAATATAATATACTGCAATAATGTTGCTGACTGAACACTACAAAAACTCAATTCTTGTCAATAAGCTGTGCGAGACGTTGAAGCCACGCCAGGCGCGGGTCCGCATCGGGGGGCTGACGGGTAGTCTGGCTCCGGTGCTGGGCGCCACTGTCGCCGAGTGCCTGCCCCAATGCAATTTCATATTCATCGTAGGCTCGAAAGAGGACGCATACTATCTGCAGAACGACCTCGAGACGCTGATGGGCGAGGTGGGGAAGGAGATGGACAGCAAGCGTGTGCTGCTTTTCCCTACCACTTATCGCCGCCCGTACCAGACCGAGGAGACCGACAACGCCAATGTGCTGATGCGCTCGGAGGTGGTTAAGCAGCTCAATGCCGGACGCCGGCTGGTGGTGGTCACCTATCCTGAGGCTTTGGCTGAGAAGGTTATTTCGTCGAAGACGCTGACCCGCAACACACTGCAGATTGTCAAGGGCGGCAAGCTGGATATGGACTTCGTTATGGATGTGCTGCAGGACTATGGCTTTGACCGCGTGGACTTCGTGGTGCAGCCTGGCGAATATGCGGTGCGCGGCGGTATTATCGACGTTTTCTCATTTGCCAACGAGCAGCCTTTCAGGATTGAGTTCTTCGACGACGAGATAGATTCGTTGCGAAGTTTCGACCCCGTAACCCAGCTGTCGGTGAGGCACTATGACCAGATAAACATCATTCCAAACCTCGAGAAGCGCCCCGAGGAGCAGGTGAAGGTGGAGGAAAAGGTGAACCTGCTGCATTATTTCGGCAGCGAGGACGTTGTATGGTCGCAAGGGCTGATGTATGTCAGCGAGACGATAGAGAAATGCTTTGCCACTGCCAGCGAGGAGTATCGCAAGCTTGCCGCCGACAAGGAGCAGGGGCTGGTGCGGCTGCGTAACGCCAAGCCCGAGGAGATGTACTCGTCGGCCAACGATTTCCTTAAGGCGCTGATAGAATGCAAGGTCGTTGAGTCGGGCAACTCCAAGTTCTTCACCAAGGCGGTTGAATTGGAGGGGCACAGCGAACTGCAGCCTACGTTCAACAAGCAGTTCGAGATGCTCAAGCAGTCGCTGTCGGACTATAACGACCGCGGCTACACGATGTGCATCAGCGTGAGCAGCGAGCAACAGCGCAAGCGTCTCGACAAGATATTTGTGGAGAGCCAGATGGAGGATATGGCGGCGCACGTGACCTATTTGGACTATTCGCTGCGCAAAGGCTTCATAGACCACGACGAGCACCTGCTATGCTATACCGACCACGAGATTTTCGAGCGCTACCACAAGTACACGGTGCGCGATATGAGCCAGAATCGCGAAGCGCTGACCCTGAAAGAGCTGTTTGAGCTCAAGCCGGGCGACTATGTGACGCATATCGACTATGGCGTGGGACGTTTTTCGGGCCTTGAGAAAATAGAGAACAATGGCAAGCAGCAGGAGGTGATACGCCTGGTCTACAAGAACAACGACACGTTGTATATCAGTATCCACGGCTTGCACAAGATAAGCCGCTATGTGGGCAAGGAGGGCGTCGCCCCGACCCTTAACCGGCTGGGCAGCAACACCTGGCAGGTGCTGAAGCAGAAGACCAAGAAGCAGGTCAAGGACATTGCCAAGGACCTTATCCAGCTCTATGCCAAGCGCAAAGCTACGCGTGGCTTTGCCTTCAGTGCCGACAGCTACCTGCAGAACGAGCTGGAGGCTTCGTTTATGTATGAGGACACGCCCGACCAGCTGAAGGCTACATTGGACGTGAAGAGCGATATGGAGTCGGCGGCACCGATGGACCGCCTTGTGTGCGGCGATGTGGGCTTTGGCAAGACCGAAGTGGCCATACGCGCGGCATTCAAAGCTGTGTGCGACTCCAAGCAGGTGGCCGTGCTGGTGCCTTCGACAATCCTTGCCTTCCAGCACTACAATACCTTCAGCGAACGCTTGAAAGGGCTGCCGGTAAACATTGACTACCTTAACCGTTTCCGGTCCACAAAGGAGCGAAACCAGATTGCGCGCGACCTCGAAAGCGGCAAGATAGATATTCTGATAGGGACTCACGCCATAACCAACAGCAAGCTGAAATTCAAGGACCTGGGCCTGCTGATTATCGACGAGGAGCAGAAGTTCGGTGTCAGCGTGAAGGAGAAGCTGAAGCAGATGCGCGCCAACATCGACGTGCTTACTCTCACTGCCACGCCGATACCGCGCACGCTGCAGTTCTCGCTGATGGGGGCCCGCGACCTAAGCGTTATCCAAACGCCGCCGCCTAACCGCCAGCCGATACAGACCGAGCTCTCGCCATTCAGCGAGGAGCTGATTCGCGATGCCATCGCCTTCGAGCTGTCGCGCGACGGTCAGGTCTTCTTTGTAAGCAATCGCGTGGAAAATCTGCCCGAGATGGCAGGCTTGGTCAGTCGCCTTGTGCCCGATGCCCGTGTGGCGATAGCTCACGGTCAGATGGACGGCAAGGAGGTGGAAGAGACGATGATGCGCTTCATCGAGGGCGAAATAGATGTCCTTGTCTCAACGGCCATTGTCGAGAACGGTCTGGATATCCCCAACGCCAATACGATGATAATCAACAATGCGCAGCAGTTCGGCCTCAGCGACCTGCACCAGATGCGCGGGCGCGTGGGCCGCAGCAACCGCAAGGCGTTCTGCTATATGCTGATACCGTCGTACAGCACCCTTACCGACGAGGCACAGAAACGACTGCGCGCCATTGAGGAATTTGCCACGGTGGGTAGCGGATTCAACATTGCTATGCGCGACCTCGATATCCGTGGCGCAGGCAATATACTCGGAGCCGAGCAGAGCGGCTTCATCAGTGAGATTGGATATGATATGTACCACAAGATCCTCAACGAGGCTATAGAGGAACTTAAGGAGAACGAATTTGCCGAGCTGTTCAAGAATGAGGTCGCGGAAACCAAGGAATACGTGAAAGAGTGTGCCATTGAAACCGACTTGGAGGTGCTTATCCCCGACGGCTATGTGACCAACATCAGTGAGCGACTGCTTCTGTACAAGGAGCTGAACGAACTCAGCGACGAAAGCCAGCTTGACCAGTACCGTGAGCGCCTTATTGACCGCTTTGGCCCGATACCTATCGCCACGCAGGAGCTTATCAAGACCATCACTCTGCGCCGTATGGCCAAAGAGTTCGGCATCGAGAAGCTTGTGCTCAAGCAGGGCAAGATGGTATGCTATTTTGTCGCCAATCAAAACAACCCGTTCTATCAGTCGCCCAACTTTACACAGCTGATAAAGTATGCACAGGACCACCCGCGCAGCGTCCACCTGCGGGAGACTGCCGATCGCCTGTCGCTTGTGTGCGATAGCGTGCAGAGCATCTTTGCAGCCATAGAGAAACTCCAAGTGCTTACGGGAACAACTTCGTAAAGACAGCAATGAACTAATGATATCAGCGTGAACGGAAAAAACAACATACTCGAAGTAAAGGACTTGGCTATATCCTTCGGCAATCGTAAGGTTGTGGATGGCGTTAGCTACAGCTTGCAGCGTGGCCGCACATTGGGCATTGTGGGCGAAAGCGGCAGCGGCAAGAGTGTCAGTACGTTGGCGTTGATGGGCCTGCTGCCGAAGAACGCCACAGTGGAAGGCGAGGCCTGGCTGTCGGCAAATGTCAACGGCCAAGACGGAGCCGATTCTCTTCCGAGAACCAACCTGCTCACGCTCGATGACAAGCAGATGCGAAAAATCAGAGGGCAGCGCATTGCGATGATATTCCAAGAACCAATGACATCGCTCAATCCTGTGCAGCGCTGTGGAGAACAGGTGGTTGAGATGCTTCGCCTGCACGAAGAGGTTGACTGCGAAACGGCCCGCAACCGCACCATAGAACTATTCAAAGAGGTGCTTCTGCCGCGCCCGGAAAAGATATTCGACAGCTATCCCCACGAAATCAGCGGAGGCCAGAAGCAGCGCGTTATGATTGCGATGGCATTGATATGCAACCCGGACATTGTAATCGCCGACGAGCCGACCACAGCACTCGACGTAACGGTGCAGAAGACAATCCTCGAACTGCTGCGACAACTGCAGCAAAAGCACGGCATATCTATCGTTTTCATCACCCACGACCTGGGCGTGATAGCGCAGATTGCCGACGACATAGCGGTGATGTACCAAGGCCGCATCGTAGAGCAGGGCGCTGCTGGGCAGATACTACATAGCCCGCAGCATCCCTACACGCAAGGCCTCTTGGCTTGCCGGCCGCCACTCGACAGCCGTCCGCAAAGACTGCCCACAGTGTCCGACTTTATGGAAGGCGGCACTGGAGCAGAAGTCAAGGCGGAACGTGCCAGACACGCGGTGCAAGAGGACGAGACGCCGCTGCTCTCCGTCCGCAACCTGAACGTGGTCTACACCTTGGAGAAATCGTTTTTCGGCAAACCCAAAAAGCAGCTGAAAGCCGTTGACGGCATCAGTTTCGATGTCTACCGTGGCGAGACGCTCGGCTTGGTAGGTGAGTCGGGCTGCGGCAAAACCACACTTGGCCGCGCAATCCTGCGCCTTGTCGACTCGTCGTCGGACTGCATATCCTTCGACGGGCGTCGGCTCGACACATTGAGCACCAGCGAGATGCGCCGCTTGCGGCAACGCATTCAGATAATATTCCAAGACCCCTATTCATCGCTTAACCCGCGAATGACGGTGGGGCAGACCATAAGCGAGCCGCTCCGCGTGCACCGCTCCGAGCAAAACCTGTCGCAGTCGGCCATAAAAGACAAAGTCCTGGAACTGATGGAACGTGTGGGTCTCAAGGCAGAGTGGTTCGACCGTTACCCACACGAGTTCTCGGGCGGGCAACGTCAGCGTATATGCATAGCCAGAGCCTTGATACTCAATCCTGAACTTGTCATCTGCGACGAATCGGTCTCGGCCCTCGACGTGTCGGTGCAGGCACAGGTGCTTAACCTGCTCAACGAACTGAAAGAGCAGTTCGGCTACACCTACATCTTCATATCACACGACCTCTCGGTGGTGCATTTCCTCTCAGACCGTATAATGGTAATGCAGGCAGGCCGCCTTATCGAGCTCGATGACGCCGACAGCCTCTTCGCCCATCCCAAGGACCCCTACACGCAGCGGCTCCTCGACGCCATACCGCGCATAAAATGAAACACCATCCCCTTCGCGATGCGAAAAGGATGGTGAAGTGTATTCGGTATACAGAGTCTTACTTTCTTCTGCTCTGCATCTCTTTGGCCTCAATGGTCATCGTGGTGTGCGGCACGGCGAGCAGGCGCTCTTTTGGTATCAGTTTGCCTGTCACCTTGCAGATACCGTAAGTCTTGTTCTCGATACGAATCAAGGCAGCCTCAAGGTCTTTGATGAATTTCTGCTGGCGTGCTGCCAGTCTCGAATTCTCCTCTTTCGAGAGGACGGTGTTGCCCTCTTCAAGGGTTTTGAAAGTCGGCGACGTGTCCGTAACATCGTTGCCCTCGTTTGCTACGGCGGCATTCAACAGTTCAAGGTTGCGCTTGGCTTCGTCTATCTTCTTAAGAATTAGGTCCTTGAACTCCTGAAGCTCCTCAGCTGTATAATATTTCTTCTCGTTAGATTGATTCTTTGTTGCCATAGTGTTTCCTCCTATATTTAAAGTGCAAAAGTACAAACTATTTCAATATTTGGCAAATAAAAAAATCAACAATTGTTGTTGTTAAGTTATAAATACAGGTCAATCAGTCCGTTAGGAGCTTTGATGTAGATGGTTTTTTCCTGTCTGTCCACCTTCTCCAGCACTTCGTCGATGATAGGAATCAGTATTTCCTTTCCGTTTTTCATAATCTGGAACAGCGCCTGCGCCGGATAGTCGATCACCGACGCTATGGTCCCGATGTCGCCTTTTTCGGCATCGATTACTCTCCAGCCGATAATCTCGTGATAATAAAAGCGATTGCCGTCAAGTTTGGGCAGCAAGTCGAGGGGCAGGAACAGGCGGCAGCCCGCCAACGCCTGCGCTTCGTCGGCCTTGAGGTCCTCGAAAGTCACCACAGCCTTGTTGCCGTTGATGTTGATTTCCTTGATGAAGTAAGGCACCAGCGCACCTTTCACTTCTACGAAAACCGAGTCGAGTTCCTCATAGTCTTCCGGTGTGTCCACGTCGAGGAAAAACACCATCTGTCCTTTGTAGCCGAAAGGTTTGGTGATTTTGCCCAACTGATAGCATTCTTCTTGTGTCATAATGGGTTATAAATGATGTGTGGGTTTGTAAAGGTTTAAACACAGCGGCAGGATGGCAGCGTGTGGCAAGGGTTAAAAAAAGGACATACATTGCTGTATGTCCTTCTTTTTATGATAAATGCTTTTTTATTGTTCAGCATTCTCTTCAGCGGTCTCGGCAGCAGGAGCCTCGCCCTCAGCGGTAGCTTCGGCTTCAGCCTTGGCAGCAGCCTCGGCCTCGGCAGCGGCGCGACGTTTGGCGTCGATGGCGGCAGCGCGGGTCTCACTGACCTTTTTCTCATTCTCCAAGCGGGCCTTGGCAGCATTGCGCTCGTTGTTGGCCATTTCGCTCTTGGCGTTGGCAATCTTGGTATCCTTGGCTTGTTTCCACTCGTTGAACTTCACGTCAGCCTGTTCCTGGCTGATAGCTCCCTTCTCAACGCCGATCTGGAGGTGACGTTTCAGAAGGACACCCTTGTACGAAAGGATGCGGTGGCAGGTGGGGCTCGGCTGAGCACCGTTCTTCAGCCACTCGCAGGCTTTGTCCTCGTTGAGTACGATTTCAGCGGGGTTCGTCATCGGGTTGTAGGTGCCTAACTTTTCAATAAAACGACCATCCCGAGGTGCACGACCATCCGCTACTACGATGTGATAAAAAGGTTGATTCTTTTTACCGTGACGTTGCAGTCTAATTCTTGCAGGCATAATTAATTGTTTTTTAAATTGTTAATTGATAATTGGTTTCTTCAATCGAAATGCAAAAGTACTACTATTTTTGAAACTGGCAAAATTTTTTTCAAAAAACGCATTATTTTTGCACCAGACCGTCTGCCGACTTTATCCTACCGAAAACCTTCAAAAAAATGCTCCCAAAATCTACTTTTTGCGTACTTGGTTGATTTAGAAGTAATTATGTGCACATACTAAGTATGTGTATAACTTGCTGTTACTCAATGCTTAACAAGGGCCAACACTGGTTGTTGTCCGCTTGTTGTCCGCTTGTTGTCCGCTTGTTGTCCGCTTTTAAAGCGGACAACAAGCGGACAACAAGCGGACAACAAGCGGACAACAACCAGTGCTGGTAGTGTGGAGGAGCAGTGTTTTTGCGATATTTTTGCGATTGGATTTGGTCATTTGTAGCAAAAGTAGTAATTTTGTAACTTCTTTCGGCTACTGATGGAACTACTTAATATAGAAGATATCAACTTGTTAACACCGAAAACTGCCGTTACGGTGGGTATGTTCGATGGCCTTCACGCGGGGCATCGCCACCTTGTGGCACGCCTGCTTGAGGTGGCCGGCAGCAAGAAGTTGAAGCCTGTTGTGGTGACTTTCGACCGCCATCCGCGCCAGGTGCTCGATCCCGCTACGCCTATGGCCCTGCTGTCGACATTTGACGAACGTTTGGCATTGCTCGAAGAGTGTGGTGTACAGACGGTTGTGATGGTGCATTTCGACGCTGAGAAGGCTTCGCTTTCGGCGTGCGACTTTGCACGGCGTTTTCTTTGCAACAGATTGAATATGCGCATTCTGCTTTTAGGCTATGACAATATGTTCGGCAGCCGCCGCAACAACGACTTCGACCAGCTGCCGGTGTTGGCCGACGAGCTTGGCTTTGGCATCTGTCGCGACGAGGCCGTGCAGGTGGGCGGCGTGGAGGTGAGTTCCACCAAGATTCGCAAAGCGTTGCAGCAGGGCGATTTGGCTGCCGCCAACGCAATGCTCGGCGCGCCCTACAAGGTGAGCGGCACGGTGGTCCACGGCCGTCACGTGGGTACGGCGTTGGGGTTCCCTACGGCCAACCTCTTGCCGGCCGACTCAGCCAAAATGTTGCCAGCTGCCGGGGTCTATGCCCTCCGTGCTGCCGTCGGCGGCAGAAGCTATGCAGCTATGGCCAACCTCGGCACGCAGCCCACATTCCATCAGAATCAGCCGGTTCTTGAGGTGCATCTGCTTGACTTTGAGGGCGACATCTACGGGCAGCAGCTGACGGTCGAGTTCATCGACCGCATTCGCGACATACACACCTTCGGGTCGCCCGAGGCCTTGGCATCGCAGCTTAAGGACGACCGTGTATATACTTATAAGCTAATAAACAACCAATTATGAAAAAGAGAATTTTGTTTGCGCTCCTTTTTGCATTGGCCTTTGCAGCCTCGGCCCAGCGCGGGCGTGTCTACAAGTCGCTCAAGGAGGTGCGCAACCCCGATTCGGTCTACATCTTGCAGCTCAACTTCAAGCGCCTCAGACAGATACCGCCCAAGGTCTTTGAGATGCACAACCTGCGCAAGCTCGACCTGGGACGCAACTTCATCGACTCGATACCGCCCGAGATTGGCACCCTCACCAGGCTTGAGGAACTTGATCTTCGCCGCAACCGTATACGCGCTGTGCCGCCCGAAGTGGGGCAGCTTACACGGCTGCGCCGCATCAACCTGAGCCGCAATCCGATACTGGAGCTGCCCGACGAGATGGGCAACCTTGTGCATCTTGAGGAATTGATACTTTGGATGACAGGTGTCGTCGCTTTCCCTCCCACTTTCGTTGCTCTCAACGAGAGTCTGAAAGTCATCGACTTGCGTGTCTGTCCGCTGACGTGGGATGACCAGCAGGCCATCGAGGAACTGCTGCCGTCGCCGCGCAAACGGTGGGACTATGTGTGTAACTGTCAGTGATTTGTGTTTATGCCCAGAAAAGATAACCTTAATATAGCGCTGTTTCAGCAGAACATTGTCTGGGAGGACCCCGAGGCCAATTTCAGCAAGGTCGAGAAGGCTTTTGCCGATTTTGCCGCCGCTCTTGGCGATGGGGCGCAGACGCCTGACATCCTTGTCGTTCCCGAAACGTTCAGCACCGGATTTGGCGATCAGATGACTCGGCAGGCCGAGGCTCCCTTTGGCCCAGCCTATGACTTCGCGCTGACGATGGCTCGTCGCTACGACGCCCTGTTTGCTGGCACCTGGACGGTGCGCGAAAGCGGTGTGGTATACAACCGCCTGCACTTGGTGCGGCCCGACGGAGGGTGCGACACCTACGACAAGGGGCACACTTTCCGTATGAGCAGCGAGGCGTCGCAGATTGGACGTGGCACGCGGCGTGTCACCACACAGTGGCGCGGATGGCGCATCAAGCCTGCCGTATGCTACGACCTGCGTTTCCCGCTGTGGCTGCGCAATACGGCCGACTGGGACTACGACCTGCTGCTGGTATGCGCCAACTGGCCTGGCTCGCGCTATGAGGCTTGGCGCACACTGCTCCGCGCACGTGCCATCGAGAACCTGTCGTATGCCGTGGGCTGCAACCGTGTGGGGCGCGACAGCACCGGCATCGACTATGCCGGCTGTTCGGCCATTATCGACTACAAGGGCTTGCCGATGAATGAGATAGCGCCATCGCTCGACGCCGCGGCCCCTTCTGAGCGCATCATCACGGCGACACTCAGCGCATCGTCGCTCGACACCTTCCGTCAACATTGGCCGTTCAATCTCGATTTCGACGGCGATCTGATGGCTTCCGACAATTAGTTCTATAAATCTATAATCTTGACAATATGCTTACACTTGGCAAACTTAGCGAATTGATTAAAGAGTTGGCTCCCACGCAATACAACAGCATTATCATTGACAATGCCGTGGCTATCAAGGAGTATAGGTACTGCTACATTCGTGCGTTGACACAGAAAGTGGAGTTCCGCTCGGACAGTGCTTCGGTGGCTGTCGATGAAGAACTGGAAAAGCTGCTGAACGCCGGGATATTTTCGGTCGGCAACGGTGACGGACAGGCGGGCGACGCTGCCTATATTCCTGTGGACAAGATGCTTGTATCTCAGGTCAAGGAGGCGCACAAGGTCTCGGGCGGAGGCTTCTTCAGCAACGCAAAGAAGAAGCTGTCGGAGCTTATGAATGGAGGCCGCGACATTGACCTCGGCAGTATCCGCCTGCTGATGGATGGCGACCGGCTTGCCAAGAACCAGCCAGTCTTTGTGGTAAGGGCCGAGTGCAGTCTGTCGGACTGCCCTAACTGCAAGGGAACCAAGACTGTAAGCAGTTTGAACAAGGATGGGCAGCCGGTTGATGTAGAGTGCCCCGACTGCGAAGGCACGGGGCGAGTGGCCTCTGTGTCGTGGTTCACGCCGGTTGTGAGCGAGAAGACAGTAAGCATTATGCGCTGCTTGGAGGGTGATATAGAGAATATTAAGGCGAGTACGCTCGAGGCCCACAAGGGCGACGACTCGACTCTTACCCGTATGTTGACCCGCGTCAACGGCGAGGATATGAGGCAGTACCCGAGCGAATTTGAGCCGTATATCGATGTGCTGCACGACAAGACGGGCGAAGGAAACGCCATTGAGGATGTATATTACCGCATAATTCCCTGCTACACATTTGTCTATCGCAATGTGTTGACGGGCAAGATACACACCGGAGCTGTGATAGACCCCGACACAGACGCGGAAATAGTGCTCGACTTTGAGAGCAGTGGCAGCAAGGTTGTCAACGGTGTCAAGGACCGCATAAAGGGCATAAGCCGTTTCTTCGGCAACATAGGCAAGACCGACAGTTTCAAGGACAACGAGGACTTGCGCCGCACTATCCGACTGCTGATTGCCATTGCCGTTGCCGACGGCGACGTGAGTGAGGAGGAGAAGCAGACCCTGACGCTGAGCATACGCGACATACACCAGCTGACCACTGTCGAGCAAGAGCAACTGCTGAGTCTGCTGGGCTCGGCAGACAGCAGTTTCTTAACCGACGACGACTTCAAGTTCCACAGCCGTGAGAACGCCGAGATGACCATAAACCGTATGCAGGAGATAGCCTCGTCGGACGGCCTTGTCGACGTGCGCGAACGTGACATCATTGAGCGACTGAGGTTTACATATTAGTATTCACGCGCAAGAACGGTATGGAACAGAAACTGTCATTTGACAAGATACGCGAGCTTGTAGCTGCCGAGACTACCAATGCGCTGGCAGAACGGATGGTGGGTGAGATGGCTTTCAGCCCGAACCCCGAGCGAATAGAGCGCGAGCTCAGGCAGACTGAGGAGTTTCGCCAGATTCTGCTGATGGAGAACGCCTTTCCGTCGCAGGACTTTATCGACCTCAGTGAGGAACTGACACGTCTCAAGGTGGCAGGGACGGTCATTGAACTCGAGGCCTTGCCCGACTTCAAGGCCTCGCTGCAGACGCTCACAGCCTGTCTGCGTTTCCTTCTGGCCGACGGCGGTGTCAAGTATCCATCGCTTTTTGCCCTTGCAGAGCGCGTCGAGCTTGATGCCAATATACTGCGTCGACTTGGCAAGATAGTTGACGACAAAGGAGAGATATTCGACGATGCATCGCCGACGTTGCAGGACGTCAGGCGACAGATGACGCGCAAACGCAATGAAGTGGACGCGCAGATAAGCCGCTCGCTGAGCCGTGCCAAGCGCGAAGGCTGGGCGCCGGAGAATGCCGAGGTGACTATTCGTAACGGGCGTCTCGTGATACCGATGCTCGACACCCACAGGCGCAAGATTAAAGGTATTATCCAGGACGAGTCGGCTACACGACAGACGGCATTCCTCGAGCCCTCTGAGGTGGTGGAACTTAACAACGACCTGCGCGAACTGGAGTTCGCCGAGCGACACGAGATACAGAAAATACTTGCGGCCTTTACCGACTACATACGTCCTCAGCTGCAGCAGATTATCAATGCCTACTGGTTCCTTGCACGCATCGACTTTATCCGTGCCAAAGCGCGCTTTGCACTCTCTATCAACGCTGTAATGCCTGTGCTCAACGAGCGTCCTATGATAGGATGGCTCGAGGCACGCCACCCGCTGCTCTATCTCAACCACAAGGCGCAGCGCAAGGAGGTGGTGCCCTTCAGCCTGACCCTCGACGGTGACCAGCGCATACTGATTGTCTCTGGTCCCAATGCCGGCGGCAAGTCGGTGTGTCTCAAAGCCGTGGGCCTGATACAGTATATGTTGCAATGCGGACTGCTAGTCCCTTGCCGCGAAACGTCGGAGTTCGGCATTTTCGACAGCATATTCATTGACATCGGCGACCAGCAGTCGCTTGAGAACGACCTCAGCACATACTCCTCGCACTTGCAGAATATGAAACAGCTGCTTGCCAGCGCTGATGACAGGACGTTATTCCTCCTTGACGAGCTGGGTGGCGGCACGGAGCCACGCTCTGGCTGCGCCATTGCCGAGGCATTGCTTGAAGAACTGTACCGTCGTCACTCGTTTGGCGTGGTCACGACCCACTTTGCAGACCTCAAATTGCTTGCCGACCGCTACGAGGGCATACTCAATGGCGCAATGCTGTTCGACACCGAACGTATGGTGCCGCTCTACCGTCTCTCGGTGGGGCACCCGGGAAGCTCGTTCGCATTCGAGATTGCTACCAAGATAGGTTTTCCGCTGGATATACTTGAAGCAGCAGAGGGCAAGGTCGGTACCGAAATGCTTAACTTCGAGCACCAGCTGCAGCAGATAGAGCTCGACAAGCAGGAAATAGCCCGTCAACGCGCTGAACTCGAGGTGTCGGACAACTTCCTCAACGAGGTGATAACCAAGTACCAGAAGCTTACCGAGAAGCTGGAAAGCAAGAAATACGACATCCTCAGCGAGGCGCGCCAGCAGGCCCGCCAGATATTGACCGATGCTAACCGCACGGTAGAGCGCACTATCGCCGACATAAAGGAGGCTAACGCCGAGCGTGAGCGCACGCAACAGGCGCGCGAGCAGATGCGTGGCGAGGCCGAAGCCCTCGAACACCAGCAGCAAGAGCACGACCGTCGCCGCAGGCAACAGCGGGCGCAGCAGAAGGTCGCAGCCGCGCCTGAGCCTCAGAGACAGGGTGATACCGAGGAGATGCTGCCTGCCGAAGGGCCGCTACAAGTGGGCGACATCGTGCGTATCGACGCTGGCGACACATACGGTCAACTGGTTGAAATCAAGGGTAAAAAGGCAGTGGTTGAAAGCAACAGCATACGTATGACCATAGCACTCGACCGTTTGCAGAAGACACGCAAGAAGGCAATTCCCGTCGACAAGACACAACAACGCAACAACCGCTTCCAGTCCATCTATGACGATATCAACGAGAAACGCAAAGAATTCAAGCCTACTCTCGACCTGCGGGGCCACCGCGCCGAAGAAGCCTTGATAGAACTGCAGCATTTCCTCGACGACGCCCAACTGCTCAGCGAGAAGGAACTGCAGATACTCCACGGCAAAGGCTACGGTATACTCAAAACCATAATCCGCCAGCAGCTGCAGTCGATGCCCGAGGTCAAATCGTTCCATTCCGCACCAATCGAACTTGGCGGCGACGGCATAACAATGGTGCACCTCAGATAGTCGATACGTTTAGAATCAGACAGTTGTGTTTCCAGTCGGGGTTTTCCCGGCAAAAAAGGGAAAAATAGTTGGTGCTGTCGGGTTTTACTTGCAAGGGTCTGTGTACTTTTGCATTGTGAAAAAAGTGCAAAACAAAACCAATTCAAAAAAAAATACTATTTTTGCAGTGGTAAACAAATCGCATTATAACAATAAAATAAAACATAAAACAATGAAAAAGTTAATCTTACCTATGATTGCCGCCTTCGTGCTGCTGACGGGTTGCGGCGAAAAAGCAAGAGTAATAACCTCTTATTACACGGTGAACCCCAACCAGTGGGAGTACTCCATCACTACCTACAATGATGGTACCTACACCACCAATTACGCCTACTCCGTTTGGGAGAACATCGACATCGACGATGAGGTCATTATGAACGGTGTGGTTATGGCCTACTACCTCGACAATGACGGCCGCGACAACATCCTGCCTTACACTCTCTATTTCACCGACGATGCAGGGGTTCCCTATCAGGAGCGCTTCGAGTATGACATTGAGCCGGGCAAGATCACCTTCAAAATCAAGGACACAGACTTCAACACCCAGGCATCGATGGCCAACATCGGCACGATGAAATTCAAGGTCAGCGTCATACGCAACTTCTAAAAGAGGCCGACATAAAAACAAAAGCCCTCGCGAAAGCGGGGGCTTTTTGTTGTCCTACCAGGATTCGAACCTAGACAAGCAGAACCAAAATCTGATGTGCTACCATTACACCATAGGACAAACTCTGTTTTCAGCGGAGGATGGCTGGCGGTGGAACGCTTGGAATTCTCCCGAAAATCGGCTGCAAAAGTACTACAAATTTTTTGTGTATACAAATTTTTTTTGTCGGAACCTCCTTTCGGAGGCTCCAACAATCTGACTATTGCCGATTTAGGCTGCTTTAATTTCCTTTGAAGGGCAGCTTGATGGCCGGCAGTTCGATGGTTCGGAACGAGGAGAAAAGTCCGGTTTTCGTGTCATCGGTCTTACCGAAAATGTCGACTATAAGGTCCTTGTATTTGTTCTGTAGCAGGTTGCGGCGCAGCTTGAGGGTGGGCGAGAGCAGTCCGTTGGTGGTGGTCCATTCCTCGCTGACCAGTCGGAACTTTTTAATCTGTTCGTGCGGAGCAAACTCCTTGTTGTACAGGTCAATGACCTCCTGCATCTTCTTGTTGACCTCGGGCAGCGATATGAGCTGCGGGTTGTCGCGATAGTGCAGGTGGTGCTTCAGTGCCCAGTAGTGCAGCGTGTTGAAGTTGGGCGATATGATGGCGGCGGCAATCTTCTGATGCTCTCCAACGACCATCACCTGGTCAATGTACTCCGACTCGCGCAGCTTGTTCTCAAGCACTTGCGGTGCCACGTATTTGCCTGCCGACAGTTTGAAAATATCCTTCTTGCGGTCGGTAATTTTCAGGTAGCGGCCAGCCACCACCTTGCCGATGTCGCCCGTGTGGAACCAGCCGTCGCTGTCTATCACCTGCGCCGTGTATTCGGGGTCTTTGTAGTAGCCCATCATCACGTGCGGTCCGCGGGTCAGAATCTCGCCGTCCTCGGCAATCATCATCTCGGTGCCGCTCAGGGCGGGGCCTACGGTGCCGAAACGCACAAGGTTGTCGACAGGGTTGTTGACGGCGATAACCGGCGAAGTCTCGCTGAGGCCGTAGCCTTCATATATGTTCATTCCGGCGGCGCTGAAGAGGCGCACCAGACGCTCGGGAATGCTGCTGCCTCCGCTGATGATGATCATACGGCGGCCGCCGAATTTCTCGCGCCAGTGGCGGTAGACCATACGGTCGTAGAAGCGGTGCATCAGCTGATACCAGATAGACACCTTCTTGATGATGCCGTTGTCGTAGCGCATACCGTGCTTGAACGCGCGGAAGTAGATGGCCTTCTTGATGGCGGGAAAGTCCTTGCCGGCGGCATAGAGCTTGTCGTAGAACATCTCGAGCACGCGTGGCACGGCGCAGAAGCCGCCGCATTCGATGTCCTGCATATCGCGCTGCAGGGTGCCCATACTTTCGGCATAATATATGCTGCAGCCCAAATACTGGAAGTGGTAGTTCATCGAGCGCTCGAAGACGTGGTTCAGTGGCAGGAACGACAGCACACGATAGTCGGGCGTCATAGGGTTGACCTTGGCGTGGGCCAGAAAGTTGCTGCAGATGTTGCGGTGGCTCAGCATCACGCCCTTGGGGTCGCCCGTGGTGCCGCTGGTGTATACCAGTGTCAGCCAGTCGTCGGGCTTGGCAGCGGCCTTGCGCTGCTCCAGTTCGGCCAAATGCTTCTCGCGGCTTGCGATACCCAGCTTGAGGATCTCGAGCGTGCGGTGGTAGCCCTCGATGGCGACAAGGGTATAGATGTCGGGGGCCGTCTCAAGCTGCTGCAGGGCGGGCTGCACGCGGCGCAGCAGCACCTGGCTGCTGACCAGCAGCATCTTGGCACCGCTGTGCTTGAAGATGTGCACATAGTTCTCGGTCGACAGGGTGGGGTAGACGGGCACGTGGATGGCTCCCGTCAATGCCAGTGCCATATCGATGAAGTTCCACTCGGGGCAGTTGTTAGAAATCGTGATGACGCGGTCGCCCGGCTCAATGCCTAGTTCCATAAGGCCGTAGGCCATAAAATGGGCGTATTTGTAGTAATCGTGCGAGCTGTAGCGCACCCATTCGCCGTTGACCTTGCCGGCAAGGATGTCATCCTTCGGGTGGTTGACGACAAGGTGGTCCAACAGGTCGAATAATCGTGTAATTTCAATTTCCATTTATATGCTTACTAATATTCTAAATGTCTGGTTTTTATTTGTTTCTTATGGTTGCTTTGCGCATTTGCGCATAATATCCAATATGCAAAGATACTAAAAAGAATAAAAGTGGATGACTTTTTTTAATAATTTTTTCGAGTTGCACCGCTCGCCCCGTGCCGCACATCGCAAGGTGTCTTTTTTGCCCGAAAAACGGCCTTTTTGCGTTTCTTGCTGATTTTCAGCATATTGCTCAATTATACATAACTCGCTGTATCTAAGGGGGTTATAGGCACCTTCTTCGTTCGTTGTCCAGTCGTTGTCCAGTTGTTGTCCAGTCGTTGTCCAGTCATTGACTGGACAACGACTGGACAACAACTGGACAACGACTGGACAACGAACGAACTTGATGCGGTGCAGATGCGGCGAAAACACTTGCCGGTGGCGGTTTTTGCCTGAGGCGGCGGCGAGTGTGGCGTTGCGAGGCATTTGCCAAAGTGCCGGTTTTGCCTCTTTTCGGTGCTTCAAAGCGCAGGCGGAGAGAAAGATTCAATTTTTTTTATTTGTATTCAAAAAAAAGTGTATATTTGCAGCGTTTTTAACCAGAATACTAATTCTCAAAAACCGATATAATTATGACAAAATCAGAGCAATTTATGGAAATGGAAGCCAAATACGGCGCCCATAATTATCATCCGCTACCGGTAGTGCTTGCCAAAGGCGAAGGAGCTTTTGTGTGGGACTGCGAAGGCAAGAAATATTTTGACTTCCTGTCGGCTTATTCGGCAGTGAATCAAGGCCATTGCCACCCCAAGATCATCAAGGCCCTCTGCGACCAGGCTCACGAGCTGACTCTCAGCAGCCGCGCTTTCTACAACAACTGCCTTGGCGAATGGGAGAAGTATGTGACCGAGTATTTCGGCTATGAGAAGGTGCTGCCTATGAACAGCGGCGCCGAGGCCGACGAGACGGCTCTGAAACTGGCCCGTCGTTGGGGTGTCGTCAAGAAAGGCATCAAGAACGACGAGGTGATGATTGTCTGCTGCGAGGGCAACTTCCACGGCCGCACTATTACCATCATTACTATGAGCAACGACCCCGAGAGCTATGCCAACTACGGCCCAATGACTCCGGGTTTCATCCGCATACCTTACAACGACCCCGACGCACTGGAAAAGGTGCTGAGCGAGCACGGCGACAAGATTGCCGGCTTCCTCGTCGAGCCTATCCAGGGCGAGGCTGGCGTCTATGTCCCCGATGAGGGCTACTTGAAGAAATGCTATGACATCTGCCACAAGCACAACGTCCTGTTTATGGCCGACGAGGTGCAGTGCGGTATCGCCCGTACCGGCAAGATGCTGGCTTGCGACCACGAGGGCGTGCGTCCCGACATCCTCATCCTCGGCAAGGCCCTGGGTGGCGGCGTGGTGCCTGTAAGCTGTGTGCTGGCCGACGACGACATTATGCTCAACATCAAGCCTGGCGAGCACGGCTCGACCTTCGGCGGCAACCCCATCGCTGCTAAGGTCAGTATCGCTGCCCTGCAGGTCATCAAGGACGAACACCTGATGGAGAACGCAGAGCGTCTGGGCAAGATTTTCCGCGACGAGATGTCGGCCTTTAAGAGCCCGATGATCGAGAAGGTGCGCGGCAAAGGTCTGCTCAACGCCATCATCATCAAGCCCCGCAACGGCAAGGAGGCTTGGGATGTGTGCTTGAAGATGCGCGATATGGGCGTGCTGGCCAAACCGACCCACCAGCACATCATCCGCTTCGCTCCTCCGCTGGTCATCACCGAGGAGCAGCTGCGCGAGGCTATCGACATCATCAAGAAGGCCATCGCTTCGTTCGAATAATTGTATATTCCATAAAAAGTTTCGAGGGTCGCCGCGGAGCGGCGACCCTCTTTTGATTGTTGCACAATGAGAAAACATCTGTTTGCCTTTGCCCTTATGCTGACGCCGCTGCTGCTGCCGGCGCAGGATATGAAACCTTTCGCGGCGGCATCGGTGCGCGACTATGCCGACGAGCAGCGCGACGAGACCGACCCCGTAATCCTTAAGCGCCTCGACGAATGGCAGGACCTTAAGTTCGGCTTTATGGCCCATTGGGGCATCTACTCGCAATGGGCAACGGTCGAGTCGTGGGGCCTGTGCAGCGAGCCTTGGATTGACCGCAAGGACGCGCCTTACGACGAGTATAAACGCCAGTATACGGCACTCAACACCACCTTCAACCCCAAAGGGTTCAACCCCGGCAAGTGGGCCAAGGCTGCTGCGATGGCGGGTATGAAGTATATGGTCTTCACCACGAAGCACCACGACGGCTTCTGTATGTACGGCACGGAGGAGACGAGCTACTCGTCGGTGCACAGCAGCTGCCCCTTTTTCAAGAACAAGAACAGCGACATCACCAAGGCCCTTACCGATGCTTTCCGCCAGTACAATATGTGGATTGGCTACTATTTCTCGAAACCCGACTGGCATTGCCCCGACTACTGGGCACCGGAGTGGGCTACGCCCGACCGCAATGTCAACTACAGCATCGCCGATAAGCCCGACCGCTGGCGCCGCTACTGCGATTTCACTTACAACCAGATACGTGAGCTGACGCACAACTACGGCGACATCGACATCCTGTGGCTCGACGGCGGCTGGATTCGTCCCGAGTGGAGCGTCAACGATGAGACGCGGCCCTGGCTGGGCTGCAGCGGACAGATTCAGGACATAAATATGCCCCGCATAGCCAAGATGGCGCGCGAGAACAACCCCGACCTGCTTATCGTCGACCGCAGCGTGGGGGGCAAGTACGAGAACTACCGCACGCCTGAGAAGCAGGTGCCCGACACCGTCCTGCCTTATCCCTGGGAGACCTGTATGACGATGGGCGACAGCTGGTCGTATGTGCACAACGACAACTACAAGTCGACCAATGAGTTGATACATCTGTTGTGCGACATCGTGGCCAAGGGCGGCAACCTGCTGCTCAACGTGGGACCCGACGCCAATGGCGAGATTCCGGCACCCTGTCTGAAGCGTATGGAGGAAATCGGCGTCTGGCTGAAAGACAATGGCTACGCCATCTACGGCACGCGTCCCCTCAAACCCTACGCCAAGGACCGTGTGCGCTACACGCAGAGCAAAGACGGCCAGCACCGCTATGCCATCTATCTGCTCGACGACGGCGAGGTGCCGCCCACCCGCATCGAAGTCGACGGCCTTGTCTACCGCATCAAAAAGAAAACCAAACACGCCGTGGTAGTGGAGCTGATGTAATCTAACCGCCACAGCAATATAGAAAAAAGGAAAGAGGGTGTCCCAAAAGGCACCCTCTTATTAAGCATTATTTGTCGTATTAATCAACTAATGCAAATCATTTCATTGTTTTGCCTTTGCTACGCTATATGCCACAAGTAGGAATAACAATAATATTATTCCGTTAACAACAACAAATGTGGGGGTAGAAAAGGACACAAACGTAAAAACAAGAAAGCAAACAAGTTGTATGACGAAGAATACTCCGCCAATCACAGCGATATTTGCAGATGTCCTTTCTCGCTCAAAACGTACACCAAGACAGGTGCCTAATGTCGGGAACAAGCATACAAATCCTCCAATAGCAAACAATAACTCTTGCCCGTGTGTCTTGCTAAGGTCAAAAAGGCCATATACAATCAATGCACATATTGCAGCGGCAATAATTGTCGGTATTACTTTAATTTTCATATTCTTTTGAATTTTTACATTGTAGGAGGCGTTGGAGGTACAGAAGGCGGAGGAGGTGGTACAGCTCCGAACAGAGAGGAAAGCTCCTGCACATTTCCGGCTATATCCCAATTGGCCATACCTTGTTTCCAAACATAAGTGTTGGGGGTCAGCTGGCCGCTTTGCACTAATTGCTGCAGTTGCTGGAAATTATATGGACCTACATTCTGTCCGTTTATATTCAGCGTGTATTGCACCTGTGGAGGCATTGGAGGAGGTGCCATCTGCGATTGTGTTGGTTGCATAGCCTGCTGCTGCATCTGGCCCATTCCATTCATCATATTGGCCATCTGGCCGCCCATTGCGCCACCCATAGCCATACCCATCATCATACCGGCTGGATTCATTCCGAATCCGCCACCGTCGCCACCTAGATTCATCTGGCTCATCTGACCCAGATTGTTGGCAGCCGCCTTCAGCACCTCGGTTTGTTGGTTGATAGCGTGTGCTTGCAAGTTTTGGCTTTCAATATTTAGACTGCCTGCTTTTTTGTATAGTTCGGTATCGATTTTGGCTCGTTCTCCTGTCTGTTCGGCTATAATCTTCTGCTGTTCTTTTGTTACGTGGACAAACTCTTTGTAGTCTTCGCTTTCCTGATCCACTTCGATGGCAGATATGTCAAGTCGCTTTAGGTTCACTCCAAAGTCATCTTCCAATTGTGGTTTTAGACGAGCCTGCATCAAGTCGTTTATCTCCAAAATCTTACGTTCCAACTGCAATACGGGGAAGTTGTTCTCGGCAGGACAGTTTGCCACAAAATTCTTTGCAAACTTTGTCACCACACCCTTGATTTGTTCACGGAACTGGTCAAGAGTAAAGTCTGTCAAACGGTTGAGTTTTATGAACTGCTTGACATCGGTAATGTTGAACGTTAATTGTCCGCGTACTGCTACCGGAACGGTAAAGTCCAGGAAACGTGGATCTGCTACCGGGAAGTACGGTACAGCAAATTTTATTTGATTGTTGCTCTGAAGGTTGAAGAAATAAACTTCGGCAGGAAACGGCGAGGCACCTCCAAATGCCAATCCAACGATGCTCGTCAGAACTGGAAAGTTGGCTGTCTTAATGGTGTCGTTGTACGGCCCCATAATGTAGTCCTGTTGGGTGCCGTCGTTCTGTTTGTATACAAAAACGGCCATTTCGCCATCCTTTACGTGCAACGTGCTACCATAGCGAATTGCATTTTCCTTCTTTGTGCTGTCGGCCGACTGTCCTGCAGGACGCCACTTCCAAATCAAATATTCTTTTTCGTCACAGCGGATTACATCCATCAATCCGCCCTCTTTTCTATTAAACAGTCCCATAATGCTATATTTGTTGTTCTAATTCCTTGATTCTTTTCATTATTCTTTCCGTGGAATATCTACTGTCTATCACGGGATTTCTTATATTATCCGTATTGTCACCATACTGTTTAACTCGAGCAAAAGCTTCGTACAAGTGCAGCAACTCGTTTTTTGCTTGTTGCAAGTCTTTTTTTGTTGTAATTAGTTTGCTATGTATTTTGGTTATGAAAACAATACCATATATAATTACAATGAGAATTAATGTAACGCACACAACACAAGTACTCATAATTTCTCATCTAATAATTTCAGACACGCTAAATTTGTCGATGTACATATCTCTATACATGAAAAAACCTATCAACATATTGTCGAGTAGTTTAGTGACAGGATATTTCGTTTCTATTGAAATGCAATCTATCAAATCCTTGTGCATCATATACACTTTACAAAGAGTCTTATGAAACCCAATATTCCATTCAGCTTGCTTTTTGGGTTCTATAGGTACATCCTGTTGGCGGAAATCGTGGAAGTAGTTGGCTGTATAGGTTCTGTCCATTGGAACCATCAATTGTGGGAGAAGAAAATGGAGAGTCTTGGAAAGTGTGACAAATTTACTGTTTTGAGTTAATTCCAAATTATCAAATAATTCAACGACGATATCTGTAATCTCGTTTTTTTTTTGATTGTCGGCAAAGTCTGAAAAATTATAAGTTAATAATTTATCAATAGTCGACTTGGCAGCCAATAGATTATTCCTAAAGACTTCTTTGTCTAGTAACTTTGCCCCACGAGAGTTCATATTCCATTGTACAAGAGTATAATACACGTTTTCAATTCCACTATTAGTGAACCTATTCTCATATGGCGTTTGCATCAGAGTTTGATAGTCTTGTCCAATAAATCCTTCTTGTTTCCATTGGTCAGTACGATAATATCGCAAGCATGCAAATATACATCGTTTTACAATTTCAGACGACTTGAAATCTTCCTCAATATTCCTATTCCAAATGTTTTTGGAGATACTTCTTTTTTGTTTGGGTTTTACATTCATATCTGTAATAATTAACTCAAGTTTTGCGAGAATATCCGATATTTCCTCTGGTGAAGAAAGTGCATCTTGCATTCTTCCTTCTTGAATGCAGTCAAATTTTTCTTGATTCATCGCTCTTCTATTTTTGATTTATACCGTTCTATTGGACCTGCAACTTTTTCAATGTATTCTTCTTTATGCAATGATCCTCTCACCTTGTCAACATATATATCATATATTTCCTCGGCTTCTTCGAGTCTACCCTCTTTGAGTAAAGCCCTCTCTAATGCAACTACAGATTCGTGACAGTCTTCAATTTTATATTCGGATCCATCGTAACCATCCCTTCCACCCGTAAATTCAATAATCAACTTCTCGGCTTTTTTATAGTTTCCTTTATCTATAGCGGCTTGAACTTTTATTAGACATTTGTCCGGTGTGGTATGCTCACGTCCTCCTGTACTAAACAAAAAACCAATTAATCCAATAGCAAAAAAAAAGGAAATTCCTCCAAGTAGGATCATAGTGTCTCTTTTTTTCTTCATCTTTTGGTTAGCCTCTACACTATCTATTAGTTTGCGAAACATCTTATCGTCTGGGAATAATAATTTGGCCTTTTCTATGCATTCATTTAACTTTGATTTATATGCAGTACCATTTACCCCTTCAGTCTTCGATTGGAGAGATGTAATAAATTCAAACAAATCGCTTTTAGTGGTCGGCACTGGGAAGTTTTTAATAGCATTCTCAACCCTATGTTTTTTTTCACTTTCTAGATCAACCCCCTTTTGCTTTACAAGAGAGTTGTTCTCCACAAGTACTTTGTCTATTAGTTCTACTAATTTTTGCGATGATTTATTTGAGTCAATATTTTCAAAAGCATAACCACATTCTGGACAAGCACCTTGGAAGCTTTGCACTATAGCACCGCAGGCAGGACATTTCTTCACGTCGCCAAGCTTGTTGCTTTTCAGTGCCGACGCGTCGGCTTTTGTCTTTTCGGCTTTAGCAAGTTCAACCAATCTGGCATCAAGCACCATTTCGAACTCGTCAAGGTCGATACCCATAGATTGGGCTTTCTTAAAAAGAATCTGTTTTTCTTTTTCTGTCAACACACCGTCTGCAAGGGCGGCACTAATCAATTGTTCGATTTGTTCGTTGTACATAGAATATGCTTTTTGCAGCACGATTCCCGTAGTGCCAAACAATGAACAATCTTTGAATAAACAAAATAGAAGAAGCGCGGGAATCAACTTCGCTTATCCCGCAACTTGAGGCCTCGCATTGCCTTTCTTCCGAGGATAAGCAATGCTAACGCCCACGCTATATGCGTACAATTATATTTGTATGCAAATGTGGACGTTGACCTTGCTTTACCGTTGCGGAAGAATATGAAGTTGCGAGTTTCAAGTTGCCGCAGATAAAACGCCGTTCAACGTCTTTCTATTATGTCCCGTCAATCAATGTAAACAATTATGAATCAGATGCAAAAACTGCAATCATACCATCTACGCTCTTTTTGATTGACATTGCAAAGATACAATTATTTTTCAATTAAATAAAACATTAATTAAAAAAAACTTTTGTGCCAGATTTGCAATCCAGCACTTCTTATTGTAAGGACTAGCATTCCGTAGATTATAAAAAAAGGACAGGTCAAACGGCCTGTCCTTCTTTTTTAGGTAGCGGGGGAAGGAATTGAACCTCCGACCTTTGGGTTATGAGCCCAACGAGCTACCACTGCTCCACCCCGCACTATTTCTTGTTTTGAGACTGCAAAAGTACTAACTTTTTGCAAACCGACAAAATTTCTCTTGTAAAATATTAGGCTCCGTTTCTGTAAACTATTTATTTACAGAGAAACGGAGCCTTAAAAATTATTATCTCAAATTGCCGTTTTTGTACGGAAAGTATTGCCTTTTGCTGTGTTTTCTCTTACTTTTTCGAGAAATTCGACACGCCTTCTTTCAGGAATTCGACGAATTTGTTGACGTCGCGCGAGTAGGAATAGTTGTTCTTGGTCAGCACATTGCCGTCGGCATCAATGATGACGTAGTAGGGCTGGGCAATCTGGTTGAATTTGCTGCGCTGGAAGTGTAGGTTCTTGCGTCCCAGGGTCTTGAGTACGCGCCCTTTGTCGTCGGTGACGTAGTCGCTTTCGGCAAGGTTGATGTCGTTCATATCGCAGTAGAGGGCGCACATCACGTACTCCTCGTTCAGGATTTTCTTAGCGTTGGGGTCGGCCCATACATATTGCTCCATCTCGCGGCAGTTGTTGCAGTTACGGCCGGTGAAGTCGATGAAGATGGGCTTGCCCTGCTCTTTGGCATAGGCCTTGGCCTCCTCGATGTCGTAGAAGCCTTGGAATCCGCTGGGCATATGCAGACGGTCGGCATACTTGCGGTCAGCGGGCAGGGCGTTGTACATCACGGTGTTCTCATCCGTGGCGCCGGCAACGGTGACGTTCTTTGTCGATTCGTAAATGGAGCGTTCAAGGTTGAAATCCTGCGTGTCCATCGGTGGCAGGAAGCCTGAGATGCCGTTGAGCGGCGCGCCCCACATTCCGGGAATCATATAAACCACAAAGCTGAAGCAGGCAATGGAGAGGAAGAGACGGATAACGCCTATGTGCTGCACCTCCTCGTCGCCTTTGAATTTGAGCTTGCCAAGCAGGTAGAAGCCTGTCATAGCAAAGATTACAATCCACAGCGCCAGATAGACCTCGCGGTCGAGCAGACGCCAAGTCCAGTACTGGTCGGCCATCGAGAGGAACTTGAGGCCGAAGGCCAGTTCGAGGAAGGCGAAGACAATCTTCACTGAGTTGAGCCAGCCGCCCGACTTCATATTCTTCAGCATCGACGGGAAGAACGCCAGGAAAGTGAACGGCAGCGCGAAGCCAATGCCGAAGCCGAGCATCGACACCAATCCGATCCAGCGGTTGGTGGTGGAGGTGGTGAACTCGACAAGGGCGGCGCCGATGATGGGGCCAGTGCAGGAGAATGAAACCAGCACGGTGGTCAGCGCTATGAAGAACGGTGCCAGCAGGCCGCCTTTATCGGCTTGTGCATCGCTGGCGTTGACCCACTTCTCGGGCATCTTTATCTCGAAGAGGCCGAAGAACGAGAGGGCGAAAACGAAGAATATTACAAAGAATATCAGGTTCGGGATGCCGTGGGTGCCGATGAAGTTGAGCGCCGTAGGACCGAAAAACAACGACAGAATGCCGCCGATGACGGCAAAGATGAACACTATCGAAAAGCCGAAGAACCAAGCCTGGCGGCGGTTCTTGCGCTTGTTGTCGCTGCTGTGCATAAAGAAGTTGACGGTCATCGGTATCATCGGGAACACGCAAGGCGTGAACATCGTGACGATGCCTGCCAGCAGGGCGCCGAAGAACAAGCCGAGCAGCGACTTTTTATTCTCGGGCTCCTGGGACTCAGGGCTTGCGGCAGCGACCTCGGCTGCGGGAGCCGCCGACTCCTCGTTGACCGTCGGCTCTGCTGCAGCTGTGTCGACATTCTCCGCCATCTCCGGCTCGTTCTCTTCGTTAGCAGGCATCGTCGATGCCGGCACCTTGAACGTGAACGGCACATCGTCGGGGGCGATGCACGAGCCGTCGTTGCACAGCTGATAATACATCGAGCCTTTCACCTCGAAGGCCTTGTCGGTGTTGCGTTTGATTTTCTGACGGAAGGTTACCTTGCCGCTGAATGAGCGGACAGTGCATTTAAAAATTTCGTCAAACTCGTCGTGCGACTTGGGCTCGGCAACGCCGCCTACGCGCTTGTAGTTGGCATTGTCTTCAAAGGTGTACTCCGACGGTATCGGGCCGTTGGGGTCGGACTTCTGAGAATAGATGTGCCATCCTTCGTCGAGTTTCAACTGGAACTGAAGCTCCACTTCGTTGGACGACAGCTCTTTGACGTTGAAATTCCAATGTGCGGGATTGAGCTGGGCAAAGGCCGTTGTAAAAGGAATCAGACACAATGCCAGAACCAATGATTTGAATATATTTTTCATATTACTAATTATTTACAAATAGATTTGCCTTGTTTTTAGAAACGCAAAAATACATAAAAAATCTAAAATAAATCATTTTTTTGTTGCATTTGAAATTTTTTGCTACTTTTGCATCATTAAATGGGGCCGCCGAAAACCATATAGAGTAGGCTTAAAACTAAAAAAAAATAAATTAAAATGAAAAAAGTCGTTTTAGCTTTAGCAGTTATCGCTACTGTTGCTTGCTTAAGCAGCTGCGCAAAGAAATGCACTTGCAATGTTGCCGGTGTTGAAGCCGAGTACAACCTTGAGGACCTCCAGGCTACTTACAGCAACCTTGGTATCACCATTGACAAATGCGCTGACCTCAATGTCGCTGGCGTTGTTGAATGCAAATAAGTAAACCCGACTACAAAAAAAGGCGTCTCATCCGAGACGCCTTTTTTTTTATGCTGGCCACAGCCGTTCCTTCATTTCAGGTTGAACTGCAATTTCTTCTCACCTTTTGCAGTACGTATGTAGAGTGTGTAGTTGCTCTTTGGCATTCGGCTTATGGTTATCTTCGCCTCGTTCTTGTACTGCGGTATGGTGCGTATGCTCACGCCCTTGGCGTCGACAAACTCCACCTCGGCCACGGGACTTTCCATCGTTATCGTTATGTATCCCTGTTCAAGATAGGGGTTTACCACTACCTTCTCGGTCGATGTTCCTTCGGCCACCATACCAGACGAGGCCACAAAGTCCTGTCCGAACAGCGCACCGGTAACGGTGGTCAGCTTGCGGCTCTCTGGTTCAAAGGTGCGGCTCTCGTCCTGCGGACGTATGGTCATCGTGGCGTTGGTCGGTATTTCAAGGTAGTACTCGCCGTTGGCATCTGTCTGAGTCTCAACGCCCGAGCAGTTTATGGTCAAGCCCGATACAGGGTAGCCCTTGTCGTCAATCACGCGACCCATAACCGGCTGGGCGCTGAAGCGTACAAGCCCCTGAAGGCTGCTGCCGAACCATTTGCTCCCTTGCCCGTCAACCATTACGCGGCGCAGCACATCCTTCGGCAGCATTGTCTCTTTAGGCTTGTATATGTGCCATTTGTCTTTGCCGTCGAACAGCGCGGCACCCTTGTCTGTCACCATCCATATTGCCCCCGACGGGTCGAAGGCCAGGTCGTTGATCTGGTTGCAGGGTAGGGGACTGTTGTCGGTATTGAAAATTGTCCAGCCGTTGCCGTCGTATCGTGCCAGGCCGCCCAAGGTGGCAATCCATTTAACGTCTTCTTTGTCAATGATTATGGCAGGTACGATGTTGTCGGGCAGTTTTGAATTCTTGGTTGTGTATGAGGTCCATTGGCGGTCGTCGTATACCGAAAGGCCGTCGTTGGTGCCAATCCATTTGCGGTTGCGGCGATCGATGGCCACGCAGAGTATGAAGTCGCTCAGCAGCTCGGAATCGTTCGAGGTGTACTTTGTCCACTCGCGGCCGTCGTATCGCACCAGGCCGCCCAGCGTCACGCCTATCCATTTCACATCGTTGCGGTCGATGGCAATCTTCGATATGAACTTCATCTGCAGCCGCTTCATCTCGTTCTTGTGCTCTGTCCAGCGCGAGCCGTCAAACTCAATCACCCCGTAGTCGTCGGTGCCTATCCACAGCATATTGTTGGCGTCGACGGTCAGGCAGTTGACATATTGCCCCTTCAGTTTCTCGTTGAACATCGCAAAGTCTGTCCACGTCTTGCCTGTCAGACGCGCCATACCCAGATCGGTGCCGAACCACTTGTTGTTCTTCTTGTCCGATGTCATCGCCAGCACCGAGTTGCCAAGCTCTGAGTTCTGCATATTGAACATCGTCCAGTTCTGAGCTTGGCAAACGGATAGCGGAGAGCGAAGAACGGAGAGCAGCAAAACAACAACGAGTATCTTATATGTCCTGTTCATTGGTTTTATTCGTGTATTGGGTTAAAGTCAAAGTTAACGTTAAGGTCTAGTTATGTCTTGTGCTTTTCCTTCTTTGCTGCCGGGAAAAGTATGTTGTTAAGTATCAGTCGGTATCCCGGCGAGTTGGGATAGAGCGACAGGTCGGTGGGCGGGTCGCCTACAAAGTGGCGGTAGTCCTCGGGGTCGTGGCCTCCAAGGAAGGTCCACGTGCCCTTGCCGTACTCGCCGTGCAGGTAGCGCACCTCGCCAAGCTCCTTGTTCTCGGCCAGTATCAGTGCACTGCTCTTCACCGTCTCGCGGCGGAAGGCCGTGGTCTGGCCCATAAAGCCGTGGATGATGCGCGTGTGGTTCTGCGTCAGCATCGTGGGCACCCAGTCCCACTTGGCCGAGAACTCGAACAGGGTGAAAAAGTCGTTCTTCTCGTTTATCTGGCGCTGCCTTATGCGGTCGTCGATGTCGATGGTCGATATCTCATATTCCGACGGGTTGGTGCTGATGCGGAAGTCTTTGAAAGCAAAGCATTTCGAGTAGTCAAGCAGCTGCTGAGCGTTGGGTTGCATCGGGTCGCCGTCAAACATCACGTCGCAGATGTCGACATTCTCGGCCGCTAACGCCACGTCGTAGCTGTCGGGTGCCGAGCACATAGCGAACAGGAATCCGCCGCCCATAACGAAGTCGCGTATCTTGTGGCACACGGCCAGCTTCAGCTGCGACACCTTCGAGTATCCCAGCTTGTGCGCCCGTGCCTCTTGGTCGCGCACGTCCTCGATGTACCATTGCGCGTTGCGATAGTTGCCCCAGAACTTGCCGTACTGCCCCGTAAAGTCCTCGTGGTGAAGGTGCAGCCAGTCGTAGGTGGGCAGAATGCCTGCCACCACCTCCTCGTCGTAAATCACATCGTAGGGTATCTCGGCGTAGGTCATAACCAGCGTCACAGCATCGTCCCACGGCAGCTTGGTCTTGGGCGAATATACAGCAATTTTGGGAGCCTTCTGCAGCCGCACGGCATCCATATTGACCGATGCATCGGCAATCTCGGACAGGATGGCTGTCGACTGGCCGTCGGCTATGGCCTCGACGCTCACGCCACGCAGCCGCGCCTCGCGCTCTATGGCGTCGGCATACTTCATCATAAAGGCGCCGCCGCGATAGTTGAGCAGCCACGTTACCTCCACGTCGCGTTGCAGGGCGTAGTAGGCTATGCCGTAGGCCTTCAGGTGGTTGCGCTGCGTCTCGTCCATAGGCACAAGCAGATAGGTGGCGCGCGCTGTGGGCGCCGCCACCATAAGCAGCATAATAAAAATTATGTTCAGAAGTCGTTTCATCGTCCGTTTTGAGCAATAAAGTTATGGGATAACTCAAAAGCGGATGTTTTATTGTGTCATTTCTTAACTATTCGTTGCACGCTCGAGCCCGATGTCGTCGTGACACGCACAAAGTACATCCCGTTGGGCAGGGCCGACAGGTCGAGCGTTGCGTCTGTGGAACTGACGAGTATGCGACCGCCAATGTCAAGAATGTCAACCTTCTGCAATCCGTCGGCACGCACCGTCAGGCTGCCGCTGGTAGGCACGGGGAAGAGCTCCACGCTGCGGCTGTCGCTGCCCTCGGCTGGCTCATCAATGCCCACGTGTGCGCACGGCCACGGAATCAGATCGGTGCCGCCGGTCTGGTAGGCATACTCGGCCACTACAAAGTTCTCGCCATACTGGTTGCGGACCCAGTAGTTGATAAAGCGGTCGGTGCCGCCTCCAGTGTGCCACACCGAATAGACATCCTTGGGTGCCACGCGAATCTCCACCGAATCCCTGCCGCCGCTTTCGAGGCGTGCTGTGCCATACACATAGCCGTTGGCCGATTCGAGGCTCAGGAAGGCCCCGTTCTGCCAGTTGTCGCCGCGTGTGCTCTCCATCACCACAGTCAGTGTGCACATCTCCTCCTCGTTGTAGTTGGCCTGCACTATCTTGACGCGCACCGTCTCGTTGCCTTGGCTGAAGGTGATGTATCCCACGCGCTCGCCTTCGGCGTAATTCTCGGCTATGCCGAAGTGCACCCATCCGGCGCGGCCGAAGGTAGGCTGCTCTACCTCAATCCAATCGGCGTCGCTGCTCACGGTCCACGCAATGTCGTTCGACTCGTTCGAGCTGAGCAGCACAGAGTCCGTCGTTGCGTTGCGGGCAAAGTTGAACAGCGTGTCGCTGACGCGCAAGGCATAGTCGGGCACCGCTCCGAAAAGGGCCGAGTTCTGAAGGTTGAATGTGTAGGTCACATTGCCGCCAATGCCGCCAACGCCGGGGCTAATGGAGTCGACCGTGAAGAAGCCGTCGCCGACACCGTTCCACCCGAAGTTGAAGTGCAGGTACTGGCGGCTGTCGTAGCCGTCGCATACAAATCCGTGTCCGCCCTGCTCGGCAGCGCCGGTGTATAGTATCGGGTGCCGCAGGTTGAGCTCGTTGACAAGCATTGCGCGCCACGCCTCGTTCGAGTAGTAGTCCTTGTGCCTAACCTGCATATTGCGGCTGTAGTGGAAATAGTTTTTCAGTGCGTTGTCGATGCTTGCATAACCTTCGTGGCCAACCAACCCTATGGCCGAGCTGCCGCCCGAGGCTGCGGTGCCGTAGTCCATATTGAGGCTCACGCCGCAATGGTACATAAGTGTGGCTACGGCATTGATTTGGTCGGTGGTGGCATAGTAGCTTGGATTGTCGGGCATATTGTCCCAATCGTAGAGGGTGTGCCCGAAATCGGCTGTCTGCGCGGTGCCCACACGCGGCGGGATATATGTGTTGCTGCCCTCGCCAAAGGCGGGATAGTTCCAGTATTTCATCAGCTGCGCCTGCGCTGTGGCGGCGCATCCTGTCACCGTGCCCGACGGACACAGGGCGTTGTAGGGATAGTCCTGGTCCCAAAGCGTCGTCAGCAGCGGTGCCACGGTGTCGCTCTTGGCAGGCTCTGCGACGATGCCTGCCGTCAGGCGCTGCCACTCGGCGGCATCGGCAGGATAGGCCGGCACAGCGTCGCCGCTCGCCTGGCGGTAGCTCTGCACGGCATCGATCTGCAGCTGGTAGCCGCTGAGCCATTGCTGCAGGGCCACGGGCATATCGGCAGGGTCGAGCCTGCCCGTGGGCGAGTAGCCGAGGATGGGTTTCACCTCGTCGTCGGCAGCCACCATAACCCAGCCCCCTTCGGGGCAGGCAAAGAGGTATATGCCGCTGTATTGCCACTCGACGGGCTGCGCCTCGAGTGTGGCTCCTTTCTTGGCGTTCACGGCACCCGACCAGAAGGTGCGGGCCACTGCCGCGGCCTTATGCGGCGTGACGGGGCCGGCCGAGGCACTGGCGCCAACGGCCAGCATCGCGGCCAGCAGTAGGGTTGCTGTCGGTTTTGTCATATCCTTAACGTACACGTGTAAAGACAATTATATCGGTTCCAATTATCGCGGTCATCTCCTCGTCGTCGAGGTCGAGCGTGATGGTCTCGGCATTCGCGTCGTAGACGGCAGTATAGTTGTATGTCTCCGTCTCACCGGTCTCCTCGTCGACATACGTGCCGGTCATAACAATGTTGACTCCGTCGACGGTATAGGTGAAAGGCTCTGTCATCGAATTCTGCTGTGGAGGATAGGACGGTATTGCGGGGACAGTGACCGTGAGGTCCATAAAGATTTCACCGTTGGTCTGATCGGTGAAGTCGAGCATCGACAGCAGGTCGACGTGCATCGTAACGCCCTGATATGTATAGTCGCTCTCTAAATTTGACTCCCACGACGAGCCTGCCAGTTCCACATTGCCCTGCGGCTGCTGCGGCTGCTCTGGCTGCGCGGCGGGGTCGTCTTCTTTGCATCCTGACAAAGTGACCGCTGCGGCCACTAAAAACATTGCCAATAACTTTTTTACGTGTTTCATAGGAATGAAGTTTTGTGTTTATATGTACATATAACGTAAAAGGGTGGCGAAATCTTACATAAGGAGTGAAATTTTTTTCGTTCCAGATCCATATCCGGGCCATACCAACTCCGTCCGTTGTACAATATATGTACAATACTTGTACAATACTTGTACAATTGGTAAACGTACAAATATTGTACAAGTATTGTACATATATTGTACAACGACCAGTGTTGGTAGGTAAAAGTATTGGAAGAGAAACGGTTGCGATTTGGGCTTGAAATAATGCGAAAAAATACTGCTGTTTTTCTCTCATTTCCGCAAAAATTCATATCTTTGCAATCGCTTTCGTTTTGGTTGCATTCGTGTAACTTGCAGACGTTGAGCCGTTAAGCGGATGTGGCGTAATTGGTAGCCGCGTTAGACTTAGGATCTAATTCCTCCCGGAGTGGGGGTTCGAGTCCCCCCATCCGCACAAAGAACCGAAACAACATCTCCTTTTTGGGAATGTTGTTTTTTCATATCATCAAAACTATGAGCGTCTCCGAATTTCTAATCAAATGGCGTGCTGTGCCGATGGGCATAGCCGTGGTTTCGTTTGGGTTGGTTTGCTCCGATATGTTTTCCGAAACAGGCATTTTCAGGTCGGCAACACCTGGTATCGTGCTGATAGTGACAAGTTTTGTTACATTGCCTCTGTGTTGCTTCATTCTTTTACTGCAACTAACTGGCGGTAAAGACAAACGCCCACGGCTGTTTGTCGATATCCTTCGTGCAATTGCGCTTGGCGTGCTGGTGTTGGTTTGGTTTTCGTTGCCGGTGCCGATGTTTCTGCTGGTCTTTGTGTGAAAAGTGACGCAATTTGTCTTGGCTATCGCTTTGAGAATGGCCAGTATCTGAGGCGGTAGCGAATTGTGTAAGAGAGCTCGCCGTCGCAGTAGACGCGTTCCTCGGTGATGCCCCCGCGACGGTTGTATTTGTATTGATGGGTCTCAATCACTTGCCATTCTTTAAGGTCTCTGTTTTTGGGTGCGAAACAACCTATCGTTGGCACGAGGACGTGGCGACGCCATTCGTAGATGGTATCGACCATTCCTCGACTGTCGCGGACGATGCGGAATGAGGAGATTAAAAGGCTGTCGGGGGCGTAGTCAAGGTGGACTTCGCCGCCTTTGTATTTCTTGTAGATGTGGAAGTATGGTTTGGGCTTGTATTTGTCGGTCTCATCGACGGTGAGCCAGATGGTGGTGTCGCTTGTGCTGAGGTTGTAGGATGTCTGCTGCAGTACACCCTTGCGGCAGCCACTGATGGTCTTGGCGAGCTCGTTGAAAGTGCTGTCGCGATAGAACAGTACGTCTGTCAGTTCGGCTTCGCCGTCCCTTGTCCAGAATATCGAGTCGGTAAGCGTCTCGCGGTTGCGTCGGGTTATGCCGCTGTTGTCTGGTTTTGGAAGCGACCAGAAGGATTTGACAATGCTACCGTCGCGGGCAATTTTGGCCGTGCGTTTGATGTCGTCCTGAATCATAACCACTTTGCGTATGCCTTTGCCGAACTGTTCCTCGTAGGAGGGCAACGTATATCCGTGGCTTTGGGCATTGGCTGCGGCAACCGCGGCGGCAAAAGTTGAAATCAATATGGATAAGCACCTGATATTCATCCCAGACATATTTTTTCCACATAACGTCGAAGTGTCGGCAATATTGTGCCGATTGTGGACGGTAATAGTTTTCAACATCGGTTGTGGGGAAAAAAAAACGCGCCGCCGGGCTGCGGTAGTCATTATTTTTGTATTTTTGCATTCTGAAAACGTCGCCTTCGCGGGGTTTTGTACTTGATTAACACATCTTTGAACGGTATTTCACAATATGGAAGATTATAATATTTCGCCTGTGGCCAACGATTACGACGAGAGTAGCATTGTGCATCTCGAGGATATGGAGCATATCCGCCTGCGCCCGGGTATGTACATCGGCAAGCTGGGCGACGGCTCGAGCCACGACGACGGCATCTATGTGCTCATCAAGGAGGTGATTGACAACGCCATCGACGAGTTTACGTCTGGCTTCGGCAAGCGCATCAACGTCAAGGTCGACTTCGCCGAAAGGCGCGTCAGCATACGCGACTTTGGTCGCGGCATACCCCTGGGCAGCATCATCGACGCTGTCAGCAAACTTAACACCGGTGCCAAGTACGACAGCAAGGTCTTCCAGAAGTCGGTGGGCTTGAACGGCGTCGGTACCAAGGCGGTCAACGCACTCAGCTCCTACTTCAAGGTGATGGCTGTGCGCGACGGGCAGAGCCGCACGGCCGAGTTTGCCGAAGGCAAGCTGACGCTCGACAGCGGCATTGTGCCTTGCTCGGAGGAGAACGGCACGCTGGTGGAGTTTGTTCCCGACGGCAAGCTGTTCGGCAACTACCATTTCGTGAACGAATATGTGGAGCGCCGCATCTGGAACTATGCCTACTTGAACCGCGGCCTGACGCTCTACTACAACGACAAGCGCTACTATTCGAAGAACGGCCTGCTCGATCTGCTCGACAACAACCTGCAGAGCGAACCGCTCTACCCGATAATCTATATCAAGGAGGGCGACTTTGAGGCCGCCTTTACACACATCCAAGGACAGAACAACGACTACTACTACAGCTTCGTCAACGGTCAGCACACCACTGAGGGCGGCACGCATCAAAGCGCATTCCGCGAGGCCTACGCCCGCGTGGTGAAGGATTTCATCAAGAAGGACTATGCGCCCGAGGTGATTCGCGGCGGACTTGTCTGTGCCCTCTGCGTGCGCATTCAGGAGCCTGTCTTCGAGGCACAAACCAAGACCAAGCTGGGCTCTACCCATCTGGCTCCCAACAACGCCGACGGCACCAACGACTCGCCTCTGCTGAAGACCTACGTCCTCGACATACTCAAACGACATCTTGACAACTACCTGCACATACACGCCGACACAGCCGAGGCACTCCTGGCCAAAATCAACGCCAACGAAAAGGAACGCAAGGATATTGCCGGCATCAAGAAGGTGGCGCGCGAGGCAGGCAAGAAGGCCAGCCTCAACAACCGTAAGCTGCGCGACTGCCACATACACTACAATAGCAACCACGACCGACGCCTCGAAACTACCATCTTCATCACCGAGGGCGACTCTGCGTCGGGCTCCATCACCAAGAGTCGCGATGTGGCTACGCAGGCCGTCTTCAGCCTTCGCGGCAAGCCACGCAACATTATGAAGATTAAGAAGGTGGATGTCTACAAGAACGAGGAACTCAACCTGCTGCACAACGCACTCGACATCGACGACGGCATTGAAAACCTGCGCTACAACAATGTAGTCATAGCCACCGATGCCGATGTCGACGGTATGCACATCCGACTGCTGCTTCTCACCTTCTTCCTGCGCTTTTACCCTGAGCTAATCTCTTCGGGCCACGTCTACATCCTCCAGACACCTCTCTTCCGCGTGCGCAACAAGCAGAAGACCACCTATTGCTACACCGACGAGGAACGCATCGAAGCCATCAGGAATACCTCCAACGCCGAAATCACACGATTCAAAGGCCTTGGCGAAATCAGCCCCGACGAGTTCAAGAACTTTATAGGCAAGGATATGCGCCTCGACCCCGTCCTGCTGCACAAGGATTTCGACATCAAGGGTGTGCTGACTTTCTATATGGGCGACAACACCACCGAACGCCGCGAATTCATTATGGACAACCTCCGCGTCGAAGACGACGAAAGCATCGTCGTGGCCTGACTTTTAACTTGTGTGGCATCCACGCTGAAAATTATTTGAAAAAAATTTTGCCCATTTACAGAAACTTCATATACTTGCACAAAATTTATAGGCAATGACAGACCATAAAAATCGTAAGAAAAAACTGATTGTCAGCTACAAAAACTTGACCGACGATATACGGGAACTATTCAAAGATGCGTATCCTGACGGCTATCAGGAGTATATGCAGAAAACTTTTAAGCCTAACGGCGAGCCTCTGTTCGTTGTTCCACTCGAGACCGACGACACTTCGTATATGATTAAGTTTGATGTGAAGATAGACACCGGCTTGGTCGAAGAAGACCTCGACAAGGACCTCTACGGCGACGACGACCAACCTGAAAGCGAATTCGTGCCGCTGTCGGAGGCAATCGACAAGGAGGAAGGCAACAACAGAGCCGTAGGCAAAATGCGTCACGGTGCGCTCGAGGAAATCCTCGACGGCCTGCCGGATGCCAAGAAGGAGTTTGAGATTGCCAGCGCTGACATTGCCGCCGAGTTGGGCGAAGACTCTGAAGACGATGATCCTGACAGCTATCTTGACAACGATGACCGTAACGGCGATGATGACGATGATCTTGAGCCCGACGATGACGAGCTGCTCGACATAGAGTCGCTGCTTGAGGAGGCCGATGCCGGCGAGGGCATTCTGCGCGAAGATAACCCGCCCGAGGAACGCCGCGGACGCAAGCGCAAGAACGAGAGTGCCGAGATCAAGGCTGTCAGGGCCGTGAAGGAAGAGGTGAAGGAGGCCAAAAAGACACGCAAGGCGAAGGACGACAAACCCTCGAAGCCTGCCAAAGCAACCGTCGCTGCCAAGCCCGCCAAGGCAACCGCTCCGGCCAAAGCAGCAAAAGCACCCAAAACCGCCGTGGCAGCCAAACCTGCAAAGGCAGCCAAGCCTGCAACGGAAAAGAAATCTACCAAGAAGAAATAAAACCCAGAATCAATGCGAAAGAGGGCATCCGCAGGGTGCCCTCTTTTATTATGCCGTTTGTGGCTTGGCTGAAAGCCAAAGTGAAGCTTGTTCCGACGGCTGCCTGCCGCAAGGCGCACCTACCGTTGCTCGTAGAAATGCATCTCGGTAAGGTATTGGAACACAGGTTCGGTCAGCATATAGCGTGGCGGATGCCCGTTGGCAATTTGCTGGCGTATGTAGCTTGACGAGATGTCCATCATCGGCACATCGACCAGATGCACGTTGGGGTGCTCGGCCAGCGAATCGAGTGTGCTGTCCGGTCGTGGATAGACATAAATATGATGATTCTCAAGTATATACTCGTAGTTGCGCCAGCGCCGGAAGTTCTCCAGATTGTCGCCGCCCATTATTATCGAGAAGCGCTTGTCGGGATACTTCTCAGCCAGATGCGCCAGCGTAACCACGGTGTATGAGGGCACAGGCAGGTGCATCTCGGCGTCGCAGGCACGCATACGGTAGTTGTCGTCGATGGCCACACGCACCATCTGCATACGGTGGTGGTCTTCGAGCAGCGTCTTGCGCTCCTTGAAAGGGTTTTGGGGCGATACCACAAACCACACCTCGTCCATATCGGTCAGCTCAAGCATCGAGTTGGCCACAATCAAGTGCCCTACGTGGATAGGGTTGAACGAGCCGAAAAACAAACCGATGTGTTTCACGAGGTTGGAAGGGTTAAAAGGTTTGAGGGTTTGAGGGATGAAGGGTTTGAGGGATGAAGGGTTTGAGGGATGAAGGGTTTGAGGGATGAAGGGTTTGAGGGATGAAGGGTTTGAGGGATGAAGGGTTTGAGGGATGAAGGGTTTGAGG
>Ga0129306_1000632_pt1 | contig 52076 bp, 43 predicted proteins | sample P827metagenome_FD_94438 | JGI IMG/M metagenome (GOLD analysis project Ga0129306, IMG submission 94438) | Capybara group fecal microbial communities from Wisconsin, USA - P827 metagenome | ecosystem: Host-associated > Mammals > Digestive system > Large intestine > Fecal | place: USA: Wisconsin... | reverse complement strand
GTACACATTATTTTCCGCCGCCATGCCGCGCACGGTCGGGTAAATAATCTGTTCCATTACGCGACGGTGAATTTCCTGAGTGACTACCGGCGCCGGCGAATAAGCGCCCATGCCGCCCGTGTTTAAACCTTTATCGCCTTCGCCTACGCGTTTGTGATCTTGCGAGGTTGCCATCGGTTCGACATGTTCGCCGTCCACCATCACGATGAAACTGGCTTCTTCGCCGTCTAAAAATTCTTCGATAACCACGCGACTACCCGCATCACCAAACGCATTGCCGGAAAGCATGTCTTTAACGGCGGCTTCCGCTTCGCTCAAGGTCATCGCAACAATTACGCCTTTGCCCGCGGCTAAACCGTCCGCTTTAATGACAATCGGTGCACCTTTTTCACGCACATAAGCCAGCGCCTGCTCCACATCGGTGAAATTTTGATATTCCGCCGTCGGAATATGATGACGAGCCAGGAAATCTTTGGTAAAGGCTTTGGAACCTTCCAACTGCGCGGCAGATTGACGCGGCCCGAAAATGGTTAAACCCGCTTTCTCAAAAGCATCCACCACGCCTACAACCAACGGAGCTTCGGGTCCTACGATGGTTAAACCGATATTATTGTCCTGCGCGAATTTCACTAAGGCGGGAACATCAGTTGCGGAAATGTTCACATTTTCCACCGCACTTTCCAATGCCGTACCTGCATTTCCAGGCGCAACAAATACTTTCGTCGCTAATGGTGACTGCGCCGCTTTCCAAGCAAGTGCATGTTCGCGACCGCCGTTACCAATGATGAGGATGTTCATATTTGGGTATCCTTTAATTTTTTTAATCCAATGCTTATTTTTCCGTTCGTTTTCTTCGCTTATACAAAGAAAAACGAACCCAAAGAAACATGCCCGACTTCAATGCCGTCCTTCGCTTTATTGAAATTTTTTAACGAAAATTCAAGTCACTCAGGCATTTCAGGCGGGGACTGAACCGAACATAAAGCGCGGTTAATTTTTAACAAATTTTGATATTTCCTAAATGGGTTCCCTTCTTTGCCGCCTAAAAATGGTTTAATTTATAGGAAAATTTGTACTGTTTGAGCGTAGCGAGTTTACAAATTTTCCGTTAAGTAAATTAAACTATTTTTAGGAAAAAAGGCAAAGCAGGGTTGCCTTTCTTTTGGTTACTTTTCTTTGGCAACGCAAAGAAAAGTAACAATTCTTAGTGACGGAAATGACGCATTTTAGTCAATACCATCACCATATTGTGTTCGTCCGCCGCATCGATAACTTCCTGATCACGCATCGAACCGCCCGGATGGATGACACATTCAATCCCCACTTCGGCGGCGGCGTCAATGCCGTCGCGGAACGGGAAGAAGGCGTCCGACGCCATCACGCAGCCTTTCACTTCCAACCCTTCGTCTTGCGCTTTGATGCCCGCAATTTTCGCCGAATACACGCGGCTCATTTGACCCGCGCCGATACCGATGGTTTGGTTGTTTTTCGCATAAACAATCGCATTGGATTTCACGAATTTCGCCACTTTCCAGCAAAATAGCATGTCTTCTAATTCCTGTCGGGTCGGTTTACGTTTGCTCACCACTTCCAAATCGTCAACGGTGACTTCGCCTAAATCGGCGTCCTGAACCAATAAACCGCCGTTCACGCGTTTCATATCCAGGCGAGGTTGCGGTTTGCTTAATGCGCCGCATTCCAACAAACGCACGTTTTTCTTCGCTTTCACCACCTCAACTGCCGCCGCTGAAACCGTCGGTGCGATAATCACTTCCACGAATTGACGTTCGACGATAGCCTTCGCGGTCGCTTCGTCCAATTCGCGGTTGAACGCAATAATGCCGCCGAATGCGGAGGTCGGATCGGTTTGATAAGCGCGGTTATAAGCTTCCAACGCATCTTTGCCCAACGCCACACCGCAAGGATTCGCGTGTTTCACGATCACACAAGCCGGCTCATCGAAAGATTTGACACATTCCAATGCGGCGTCGGTATCTGCAATATTATTGTAAGAAAGCGCTTTGCCCTGTAATTGTCTGGCGGTGGAAACGCAGGCTTCCTTCACTTCTTTCTCTACGTAAAACGCCGCGTTTTGATGGCTGTTTTCACCGTAACGCATGGTTTGTTTGCGAATGAAGTTCAAATTTAAAGTCCGCGGAAATTGACCGCACTTCGCCTCTTTGTCTTCTTCCGCCGCAGCAAAATAAGGTTTCACCATTTGACCGAAATAATTAGCGATCATGGAATCGTATTGCGCGGTATGTTCAAACGCACGAATAGCCAAATCGAAACGGGTTTCCAAAGTTAAACCGTTTTGATTCTGATCCATTTCCGCTAAAACCATATCAAAATCCGAATTATTCACCACGATCGCCACATCTTTGTGATTTTTCGCCGCAGAACGCACCATAGTCGGCCCACCGATGTCGATATTTTCCACCGCATCTTCCAATGTGCAATTCGGTTTCGCCACCGTTTGGGCAAAAGGATAAAGATTCACCACCACCATATCGATGGCTTCGATACCGTGTTTCTGCATCACTTCATCGTCCGTACCGCGACGACCTAAAATTCCGCCGTGCACTTTCGGATGAAGCGTTTTCACCCGACCGTCCATCATTTCCGGGAAACCGGTGTAATCGGATACTTCGGTCACCGGCAAACCGCTGTCTGCCAGTAATTTAGCGGTTCCGCCGGTTGATAATAATTTAACGCCGCGTTGCACCAAGCCTTGTGCGAATTCCACAATGCCGGTTTTGTCAGACACGCTTAATAACGCTTGACGAATAGGACGAGTTTGCATGGTTATTTCCTTTTTGATTAGAACGGTTAGCTTTCATAAAAAATCCGCGGCATTATATCGCAAACGATTGCGCAATGCTACGGATCCGATCAAAAAAGCCCGCAAAGTGCGGGCGATTTTTTCATTGTTTTTTCAGCATTAAAGCGCTTTCAGCATATCCAGAGACGGCGCAAAATAATAGCTGCCCGTGACCGGTTTGGTGAACCCCAGCAATCGGTCGGTTTTGCCGTCGAGTTCGCCGAACATGCTCAATAATTGCTGTTCAATATTGTGCAGACGGGCGCAATAGGAAATAAAGAACAGGCCGTTGGTGCCGCTCGCCGTTCCGTACGGCAGGCTCTGACGCAGAATTTTCAAGCCTTCGCCGTTTTCTTTTAAATCCACCCGTCCGACGTGAGATGTCGGCGGCACATCGTCCAGTTCCACGCTGTCCGGTTTGGTGCGCCCGATAACGCTTTCCTGTTTTTCGTCGGATAATTTCGCCCATTTATCCAAATCATGTTCCCAGCGCTGAGTAAATACGTAACTGCCGCCGGCATCCGCACCTTCCGCAATTAACGCCACCGCCGCGCGCTGTTCGTCCTTCGGATTTTCCGTGCCGTCGATAAAACCGGTTAAATCCCGCTCTTCCACCCAACGGAAACCGTGAATTTCCTGCCGAATTTCGACCGCACTTCCGAACGCCGCCACCGCCGCCTGCGCCACGCTGAAATTCACATCGGGACGATCCGACTGAATATGCACCAGCAAATCGTTTTGGGTTGCCGGCGCACTTAAACCGCCTTTGCCTAAAGCGGTGAAAGATTTCAGTTGCGGCGCCGAATCCGACCCGGCAAGCCGGCGCCAGGCTTGGTGACCGAACGCCACCACGGCGCCTAAATTGGCGTCGGGATACTGCGCCAGAAAACCGTCCAAACGCGCGCAAAAATCGCGGCACGCCTGCGGAATTGCCGCGAAATCCGTAATATCCGCTTCCAAATAAATGCCCGCTTTGCAATGTTCCAATAAAATACCGCTTTGTGCTGTCATATTTTGTCCTCTTCTATTTTGTTAATCCGTTAACCCAATCCGCAAAAGGTTGAGCTTCCATAAAACCGGTGACGCGCGCGCCCTGAATTTCCCTGCCCGATTGCTCAAAGAAAATAATGGTCGGCAGTCCCATCACATTCAACCGTTTCATTAATTCCGTGTTTTCCGCGCTGTTTTTGGTCATATCCGCTTGTAACAGCAGAACGTTTTCAAACGCTTTTTGCACCTCAGAAGCGGGAAACGTATATTTTTCAAATTCTTTGCAGGCGACGCACCAATCCGCATATAAATCCAGCATGGCTATCGCTTTCGGATTTGCCGCCAAGGCTTGTTGCAACTCGTTATAACTGTCGATTCGGGTAAAGTGCGGGCGAAAAACAGCGGATTTTTTGACCGCACTTTCCGTCGATTCGTCATGATGAAACTCATGTACGGCAAAAAACGCCGCCAGCGAAACCAGCAATCCGAGCCAATAATATTCGGACGCCAGCCAGCAGCAGAAAGCAATCGCCCACACCGCCCATAGCGGCACAGACCAATCGGGAAATACGCGTTCAAGCAGAATCACCGGCAGCAGCAATAAAATAAAGCCGAACAGCTCTTTCACCCGGTTCGTCCAGGCGCCGGATTTCGGCAGAATTTGATTGCCGAACAGAGTAATCAGAATTAGCGGCACGCCCATGCCCAGCGCCAATAAATAAAGCGTAACGGCGCCGGTGACCAAATCTCCCGACTGCGCCACATACAGCAACGCGCCGGAAAGCGGCGCGGAAGTGCAAGGCGACGCCACCAATCCCGCCAGCATGCCCATCACAAACACGCCGCCGAAGGCGCCGGATTGCCGATTTTGGCTGATTTGGGCGAGCTTCGTCTGCCAGCTTGCCGGCAGTTGCAAATTGAACGCACCGAACATGGATGCCGCCAGCAGCGCAAACAGCGCAGACAAAGTAATCAATACCGCCGGGCTTTGCAACGCCACCTGAAACGGCAGCCCGATTGCCGCGACAATCAATCCGAGCAAGGTGTAAGTCAGCGCCATTCCCTGCACATAAACGAAACTCAGCGCAAAAGCGCGCCGGCCGTTCGGACGCTGTCCTCGTCCGACGACCGCAGCGGACAGTAACGGCAACATCGGCAACACGCAAGGAGTAAACGCCAGGCCCAATCCCAACAGGAAAAACCAGAACACCGCATATTTCGACCGAAACAGACGCGCCGCCAGTTGATCCTGCTCGCTCGCACCGTTTAAAAGTGCGGTCAAATTTTCATCTGTTTTTTTGACCGCACTTTTTCCGTCCGCCGGCTTCATCAACGCCACGGTTCGGGTTTCCGGCGGATAACAAAATCCTTTGGTGCAGCCTTGATAGGTCACTTCAACTTCGGCATTGTCCGCCGCATCCTGCAACGGCACGGTTAGCGCCAGTTGATTCAAATAAATTTCCGTTTCGCCGAAAAATTCGTCCTGATGAACTTTGCCCTGCGGAAAATCCGTTTCGCCCAATGTGACGTTTTTCCCGCGCAGCCGAATTTCTTTGCGGTATAAATAATAATCGTCGGCGATTTGCCAGTTTAGCGTAAGCCGATTATCCCGCTGTTCCGATGAAAATTGAAAAGCGTCGTCGGCCGGCAAAAAACGCGATTCGGCGGCGCCGAACAATCCCGCTTGCGCCGAAAGTGCGGTCAAAATTAAGGTTAAAAATAAAAATAATCGTTTCATTGGTTTATGAGAAAATCGTTATGGACGAAAAAGGCGAATTTTACTCGTCTTTATCCTTAATAATCAATAAATTAAACACTTCCGTAATATTTTCTATTACGGCTCGGGTTTCAAACAGTTCAATGTCGTGTTCGATAAAATACTGCAACACGGTTAAGGATATGGTGCCGAACAAATGTCCTTGAAAATTAAGCTCTTCCAGCGAAAAATCGGAACAATGACGTTGATGTTTCACATACGCCATTTTCACCATTTCCCGCAAATCTTCCAGAAAATGAATTTTGGGTGTGCGGATTTTGCTGATTTTACGCACCAAATCCTGATTCGCCAAAAACACCGGCCGCATCAGTTTGGCAAATTCCAGGGTCGAAATGGTGAAACGCTGCTCCAGATCGGAACCGAAAATCAGCTTCAATTCGCTCACTAAGGCTAACGCCACTTCATTTTTGTTCATGTAATATTTGTAAAATGTGGAACGATTGATTTTCGCCTTGTTCAGAATATCCTGCACCGTGATCTGTTCGAATTCCTTTTCATCCAGCAAATCTAAGAATGCCGTTCGGATTTTGTGCAGCGTTTTTTCCACCCGAATGTCTTGTTTTTTCATCATTGCTTCTCTTTTGAATTTTTCACACTGTAACCGAGCAACTAAAATTAAGCAACACTTTGTTGCTTTTTGTCGGTTGAAGTGAAAATACGGCACAATATAATATTGCTATACTAATCTCATTAGTTCGCTTGGCTTGAGTAAGTATAAGGAATAATTATGAAAGCAAAATTTATCGTTGCCGCGCTTGTGGCGGCGGCCCTTGCAGGCGGCGCCGTTTGGTATAACGGAAAATTAAAAACCGAAGATCTGCCCGGCATTGCCGCCGTTAACGGCCGTTTGGAGCTGAAACGTTTAGATATCGCCACGCTGTATTCGGGACGAGTAGAAGAAATTTACGTGCAGGAAGGCGATGAAGTGCAACCCGAGCAAAATCTCGCCCGTCTGTCTTCCAGCATTTCACAAACTCAAGTAGATGCGGCGAATGCGCAAAAACAACGGGCGCAGGAAGCCGTTGCGCGGGCCGTTGCGCAAATCGATTCCCAACAACAACAACTCAAAGTAGCGAAACTGGATTTGGACAATGCGCAAAAATTGCGCCGTGAAAATCTGGTTTCCGCCAGCGAATTGGATCGTCGTCAGGCGAATTACCGAGCGGCGCTGGCGGCGCTAAACACCGCAAAAGCCGCCAAAGCGGAAGCGGATGCGGCGGTGAATCAGGCCCAGGCACAATTGGATCAGGCGCAATCGCAAAACAGCGATATGCTGATTAAAGCGCCGAAAGCCGGTTGGGTGGAATATCAAATTGCCGAAGTGGGCAACGTGCTTGGGGTCGGAGGCAAAGTTATCAGTCTGTTGGATCCTACCGACACTTACATTAACGTGTTCTTAACCTCTCACCAAATGAATCAGGTTAAAATCGGAGATGACGCCCGTATCATATTGGACGGTGTGGATGCGGTGTTCCCGGCCAAAATTACCTTCGTTTCCAACAACGCGCAATTCACTCCGAAATCCGTCGAGACCACGGAAGAACGGGCAAAATTAATGTTCAAAGTGAAATTGCAGGTACCGCAGGAAATCGCTCAGCAATACGAACGTTTCTTAAAAGGCGGTATGACGGCGGTAGGTTATGTGAAATACGCGCCGGATGCCGAATGGTCCGAACAACTTGCCGTAAAATTACCCGCAGGTAACCAATAATGACAGAAACGACCTTGGCAGTGTCGGTTGAAAATCTGGTCCATTCTTACGGAAAAACGACCGCACTTTCGCACATCAATCTGCAGATTCCGCAAGGCAGAACCGTGGGCTTAATCGGTCCCGACGGAGTGGGTAAATCCACGTTGCTTTCCGTGATCGCCGGCACCAAAATCATTCAATCCGGCACGGTCAAGGTGTTTGGTAAAAATCTGGCGGATAAAAAAGCACGGGAATCGCTGTCTCACCGAATCGCCTTTATGCCGCAAGGGTTGGGTAAAAATCTCTACCTGACGTTATCCATTTACGACAACGTGGACTTCCACGCCCGCCTGTTCGGTTTACCGAAACAATACCGTAAAGCCCGTATCGAGCGTTTGCTGAAAGCTACCGGGTTGGCGCCCTTCGCCGACCGACCGGCCGGAAAATTATCGGGCGGGATGAAACAAAAACTCAGTCTCTGTTGCGCTTTGGTGCACAGTCCGGATTTATTGATTTTAGACGAACCTACGACCGGGGTGGATCCTCTTTCCCGACGCCAATTCTGGCAATTAGTGGCGGATCTTCGCCGGGAAACGCCGAACATGACGGTAATCGTCGCCACCGCCTATATCGATGAAGCGGAAAATTTCGAACACGTACTGGCTATGGATGACGGTAAGCTGATTGCGGATAAACCGACTCAAGAAGTCATCGCGGAAACTCAAAGCGATAATCTGGAACAAGCCTATGTCAAATTATTACCGCCGGAAAAACGCGGTACGGAAAACGGCTTAGTGATTCCGCCTTTTGAAGTAAAAGCCGGCGAACCGCCCGTCATTATCGCGAAAGGGTTAACCAAAAAATTCGGTGATTTTGTTTCCGTGGATCACGTCAGTTTCACCATTCCCAAAGGGGAAATTTTCGGTTTTTTAGGTTCCAACGGCTGCGGTAAATCCACTACCATGAAAATGCTTACCGGTTTACTCGATCCTACCGAAGGCACGGCAACCCTGCTGGGACAACCGGTTGACGCCGGCAACATCGACACGCGCAAACGAGTGGGATATATGTCGCAGGCTTTTTCTTTATACGAAGAATTAACCGTATCCGAAAACCTGAAATTGCACGCCAAACTGTTTCAAATCCCCTCCGCGCAATGGGACGCCGCGGTCAATTCCGCCATGAAACAATTCGATCTGCTCGATCTTGTCGATGAAAAACCCTCTTCCCTGCCGTTAGGAATCCGTCAGCGTTTACAACTTGCCGCCGCCTGTTTGCACAAACCGGAAGTGCTGATTTTGGACGAACCCACTTCGGGCGTGGATCCCGCCGCGCGGGATATGTTCTGGGAATATTTAATCAAGCTTTCCCGCGAAGATCGCATTACCATTTTCGTCACCACTCACTTTATGAACGAAGCCGCCCGCTGCGACCGCATTTCCTTTATGCACCGCGGCCGCGTGCTGGGTGTGGGAACGCCGGAAGAGCTACGCATTGGCAAAAATGCGCCGACTCTGGAAGACGCCTTTATTCTTTATTTGGAAGAACAGGCGGATGATATCACCGCGCCGCAGGAAAACATCGATAAAAGTGCGGGCGAAATTTCGGAAGTTTTTCAACCGACTACCGGCCTGTTCGCCTGGTGGTCGTTGGTGTGGACCTTTGCCGTACGCGAAGGCAAAGAGCTATTGCGGGATAATATTCGATTATTTTTTGCTTTTTGCGGACCTATCATTATGTTGCTGGCAATGGCGGGCAGTATATCCTTTGATATTAATCCGTCAAATTTCAAGGTGTTGGATCACGATAACAGTTCCGAAAGCCGCAAATTTGTAGAATATTTTAGCGGTTCTCCCTATTTTATCCGACAGGCGGATCTGTATTCGGTAGATGAAATCAAACCGGCTTTACAGACCGGTGAAATTAAGCTGGTAATTGAAATTCCTATTGATTTCGGCAAAAAAATGTTGAGCGGTCAACAGCCTGAAGTAGGTCTGTTTATTGATGGGGCGTTTCCTTCCGTGGCAGAAAATCTGAACGGTTCCGCCTCCGGCGTAATTCGTCAATATATGACCGAAGCGTTGAAAGAACAGGGATTTAACATATCCGTTAATACCGTTACCGAAGCCCGTTTTATCTACAATCAGGATTTCAAAAGCATTTACGCAATCACACCAAGTATCATTATGCTGGCAATGGTTTTAATTCCCGCCATGATGACCGCACTTGGTGTAGTACGCGAACGGGAAATCGGCTCAATTATGAATTTATATGGCTCACCGGCTTCCAAATTCCAATTTCTGCTGGGAAAACAGTTACCTTATATTCTCTTATCCTTTCTCAGTTATCTGTTGTTGGTAGGCGTATCCATTTTAATCTTCGGTGTCCCCATTAAAGGATCAGCATTGGCAATGTTCTTCGGCTGCCTGATTGGGATCTGCGCTTCAACGGCATTCGGATTATTCGTTTCAACTTTTGTGAAATCACAAGTAGCGGCAATCTTTGCGACGGCAATTATCAGTATTGTGCCGGCGATCAATCTTGCAGGAATATTCTATCCTACTTCCGCACTGGATAAACATTTAGCCTTCGTATCTAAAATATTTCCGGGAGCATGGTTTCAAAATATCAGTTTAGGCGGTTTTACCAAAGGATTAAGTTTTGCAGAGTTAACTCCTAACTATATTCAGCTGACGGCGATTTATATTATATATATCAGCCTTGCTGTCTTTTTCTTAAAAAAACAGGAGAAATAACATGTTACGCTGGTTTAAAAATGTCCTTTTTCTCTCCGCTAAAGAATTTAAAAGCCTGTTTAGTGATCTCACCTTGCTGGTTTTAATCATATATATGTTTACCATTGCTTTAGTCAGTGTCGCTAATCTTCCGACGACAGAAGTAAAAAACGCGTCCCTCGGAATTGTCGATCATGATCATTCCGCGCTTTCCTATCGGCTGAAAGACGCCCTGCTCAATCCTTATTTCAAAAAAGTCGAGCAAATCCGACAAGAGCAAATCGACGATTTAATGGATAACGGTAATTTCACCTTTATCGTCGATATTCCGCCGAATTATCAGCGAGATATTCTGGCCGGCCGTAATCCTCAGATTCAAATTTTGATCGATGCGACGGCGATGACTCAGGCAAGTATCGGTTCATCCTATATCACTCAGATTTTCACCGGCGAATTAAACCGTTTTCTCAAAACGGCTAATGCGCCTATGGCGATAAAAACGGCGGTCAACGTACTGTATAACCCAAATTATTCCAGTAAATGGTTTATGGGTGCAATTCAAGTTGTGGGGAATTTAAATCTGCTCACAATGTTATTGGTCGGTGCGGCGGTTATCCGCGAACGGGAACGCGGCACAATAGAACATTTACTGGTAATGCCCGTTCGCTCCAGCGAAATTGCTGTAGCCAAAGTATTGGCAAACGGCTTGGTTCTGTTTGTTGTCGCTATGCTGTCGCTTAAATTTGTCGTACAGCGCTACCTGGCTATTCCTATCACCAATGCATCCATCGGATTATTCAGCTTAGGCGTGGTTATTTTTATTTTTTCCATCGCTTCGCTGGGAATTTTACTGGCGGTTTTTGCCCCCACTATGCCGCAATTCGGTCTGCTTTGCCTGCCGGTTTATCTTGTAATGTATATGTTGTCGGGCACCATGTCTCCCTTGGAAAATATGCCGCCGTTAGCGCAATATTTAACCCAGTTTTCTCCCACCACGATTTTAGGTTCTTACGCAAAAGACGTGTTATTTAGAGGAGCGAATCTGAGTATGGTTTGGGACGATTTAGCAAAAATGGCGGCACTGGGCGCATTATTCTTAGCCGTCGCGCTGATGCAATTTAAGACAATGTTGTCTAAACAGGGATAAAAGTGCGGTCGGTTTTTTCATTGTTTTTTGACTATCCGGCAAAAACCATCTTTGCCGGAAAATATGCAATATCGGATTTTAAAAACCTGATTTACGTTGAGGTTATTTATGCAATTCATTTATAAATTTTCACTTATTGCCGCGGCGGTGACGTTAATCGCCTGCGCTCACACCGATGTGGATTTAAATTCTCAAATCAAGCTGCCCGCCGGCTTCGAACAAACCGGCAAAGGCAGCGGTTCCGCCGACATCAGCCAATGGTGGCGACAATGGCATGATCCGCAACTCAGCCGGCTGATCGAGCAAGGACTGCGCAACAATCTCGACATTGCCATGGCGCGCAGCCGCTTAGCCGAAGCGCAAGCCAATACGGCTTACACCGAAGCGGATAAAGGTCCGAAAGTTTCCGGCGACGGGCGGGCGGGCGGCACGCGCTCTCACATAATTAATAGTCCGTTAACGGGTGAAAACAACACCACATCGGGCAATAATCAATACGCCGGTATCGTGGCAAGCTGGGAACTGGATTTCTTCGGCAAAAAACGCAGTGATGCCGACGCCGCCAAAGCCAGCGAAATCGCAGTGCAAAATCAGATTTACGCCACCCAAATGCTGATTGCCGGACAAATTGCTGAAAACTATTTCAATATTTTCGCATTACAACAGCAAAACGCCGTATTGAATCAGTCTCTTTCCGTGTTAAACCGCCTCAAAAATTACGCTCAAGGCAGATTTAACGCGGGACAGGCCAACGCCAACGACGTGTTACAAGTGGAAAACCGCCTCACCGCGGTGCAGGCGCAGCAAGCCACGCTGAACAGCCAAATCGCCGCCAACGAACGCGCTATTGCGGTGTTAACCGGACAAACGCCGCAAGGATTTCGGATCGACAAAAATGGCGATCCGCTGGTTTCGTTGCCTAATCCGCCCGCCGGCGTAATGCCAAGTGATTTGCTTGATCGCCGTCCGGACTTACGCATCAATCGGGCGCAAATTCAGGCCGCTTCAGCCAAATTAGCCAGCGCCAAAGCGGATCTTTATCCGAGATTCGATATTCAGTTTATGGGTGGAACCGGTCGTATTGAAGTGAATTCCGATATTTCCGAATTAAAAGGCTGGGCGGGATTGCTCAGCGGCGGATTCAGCGTACCGATTTTCACCAACGGACGCATTCAAGCCAACATTGATGCGGCGGATGCGCGCCTGAAAACCGCGTTACTGCAATACGACAAAACGCTGGTTCAATCGCTGGCGGATGTGGACAACGCCTATCAGACGCAATATGCCTTAAACCGTCAGGCGGAATTGCAGCAAAGTGCGGTCAAAAAAGCGCAGGTTTCCGCCGCCAATGCCGAAAAACTGTTTAAATACGGCGACAAAAATCTGGATAACGCCCTCACCGAACGCCTGAATGCCCTGGATTACCAAAACCAACTCATCCAGATTCGCCTAAATCGGGCGAAAAATTTAGTAAGTTTATATAAAGCTTTGGGGGGAGGCTGGTAAGAATAGTCGACTGTGTTCATCCTTAAATTCAATGCTGAAATGGTTCAAGTATTCGTATTTGAACCATTTTTCTTAAATTTAAATAACAATCTCTGTTTGCAATATAACCAATAATTGATTATATTGTAATCAGAATTAAGGAGAAACACATTATGCCGTATAAAACAAAAGGAAACGGAGAACCCATTATTTTCTTGCCCGGATTATTTGCCGGCGGATGGATTTGGGACACCGTCGTTCAAAATATCACATCTCAAGGATTTAAAACTTTCGTATTCACCGATCCCATCCCCGTCGCCTTTGAAGGCAGCCAACAAAAAGCATTTAAAGAACTGGACGCTATTACCGAAAACTGTTCAACTCCCATATATTTAGTCGGCAACTCCCTTGGAGCCTTAATCGCATTACATTATGCCTCTCAACGAAAAGGACGCGTTAAAGGGATAGTAATGAGCGGCGCACCGGGACAACTCGAAATGGAAGCCGGCGTATCGCTTGACGAACTAAAAAGCGGTAAAGACGAATATACTACGTTGCTTGGTTCGCGCATATTTTATGATCAAAGCAAAATCCCACCGCATGCCGTAGCCGAAGTAAAATATTTATTTGGCACGGAAAAGATTTTCCGTAATATCGTTCGTTGGTTATTTTTTAGTCGCAAATACGATGTCCCCACCGTATTACGGAATATGACAATTCCCATCGATTTTATTTGGGGCGATTATGATCTTATCACACCAATAGACCCTTGGATCCTCATAGCCAAACAGTTCCCGCAAACTTCGATGACCATTATTAAAAACAGTGGACACAGCCCGATGGTGGAACAACCGGAACAGTTTACCGCCGCCCTATTGGCGAAATTATTACCGTAAACGGCTAAAACAAAAAAGTGCGGTCAAAAAAACGATCGTTTTTTCTCCCGCACTTTTTATTTCGGCTTGCAGATTAATTTCCGCCGTATCGGTCATGCCATTACCGAACGTGCGATTATTTTGCCGCTTTTAACTCTTGATAATATTTTTCGTAAAGCTCCACGGCTTCACCCACATCATCCTGCCAATGGGCATTTTTCAAGACTTCCTCCGTCGGATAAATTGCCGGATCCTGAGTGATTTCGGTCGGTAATTTTTCTTTGGCTTTTAAGTTGGAAGTCGGATAACCGATTTCAAGGGTTAATTTTTCCGCGACTTTTGCGCTTAATAAATAGTTGATTAATTTATGCGCCGCATCCGGGTGTTTTGCATTTGCCGGGATGGCTAACGTATCCACCCACAACACCGGACCTTCTTTCGGGAACACCATGTCGATGGTATTCGGCGCTTCTTTCTTCGCAATGCGCACGGAACCATTCCATAACTGTCCTAATTCCACTTCGCCTGCGATGAATGAATTCGCCGGATTATCGGAATTAAATGAAAGAACGTTAGGACGCAATTTCAATAATTCTTCGTAAGCCGCTTTGATTTCATCCGGCTTGGTCGTGTTCGGATCTAGCCCCAATTTCACCAATGCGATATTGAAAACTTCGCGCGCATCATCCAATAATTGGACTTTGCCGGCATATTCGGGTTTCCACAAATCGCCCCAGGAAGTGAAATCCGAACCTTTATAAGTATTCACGTTAAATGCGATACCCGGCGCGCCTAATAATTGCGGCAGGCTGTATTTATTGCCTTCGTCGTAAGGTTTATTCAACCAGTTCGGATCAAGCTCGGCAATCACCGGTAATTTGCTGTGATCCAATTCTTTTAACATGCCTTCGCGTGCCATTTTAGACACAAAGTAGTTAGACGGCGCAATAACGTCGTAACTATCGTCGCCTTTCGTCTGTAATTTGACTTTGGCGTACATGGTTTCGTTTGATTCAAGACTGGAAACGTTTACTTTAATGCCCGTTTCCTTGGTAAATTCGTCTAATAAACCGTCCGGTACATATTCGGTCCAAGTGTAAAGATTAACAACGTTGTCGCCTGAAGCCTGCGTGTCGTTCGCAACGGCCGCTTTGCTGTCTTTATCATTACAGCCTGTCACCGCAACCGCAACTAAGCTAGCTGCGAAAAGACCTGCTAATTTTTTCATTTAGATTTTCTCCAATGATTACGTTAAGAGTATCCGTCTTTCTTATATAAAGACATAAAAAAACGCCTGACTTTAGGCTAGTTTCTAGCTTACCGGTCGGGCGCTATTTTATGGATAAAAGTGCGGTTTGTCCAGACGAAGTTTTTTTAGGCTTTGTGCTTACGTCCGATTAATTGACCAACCATCACCAGAACCAGCGACAATACGATCATAATGGTTGCCAGTGCATTAACTTCAGGCGTCACTCCGGTTTTTACCAATGAATAAATCTTCAACGGCAAAATTTCGTAACTTGCTCCGCTCACAAAAGAAGATACGACAACATCATCCAATGAAAGGGTAAAACTTAACAACCAACCTGACACGATTGCCGGCAAGGCCAACGGTAAAATGATTTTACGCAGAATCGTAATCTCACTCGCGCCCAAATCGCGCGCCGCTTCAAGCATTCGAATATCGAAACCTTTCAAACGTGAAAAAACGCTGACTACCACATAAGGTAAACAGAAAGTTACGTGCGCCAACAATAATGACCAGAAACCCAATGAAATACCCACAATCATAAACAATGCCAGTAAAGACACCGCCATCACGATATCCGGCGACATCATCACGACAAATAACATGCCGCTTACCGCCTGTTTACCGCGGAATTTATAACGATAAAGGGCAATCGCCGTTAAACTGCCGATAATAGTGGCCAATGTGGCGCCGACAAAAGCAATCACAACGGAATGAACCGCCGCCTGAATTAAGGTATCGTTATTAAACAAACGTTCATACCAGTTCCAGCTGAAGCCTTTCCAACTTAATCCGTAGCGGTCGCCGTTAAAGGAATTGCCTACCAAAATAAAAATAGGAATGTACAAATAGGCGTACACCACAAACATAAAGAAATTACGTAGCATACGATTCATTATTCTAACTCCACTTTCTTATTCAGTAATTTATTCGCTTTGTAATAAACGAAAATCAACAATGCCATCAGAATGGTTAATCCGATACTGATTGCGGCACCGAACGGCCAGTTGCGGGATACCAAGAACTCGCTCTTAATGACGTTACCCACCAATAATACTTTCGCGCCGCCCAGTAAATCCGCCACGTAGAACATGCCCATTGCCGGCAATAACACTAACAGGCAACCGGAAACGATACCGGGCATAGTCAACGGGATAATGATTCTCACGAAGCGCTGAAATGCATTTGCGCCTAAGTCTTTTGCGGCTTCCAGTAAACGCAGATCCAATTTTTCAATGGCGGAATACAAGGGCAAAATCATAAACGGCAGTAACAAATATACCAGCCCGATGATCACAGCCACTTCCGTATTCAAAATACGAATCGGTTCGTTAATCAGCCCGAGCGAAAGCAAGACCTCGTTCAAAATACCTTTCACACCTAAAAACACTTTCATCCCGTAAATACGGATCAATGAGTTTGTCCAGAACGGAAGGACCAGCAAAAACATTAGAAACGGACGATATTTTTCGTTGATTTTCGTCATGATAAAGGCAAAAGGATAACCAATCACCAAACAAAGTACGGTTGCAATAACCGACATGTACAGTGAATTCCACACCACCGTTCCGTAAAGCGGCTCGAACAGACGAGCGTAGTTTTCAAAGGTGAATGGTAACGCATAAAAATTACTGACATCTTTGCTTAAAAAGCTGACAATAAACACCAAAAAATTCGGTGCAAATACAAAGAAAATCAGCCAGGCGAAGATGATACCAACAGTAATTTTCTGGAATTTATTGGTTGTCATTTTCATCATTCAATACCACTTCCCATTTTTCAATCCAAGTGACCGCCACTTTTTGATCTAATGAGTGATCGATATTCGGGTCGTCTTCATTAAAGAATTCACTGACAAGCACCATTTTACCGTTGTGCTCAAGTTCTACTGTAGACTCCAGTGTCATCCCTTTATAGTTACGTTCACGAATATGACCGATAATCGCGCTGGATTTCTCGTTTTCATCTAATTCTTCAAGCAACACGTCTTCCGGGCGAAGCAATACTTTCAGTTTTTGGTTCGGTTGCACCGGCTGAGCAACATAAATATCGCAAATTCGACCTTCGACATTTGCGCGCACGCGTTGCTCATCGATACGTTCAATCACCGTCGCCTCAAAAATATTGATTTCGCCAATAAATTTCGCCACGAATAAATTACGCGGTTCTTCATAAATCTCACGCGGCGAACCGTCTTGTTCAATATTTCCTTTACGCAATACAATAATACGATCAGACATAGTCAAGGCTTCTTCCTGATCATGCGTCACGAAAATAAAGGTAATGCCTAACTGACGTTGCAACGATTTCAGCTCATTCTGCATTTGCTTACGTAATTTGTAATCCAATGCGGATAACGACTCATCCAGTAACAAAACTTTCGGTTTGTTCACCACAGCCCGTGCGATAGCGATACGCTGTTGTTGACCGCCCGAAAGCTGCGCCGGCTTGCGATCGGCCATTTCTTCCAGTTGAACCATACGTAAGGCTTCGAGCACGCGAGTTTTGATTTCACTCTCAGGCACTTTCTGCATGCGTAAACCAAATGCCACATTATCAAAAATCGTCATATGCGGGAACAATGCATAACTTTGGAACACCGTATTCACATGACGTTGTTCCGCCGGAATGTTCGTTACATCTTCTCCGTCCAAAATGATTTGTCCGCCATTCGCTTCTTCAAATCCCGCAATTAAACGTAAAACTGTCGTTTTACCACAACCTGACGGACCGAGAATGGTAATAAATTCGCCATTATTAATGGTTAGATTAAAATCATTGATAATTGTGTTATCGCCATATGCTTTTCTTAAAGAACGCAGTTCGACGATAGGTTTAGTTTGACTTGTCTGTTCCACTAGCTTTGGTTTTCTCCATAACAAACTAAATGAAATTCATGCCTACAATTCTGTTTGCAGACGCCTGAGAAATTAAATGCTATATGATATAGCTAACCCTCGGTAATGAAAAGTAATTAATCCGTTTTCGGCGGAATTTTCCACAAAAAACAAAAGATCTCCCAATAAAAAGCCATATTCCCCTGAAATAACGGTAAATCTTTGTCGTATATCAAGAAATTTCCAGAGCAAAATTGATACAGTAACCCATATTTTTTATGGAGATCCGTATTATGTCATTCACTGAACAGCTCCTCGAACGATTTTTAAGCTACACCGCCTTTGATACTCAATCCAAAATCGGTGCGAAATCGTCGCCCAGCACGCAAGGACAAGTTAAATTAGCCAAACATTTAATGCAGGAATTACAACAACTGGAACTGGAAGAAATCACGTTAACCAAACACGGCATTTTAACCGCATTCTTACCGGCCAACATCGCTCATGCGCCGACTATCGGTTTAATTTCTCATCTCGACACCTCGCCCCAATGCAGCGGAAAAAACGTGCAGGCAGAAGTCATCAAAAATTATCGCGGCGGCGATATCGCATTAGGTATCGGCGATGAATTTATCAGCCCGGTATATTACCCTTTCCTGCATCAGTTAACCGGCAAAACCCTTATTGTTACCGACGGCACAACCTTGCTCGGCGCCGATAACAAAGCAGGAATTGCGGAAATTTTGACCGCACTTTCGGAAATAAAAAAACGCAATTTGCCACACTGCAACATCCGAATCGCCTTTACGCCCGATGAAGAAATCGGTTTAGGCATGCATTATTTCCCGTGGGACGCCTTTCCCTGCGATTGGGCATATACTATCGACGGCGGCGAAGTAGGTGAATTGGAATACGAAAACTTTAACGCCGCGACGGCAAAAGTCACCATTCACGGACGCAATATTCATCTGGGTTCGGCAAAAGATAAGCTGATTAACGCACTCACTTTAGCCTGCGATTTCCAACAATTACTTCCCGTCGATGAAGTGCCGGAAAAAACGGAGGGAAAAGCGGGTTTTTTCCATTTACAGCGTTTGACAGGAGATATTGAAAAAGCCGAATTACATTATTTGCTCCGCGATTTCGATATAGATAAATTTGAGCAACGAAAAGCATTTATCCGACAGGCAGTGGATAAATTTAATCGGGAAAAAGGATTACGACAAAAAGCCGAAGTCACGCTGACCGACACTTACAAAAATATGTATGACGTGGTCAAAACCGTACCGCAATCCATTGATTTAGCCGACAAAGCCATGAAAGCCTGCAATATCGGGCCCGTGCATAAACCGATTCGCGGCGGCACAGACGGCGCATGGTTTGCTGAAAAAGGCTTAGCCTGTCCGAACATTTTTACCGGCGGATACAACTTTCATAGTAAACATGAGCTAATCAGCCTTGAAGGCATGGTCGATGCCGTAAACGTGATCATAAAAATGATGGAACTGGCGGTAAAATAGCACATAAAAAATCCCCCGGTTATCGCCGGGGGATTTAAATTTTAGCTATTTCGTTTTGACAAACACTTGAACATTATTAAAGCCTTTTTCTTTCAGATACAGGGCCTGTAATTTGCTCATGACGCCTCGTTCGCAATATAAAACGTAATTTTTGCTTTGATCCAGCTCGCCAAATTGTGACGAAACCTTATAAAACGGTAATTCAATGATCTGACGGTCTTCCAATACCAGCGGATTTTCATCCGTTTCTTCCGGACTGCGAATATCCAAAATTACGTCGTTTACGCCTAAAACCGAAACCGCATCAACTTCTACCACGCCTTTTTCCGTTTCTTCCGCAATTTGACGAATATCCAAATATTCGGCATTTTGTACCGCACTTTCCAGAATATTAAAATCGAAATGCTGTTCTTCCGCCAAAATGCGATCACGCACCGCTTTTACCGTCGGATTTTTAGAAATCACGCCGCAAAATTCCGGCATGGATTTCGCAATATCTTCCGTGCCGATTTGTTTTGCCATGGCGATAATCTGTTCTTTATCGTGCGTAATCAGCGGACGTAATACTAAAGCGTCCGCCGCTTCATCGATCAAGCGTAAATTAGTTAAGGTTTGACTGGAAACCTGACCGAGCGCCTCGCCCGTTACAATGGCCTCAATGGCAAAACGCCGCGCCACTTGGCTGGCCGCTCGCACCATCATCCGTTTCAACACCACGCCCATTTGCCCGTTATCGATTTTCTCTAAAATCTCGCCGACTACGGCTTCAAAATTAACGGCAATAAAGCGAACTTTGTGCGAACTGCCGTAACGGTGCCAAATGTGATACGCCATTTGTTTCACACCGATTTCATGAGCCGCTCCGCCTAAATTAAAGAAGCAATAATGTACGCGGGAACCGCGCCGAATTAGCATATAACTGGACACGCCCGAATCAAAACCGCCGGAAATCAACGACAACACGTCTTCCTGCGTACCAATAGGATAACCACCGATGCCTTCATGACGCGCTTTAATAAATAACAATTTGTCATCGTCCACTTCGATACGGACCGTCACATCGGGATTTTTCAGTTTTACCGTCGCCGTTTCAATGTGCTGGTTTAACCCGCCGCCCACATAACGTTCGATTTCCAGCGAACTAAAACTATGCTTACCGCGGCGCTTCGCCCGCACACAAAACGTTTTGCCTTGAAGCGCATCACGCATGCGTTCCAGCGTTTGTTCGAAAATATTGTGCAAATCCGTAAACGGACATTCTTCCACTTCCAGAAAATGGTGAATTCCCGGAATACGTTGCAACAATTCGATTAAGTGCGGGCGATTTTCTTCAAGTTTTGACCGCACTTCAATATAATCCCAATGACGAACCACCGCCACGGAATCATCATGCTTATCCAACACGTTACGGATATTGCTGGTTAAAATTTTGATGAACCGTTTGCGAACGCTGTCGCTTTTAATCATGATCTCGGGAAAAAGTTTAATTATAAATTTCATTACTTATCTCGGCTAAAAAAATTGCGGGCATTATACCGACTTTCCGGCAAAAGAAAAACCGCAGTCAGTAAGCTGCGGTCGATTGATTGCGAAGGAAATACGGGTTATTTCACGGTGACAACAATTTCACCTTCCTGCGGCGGCGACAATTCGCCTATTTCAAAAACGTCCGTGTTAGCTTGTTGCGCAACGCTCAATAAAGCGTCAACGCTATCGGGGCGCACCGCCACCAACAATCCGCCGGAGGTTTGCGGATCGCATAAAACGGCCTTCTGCGTTTCCGTCATCAGCGAAACTTTATGTCCGTAACTGTCGAAATTACGCGTCGTACCGCCCGGCACACAGCCTTTTTCAATGTAATCCGAAACACCGTCCAAGGTGTGAATTTTATCCATATACACAGTGGCGTTCAAATGAGAACCTTCGCATAATTCAATCAAATGACCGAGCAGACCAAATCCGGTGACATCCGTCATCGCCGTTACGCCGTCAATTTCGGAAAACGCCGAACCGACCGAATTCATCCGACACATCACTTTTGTTGCTAATCCTTTATGTTCGGCTTTCAATTTGCCTTTTTTCTCGGCCGTCGTCAGCACACCGATTCCCAACGGTTTGGTCAGATAAAGCTTGCAACCGGCTTCGGCGGAAGCGTTTTTTTTCACTTTCTCCGTATTAATCATGCCGGTTACCGCCAACCCGAAAATCGGTTCCGGTGCGTCAATGGAATGTCCGCCGGCCAAGGCGATACCCGCTTCTTTGCAGGCAAAACGTCCGCCGTCAACAATGCGTTGCGCAACCTCAGCCGGCAATAATTTTATCGGAAAGCCCAGAATGGCAATCGCCATAATCGGTTTTCCGCCCATGGCGAAAATATCGCTGATCGCGTTGGTTGCCGCGATACGACCGAAATCGAAGGGATCATCCACTATCGGCATGAAAAAGTCCGTAGTACTGATAATGCCTACGCCGTTTCCGATATCGTAAACCGCCGCATCATCGGCCGTGTCGTTACCGACTAACAAATGAGGATCGACAAATTGTTCGAGTTGGGTTTGTAAAATTGTCCCTAACACCTTAGGCGAAATTTTACAGCCTCAACCCGCACCGTGGCTGTATTGCGTCAATCGGATGGTATCTGTCACCGTACTGTCCAACGCCTGTTGAAGTGCGGTCAAATTTTCCGTCATTTTTTATTTTCCTCATTCTTTCAAATGGATATTTGATGGGAGAATTATACAATTATTTTCCGGGGAAAGGGGAATTTCCTGCTCTTGTACTGTTTTTAAACAGTTAGGACTTTTTTTGAAATTTCTGTTTGACAGCCAAAACAAAATAAGTAAAATGCGAATCCGTTACGGCAATAAGCCGAAACAAAAGCGGGAATAGCTCAGTTGGTAGAGCACAACCTTGCCAAGGTTGGGGTCGCGAGTTCGAGCCTCGTTTCCCGCTCCAATTTTTGAATGCGATTTAAACGCATCGTGCCCGAGTGGCGGAATCGGTAGACGCAAGGGATTTAAAATCCCTCGCCTTTCGGGGCGTGCCAGTTCAAGTCTGGCCTCGGGCACCATCTCAAAATCCAATCATTTATCTTAATTCTAAGATGTAACCGCCCGATATTTAACTTTGCTTACGCTAAACGGATTAATTATCTCGCCGATAATTCTTAACCCGATATAATATTAAAACCATCCGAAATAAATGCCTATTAACAATAGCTTCTATCCCGCAGGAATAAAACTCTTCAATAAAGGTTTATTCTATTTATTTTATTCCGTTTTATCATCACTGATCAAATTTCGTTTGATAATAAAAGAAAAACAGCTTCCGGCGCCTTCCTGACTTTCAATATCCAAATGTGAATGATGCTGTTTTAATGCATGTTTCACAATCGCCAAACCTAATCCGCTTCCGCCGGTTTTATTACTGCGGGATTCGTCCACGCGATAAAATCGCTCCGTTAAATGTGCAATATGTTGTTGCGGAATACCAATACCATGATCTTTAACGCTAAATTTCATCCCTTGTTCACATGAATGCCACCGAACTTGTATAAGATTTTTATCCCCGGAATGTTTAATCGCATTATGAATTAAATTTGTAATAACGCTTTGTAATTGATATTCATCGCCTAATACATAAATATCCGGTTCAATATCAAATTCTATTTGATGTCCTGATTGATTTAATATATCCATATCTTTTTTTATAGATAAAATTAATGCTGACATATTAAATTTATTGTGATCGGCATTAGATGAGGTTTCTATCTTGGCCAACTGATTCAGTTGTTCCAGAAGATATGTCATTCGCTGACTTTGCTCTAACATAGTTTGTACGACTTTCATTTGAAAATCTGTAAGACTTTCGTTAGAAAGCATCTCTAAATAGCCCCGTAAAACCGTTAACGGCGTTCTCAACTCATGATTCATATTCGCTAAGAACGTTTGTCTTGAATGAACCAAACGAATCATTCCCGTTATATCGCGGGCGACTAATAAATAACGTTTCGTATCATAAGAATTTAAATGAATTTCTAAATAACGTTGATTATAGGTAAGTAATACTAAAGGGCGGTTATGCTTGGTTTGTTGCCAATAATGTTTAAACTCGTCATAAAAGATAACGTTTAGAATTTGTTTTGGCGTTTTTTTATCCCAATAAAATTCAAAAAGTTGTTGCGATATTTGATTACACCATTCAATCACACCGTCATGGCTGAAAATAATAATGGCATCCGGCAAATAATTAATATTACGGTTTAATTTAGACAATAGACGTAAATTTTTAATCTTTTCTTTTCGATTTATACGTTGATAGTAAGCGACAGACTGAGATACGTTTTCCCAACTGGTTAAGGCGAATTTTTGATTATATTTAGGCTGAAGGGTTCGTAATAAACGATGCTCCGTAAAGTGGTGCCATAATAATGTGAACGATAAAAAAGCGATCAACCAGTAAGTAAATCCTCCGGTGAAGAGACTAAATAGCAAAGAAAAACCAATGATAAATACGATTTCAACAAGAATATTCAATATTCGCATAACTAATCCCCGAAATGGTTAGAGAACCTATAACCACTCCCCCGTACGGTTTGTATATAACGCTCGCATTGATAAGGTTCAAGATTTCGGCGTAAACGACGGACATAACTATCGACGGTGCGTTCTTCAATTTCTAAATCATCTTTCCAAATACAATTAAGTAATTGTTCCCGCGAATAAACTTTTTCCGGATGATGCATAAAAAAATGAAGCAGCTTAAATTCCGTACCGCTTAAATTAATTTCTTGCTGTTGGTAAAATATGCGTTCGGCATTTTCATCAAGCAGCAAATCGTCTATTTGAATAAATTTTTGGTTATGCTCGTATGCGCGTCGCCAGACCGCTTCAATACGAGCCAATAAGACTTTAGGCGAAAACGGTTTGGTAACATAATCGTCCGCGCCGGCGTTAAGACATGTGATGCAATCATCTTCCGCGCTTCGTGCGGTAAGCATAATGATTGGAATCTGAGATGTTTCCTCTTGTTTTTTCAAATGTTGAATCAATTGAATACCGGAACGCCCCGGTAACATCCAATCCAGCAAGATCAGTTTAGGATGTTCTTTTAACTTATTAACTGCACTTTGAAAATCTTCCGCTTCTAACACATCATAATGCTGTTGTGATAAAAATAAGGCAATCATTTCACGAATCGCTCTCTCGTCCTCGACTATTAAGATCTTTTTTGTCATGTTCTTTCCTATAGTTGATATGACCGAGGCACAAAAGTGCGGAAAAAAACTCTGTTATTTTTTACCGCACTTTTGTTGTTTTATGTTAATCATTACCCCATTTTGCCGCGGATATAATCTTCGGTTCGCTGAATTTTTGGTTTATCAAAAATCTGCTTGGTTTCGCCGAACTCTACTAACTCCCCTAAATACATAAAAGCCGTATAATCCGAACAGCGGGCGGCTTGCTGCATATTATGCGTCACCATCGCCACCGTATAATCGTTTTTTAGTTCATTAATTAATTCTTCAATTTTCATTGTAGATATGGGATCCAACGCAGAACAAGGTTCGTCTAATAATAAAACATCCGGTTTAATCGCGATACCTCTGGCGATACACAAACGTTGCTGCTGACCGCCGGATAAGCTGTCTCCGCTTTGATACAGCTTATCTTTAACTTCATTCCATAACGCGGATTTCGTTAAAGCCCATTCTATACGGTCATTCAATTCGGACTTTGATAATTTCTCAAATAAACGGATACCAAAGGCTACATTATCATAAATTGACATTGGAAACGGCGTCGGTTTTTGGAAAACCATCCCAACCTTTGCCCGAATAAGCGCAATATCCGTATCCGTCGCTAACAGATTTTCACCGTCTAAATTAATTGCTCCCGTCGCCCGCTGATTAGGATAAAGTTCAAACATACGATTAAAAGTACGTAATAAAGTTGATTTACCACAACCTGAAGGCCCAATAAATGCCGTTACCTTGTTTTTAGCAACTCTTAAATTTATATTTTTCAATGCATGAAAATCGCCATAATAAAAATTTAAGTTATTAACCGCAATTTTGGTTTCCGATAAACTAACCATAAAAATACCTTATTTTTGTTTCGGTTGAAAGAAAACGCGCGTGGCAATATTTAAACACAGCACGAATAATGTAATTAACGTTGCACCGGCCCAAGCCAGATTATTCCAATCCGTAAAAGGACTTGCCGCATATTGATAAATAACGACCGGCAAGTTTGCCATCGGTGAATTCATATCCCATGACATAAACTGATTAGACAGTGCCGTAAATAATAATGGTGCGGTTTCGCCGGCAATACGTGCAACTGCAAGTAATATCCCCGTTAAAATGCCCGATTTAGCCGCGCGATAACAAATCATCACAATCACTCGCCACTGCGGACAACCCAGGGCTACCGCCGCTTCGCGTAAATTATTAGGGACTAAATTCAACATGCTGTCCGTTGTTCGTACCACAATCGGAATAATTAATAACGCTAACGCAAAAGCACCGGCCCAACCTGAAAAATGATTAAGTTGTGCGACATAAATACTATAAATAAACAGACCAATAATGATAGAAGGCGCCGATAATAAAATATCGTTCAAAAAACGCGTCACTTTGGCAAAACGGCTATAGCGCCCATATTCCGCCAAATACGTACCGGCCAATATTCCGATAGGCGTTCCTAATAATGTGCCGGCCGCAACCATCAATAAAGAACCTAAAATAGCATTAATCAGTCCGCCCGTTTCATTTGGTGCGGGAGTTTCGTGTAAAAATAAATCCGGAGATAACGCCGGAATTCCACGCGTAACCAAGGTGAAAATAATCCAGCAAAGCCAAAACAAACCAAAAATAACCGCGACATAAGCTAAACTTAACATCAGCGTGTTTTTGCACTTTCGCCAATAAAAACGTGAGTTTTGATTACTTTTCATGATTTTTTCCCTTCTCTATTATTCATCCGCAAAATCATTAAACGCGAAATGGCAAGCACCGTCGTAGTAATTAAGAAAAGCAACAAGCCTAATTCTATAAGCGAAGATTTTTGCAATCCTCCCGCTTCATTAAATTCGTTGGCAATGGCGGAAGCAATCGACGTGGAAGGTGAAAATAATGAAGACGGCAACTGGAATGCGTTACCAATCACAAACGTTACCGCCATAGTTTCGCCTAGCGCCCGTCCAAGACCGAGCATAATACTGCCGATCACGCCCGTTCTGGTATAAGGTAAAATGACTTTCCATATCACTTCCCATGTCGTCGAACCCAATCCGTACGCACTTTCTTTTAACATCGGAGGAACGACACTGAATACATCGCGCATCACGGACGAAATGAAGGGAATAATCATAATGGCCAAAATCAACCCGGCGGAAAATAAACCGATACCGAAAGGCGCACCGGAAAAAAGTAAATCGAACACCGGCAAATCGCCCAGCGTTTCAATCAAATGCGGTTGAATATATTCCTGAAACAAAGGTACAAAAACAAATAATCCCCACATACCGTAGATAATAGACGGAATCGCAGCAAGCATTTCAATAGCGATACCGACCGGACGTTTCAGCCATTCGGGCGCAAGTTCGGTCAAAAATGCCGCAATGCCGAATGAAACGGGCACGGCAATCACAAGCGCAAGCAACGCAGTAATGATCGTACCGATAATAGGCACCAGCGCGCCGTATTGATTTTGCACCGGATCCCATTCGTCATGCCATAAAAACGACCATCCGAATTGCTGAATGCTGTCCCAACTTCCCGCAATAAGTGAAATTAAAATTGCAGAGAGTAAAAGAAAAACCAAGAGTGCAAAAAATCGAGTCGTATATTTAAACAGCGGCTCAATCCATCGATGATTAAGACATTTTCTTGTTACTTTAAGCATAAATTTTCTATCTTTATAAAAATTCATTTTGAATCCGCACTTTTAAACGAATCCGCTTAAAAGTGCGGTCAAATTTTTCGTTATTTTTTCAATTCGGTTTGCCATTTACCCTGAATGGTTTTTACCACCGTTTCAGGAATCGGAACATAATCCAATTCCGTTGCGGCGCTTTGCCCCTTGGTAAATGCCCAGTCAAAGAATTTCACCACATTTTGCGTCGCTTCCGGTTTATCGCTATTTTTATGAATGAGAATAAAACTGGCGGCGGTAATCGGCCAGGATTGTTCGCCCGCTTCATTAGTTAATACGACGCCCATTCCCGCACTATCATTCCATTTGGCATTGCCGGCGGCAGCCATGAAACTTTCTTTCGTCGGTTGAACCGTTTTACCGGCTTGATTTTGCATTGCCGTCCAGGCCAACTGATTTTGTTTTGCGTAAGCATATTCCACATAACCAATGGTATATTTCATCTGGCGAACATAGGCCGCGATGCCTTCGTTGCCTTTACCGCCTTGTCCCGTCGGCCATTTAACGGACTTTCCTTCGCCTACGGTCGTTTTCCAATCGGAAGAAACTTTAGATAAGTAATTAGTGAAACCGAAAGTCGTACCCGAACCGTCGGAGCGATGAATGACAATAATATTTTTTTCCGGAAGAGGAAGCGCAGGGTTTAATGACAGGATAGCCGGATCATTCCATTTTGTGATTTTTCCTAAATAAATCCGAGCCAATACGTCGCCGGACAATTTAAGCTCGCCGGCCTTAATTCCCGGCAAATTAACGACAGGCACCGTTCCGCCGATAATGGCAGGAAATTGAAGTAATTGATGTTGTTGTAATAAATCCGCTTTCATCGGATCATCGGAAGCGCCGAAATCAATGGTTTTCGCAATAATCTGTTGTTGCCCGCCGCCGGAACCGATAGATTGATAATTAACCTTATTGCCCGTTTCTTTTTCATACAACGACGCCCACTTGGCATAAATCGGATAAGGAAACGAAGCGCCGGCGCCCGTAATACTATAAGCCTGAGAAACAACAGGCAGCGCGCTGAGGATGGTTCCCAGAATGACGGTTTTTTTTATCGTACGCATTAACATAACGAATTCTCCTTGAAGATGATGTGTTATTTATTGCGTGACCCAGTGTAGAAAAAAATTATGACAATTTGATGACAGCTATAAACAAAAACAATCAAAAATGAAATATCGTCAAAATTTTTCATTAAAAAACGACTGGCGGCGGCATCAAAGATAATGACGAATGCATAAAAGACGACGGGCAAATCGGTATTTTCAAACCGCATTCAGGCTTTACAAACCGGTTTTTTTATGTAAGATCACAGGCATCCACAGTGCGTGAACGGATAATTCACGGTGTATCGGTTAGATCATCTGAATTAACCCGAACTATTAATAGCGTTATTTGGTTTTCAACATCTAGAATCTTCCGCCTTTCGGGGTGCGCCGGTTTAATTCCGGGTTCGACGCCATTTAACGTTATTTAGCGAAAACATAAAAACAGCACCTTGAGGTGCTTTTTTTGTATCCAGAATTATTTTCGATTCCGATGATAAGAATCGATCACGAAGAAAGTATCGGACATTATGCGCTTTAAACCTCTTTTTGTCGTTTTATTAACGACCTTTATCTTCACCGGTTGTTCGTCACTGGATATCAGCGAACGCCGCCCGAGCGATATAAAAACTATCGCAAAATCCGACCGCACTTGGCAGCAACATTTAAGCCAAATCAAGCGAATCCAACGTTATTCCGCGCAAGGACAAATCGGTTATATCAGCGCTCAGGAACGCTTTTCCAGTCGTTTTGAATGGCAATATCAAAACCCGCAGAATTACACCTTAAAATTGTATTCCACCATCAGCACGACCAGTCTGGAAATGCAACGACATCCTTCGGGCATGACCATTTCCGACAATAAAGGCAATCGCCGTTCGGAAGCGGACGCCAAAATGCTGATTCGTGAAATTGTCGGTATGGAAGTGCCACTGGAACAGCTTGCCACCTGGCTGAAAGGTCAGCCCGACGAACAAGCCGATTATCAGGTGGGAGAAAATCATTATCTGGCCGGTTTCAGTTATCCGGTGGACGGCGTAACCTGGACCGCGGATTATCTGGTTTATCATCAGGAACTCAACCCCGCCCTGCCGCAGGATATTTTGCTGAAAAATAATAATCAAACCCTAAAAATCCGGATTGAAAATTGGATGTTACCATGAAAAAAACTTCTCGATTTTCGACCGCACTTTTCAAACCGACCGACCGACCGGGAGAAACCCTGCGCGTTCCCAGCCCGGCCAAACTGAATCTATTTTTATATATCAACGGAAAACGGGATGACGGTTATCACGAACTGCAAACTCTTTTTCAGTTTTTAGATTACGGCGATTGGCTGGAAATCGGCGTACGCCCCGGCGGTGAAATTCATCTTTATCCGGAACTGCCCGGTGTCAAAAAAGAAGACAATCTAATTTACCGCGCCGCTAAAATGCTGCAACAACAGACTGACAGCCGCCTCGGCGCCGACATTCATCTGGACAAAGTTCTGCCGTTAGGCGGCGGAGTCGGCGGCGGATCCTCTAACGCGGCAACAACGCTGGTTGCCTTAAATTATCTGTGGAAAACCCGTTTGTCACTCGCGGAATTGGCGGATTTGGGGGTAAAACTGGGTGCCGACGTGCCTGTTTTTGTTCATGGTAAAGCCGCATTTGCCGAAGGCGTTGGTGAAAAGTTAACCGATTGCGAACCGCCTGAAAAATGGTTTGTCGTGCTCAAACCCGATATCGCCGTTTCAACCGCAACCGTTTTTACCCACCCGGATTTACCGCGAAATACGCCTAAACGCCCTTTAGCACAGTTATTAAGCGAAGAATACGGTAACGATTGCGAAAAAGTTGTACGAAATTGTTATCCCGAGGTTGAAGAAACCCTTGCGTGGTTGCTAAAATATGCTCCGTCAAGATTAACGGGAACCGGCGCCTGCGTTTTTGCGGAATTTGATAACGAAGAATCCGCCCAAACCGTGTTTGAAATGAAACCCGATTCGGTTTCCGGTTTTGTCGCGAAAGGTTGTAATCGTTCGCCATTGCATCGGTGGTTAGACAAAATTTCTAAATAAATCAATCTATTACTTTTTATTCACAGCAAGCCTTGAGGTTCAATTTAAAAATGCCCGACATTAAACTCTTCGCTGGTAATGCAACGCCAGAACTAGCAAAACGAATTTCCGAACGCCTATATCTTTCTTTAGGTGACGCTACCGTAGGTCGTTTTAGCGATGGCGAAATCCAAGTGCAGATCAATGAAAACGTACGCGGTAGCGACGTATTTATCATTCAGTCCACTTGTGCACCGACCAACGATAACTTAATGGAACTCATTGTGATGGTCGATGCGTTGCGTCGCGCGTCGGCCGGTCGTATCACCGCCGTCATTCCTTATTTCGGCTATGCCCGTCAGGATCGCCGCGTGCGTTCGGCCCGTGTGCCGATCACCGCCAAAGTGGTGGCGGATTTCCTTTCCAGCGTGGGAGTCGACCGCGTGTTAACCTGTGATCTTCACGCAGAACAAATTCAAGGTTTCTTTGATGTGCCGGTGGACAATGTCTTCGGTTCTCCCGTATTAATTCACGATATTTTGAAAAAAACCGATTTAGACAACCCAATCGTGGTTTCTCCGGATATCGGCGGTGTCGTTCGCGCCCGCGCCGTGGCCAAATTATTGAACGATACGGATATGGCGATTATCGACAAACGCCGTCCTAAAGCCAACGTATCACAAGTTATGCACATTATCGGTGACGTAGCCGGTCGAGATTGTATTCTGGTGGATGACATGATCGATACGGGCGGCACTTTGGTAAAAGCGGCGGAAGCTTTAAAAGAACGCGGAGCAAAACGCGTATTCGCTTACGCCACTCATGCGGTGTTCTCCGGGGCGGCGGCACAAAATATTGCCAATCCGGCATTAGACGAAGTGGTAGTGACCGATACCATTCCGCTTTCACCGGAAATCAAAGCTTGCGGCAAAGTTCGCGTGTTAACCCTTTCCGGCATGCTTTCCGAAGCCATCCGTCGTATCAGTAATGAAGAATCCATTTCTGCCATGTTTAATTGATTTAAATAATATTTGTAGGTCGGGCATTTAGCCCGACTTCTTTATTGGTGATTTTATTGAACCAAATATTTGGTATATTTGTTTTTAGATAAAAGCCCACTAAATATCAAACTCGCAATAAAAGTTAATGTGAATAAAATAATTAATTTAAATCCTAAATTTAATATCTGCCAATATCCTTTCATTAACCATGAGAAAATATAAATAAAAGCATAATGAGATAAATAAATACCAAATGAATATTTACTTATCATTTCAAAAACTCTATTTTCTTTTTGATTCTCGAAATAAATCTTAATCAAGAAAACAAGTCCAAAACTTGATAATACAATAAAAATTGAAGATGAATACCAATGATAAGCAGTAATAAAACTACCATGGTGCCATTCTCCTAACATAGCAATAATGATAGGTAAAATAGTCAATAAAAGTGCAGTCATTTTTTTCATTGAAATTTGTCTATTCAAAAGCACATAACCGAATAGAAAATAAGGTAAAAATGCCCCCAAAAAATCTTGCCCTAAACGATTCAGAAAAGAAATATCGAATTTGGTTGCTAAAGTCTCTTTTAGCTGTCCAAATACAACACATAATCCTATAAAAACCAAAATGTCTTTAGTCGGTAATTTATTAACAAACCTTGCTAAAAATGGTGCAATTAAATAAAGCTGAATAATTGTGTACATAAACCATAGTTGATGAGCACTACCTGTATTAGCAGGATAAATGGCATTAGCATTAGAAAATGCAAATTGTATTGATGAATATATATATCCTGTTGATAAGTATTTATTTAATGAAGTAGTAAGAATAGAATAAAAAATAAGAACTAAAAAAAATTGTGATATCCTTTTCTTATAAAAAGACCAATAATCAATTGCTACTAACTTAGGCAAAATTAATCCACCAGATAACATAAAAAAGATAGGAACGCCAAGGCGATCAATATTATAAAATAAGCTTGCTAGCAAATAATTATTTACGCCAACCCGTTCATGAATATGAGTAAAAACAACCAATACAATTGCAATTGCTCGCCCCGCATCTAACCAATAAATTCGCTGTTTCATAAGAAATTTTCCTTGACATAGGTTTGAAAAATTCACTTAATTTACAGCACAGCACAGCACAGCACAGCACAAGCACTTGTCTACTCTTTTTTCTGGCTCCCTCAAAAACTATCAAAAATCCTACCACACTTTTCGAGTTTTCTTTAGGCAAAAATGCCCTATTTGTGCTATAATTCGACCAGTTTTTTCATCTCAGAATTAGGAAATTTCAATGTCTGAATTAAGTCAAGATATCACGCCGGTTAGTATCGAAGACGAACTGAAATCGTCATATCTCGATTACGCGATGTCCGTGATTGTCGGGCGTGCGTTGCCCGATGTGCGGGACGGGTTAAAACCGGTTCACCGTCGTGTACTTTTCTCAATGGATCAAAGCGGCAATACGCACAATAAAGCCTATGTAAAATCAGCGCGCGTGGTGGGTGACGTTATCGGTAAATATCACCCGCACGGCGACAGCGCGGTTTATGACACGATCGTACGTATGGCGCAGCCGTTTTCATTACGTTATATGCTGGTGGACGGTCAGGGTAACTTTGGTTCTATTGACGGTGACGCGCCGGCGGCAATGCGTTATACCGAAGTCCGTATGCAGAAAATCACCCAGGAATTATTGACGGATTTAGACAAAGAAACCGTAGATTTCTCGCCGAACTACGACGGTAAAGAAATGATTCCGGACGTATTGCCGACCAAAATTCCTGCGCTGTTAGTGAACGGTTCCTCGGGTATTGCCGTGGGCATGGCAACCAATATTCCGCCGCACAATTTAGGCGAGGTAATGGACGGCTGTTTGGCGTATATCGATAATGAGGACATCAGCATTGATGAACTCATGCAGTTTATTCCCGGTCCGGATTTCCCGACGGCGGCATTGATCAACGGTCGCCGAGGTATTGAAGAAGCTTACAAAACCGGACGCGGTAAAGTTTACGTTCGCGCGAAAGCGGAAATCGTCACAAACGACAAAGGTCGCGAACAAATTATCGTCACCGAAATTCCTTATCAAGTGAATAAAGCGAAACTGGTCGAAAAAATCGGCGAATTAATTCGTGAGAAAAAAATCGAAGGCATTTCGGGTATTTTAGATTTGTCGAACAAAGAAGGTATCCGCCTTGAAATCGACATTAAACGCGACGCGGTCGGCGAAGTGGTGCTAAATCACCTTTATGCGCTAACCCAAATGCAGGTGACTTTCGGGATCAACATGGTGGCGTTGGATCACGGTCAACCGAAGTTATTCAATTTAAAACAAATTATCGAAGCCTTCGTAAAACACCGTCGTGAAGTGGTAACTCGTCGTACCGTGTACGAATTGCGCAAATCCCGCGAACGCGCGCACATTTTAGAAGGTTTAGCCATTGCGCTGGCGAATATCGATCCCGTTATCGAGTTAATCCGCGCGTCAAAAACCGCGGATGAAGCCCGCGAAGGATTATTAGCGCGCGCCTGGAATTTAGGTAACGTCGCACCAATGTTGGAAGCCGCAGGCGTGGACGTTTCCCGTCCCGATGATTTACCGGCGGAATGCGGTGTGCGTGACGGTCAATATTATCTTTCCGACACACAGGCCCGGGCGATTTTAGAGTTGCGTCTGCACCGCTTAACCGGCTTAGAACACGAAAAAATTGTCAGTGAATACCAAGAAATTCTGGTACAAATCGGTGAATATCTGCATATTTTAACCAGCAGCGAACGTTTACGCGAAGTCATCCGGGAAGAATTGGAATTGGTTAAAAGCAATTTCAATGATGCCCGTCGGACAGAAATTACCGCCGCTTCAGGCGATATTAATATTGAAGATTTAATCGCGCAGGAAGATGTAGTGGTAACCCTTTCACACGAAGGTTATGTGAAATATCAGCCGTTAACCGATTATGAAGCGCAACGCCGGGGCGGTAAAGGCAAATCGGCGACGAAAATGAAAGAAGACGATTTTATCGAGCGCTTATTGGTGGCAAACACGCACGACACTATTCTCTGCTTCTCCAGTCGCGGGCGTTTATATTGGTTAAAAGTGTACCAATTACCGGAAGCCAGCCGCGGTGCGCGCGGGCGTCCGATTGTAAACATCCTTCCGCTGGAAGAAAACGAACGAATTACCGCCATTCTGCCGGTGGCAAGCTATGATGAAGATAAATTCGTCCTGATGGCGACCGCAGGCGGTATTGTGAAGAAAACCGCGTTAACCGAATTCAGCCGTCCGCGTTCAAACGGTATTATCGCCTTGAATTTACGCGATGAAGACGAACTGATCGGCGTGGATATTACCGACGGTTCCAATGAAATCATGTTGTTCTCGTCACAAGGACGCGTGGTGCGTTTCGCCGAATCCGCCGTACGCGCAATGGGCCGCACGGCAACCGGCGTACGCGGTATCAAACTTGCCTTAACCAACGAGTTGTCCGACGATGAAAGTGCGGGAGAAATTGAAGAGATTTCTGACGAAAATTCGGAAGAATGTCTGGATTTAAATATCGATAAAGTCGTTTCCTTAGTGGTGCCGAAAAACGACGGTGAAATTCTCACCGCCACCCAAAACGGTTACGGTAAACGGACAAAACTTGAAGAATATCCGACTAAATCCCGCAATACCAAAGGCGTCATTTCCATTAAAGTAAGCGAACGGAACGGCAAAGTGGTTGCCGCGACACAAGTGGAAGAAGTGGATCAAATCATGCTGATTACCGACGCCGGCACGCTGGTTCGTACGCGCGTCAGCGAAGTGAGTATTATCGGCCGGAACACTCAGGGCGTACGCCTAATTCGCACCGCCGAAGACGAACACGTAGTCAGTCTGGAACGTATCGCCGAACCCGAAGATGACGAATTTGACGGTGAAGAAGCGGAAAACACGGAAAGTGCGGTAGAAAATTCACAAGAATAATTGACCGCACTTCAGATGAAAAAAGCTACCTTTGGGTAGCTTTTTTATTGTGTAAACATTTACTCGGATAGTTTATATTTCAAATTATTCTACCCAATCCGCGGGTTGCCACGAGTTTTTATCCAATACGCGCCCGAAAAAACCTTCCACCAGCCGTCTAGTGGTATCGTGTTGCGGTGAACAAAACAGGGCTTGAGTGTTGCCGTACTCTACCATTTGCCCTTCGTCCATAACCAATACTTCATCGGCAATATGCTTAATGATGCCCAAATGTTGGCCGACGTAAATATAGGAAATCCCCCGTTTTTCCTGAATATCCAGCATGAGGTTAACCAACTGGGTTTTTACCGAAGCATCTAAAACGGCTAAGGCATCGTCGGCAATAATCACTTTAGGATTTAAAATCAATGCCTGGGCTAACGCCACGCGCTGTTTCTGGCTGACCGACATAGTATTAATGCCGATATTGGCATGATCGGGATATAATCCCACCAAGCGCAATGTATCAAAAATCCGGCTATTTCGCGCCTGTTCATCCAAATCTGTAGTGAGACGAAGAGGAACATCTAAAATTTGCCCTACATTTAAATGCGGATTAAAACTGAAATTCGGATCCTGAAAAACCATGCGGATATATTTCGCCCGATACTGATAGTCCCCGAAAGTCAACGGTTTTCCGTCAAAAAAAAGCTGTCCGGAAGTAGGTTCGGTAATCCCCACGATCATTTTTGCCAGCGTCGATTTACCCGAACCGTTATTGCCGATTATCGCCAGTGTTTTTTGTTGTTCTAACGTAAAACTGATATCTTTTACCGCATAAAACTCACGTTTTTCAAAAAAAGACGTTCGTTCTTTGAATAATTTGCACAATGCGTTAACTTGTAAAAGTGCTGACATACTTATTCCGCTTTGGCTTCTAAATTTAAGGTTAACGGACTGCTTACCTGTTCTTTGGCAAGCGATTTCTCTCGTATATTCAATGGGTAATGACAGGAAAATTCATGCTGTTTAACCCGACGGGGAAACGGTTTATTAATGCATTTTTTCTGCGCAAAAGGACAACGCGGACCTAATCGGCAGCCTACCGGCATATGCTCCAGCAACGGGACCGTGCCGCGTAACGTATTCAGCTTACTTTTCAACGGCAAAGGCAAACTAAAATCCGGAATGGCATGCAATAAGGCCGAAGTATAAGGGTGATGCGGGTTTTCCAAAATACTTTCTTTCGGTCCGCTTTCGGCATTCTGTCCGCAATACAACACAACAAAACTGTCACACCATTCCGTAATGCTGGTAATATCATTACTGGCAAGCAACACGGTCATCCCGTTATTCTGATTCATACCGGAGAGCAACCGGAAAATTTGCAGCTGGGTGGATGATTCCAATGCATTCGTGGCTTCGTCGGCAATCAGCAAACGAGGCTGGTTCGCCACTGCGATCGCAATCATCACTTTTTGCCCTTCCCCTTCAGTAATTTCGTCGGGATAACTGTGCATAATATCTTTGTGATCACGAATTCCGACCCGGTGCAACAACTCAACCGCACGTCGTTTTTTCCAGCCGAACCATTTCCACCAAGGCCCTTTATAAGACCAGTTGGAAAGCGTTTGTATAATCTGTTTACCGATTTTTTTGCTGGGATCCAAATAACTCAACGGATGTTGATATACCATGGAAATATTTTTTCCCACCAGTTTACGCCGTTTATGGGGACTTAATTTCAGTAATTCCACCTCGTCGAAACGAAAACGATCCGCCGAAACAATCCAATTATCCTTAAATGCGTTACAAATCACCTTTGCAATAATACTTTTGCCCGAACCCGATTCTCCGACTAAACCGCAAATTTCGCCTTCGTTAATGGTCAAATTGACATTATCAACGATGCGAATCAGCCCTTGCGGAGTTTCAACATCAATGCATAGATTACGAATATCCAATAAAGCCATAACATATTTTCTCCGCGCTATTCGCCGTAACGCTCAAGGGTTCTGCAGATGCCGTTTCCCATTAAGATCACAATCAACAGAACAAAAATAATGGCAATACCCGGCAAGATTACCGCCCAGGGCGCAATATAAATAAGCTCTAAACTATCGCGAATCATCGCTCCCCATTCCGGAGTCGGACGTTGTGCGCCCAATGAAATAAAACTTAACGAGCTAATCTCCAGCAATGCAATCACAAACGCTTGTACGATCTCCCGAATATAGCGCACCATAATATTCGGCAAAATGGTTTCGCGCAGCAATACGCGATTCGGTGCACCGTCCAATCTCATCATCAGAATATAATCTTTCTTTAATTCCTGTTGAATGGCCTGATAAATTTCATGAATAAAATGCGGTAATAACGCTAAAGAAATTGCCAACATAGCGTTGGATAAACCGGGCTCCATTAATGTGGCAATCACAATCGAAATTAATAAAATCGGCACCGATAAAAAAGTATCCAGAAAATGCCCCAGCACGCGGGATTTAAAACCGTGCGACATCCCAGCCAGAATGCCCAGTCCGCCGCCGATAAAAGCCGTAAAAACCACCACGATTAAGGCGGAGCCGAAAGTGTAACTCACGCCATTAATAATTCGGCTGAAAACATCACGCCCCAAATCATCCGTACCGAAAAAATACGCCACTTCCCCGCTTGCCACCCAAGACGGCGGAGTTAATTCTTTGCCGATAAATTGCGTATCGCTGGCATAAGGCGCAATAAATGTGCTGAAAAGTGCGGTCAAAATTAGCAACAAAAAAAGATAAAAACTGAATAACGCAATACGGTCACGACGAAACGCCAGCCAAATCCGTCGTAATGTTTCCGTTTCTCTGAATTCGTAAGGTTCTTTATCTAACACTGCCGGACCATCCTTTTTTATCAAACGGATCTAACAGGAACAGGCACAACCCGGCAATCAGATTAATGGACATAATAAATACGCCGATAACAATCACGCCGACAGAAATGCTGTTGTAGTCTTGCTGAGCCACCGCATCAATTAACCAACGTCCCATGCCCGGCCAACCGAAAGTGCCTTCCACCAGCATACATAACGCCAGAACATACCCCACCAAACGGGAAATTTGAGGAATCAACAACGGCAACATATTGCGCAACACATAAACATGCAGAATACGCAACATCGACCAACCGCGCGTAACGGCAAATTTAATATAATTTTGCTTTAACACCCATTCCGTGCGTTGTTTGACAAATTTGGTAATTTCCATTGTAGGCGAAATCATCAGAACAATACTCGGCAACGCCAAATGCTGCAGCACGTTTTGAATCGCTTTCAGCCGATACGGTACATCCATAAACCATACGTCAATAATGGCGAATCCGGTAACCGGCTTAATGGAATACAACAAATTCATTTGTCCCACCGCAGAAATTTCCCAACGATTCACTGCCGCAAAATACAACAGAATCGGAGCAATCCAGAATATCGGCAAGGAAAGTCCGAGAGAGGAAACCGCACTAATCGTTTTACCGATAATATTATTTTGTTGAAAAGCGCCCAGCAATCCTAAGGGAACGCCTACGATCAACGCCAACAAAATCGCCACAAAACAAAGTTCAAGAGTAGCGGGCAATACCGTGAATATCATAGAGGCAATCGAATCACCGCCATTATAGGTAATACCCAGATCGCCCCGTAACAAACTCCACGTATAGGATTTATAGCCTTCATAAACACTGGGTTCCGCATATACCGCATTAGCGGGATCCCGCATAAAAATGGCGTAACTGATAAGGCTTAACAAAAATAAATTAATCAATATCAGTAAGAGACGACGAAACAAGGAAAAAAACATTATTTTCTCTCCTTTTTCAAGGATAATTTTTCGAAATGGATATTCCCGAACGGTGTCACTTCTATGCCATTCACCCGCGTATTCGAAATCAAAATACGTTTAACATTCGCCAGCGGCAAAATCGGTAATTCGGAAAAAACCTGTCGCTGGGCAATTGCATAATCCGCCGCGCGCGCATGAGGATCCGAATGAGTTAACGCCGAATCCAGCAGCTGATCAAAACTTTCCGAACACCAGTTTGATACATTAGATATTTCATTAGTGGTGCCGCAGCTTAAAATCGGACGCAAAAAACTGTCCGGATCCAAACTCCCCGCCAGCCAACCCGCTAAAATCAAATCGTAATCTTCCGTTTTATTGTGCAGATTTTCCGTCAAAAAGTTGCGTGAAATTAACCGCACTTTTACGTCCAACCCCACCGCTTTCAAATCCGCCCGAATCATTTCAGCCATCTTTATCGGCGCAGGATTGAACAGTTGCTCTTCCTGGACCGACCACATTTCCAACGGCGGAACCTGCATATTAGCTAATATTTCCCGCGCTTTTTTCGGATCATAATTATAATCGAAATGCGAGGCGTCATTACCCGCCGCCCAAGATATCGCCGGGATAATGTTATTCGCCACCACCGCAGTATCATAGTAAATATGCTTAATCAGACGTTCACGATTAATCGCCAATGCAATGGCGCGACGAAGATCCGCATTTTGCATGGCCGGACGCAAAAAATTAAATGCCAAAAAGGAAAGATTCATCCCCTCGGTAATTGTCGTTTTGAATTGTGCGCCGCTTTGTTGCAGCAGCCCCAACTGACTCACCTCCGGAAAAGCGGCAATATGACATTCATTATTAAAAAATTTTGCCATCCGACCGGTTTTATCTGTGGACAAATCAATGATGATATTGGAAATCTTCGCCGGCTTCTGCCAATAATATGGGTTCGGCATCAAACGGACATACTGCCCGCGCAAATATTCCTGAAGCTGGTAAGCGCCCGTACCGACCGGTAACGTGTCCAACTGCTCCAGGTTATCGTCCGCATTCAGCTGCAGTGCGTATTCATGAGAGAAAATCACCGCATACTGACTTGCCAGATGAGACAAAATTGAAGCATCCGGTTCAAATAAATGAATTTGCACCGTATAAGGATCAACATTTTCCACATAATTGATTTTCTGATTTAATTTAATACTTTCGAAATAAGGAAAACGTGTCTTTTTCGCTAAATCGTGGAAAATGCTGTATTGCCGATTGGCGATATTTTGTTCTTTTTCCAACTCAAATTCCGGCAAAGACGTATTATGCCCCAATACGCGATTAAGCGAAAAAACCACATCGTCGGCATTAAAATCACGGCTGGGCGTAAACCATGGCGTATGATGAAATTTCACACCCCGACGCAAATATAGGGTAATCGTTTTCCCGTCGGGCGAAATTTTATACGACTGCGCCAGAGACGGTACCACTTGCGAACTGTTTGCCTTAATCTCGAATAATTTATTATAAATCTGTTCCGTGACCACATTCATGCTGGTTCCCGCATCGGCGGTTTGCGGATTAAAGGAAAATCCCGTCGCATGAGTGCAATAAATCAACCCGTTATCGGTTAACTCGGCGGGCACCCGCGGTGCGGACAAAACAGGCAAACTTGTTATTAAAAAAAACAACAAAGTTATTGAAATCTTAAGCATAACACTGACTATTCGTGATAAATTATGTAAAGTTTAAAGGATTTGGCTCTGTTTGAAAAATAAAAATGTTTAATACTATTCAAAAAGAAATTCATCAAATTTTTGACCGCACTTTTGATCGCAGCCTAAGACTGGCTGTGACAGGGTTAAGTCGAAGCGGAAAAACGGCGTTCATTACCAGTCTGATTAATCAGTTGTTACATATTAATCAGGCGGATAACAGCCATCTTCCGTTGTTTGAAAGTGCGCGTAACGGAACTATTTTAGGAGTGAAACGCATTCCTCAATTAGATCTCAGCGTGCCCCGCTTTGATTATGAACGCAATCTGGCGGAACTCGAGCAAAATCCGCCGCACTTTCCGCAATCCACCCGCGGCGTCAGTGAAACCCGGCTGGCAATTCGTTATCACCGCCGACAGGGAATTTTCAGCTATCTCAAAGAAAAAGGTGCGCTTTATCTGGATATCTTCGATTATCCCGGCGAATGGCTGTTGGATCTTCCGCTGTTGGATTTGGACTATCGCCAATGGTCGCAATTTCTGCAACAGTTTACCACGCCCACCCGTCAGCAATTAAATCAGGCATGGCAGACAAAGGCGAGAAAATTGGATCTTTCGGCTCCCGCCAATGAGGAAACGTTAGCCGCTATCGCCGAAAGTTATACGGATTACCTGCTCGCCTGCAAACAACAAGGATTACATTTCATTCAACCCGGACGTTTTGTTTTGCCCGGCGAGTTAGAAGGCGCACCTGCTTTACAATTTTTTCCGCTTGATTATTTAACGGCGTCCGAATGGGAAAGCCTGGAGAAAAATGCCGGTTCCGCCAGTTATTTCGGGGTTTTAAAAAAACGTTACGATTATTACCGTAAGCATGTGGTGAAACGGTTTTATGAAGATTATTTCGCGCATTTCGATCGTCAGGTCATTCTTGCGGATTGCCTGACGCCGCTTAATCACAGCCATGCCGCTTTTGAAGATATGCAATTGGCGTTACACCAATTATTTAAGAATTTTCATTACGGCAAACGCAACCTGCTTTCCCGTTTATTTGCGCCGCGTATTGACAAATTAATGTTCATTGCTACCAAGGCGGATCATATCACCAGCGATCAAGTTCCTAATTTAATCAGCTTAATGCGGCAGTTAGTGCAGGAAGGCGGGCGCCATGCGGAATTCGAAGGCATTGATATCGCCTATTCCGCCATTTCGGCTATTCGCGCCACCACTCAGGTGAATGTGATTGAGAACGGTAAAACGTTCAAGGCGTTACAAGGCGTTCGCGGCCAGGATTTACAGACGGTCACGCTTTATCCCGGCAGCGTACCGAATAAATTGCCGAAAGCGGATTTCTGGCGAAACCGACGCTTTGAATTTGATGCTTTCGAACCTCGACAATTGGAAAAAGGAGAATCCATTCCGCATTTAAGAATGGACAGCGTATTACAGTTTTTATTGCACGACAAACTGTAACTTTTGTTCTCAATGAAAAAACGAGAATTCGGCGCTGAATTCTCGTTTTTATTTGAATTTTTTAACGACCGACGCGTCGTGAAGCCCGGCGTTTCATGCGACGGATAAAACGTGTCACGCGCCACGCCCGGGTAATCGAATAAAGATACAGGAAAAACAGCACAATAAACGCACCGAACATAAACCATTCGTTCAAATAATATACTTCGCCAAGGATCCCGAAACCTGCGCATAATGCGGAAAAAAGCGTAATCACCAAAAATGCCTGGCGCGACGTCAACCCCGCACGAACCATTAAATGATGTACGTGCAAACGATCCGGCTTAAATGGGCTTTTTCCTTTTCTTACCCGACGATAAATCACCGCAATCATATCGATTAACGGAATCGCAATAATCCACAATGCCGTCACCGGGTTCATCGGATGCCCTTTGCCTTGCGTGCTCAGCAATAGAATCCAAATCATGGTAAACCCGATTAACGTACTGCCGCTGTCTCCCATGAAAATTTTATATTTTTTACCGAACGGAATACAAAGGTTAAACATGGAATACGGAATTAACGCCACAATTAAGGCAAAACACCAAATCGCCAAATCCCATTGATTATCGAGAATCAACAAAATGCCCATGGCAGCAAAACCGACACCGGATAAGCCGCCCAGCAAACCGTCAATCCCGTCAATCATATTAAACGCATTTATCACGGCGATAGTCGCCAACACGGTAATCACAAAACCGACGCCGCCTAAAGTTACCTGAAACGGTCCGATAATCTGCCCCAAATTATTCAGTGACAAATGCCCGAAATAAATCATCGACACCGACAACGCCGCCTGCACGCAGGCGCGTAACGCGGCGCTTAAATCAAAGCGGTCGTCCAGCAAACCGATAATCAGCAAAACGGTGACGGAAAACAGATAAAGATAAGGCAATCGGGTTTGATCCCATTGCATTAAATAAAAACATAAATTCCCCATAAACAGGGAAATGCCGCCTAACAGCGGAATAGCACCCTGATGGCGTTTACGATAATTAGGTTTATCCACCAGGCCGATTTTTTCAGCCACCGGACGCCCCGCAACAATGGTCGCAAACGACACAACAAAGGTTAAAATAAAACTAAACCACAACATTTTTATGCCTTATTTTCTTATTCGAAAAACGTTCAAAGCATATCATAAACCCTTATTTTACGATAACATTTTTTATCATTTTCAAGTACAATATGCGCCGTTTACTTCATTTACTTTTCAGATTATAGGAAAAATTATGTCAAATTCGACCGCACTTTTTCAACGCGCCCAACAAGTGATTCCGGGCGGGGTAAACTCGCCGGTTCGCGCATTTAAAGGCGTCGGCGGAACGCCGGTTTTTATTCAAAAAGCCGCGGGCGCCTATATTACGGATACGGACGGAAAACAATACATCGATTACGTCGGTTCATGGGGGCCGATGGTGTTAGGCCACAATCATCCCGCAATTATTGACGCCGTATTGAAAGCGGTGCCGAACGGACTGAGTTTCGGGGCACCGACGGAAAGCGAAATCACCTTGGCGGAATTCGTCTGCAAGCTTATTCCTTCCATCGAATTAGTGCGCATGGTCAGCTCCGGCACGGAAGCCACCATGTCGGCAATTCGCCTGGCCCGCGGGTACACCGGACGCGATAAAATCATTAAATTTGAAGGCTGTTACCACGGTCATTCAGATTCCTTACTGGTAAAAGCCGGTTCCGGCGCCTTAACCCTCGGACAACCAAGTTCGCCCGGCGTACCGGAAGATTTCGCCAAACATACGCTGACTTGTACCTATAACGATCTGGATTCCGTCAAACAAGCTTTTGAACAATATCCGCAGGACATCGCCTGTTTAATTATCGAACCGGTAGCCGGCAATATGAACTGCATTCCGCCCAAACCGGGCTTCCTGCAAGGCGTTCGCGAACTTTGCGACCAATACGGCGCCTTGCTTATCATTGATGAAGTGATGACCGGTTTCCGTGTAGCATTAGGCGGTGCGCAAGCTTATTACGGCGTGACGCCGGATTTGACCACTCTCGGCAAAATTATTGGCGGCGGCATGCCGGTCGGCGCGTTCGGCGGTAAACGGGAAATTATGGAATTCATCGCGCCGACCGGCCCGGTTTACCAGGCGGGCACTTTATCGGGCAATCCGATTGCCATGGCGGCGGGATTGGCCTGTCTCACCGAATTATCCAAACCGGGCAACGAACAAAAATTAACGGAAAAAACCCAAAAACTGGCGGAAGGTTTAAAAACCTTGGCGAAAAAACACCATGTGCCTTTCATCGCGCAATATGTCGGCGGCATGTTCGGCTTATTCTTTACCGATGCGCCGGAAGTCACGAATTTCCAGGAGGTCATGAAATGTGACGCCGCAAAATTCAACCGTTTCTTCCATTTGATGCTGGAACAAGGCGTGTATCTTGCGCCTTCCGCCTTTGAAGCCGGCTTTATGTCTCTTGCGCATTCCGATGCGGATATTGAGCAAACGCTGAAAGCGGCGGATAAAGCCTTTGCGGCATTAGCCTGATTTTCCGACAAAAGTGCGGTCAAAAAACGTTTAATTTTTTGACCGCACTTTTTCATTTGACCGGCATTCTATTCGTCTGCCGGCGCTATTGCATAATAGCCGGATCCGAAGGCAACTGATTAAAATCGATATTTTGATGCCAATTAAAAACCTTCACGTCATCGGGTTTTTCAGAAAAAAACTGATAACCGTTGCTGAGCGTTTTTTCCTGAATTCCCAGCCACTGAGCAAAACCGTAAATAAAGTTAAACGCCGAGCGTTGCGTTTTTAAGATTTTACGTTCCGAATCGTCACTGGAAATACGAATAAAAGGCACCTGATAATTTTCTTTATGCTCATTGCCTACCTGCAATGTTCCTTGTTCGCTTTCTTTTTCCCGATGAGATAAGCCGTGATCGGAAAAATAAATCAGGCTGTAATTGTTATTACTTTCCGTTTTAACTAAATCCACCACATTTCTAATCAACGCGTCCGTTTGTCGCAAACTTTCCAAATAACAAGACATTTCATCATTTTTAAATCGTATTGAAGGCGCAATATCGATTCGACGGCAAAACAGAGGATGAGATCCCATTAAATGAAGTACAAATAGTTTTGGCGTATCATCGCTTTCCTGCAATTCCGTTCTAAAAATTTGAAGTAGGGTTTTATCGTTGATATTAATTGAATCCGACGATAATTGGGTAAAATGCGGTTTATCACTTCCCGCGCCGACTCTTGCCGCAACCGAATCAAACTCACCTGAAAATCCTTGATTGGACAACCAATAAGTTTTAAAACCGGCCTGTTTGGCTAACGTAATAATATTATTCTGGAATTGCGTGTCATTTTCTTTGTAAAGATATAAGGTTCTCGCCAATGAAGGTTGCGTATTCGGCGCTGCGGAAATATAGCCGTCGATAATTAATCCTGTTGTTTTGGCTAAAAACGGCGTAGTTTCTATCGGGTAACCGTACATAGACAAATAATCCGCGCGCATACTTTCCCCGATAATCACCACATAATTTTTATATTTAGGATTCACCGCAGAAATTTCCCAGGTTGATTGCTGATTTTTTACTGCGGACATTTCGGCTTTTTGCCGCTGATATTCTTTGATTAATTGATAATTCACCCAATAAAAACCTATCAATGAGACACGAGTATCACTTAATTGAAATCCTTTGCCTTTATGATAATTACTCCAGGGCTTATAAAGAACGGCGACAGTTATTAAACAAATCAATGTTATCACTGTGGTTTTCTTCATCGGTGAAGGTTTCACTTTCAAGGCAAATACGGCGAAACCGATGGCAAACAATAGAAATAACAGTGAAATCACATAACTGTAAATCGGCAGTGATTGCAAATATTCCCAGCTTTCCTGCGCATTGGTTTCGAATAATGACGCAATAATTCCGACAGATGGCGAACCGTAAAAAATCGCTTCAGGGATATAAACTGAACAAATCAGACTGTGAAATAATAAAACCGTAAGAAATAGGTATTTAGACAGGTTAAAGGCTAAAAGTAATAATAAAAAATTACCGACAACCGCATAAATATTAGGCGGATAACCCAGAGAATAATTAGAAAGCAAAGCATAAAGAAGTAATAAAAAATAGAATATTACTGCTTGTTTGTTTATTTGTTCCATAGGATAACTCAAATAAAAAAGAAAGGGGAAATAGTTTCCCCTAAATTAATGGTGCAAAATTATAGCATGTTTTTTTCGCCGCGAGAAAGGCTGATCAGTCCCGAACGGACGATTTCCAAAATGCCGGTTTCTTCTTTCACCGCACTGACAAAAGCGTCCAGTTTGTCTTTTGTTCCGGCTAATTGAATGGTGTACGATTTGGTGGTGACATCCACGATTTGTCCGCGGAAAATATCGGTCAAACGCTTAATTTCATCACGCGTTGCTCCCGTTGCGCGTAGCTTCAGCAACATAACTTCACGTTCCACATGATCACAATCGCTTAAACTGATCACTTTAAACACATCAACCAGTTTATGTAATTGCTTTTCGATCTGCTCCAGCACCCGTTCATCGCCGGAAGCTTCAATCGTCATGCGGGAAAGCGTCGGATCGTCCGTCGGCGCAACCGTTAAGCTTTCGATATTAAACGCACGTTGTGAGAATAAGGCGACAACACGAGATAATGCACCTGTTTCGTTCTCCAGTAATACAGATAAAATTCTACGCATTTTGTACTCCTTATTTTGCTTCCGGTTTGCCCAATAACATTTCATCCATGGCACCGCCACGAATTTGCATCGGATATACGTTTTCCGTTGCGTCGACGCGGACATCCACAAAAACCAGACGATCTTTAATCGAGAATGCCTGAGTGAGCTTTTCTTCCAATTCATCGGCCGTATCAATTTGAATTCCGACATGGCCGTAAGCCTCCGCTAATTTTGCGAAATCCGGCAAGGAATTCATATAAACCTGCGAGTGACGGCCGGCATAAATCAGATCCTGCCACTGTTTTACCATTCCGAGGAAACGGTTATTCAGGCTGACGATAATAATCGGAATGTTGTATTGCATTGCCGTTGAGAGTTCCTGAATGTTCATCTGAATGGAACCGTCGCCGGTGACGCAAACCACCGTGCTTTCCGGATGAGCGAATTTCACCCCGATAGCCGCCGGTAAACCGAAGCCCATGGTGCCGGCGCCGCCCGAATTAATCCAGTGACGCGGTTTGTCAAACGGATAATGCAACGCCGTGAACATTTGGTGTTGCCCCACGTCGGATGCTACGTAAGCATCGCCGTTAGTCAAACGGTAAATCATTTCAACGACGGCTTGCGGCTTAATTTCCGTTGAAGTGCGGTCAAATTCCAGACACTTTTTCGCTTTCCATTCGTCAATCTGCTTCCACCAATCGGTTAAATCGGATTGTGATTTCGCTAGATTTTCATCCTGTAACAGAGACAAAAATTCGGTGAACACGTTATCTACGCTGCCGACGATGGGAATCGAAGCGGGAACGTTTTTCGAAATGGAAGTCGGATCAATGTCAATATGGATCACTTTGGCATGCGGACAATATTTATCCAGATTATTGGTGGTTCTGTCATCAAAACGAACGCCCACGCCTAAAATCAAATCCGCATTATGCATGGCGGTGTTCGCTTCAAAGGTACCGTGCATACCCAGCATACCCAGCCATTGTTTATCCGTACCCGGAAAACCGCCTAACCCCATTAAAGAAGAGGTTACCGGTAAATTCAACTGTTTGGCGAATTGCGTGACTTTTTCGCTGCTGTTATCAATAATCACGCCGCCGCCAATAAATAACACCGGTTTTTTTGCCACCAGTAAGGCTTTTAACGCTTTTTTGATTTGGCCTTTGTGACCATGAACGTTCGGATTGTAAGAACGCATGGAAATTTCGCTCGGATATTCATAAGTAAACTTATTCGCCGGGTTCACCATATCTTTCGGAATATCAATCACCACCGGCCCCGGACGTCCGGTTGAAGCGATGTAGAACGCTTTTTTGATGGTTGCCGGAATTTCCGCCGGATCACGAATGATAAAACTATGTTTGACGACCGGACGGGTAATGCCGATGGTATCGCACTCCTGGAATGCATCGGTCCCGATTAAATGAGAATGAACCTGACCGGTAATAATCACTAACGGAACAGAATCCGCATAAGCGGTGGCAATTCCCGTTACGGCGTTGGTTGAGCCTGGCCCGGACGTTACCAATACGCAGCCGACTTCTCCGGTTGAACGGGCATAACCGTCGGCCATATGAACCGCCGCCTGTTCGTGACGTACAAGCACATGTTCAATGCCGCCAAGGGTATGAATTGCATCGTAGATGTCTAAAACCGCGCCACCCGGATAGCCAAATAAATATTTAACCCCTTGATCGCGCAATGACTGTACAACCATTTCTGCGCCTGATAGTTTTTTCATCGTATTCTCCATTCTACTTTCGGTTATTAATGGCCTCAGTTTACTGATTCTAGGCGCTTTGTCTAATGATTTTTAAAATAAAAACTTCAATTTTTAAGTATAAAAATCTAAATCAAACCAAATATTCAGAATTAAATAAAAAAATAATTCATTTAAAATAAAAAAATGCGACTTTATGCCGCATTTTATAAAATAAATGAAATAAAATTTTTTATTCAAAAATGTGATTTAGATCACATTTGCTACCGCTTTTTAGTCAGCAAAATCAAAATGAACAAGATCACACCGGTTGTTGCAAACCCTAAAACGCCCGATTGAGTAAAGCCCACCATCAAATAACCTAAGGTGGTTGCCAATGCGATAATTAATGCATAAGGCAACTGTGTGGTAACGTGATCCATGTGATTACACTTCGCACCGGTTGAAGAAAGAATAGTGGTATCGGAAACCGGAGAACAGTGATCGCCGCAGACGGCGCCGGCCATCACGGCAGACAAGCAAGGCAAAAACAGTTCAGGCGCGGCATTTACCGTAATCGCCGCAGCAATAGGCAACATAATACCGAAAGTTCCCCAACTTGTTCCTGTCGAAAACGCCATTAACGCACCAAGAATAAATAATAATGGCGGCAAAAATGCGGGATTGAGATTACCTGAAATCAAGCTTGAAAGATATTTACCGGTCTGCATGTCACCCACAACTTTATTGATTGTCCAGGCAAAAAATAAAATTGCAATGGCTCCCGACATTGATTTCATCCCCGCTAACCAGGACTTAGCGTATTCGGACGGCGTGACGAGGCGATCAAGCATAATTAAAACTGTTGAAATAATGACCGCACTTACACCGCCGACCACAAGGGAAATCCCTACTGAAGTATTTTCAAACGCGCCTAATACGCTGAAAGCTTTACCGTTTTCACTCAGCGCTTGGTTACCCGTGTACATCATCATAGAAACCGTGCCGATAATCAGCACCAGAATCGGTAAAATCAAATTACGCACATGCCCTTTCGTTTCAGCCGCCGTATTTTGTTCATGATTCATTTGTTCCAACGCCAACTTCTCATGACGCGCCATCGGACCGATATCAAATGAAAAATAGGCCACAACAAATACCATAACCATAGAGAAAATCGCATAGAAATTCATGGCGCTCATGGCCATAAACGCACTGAACGGCGTGTAACCGCTGATTGCATGTTCCGCCAGTAAACCGGCAATCAAGGTCATAATGTAAGCGCCCCAACTGGAAATCGGCATCATCACGCACATCGGCGCGGCCGTCGAGTCTAAAATATAAGCAAGCTTAGGGCGGGAAACCCGGAACTTATCCGTTACCGGACGGGCAATCGCCCCTACCGCCAGACTGTGAAAATAGTCATCGATAAAAGTCACAAAAACCAAACAAGCCGCCATGATTTTGGCACCGCGACGATCTTTTATATGCTTTTGCGCCCACTCAGCAAAAGCCTGATTACTGCCGGATACGCTTAAAAGTGCGGTCAAAATTCCGAGCAATAATAAGAATAAAATAATATTAAGATTGCCGTCGTTTAATGCATGATCTTCCACACTGTAAACCAACGCTAAAATCCGATCCGCCAAATAACTTATTGCCATACCTATATTACCGTTAGCCAACATCAAAGCCCCCACAGCAATACCGATGCTAAGCGATAGTAATACTTTACGTGTCAAAATGGCTAAACTCAATGCGAGAATCGGTGGCAAAATTGACCAGATTGACGTAGAAAAATCAGCGATTTCCATATAATTCCCTAGTGCGATTTTAAACAAAAGACAAAGCAAGAAGATTACAACAAGATCACAAAAAAACCAACCGAAAAAATCTTAATTTCTTATATAAGGGAAAAAATAATTTACTTTAAATAATATTCTTATTATTATTCTAAATTGCAACGACACATTCATATCAATTTATTCTGGAGAATACTATGTCTTTTAGCAAAGGTTTAAATAATATCCGTACACTGCGCGCCGCCGTAAATGAGTTAGGTTTAGAAAAATCGGAAGAAGCATTAAAAAAACTGACACAGGTTATTACCGAAAAACGTGAAGAAGATGCGGCATTAATTGCAGAACAAAAAGCCCGTCAGGCATTAATTGAAAAATATAAAGAAGAACTTAAAGAAAACGGAATAAGTTTAGCTGAATTAGGATTAACTTCAACGGAAGTAAAAAACCGTAAAGTTCGTCAACCTATGCCGGCTAAATATAAATATATTGATGAACAAGGTAAAACTAAAACCTGGACCGGTCAAGGTCGTAAACCTAAAGCCATTCAGGATGCATTAAATGCGGGAAAATCACTCGATTCATTTGCTATTTAATTAAATTTAAAAACCCATATATTCGATATATGGGTTTTCCTTTACCTAAAAAGAATTAAAACAAATAAAACAATGATTGAAAATAAAATTTTACTTACAGACTGCCCTGATGATAAAGGCTTAATCGCCAAAATCACAAATATTTGTTATAAGCATCAATTAAATATTTTACACAATAACGAATTTGTAGATTTTGAAACAAAACATTTCTTTATGCGTACCGAATTACAAGGTATTTTTAATGAAGAAGTATTGCTTGAAGATTTAAATTTTAGTTTGCCTAAAGGAACAAATTGCCGTTTGATTAATGCGGATCGCCGCAAACGTATCGTTATTTTAGTTACCAAAGAAGCTCATTGCCTTGGTGATATTTTAATGAAAACCTACTACGGCGGATTAAACGTAGAAATCGCTGCCGTTATAGGTAATCACGACAATTTACGCACACTTGTCGAACGTTTTGATATTCCGTTTCATTGCATAAGTCATGAAGGCTTGACGCGTATTGAGCACGATAAAAAACTGGCGGAAACCATCGATCAATATAATCCCGATATTATCGTATTGGCTAAATATATGCGCGTACTCAACCCTGAATTTGTCGCACGCTACCCTAACAGAGTAATTAATATTCATCACTCTTTCTTACCGGCCTTTATTGGTGCCAATCCATATAAACGCGCCTACGACAGAGGAGTTAAAATTATCGGTGCTACTGCACATTTTATCAATAATGAATTAGATGAAGGCCCGATTATTATGCAAAACGTTATCAATGTAGATCATACTTACTCAGCCGAAGCAATGATGAAAGCAGGTCGGGACGTAGAGAAAACCGTACTCAGTCGAGCATTGGATTTAGCATTACATGACCGTTTATTTGTCTATCAAAACAAAACGATTATTCTTTAAATATAAAGACATAACAAAGTTCGAAATATTACAATCACAGATAGAACTTAGCATTCAAATTATTTTTAAATTAACAATTATTCAATGCAATTTCCTGTCTTTCTTAAAATTTTTTTATTAAAACACAAAAACCCCGGCTCATTTCTGAACCGGGGTTTCCTTCGCTAAAATAATACCTGGCGGTGTCCTACTCTCACATGGGAAGCTCCCACACTACCATCGGCGTTACG
>Ga0129306_1000631_pt1 | contig 52083 bp, 40 predicted proteins | sample P827metagenome_FD_94438 | JGI IMG/M metagenome (GOLD analysis project Ga0129306, IMG submission 94438) | Capybara group fecal microbial communities from Wisconsin, USA - P827 metagenome | ecosystem: Host-associated > Mammals > Digestive system > Large intestine > Fecal | place: USA: Wisconsin... | reverse complement strand
GACCGGAGATAAGGTAGGAACGGTCAACGGTAAGTTCTTCGACAACGACAATGCCCTTCGCTGGTACGTGCGCTACAAGACTGGTGAGCAACTCAGCAGCAATGGCAACTACAACGAGAAGACTGCCATCAGTGGTGTACAGGAAGTGTATGTCTATAATAAACTGCATGGGGTTGACCTGAACAGTGACCCCGAGGTGACTACCAAGGATATGACGATGGGAGATGGTGAGACTTACTATGGCGACTCCTACTATCGTATAGGCGACGTGGTGAAGGATGAGGACGGTGCCCTCTGGTTCTGCGTCCAGCTTTCAGGCGTTCCAGAGATGATACGCGAAGAATATCTGGAGTATGGTGTAGAAGGGGTTTACAACAATTTTAAGATGAAAGTGTTGCCCAGTCAGTACTCTTGGTTCGTTAGTCTCACCCCCAAGGGCAACAGCAGCCAGTCGCTCTTCGAGGGCGACGGCCAGCAGTATTACACCAACCTACCTACCATCAACCAGGCTAAGTATATTTCACATATCTTGGCCTACATACTTTGGGATGGCCTTTGGAGCAAGAGATCTGAAAGCGCATCGCTCGCCAAGGCTTATAGGCACATTCTCCAGTACGCCAAGGTTGACCTGACCAAATTGGTTGTTCGTCGCGACAGTTTGTTCGATGCAGGCACAAATGGTGCTGAGACTAACCATTGCCAGAATTGTTTCGTAAATCTCGCCTATAGCGATGCCAGCAATGCCGCCCAGCAGAAACAATCCTATATGCGCTGTATCATTGACGGCTGCGGAATGGATACTGATAATAATGGAAATTTAAAACCAGGCAGCCGCCAGAATTATGACAGGATGCAAGACAGCTATACTACAGGCAACTACACCACAAAGATGTACATACAAGACGTGGGCAACATCAATATGGTACGTCAGTATGCCTATGACCCGTGGGTTACACTGCCCTGGTACACTCTTGGTAATACGGGACCAGACCAGAAAGATGGCAAAGCCACTGACATCTATCCTCATGAAAAGATCTTGGAGGGACGATATTCGCAGGCTGTACCCGAAAGGTTCCTTTGGGACGAGCAGAAGGTTGACTATAGTAACCCTGAGTTAACGTCGATGTACAAGGAGCCTATCACCATACTCCGCGTGATGCGGGTGAAGGATCGTGGTCTAAAACCCACCGAGAGCGTTGATGGGAAGAAACTGACCGAGGAATTCCTCTGTCCGTATGATGGGAATCGTGATGTACATGGCGATATGTCGGGTTTCTTGGGCAACTTAAATGAGATTGCCTTCTTTTTTAATGGCAATAAGTATAAAATGAAAGATATTCCCCTCCTTGGGCAATAATACTGATATAAGTATGTAATAATAGAATAATGTATAATGAATACAAGAAGATATTTCAATGCAGTGCTTTCAGCCGTCTTCGTGATGGGACTGGGCATGAGCGTCACGTCGTGCAAAAGCGACGATGACAGTGGTGGCGGTGATGACAATCAGGTCAGCACCCTGACACTTGACGAGAGTGTCATGCGCAATGGTGTGGAGACCGATATGGAGAGTGCCGTCGTGCCTCTCAACGTCAAGTGTAATGGTGGTTGGAGTGTAGCCATTGAGAAGGGTAAGGACTGGGTGAGTGTGGAGAACAACAAGATTTTCTACAACGGCTCGCAGACGCTGCAGCTGCTCTTCGACGAGAACCGCACCGAGGTGGACCGTACTGCCACGCTCTATATTACCAACGACGCCAATGAGACACAGGCCGTCACTCTGCGACAGACCACACTCTATAAGGGTGAGGCTCCCAACAACTCGAACATCCAGAATTTCGGAGGCAAGGGCTTGGGCTGTGGCATCAACGTGGGACAGCTCTTCCGCGACCAGACACAGGCCGCTTCGAGCAAGTATAACCCGTTGGCCATACACAAGCTGAATAATGTGTTTAACTTGGGTAAGATTGAAAGTCTGATAGACAAGGGCGCCTTCACCGGTGAGAATCCTTATGTGGAGATCATTTCAGAGCGCGGCGAGGCCCGCATCGTGAAGTGGGATTCGCTGGTGGCCAAGAGCCGTACTCTCGATGCCTCGCTCAACATTGAGATCTCGTTCGGATTCTTCAGTATGACCGTTGGTGGACATTATAATGCTGCCGACACGATGAACCACGTGGGTGTTGACTACGCCATTGTACGCAATCTGTCGCTGTTCAATGCCTACGTGCAGCCAACTGTCCTGCGTAGCTATGCGATGAAGCAGGATGCTATCGACATGATGAACGCCGGCGACGTGGATGCTCTCTATGATAAGGTGGAGGCGCAGGAAGCCGCGTACAAGAAGCGTAACAAGCGCCGCTTTGGCAAAGAAGACCTGACTGCCGACCAGCAGGCTGCCATCAACGCCATGTACGATCAGATAGACAACCTGCATACCTACGGCGGCGTATTCTCTACGGGCTTTGCCACGACCTATACCAAACTGGCCTCGGCATTACGATCCAAGGATCAGGCGAAGATCAATGCCACATTGGAGCAGATTGATGCCGATTACGGTCCGTTCTTCATTGCACGTGCCGTACTGGGCGGTTCGCTGAACATGAACTGCTGGCTGTCGAACTCATACCTGAAGACTGCCGGTACACTCGAGGTGAAGGCTGCTCTTGAAGGCGAGGGTATGTTCAATGTCAATGGTACGCTGAACTGGAGCCAGAACGGTCTGGATGCTGTACGCAACTCGCGCCGTACCTACGACATCTATGGCGGCAAGGCCAACCAGCTAATGAACGACATCGAGGCTGTGATGAACAGCGAGAACCCCCGCGACGGTGTACGTCTCGACGAGTGTACGAATGCCTGGGTGAACTCTCTCTACGGAACCGATCCCGACGGCACTCCTGGTACCAGCAATGCAGCGCTCATCACTGTCACGCTGACTGGTATCTGGGAACTGTTCGAAGATCCTCAGATGCAGACCACGGTGAAGGAATACTTCCTGAAGAAGTATGCGAAATACGATTTGGCGAAGTATATCGACATGATGTATCAAGTAGAGCCTGACAAGTGAGAATCTGCAGGTGGCTTATAGGAGTCGTAGGGCTGCTGGTGTTGGGAGCATGTAGTCAGGAGACCAGCTGGGAAGGCGATGACGCAGTAGCGCCGTCGGCCTTCTCGTGGACACGTGGCACCATCGAGGAGACACGCATGGCCTTCCTGCGCAACTTTGGCGTGGGATACGGCTATAATGCCGTGTCGGGTCGTTATTGCAACTATGACGATATCCGCTGTCAGGTGCTGAACCGACGACAGTTGGAACGAGCTGCCGTGAACATGCAGGAAAAGCTGTTCTTTGCCGACTACACCACCCGCTCATTCTTCCGCGACACCGTTGCCTACTCTGACCATGACTATGTGGCCATCTTCAACCTCGACGAGAACTCGAGTATCAACTGTGTGGTTTACAGTCAGGAGCAGACCATCCGCCAGAACATTCTGGAGGATGGCTTGCGCCAGAGTTTCTACTACTGTGCCGATGAGACACAACAGGTGGCGAGCCAGTGGATCAGCGTGGCATCCACAAAGGCTGCCATGCAGTTGGGTCTCGATCCGCAAAACCTGCTGACAGCATCGTTCCGCGATGCCGTGAGCCATCTGGGCGACACCAACGACCCTGCCGCCGTCGACTCGTTCATCCGCGTTTACGGCACCCACGTCGTAGTGGGGGCTGCCGTGGGCGGACGCCTGCACATCGACCTGAAGAACTCGATGAAGCGCTACAGCCGCCGGTTGCAGGAAGAGGAGTTTAAGAGTGAAGACCTGCTGGTGGCATTCAAGAGCCGCAGCGAGAACCGTCAGCTGTCGGAACAGTATGCATGGGTGGAAGATGCCTCTATTAACGTGACGGCCTACGGCGGCGACCAGTCGGCTCTCTCACAGCTCGTCGGCCCGCAACGCTACGATGGCTCCCGCCGTTTCGATGTGGCCTCGCTGTCGGCATGGCGCAGCAGCATCACCTTTGTGCCCGATGACGAGTATGCTTCGAATGCCGAGATGATCGACATGGAGGTGGTGCCCATCTGGGAATTCGTGTTCGATGTCGATGCTGCCGCCAAGTTGCGAACCCGCATCACCTCCGACGCGGCCCTGGCCAGGAAACTGCTGGGCGAGAAGAACTTCGCGTCGTGTAGCTTCCCGCTCAGGCACGACGAGGCGAAATGTCAGGTGGCACGTCGTAACGGCTCGTGGGAGACGGTCACCCACCGCACCGGCAAACGGAGCGACCGCCACGTGGTGTTTGTGGTAAGTGGAGGTCGCTATGTGGCCATGCAGAGCTACGAGTACCTCTCGGGACCGGGAGTATCGGGCCGGTACTTCTGGACGGTCTATCCCGTCTATGGAACCGAAGTGAAACTCTATTGCGGTCTGGCTGTAAGCGAATCCGACGGAACCGTATACCGGTTGGTGATGGGCAATGACGGATATGTGAGGCCACAGGTACTGACTGGTGCAGAACAGGTGGGGTGGGACGCTACCGTGTATCTGAATGCTGGACAGCTGAGCTTTACAGCCCAACAGGGCTATGACTATGCGCCCGCCACTCCAATGCTCTACGTGGAGCCGACACATGGCGTGAACACCGATGGTACGGTCGATGTGAGCTATGCCATCGTAGATAAGCCCAGTGGAAACGAGTTCGAGATAGAGATTCCTGCTGACGGTCCGCAGGACATTGGCGAACAATGGACGCTGGTCTTCACGGGCTACAATAAATACAAGCAAGTGATGAACACGTACACGCGATCGGCCGACTTTGCCGGGAACTATAATCCACGCGAAGTACGCCCTGTGCAATGATAAGTAAACAATGAAAGATTGGATAGTGACGATTCTGATGGGAGCACTGCTCGTGGGATGTTCTGAACACGAGGAGGACATGACTAGGCCAGAATTTCCGGCAGACACTGTGTTTTCGGTGTCGGCTGCCGACAGTCTGCTGAGTCGCTTCGCCTCCTTCGAGAACATCACTGTGAAGGTGACTCGCAACGAAAAGGGCGAAGGAACCATCACTGTCACTGCCAATGCTGACTGGCTCACTCTGAAAACCGACACGCTGCCCGGCGACGGCATCATCAGCCTGGCGACATCCGACAACAAAGGTACGACACGTCGTGAGGCCCTGCTCATCTTCTCGTCTACGACAGGGAGCAAGGCCACACTCCGACTGTATCAGCGTTGTCTGGCCGACGATGACGAGAACGCCGACCCGGCAGCGGAAGGCTATCTGGGCTATGGCTACGACATCTATCAGAGTCTGGACAATCCTATGGCTGTGCGCAAGACCCATGCAGTGCTGAGTCTCGATCAGTTGCGCACCCAGAGTTCGGACATCACCTACGAACTGGTGCATGAGAACCGCCTGTCGCGTACCGACTTCAATATCTACTCCGCCCGCTCCATCAGCGAATATGCCACACTGCTCACCAACTCGGCCAGCAACACAGAGGTGACACTGATGGGGTGCAAGCAGAACTGCGATCAGCTGCAGCAGGTGAGTCGTCATGAAGACCTGATGGTGAGCAACCTGGCCTATGGCGTAATGCAGAAGGCCGTATGGAGTCGCACCATCGACCGGGGAGCACTGATGCATCTGCGCGATGCCGGCATGCAACTCTTCACCTTTGAGTTTAAACAAGATCTGCAGAAGGTGACAGGGCAGACGGGAGGTGCACGTGCCGACGCACTGGCACGACTGCTGGAGAAGTACGGCACGCACGTGGTGGTACAGGCCGACTATGGCGGAAAGATAGACTACACTTTCAGCATGACAAAGACAGGCAGTCTGCAATACGATGAGGAGCTGCGCTGCCAGGCTGAGTTTACGCTGGGACGACTGCCAAAAGCCGAATGGAGCGACAAACAATCGGCGGTGCTCAGCAGTTCGAAACAGGCTCAGGGGGCCATCAATATTACCGGTGGCAGTCCTGCCACCCGTCAACAACTGCAACAAGACGTGAAAGGATTAGGTGCTGCTGACGGTTTGCCGCCCGAACACTTGCTACAGTGGTTGGGCAGTATTAACTATAGTGACCATCCTGGCACCGACGAGGCACTCGATGTGGTACACTTCGATATCATACCGTTGTGGGATCTCTTCACTGGCGACTTGCAGCGTGAGGTGATGCAGGCCGTGATGAGCCGTGCCGACCTGAGCAGCTGTAAGGTGAGCGATGCCATGGCTAATATCGACCTCTACTGGATCGACCTGTCGCAGGCTGTGCGGTTCGATAGCGACGACAATGCCTCGCTGTCACGCATCCTCTATGTGAAGGGCGTACCGGTGCTGAACATCTGTTCGGAATATGTGCCGATGATCAGGGCTGATGAGCGGGTGAATATCGCCTATCCGATATATAAAAATAAAGTGGGACTGGCACAGGGCTTTTTCGGACTCTTCCTCGGCGACGGCATCCACCAGCCTGCCTACGTGATGTTCGACGAGACCGACTGTTACGTGGAACCTATTGTTACGCTCACTGGAGGAACTGTTCTCAATCAGATAGCTTATATTGGCGGCAACCTGTATCCCGACCGCCATCAACTGCCATTCCAAAATGTGACACCAGAGGTCCACGACGACTACTTCATCTACCGTTACGATGGTGAGACACACGCTACGCCAGTGGTGAAAGTTGGATCCAACTTCTGGACCCGGCGTGATATCACCCACGGCATGGGATTTACGCCTGATCCTGACAGCGATGACGACGTGAGGGAAATCATGATCGACGGTACACTGTTCACCCGGTTCCAGTATGACGTGACGACACAGGCCGGACGTGCCAACAGTTGGAGCTACGGCTACGACACAAAACACTGGTATCTGCCGCAACCCGTGCAGGTATCTCAGCTGTTCACATACATGGGCAATACCCCAAAAGCACTGTTCCGTGGACAGGTGAGCGGATTCAATGCACAGTTCAACGGTTATCAAGGGCAGGCTGATATTCTGAACCACAATGCCCTCGGCGACAATGCACGCCGTGGTAAGGGCGAACTGAACATCCTGGCTTCGAAGGCCACCAGCAGCGTAGGCGATGCCTGTCTGATGGTGCTCGACAGCCACTACCGTCTGCAAATGATAGACGACAAAACCTATACGGGCGGGGATGCCCAGCAGTGGCGTACCAACTACTATCCCGTGCGACTCTGCCGAGGTATGGGCTACGAGTACCCCTCGCTCCAAACGTTGCAAGAGAAATATCCCGGCTATTAAATAAAAATGGAAGTATGATAAAATGTAAGCAAATAAGCATATTGACGCTGTTCCTGACGGTCATGCTGGCACAACTGACCATCGGCTGCAAGAGCGATGACGACACACCCGACACACCTGTGCCTGCTAATGGCGAGACACTGACACAGGCTGACAGTCTCGTAATCCGCCAGCAGATGGCTGTGGTGAACATCCTCAGCACACTGACAGGGCGTAACGACATAGGCGCCGACTTCGATACCCAGCGCTATGAGCCCGACTACGGAACGGTGCGCGATGAAGCACAGCCTTACGTCAGGGCCATCGCTGTGGCAGATGCCGCACAGGCCGAGAACCAGTTCCTGGCCCTGGGAGGTGCTGCCTTTGCCGTCAAGACCGCCGACGGACTGAAGGTGACGCTGGCCGACATGAACCTGCGTACTGACGGGCGCCGTCAGACCTTAGGCACGCTGACCTTCCATCGGGCTGTCGACGGGGAGCGGCTGGCCTATGCCGACGTGGAGATTGCTTGCCTGCCAACCCTTCGCCGCATCGACTATATCGACGAGACCAACTGGGGCGCCAATGCCAACTCCGCCTATATGCTGGGTCAACTGGTGTATTACACGGGAAACTACTACACTACAGGACTTTACGTCTGTGTCAAGACATCAACCGACGGGGCCAACAACGGTCGGCTGATACATTTTGAGAAGGGACCGGGCGCTTCTGACTGCTCCTACAACCTCGATGGCGACGACGAGGGCTGCTGGGTGCCTTTCCATCCTGGGGCTGCTGCCGACATGGAATGCTACATGCAGCTGCTGATGCGCAATAAGCGGGGCTACCGCAATGCCATCAAGAAATATCTTCAGCGAGGCGATACCGACAAGAAATTCAAAGACCGCATTGAGCAGGTGTTACCTGACGGATTCCGTTATGACGGCTACCTGTACTATGGCAACGGCATGGACTTCACCGCCATCCTGAATGCGGAATACAGCAGCGAGTCGGAGTGGCTTTTCGGCCGCCGGCGCAAGGTGACTACCTGGCTCGTGTCGAAGGATAGTGTCAGTGACTACGGTTCCGAATGGATATACACCTACTGGTATGATGACGAATGGGGTAAGGGCTTTGAGCGTACATACACGATCCACACGATGAACATCATCAAGTTCGGCTCATCGGAAGTGGCGGGTGCCGCCAAGGTCTATGACCCCGCACCAGATGCGTTTTAAGCGACTATAATATAAATAAGGTATATGAATATGAAAAGATTGAAATGGTTGATGCCCGTGCTGGCTGTGATGCTGATGCTGACAGCCTGCAACAAGGACGATGACACACCCGACAAACCGCAGGAAGCCAAGGGAGTGCCTACGCTGGTGACGATTGTGTTTGAACCAGGACAGCTGGGGGCTATGTGTACCAACGACTATCTCCAGTTGGATGTGCTGACATTTGCCAATGAACACAAGGAGTCGGTGGCAGGCTCCTTTATCTGCCTGAGGACGTTTGAGAGAACCAGAGAGGCCATCAAGGAATGGGCTGAAGCAGGCAAAGATGCCCCGGGCAGCGAGCACCGTCTGCTCATCCTTGCCTCGCCAGAACTGTTGCGCTGTATGAAAGGCGTGACACTGCGGGAAACCGATCATGTGTTGATGCTGAGGACCTGGCTGGACGATGCCAAGGCCGTGGGACCGGCAGGACGAACGCATGTGCTGAACCTGTCATATGCTCAGGCGGTGAGGCAGGCTGTGGAGCGTTACAAGGCCAAGTATCTGGAAGATTATGCTGATACGCTGGACTACTTCGCACAGAAAGAGTACGGCCCGTATAGGATCTACCGGACCTTCTGTTCCGTTCATGTGGCTGACAGCATCAATGAGACATTGCACGAGTTGTTCCCAGAAAAGAAAATAGGCTACCCCTTCGACAATACGAATGAGAACACCGGACTCTTTGACATTGAGAACTGGGGTCTGGGCGTGATTGACGAGCAAGAGGATCAGTGCAACTGGAGCGAAATGGTCTATATCATGTCTTATACCACCATATGGAATCCGCTTTGTGAGGGGGTATTCTGCCAGCCTATCCAATTTGTGGACTACGGTGTGTTCAATCGTACCTATGAGTGGTACTGGATCACTCATGGCTACAGCGGTGAGCAGCCGCAGTGCGTGATTATCGGTGAACCGGGTAACATTAAGCAGCAACTGGACTACATCGTGCCCAATTACAACCTGAGTTCGTGGCTTAGCCGGTGGCTGGCCAACCCGGACAATATGCCTGAGGAAGAATGGGGCGTGGCTAGCCTCACTATTTGGGAGAATGTGATAGGGAGTGAATAGTGAAAAAAGTGAATAGGTATGAATAAAAGAAATATTACAAGGCAACTGATATGCTTATCGTTTATCGTTTGTCAGTTATTATTAAGCGTAGTGCTGACTGCTTGCAGCAGCGATAATGATTCCTCCACCCCGGCACCCGTTGAAACAGCCATTGTGGAAAAGCTGAACGTGGATGTCATCATGCCGGTCGAAGTCCGTTCCATGTGGCAGTCAGCCATCGATTTGGCTATAGCCAATATCGAAGCCGCCCAGAAGAATCTGCCGAGACAGGTGAAGCTGAATCTGCGCTATCACGACGAGAGTGCTTCCGACTTAGAGCAGACGGTCTACTCGCTGTGCTACCCCAAAGAGGGTGACGACACCTGCCATCTGATACTCGGTCCTTACAGGTCGTCCATGGCAGAGATGATTCTGGCCAACGCAGCACAGAGACGTGTGCCGGTGATGATGCCTGATGTGACGAGCGATGAGGTTCAGCGTATCATGGACAACAAACCGTATGCTTGGTTTATGACCGAGAGCGATGTGACAGCCTGTGAAGCCTTTATGAACCTGGGATCCTCAAACAGTATTCGCAATGCGGCACTCATCTACAGTAACGACCGCTACGGCAACTCGTTCAGAAACTGGTTTGGATACATGGCTACAGAGTTCGGTATCACCGTGAGCCCGAATTTCCTGCGTTCCTACATATCGGGACAGGACATGACCGACATCTTTGAGCAGATTGAAAAGGCTGCCGCCGACAAGGGAGAATCCTGCATGGTGCTCATCGCCGTAAGCAGTGACAATGACTACAAGCAGCTCATCAAACAGGCCATTGCCGCCCGCAATCGGATGGGCATCCTTGACTTGTGGTCTTCGCTCGTTACTTACTTCGTGAGCGACGTGGGTGACTCGCCTGCTGTATACAGTGCCGGGTTGCCGCTCTATGGCCTCAGCCCAGCAGCAGCCACCATGAGTGGATTCGATACTTACTACTATTCACTCTACAAGGAGAATGCCCCGAATGGTGCAGCTCAGGTATACGATGCCCTGATGATAGCTGCCCTCGGTGCCGCCAAGCGGGCTGGCAACCCGTCGGGACCCGACCAGTTGATACTCGACGGTGAGAAAGTGGAATACCGCGATGAGCCTTACGGCCCGAATCTCTCCGACTGGATGCGCGCACTGGTGGCAGACAAGAGCGGTACGGTCACCACTTGGACCGTCGACGGACTGAACAAGGCCTTCAGACTGCTGAGCCAAGGCCAGAACCCAAACCTGACGGGTGCGACGGGCAAGCTGCTGTTTGATTCGAAGATGCACAACACCATCCTGCAGACCACCTATTGGCTCTGGATGACCTATGGTAAGGGCGAACGCTTGCCGCTTATCACCTTCTCTACCCATGGCGATGACGGACAGGTGGCCACGCTGCCTACTTGGGAATGGCAGAAGCTGAACCGACAGGACTTTGAGGATGTTCATGTCGATCATGACCTGCCCTATGTTAAGGATCACTGGGCACTGGTTGTCAGTCCCTCAACCACCTGGACCAACTACCGCCATCAGGCTGACGTACTTGCCGTGTATCAGACACTGCGTCAGCACGGCTATGATGACGACCACATCGTGCTGATCTGCGAGGACAACCTGGCAAACGCGCCTGAGAACAAGTATCCGGGAAAAGTCTATGTGGATAATCCGACCACGTCCGGCGGCTCGTTCAGCGATGATGACAATGTGCGCAAGAATGCCGTTGTCGACTACCACTTTACTGATTTGCAGATGGACGACATACGCAAGATTATTCTTGGCGATACCGATGGGGGCCGTCTGCCCCAGGTGCTGCGTACTACCGCAGAGAGCAATCTCTTCATCTTCTGGAGCGGACATGGTGCCGACGGTAGGGGCATGTGTTGGAGCGACGGTTCTGGCAGTGAGGTGTTCACCGGTGAACGAATGCGTGACATCCTCAAAGAGCTGAACGACCGCGATGGCTATCGCCGTTGTATGCTTGCCATCGAGACCTGCTTCAGCGGGCTCATCGGAGAGGCTATCGTAGGACTGCCCGACGTGGTGGCTATCACAGCCGCCAATACCGTGGAGCCTTCGAAGGCCGACGTACATAATCGTGAACTCGGCGTGTTCCTTAGCAACGCCTTCTCGCGCGCCTTCCGCATCTCCATCAACAACGATCCCGCCGTGACCCTGCGCGACCTCTTCTATAACTTGGCCCGCACCACGACAGGTAGTCACGTGACCCTTTACAACGATATCAACTACGGTTCGGTATACTCCCTCAATGCAGGTGACTATTTCCCGGAATAATGATAAACTAATTATAACAACAAAATGAAAAAGAGGTTCCGTGGGCTTTAACCCCAAACCATAGCCTCACTCCCAATTCTGGTGGTGAGGCTATATTTAAGGTACAAAACAGACTTAACTGACACTAATGACCTAACGATGAAGACACAGCCATTGACCGGCTCGGCATGATTTGCTGCGGCTTGGCCGACCATCCTCGGGGTGGCGGCACAAAAGCCGACAGTAAACATGAAAAAGAAACGTAACATTGGCTGCGGGTCTCAAGGAGACTGGCAGCTGGAGGTCGTGCTGATCGACCTCCACATCCGCCAATGTCAGGCGGTCATCCGTGAGTGTCAAACACAGGTCAAACAACTCCAAGCCGAGCGTGCTGCGCTTCTGGCTCCCCACAAAAAGAAACGACGACGAACGTGGGATGACAACACACCAATGATCCGTCTCGTCAACCTCTCGCAAATGGAACACTTCCTGGCCTTAATGAACGACTGGCAAAAACGCTCCGCCGAGACAATCAATCCCGAAAAAACACCCTATACCACATGTTTGGTATGTGAAATGCCACAAACACGCGATTGTGGGTATGCGGAAATCGCCGTACCTTTGCACCCAGAAAAGTTTAATCATTAAAATAACAGAATTATGAAACGAATGTGTAATATGCGAATGCGTGAGTACTGTTGTTGCTGTATGATGGCAATGACGATGAAAGGGAGTGTATATATAATAGGTATAAACAAAACAAAGAAGAAACAATATGAAAAGAATAGTTTTAGCAATAGCAGTATTACTGAGTATCAATATCAGCAACATTTGGGCTGAGCAGAATTCTACCAACACGAGCAGCGTGCATTATGTGAAGGCACCGAGGTTTGTTCGTCCGCTGGTAGAGAAGTGGATAACCGAATATGCAAAAACACAGCCTGGCGTGGAGTTCCAGATCGCCAAAGGCAACCAGAATCAGGGTAACATAGACCTGAATGTCGTATTCGACAATCAAGATACAAAAACAGAAGACTTTAGCCATACAGTTGTTTATTTCGGAGAGTTCGCCGTGCTGCCTATCACAGCCAGCGGCAGTGAGGCTGCGAAAGTGCTGGAAGGCAAGCACCTGAACTCGAAGAAGCTGAAGCAGTTATACTTCCTCAACGACGATTTCGACGAGGACGTCAAGAAGATCAAGCAGTTTGAGAAACTTGTTATCTATAGTGGTAGCAACGCTACATCCGTAGCCTCGTCGTTTGCCCACAACTTCGGCGAGGAGAGCAGTAACTTCCGTGGTAAGCGCATCTCAGGTGATGACCTGTTCCTGAACACTGCCCTGACGAAGGATCCGCTGGGTGTATCGTTCAATGCCCTGCCCAATATCTTCGACTTGCAGAGCCGTCATGTCAAGGACGATCTCACCATCATCGGTATCGATGTGAAGAAGAACCTCGAAGATAGTTTCTCAGACAAGGCCACCCTCGATGAGTTGATTGCCATCCTGGAGAGTGGTAAAGTTTCAGAAATCGCTGTCGAGAAGATCGGTGTGAGCTATAACGGTGCTGACGATGCCGTGAACCAGTTCCTGCAGTGGGTGCTCAGCGACGGTACGAAGTTTAATCATGAATTTGGATTGTTGAATCTTGATAACAAACTGACTCAGGTACAGGTAGAGAAGGTAAAGACCATCCTTACCGCTCAGAAATAGACTAAAAAAGAATTAGACTTATGGTAAAAAGATTGTTTATTGCAACATTCGTTGCGATCAGCCCCCTGTTGGCTATAGCGCAAAACCTAATTACAGGTCATATCACAGATGTTCGCACTGGTGAGGCCCTGATTGGCGCATCCGTGATTGTTAAAAGTGAAAAGGGTCAGGGTGTCGTGACTGACTACGATGGTAACTTCTCCCTTCAGACCAAGGTGGAGGCCCCACTGACGCTCCGTGTGGAATACGTAGGCTATCGTGCCCTTGATGTAGATGTCTATGACTTCGAGGAGCCTGTAGAGATCGCTCTGGTAGATAACGCCAGCAAACTCGACGAGGTGGTCGTGGTAGGCTATGGTGCTCAGAAGCGCCTGGAACTGACCAGTAGTATCTCGTCAGTAGGAGATGAGTTGCTGAAGCAGCATAACACCTCCGTAGAGAGTGCCCTGCAGGGTGCAGTGGCTGGTCTGAATGTCACACAGACCTCTGGTCAGCCTGGTGCTGCGAGCATTATCCGCATCCGTGGTGGTAACAGTATCACTGGTGGTAACGAACCGCTCTACGTGATCGATGGCTTCATCGTGTATAACGATCCTGCCTCTACCCGTACAGGTGCCAAGACCAGTGATGCCACACTTGACCCCCTGTCGTTCCTGAACCCCTCGGATATCGAGAGCATCGAAGTGCTGAAGGACGTTTCTGCTACCGCTATCTATGGTACACGTGGTGCCAATGGTGTGATTATCATTACCACGAAGAAAGGCTCCCACGGCAAGAACAACATCAGCTATAATGCCACCTTCGGTTGGAGCAAGATCGCCAGAAAGCTTGATTATCTGAATGCCACTCAGTGGGTTGACCTTTGGAACGAACTCTATCAGAATGGTGAAGTGGGTTATTCTATTGATACTCCTACAGAGAGCTACGACTGGCAGGATGCCGCTCTGCGTACCGGTTTCTCTCAGGAGCATCAGCTCTCCTTTGTCGGAGGTGACGAGATTTCGCGCTATAATATCAGTGGTGGATTCAAGAGTCAGGATGGTATTCTAAAGGGAACAGGCCTGAAGCGTTATGTAGGTCGTATCAATTACGAACGCAATCTTTTCCCCAACCTGCTCGTAGGACTGAATGCCAATGGCGCCTATAATAAGGTTACTGGTGTAGCTGACAACAGCGGTAGCATGTTTGCGCCCAGCCCTTGGTTCGCTGCTATCTCTCACACACCTTATACTTCTATTTACAATGCTGACGGATCTTACAATTACGATCCAACACCTACCAGTGTAGATATCTATAATGGTAGGGTAGGTAATCCCATCAGTGATTTGGAGAATACTAAGGCTGAGACAGAAAATACGCGTGTCATTGGTACTGGTTTTGCTGAGTGGACCGTCATTCCGCAGTTGAAGCTCAAGGCCAGCGTAGGTGCTGATTTGTCGAACACCCGTCAGAGTTTCTATGCTCCCTCATACACCTCTTCCGGTCTTGCTTATAACGGCTATGCCTCTGTAGGTCAGACGAAGACCAACACCTGGCAGACGGAATATACCGCCACCTATAATAATGTGTTTAACCGTGTACATTCCGTCAACGTCCTGGCTGGTTATACAGCCCAATATACTGATCGCAGCAGTTTGGCCACGACGGCCTATGGCTTTAGCAACGATGCCACTGGTTACGATAACCTGGGAGCTGCCGCTACAACACTCCCGTCGGTTAGCAGTCATATCGTCTCAACACTGCAGTCGTGGATCGGACGTGTGAACTATAGTTTTGACTCACGCTATAACCTCTCGGCTACCCTGCGTGCCGACGGTAGTAGCCGTTTCGCTAAGGATCACCGCTGGGGTTGGTTCCCCTCACTGGGCGCTTCCTGGAACATCGACCGTGAGAAATGGCTGCATCTTAGCAAGAAAGTCGATTTCATCCAGTTGCGCGCTTCTATTGGTACAGTGGGTAATCAGGAGATTGGTGATTACCAGTTTGCCGCCAACGTCGTTCCTAAGACAGTTATTGTCAACAACCAAAAGGCCACCAGTTATATTATCGACAACAAGTCGAACCCTGATCTGAAATGGGAGAAGACCACCTCGTATAATATCGGCCTGAGCACAGGCTTCTTCCACAATCGTCTGACGGTGACCCTCGATGGCTATTATAAGAAGACTAGCGACCTGCTGCTCAATGTGCCCATAGAGCAGGTAACAGGTTTCTCTACCGTCCTGCGTAATGTAGGTTCCGTCACCAACAAGGGTGTGGAACTCGAGGTTGGCGCCGTACTCATTGACAAGAAGGATCTGCGTTGGAACGTCAATGCTAATATTGCCCATAACAAAAACGAAGTGACTGATCTGGGTAACTCAGAATACTTCTTGCCCGACTTCCAGTCTATCGGTACCCTTCAGTACATTAACCCGCTGATCGTGAAGGTTGGAGAGCCCCTCGGTACTTTCTATGGTTACCGTTTCAAAGGAATCATCCAGACTGGCGAGGATCTCAGCAGTCTGCCCACCCAGACGATTTCGGCTGTAGAACCAGGTAATCCAAAATTTGAGGATGTCAACAACGACGGTGTGGTGAACGAGCAGGACCGTGTCATCCTCGGTAATATCCAGCCCAAGTTTACCTATGGATTCAATACCAAGGTGGCTTATAAGAACTGGGATCTGTTCGTGAACATCAGCGGCAGCTATGGTAACAAACTCTTCAACGCCTTGGCTTGTCGATTGGATCGTGGTAATGGTTACTACTATAACCCATTGGCAGAGGTGGCAGACCGTTGGACGCCTACCAATCCAAGCAATACCATTCAGAAGGCAACCAGCGCTACATCGATTTATGCCGATGACCGTTTCGTAGAGGATGCCAGCTATCTGAAGTTCCGTAACATTCAGTTGGGTTACACCCTGCCTGTGCCACAGATTACCAAGGACGCCAAGCTACGCCTTTATGTATCGCTGCAGAACTTCTTTACCATCACGGGCTATACTGGTTACGATCCAGAGGCCAACCGCAATGGTATTGACGAGACCAGTGCACTCTATCAGGGCGTCGATTATGGTGCATATCCTGCCGCCAAAACCGTTCTCGTAGGATTTAACGTAACACTGTAAGAATTGAAAATTGAATATTGAGAATTGAAAATTGAAGATTATGAAAAAGAACATATCTGCATATATCCTCTTGGCAAGCCTGTTGTTCACAGGTTGCGCTGACTTGGACCAGACTTCCATCAGTTCTATCGACAAGGATAATTTCTATCAGAGCAAGGAAGATATTGAGACTGCCATTAATGGTATTTACCAGGCATTCACCATCGACGGCTTCTATGGTATGTATAATAATCAGAGCATCTACTTTAATGATCTGCAGTCGGATTACGTCAAAGCGGGTGCACAGACCAACTCGGCCCATATCCGTGAATTGTCGAATTTCGCCATACAGCCAACCAACCTCTTTGTAGGCTATGCATGGAAAGAACACTATATGGCCATTAACCGCGCCAATGTGGTGATTGAGAAAGTCGCATCGGCCTCATTCCTCGACGATCAGCACCGTCAGGACTATACCAACGAGGCTCGTTTCTTAAGAGGTCTGATGTACTTTAACCTGGTACGTTATTTCGGAGGAGTGCCCATCGTACTTCATGATGGCGAAGGCGAAGGTGCTGCCAGAAACAGCGTTGATGAGGTCTATCGTCAGATCGTAGAAGATCTCACGGCTGCCGAGGGTCTGCCTTCTGACTATACAACGTTAGACGGTAAGGCATCGAGCCTGGCAGCATCGGCCCTTCTCTCAAAGGTTTATCTGGTATGGGCACAGACATCGAGCCCTGAAGGTAAGTCCAGTCAGCGTGATTTCTACCAGAGGTCCATCAGCTATGCTGATAAGGTTATCAATTCTGGTAAGTATAAGCTGCTCGACAAGTTTATTGACAACTGGTCTGTCGACAAGAAGAATGGTGCAGAACACATCTTTTCTATCGAACATGACCGCACGATTAATGCCAATGTAACGGGGCACTGCACCTTTGCTACCAACTGGAGCGACTCAGAACCAGTGCTGCTGGCCACCAGCGACAAGTACTACGAGCAGACCGACCCGAAAGATCAGCGTCGTGACGGATCCTGGGCCAAGCGCATCTATAATCCGAATACGGGTACCGACTTTGAGTTTACCATCCCTCGTTTCCGCAAGTATATCGATTCGCTCAACTTTGCCAATCCTGCTTCAAGTGGTAATGCGGCCGGGCAGTCAACCAACACCGTGATTATCCGCTATGCTGAGATCCTGCTCATCAAGGCTGAGGCAGAGAATGAGCTGAATGGTCCGACGGATGCTGCTTACGATGCCATCAACCAGGTGCGCCGTCGTGCGTACTGGAGTCCGTATCTGAACATCCAGAATACACCGTCCGATGGTTCAGATTTGGAACTCTCAGGACTGACTCAGGAGCAGTTCCGTGAGCGTCTGCGTGAAGAGCGACGTCTGGAGTTTGTACTTGAAGGACAACGCTGGTTCGATCTCATCCGTTGGCATATCTTAGTAAAATACGTGAAGTCTAACACCCCTACTGATGAAGAAACATTGGGTACAAAGACAACAAAGATTCAGAATGTTTCCAAGAAGAACTATCTTCTGCCTCTGCCACAGGAGCAGATCATCCTGAATCCGAATCTCGAGCAGAACTGGGGTTACAGCGGCGAATCCGGTGACGGCCCTTACGGAGCAGAGTTTGAATAAAGTAAAAAGGTAAAAAAGAAAATAGTTTAGAGTTTATAGTTTAAAGTTTATAGATATGAAAAAGAGTTTTTCAAGAATCATCGCCATTGCACTGCTTTTTGTAGCAGGCGTACAGACCATCAGCGCACAGTCGCAAGTAGCTAACAGCAAGCGTGAACGCATCCTTCAGGTGCTCGACCAGAGTCGTCCCAACGAGTATGTGCCCGCAGCATTCTTCCTCCACTTCGAGAACAAGCTTGGACGTAAGGCCGTACAGGATCATCGTGATTTCTACCGTGCCACGAACATGGACTTCGTGAAGGTGTTCTATGAGATCGTTGTGCCCCAGGTGGACATCCAGTCAGGCAAGGATTGGGAGAAAGTGCCCGTCTATGGTGAGGATTTCTTCGCACCCCAGATAGCCGTCATCGAGGATCTGGCCCGTGAGTTCAAGGGCGAGGCCTTTATCCTGCCCACCGTCTATTCTCCGTTGGCACTGGCCTCTCAGACCCTTGGTCGTGGAAAGGACCTGAAGAAACTGGCCGAGGAGAACCCTGCAGCCTTCGGTAAGGCCATCAAGAACCTTTCGCTCTCCATCGAGAACTACCTGCGTGCTGCCCGTAAGCGTGGTGCCGACGGTTTCTATGTGTCCAGTCAGGGTGGCGATGGTAACTCCCTTTCGCCTGAGGTTTGGAATAAGTACGTTCGCCAGTGGGACAAGCATGTGTCTGAGGTGGCCAACGAGATTGGCGAGATCAATATCCTCCACATCTGCGACTACGGTACACCGTTCAAGAATGCTGAGGCCCTCTATGCCTTCGTCGATTATCCCGCCAGCATCATCAACGTACCCCTCAACTTCTCTGACGGCTCTACCCTTAACCTGAAGGAGGCCCAGAAACGTTTTGGCCGTCCCATCTTTGGTGGACTGGAGCGTCTGGGTGTCATTGCTATAGGTACTGTTGAAGAGGCCAAGGCCGCTGTCGATAAGGTGCTGGAGAATGCATCGCCCAACTTCATACTTGGTGCTGACTGCACCGTGCCTGGTGAGACCGACTGGGAAAAACTGCGTGCTGTTATTGACTACGCCCACACTTGGCGTCAGACACATAAGTAATTCTATGAAACAATAAAAAAGCGATTGATGATGAACAAGCATTTCTTTGGTATTCTGGCGCTATCTTCGCTGGTTGTAGCGGCTTGCACAACAAGTAAGCAGGAAGATGCATTGCCCAATAAGCGTGAGCTAATAGAGCGGGTATTGGATCAGTCGAAGGCACCCGAGATTATTCCTGCTGCTTTTTTCCATCATTTCCCTGATAAGTTCGGTCCCAAGGCCGTGGAAGAGCATATAGCCTTCTTCCATGAGACGGGTAATGATATCCTGAAAGTGCAATATGAGACGCTGCCTCCTCAATGGGAAATCAAAACGGCCAAGGATTTTGATAAGGTAACAGAGTTGTCTGCTCAATACTTTGAACCACAACTGGAAGTGATAGAAGCGTTGGCAAAGCAGTTGAAAGACTCTGCACTGATCATTCCCACCGTTTATTCTCCCCTGCTCATTTTGCATCAGGCAGCCGGAGATGAGGTCGATGAGGTGATTAAGAAGTATCCGGCTGCTGCCGAGCCTGCGTTTGAGAAACTGGCCAAGAGCATTGCAACCTATATTCGTGCTGCCCGTCAACGTGGTGCCGATGGTTTCTATGTCTCATCACATGGCGGTAACATCGAGTTTTTCGGACAGGACTCGGAGGTATGGACAAAGTATCTTCGTAAGTGGGATAAATATATTTCAGAGGTGGCTGATTCTGTAGCACCGCTCAATATCCTGCATATCTGTGGTGGTGAATATGAGAATCTCGACGCATGGGCAGATTATCCTGGTACCATCATTAACCTGCCTGAGTTTGATGTTGAGAAGTTACGCCACGCCCAAGAGGTGTTCAAGCGTCCTATTCTTGGCGGATTAGACCATCATGGCGTCCTTATTAACGGAAGTCTTGAGGAAGTCTATGCCCAGGTGGATAAGGTTCTCGCAGAAGGACCAACAAACATAATACTTGGAGCTAATTGCACAGTTCCTGACTCTACCGCCAGCGATCGTCTGCATGCTATCGTTGATTATGTTCACAATTGGCGTCAGACACATAAATAATCTGTTAATGTACATAAGATGAATAATAAATTTCTTCCATATCTGATAGCACTCCTCTTGGGGGTATTCCTCTCTGCTTGCAGCGGAAACGATGATCTCGTGCCTATTAACATTCCTACGGGCGACGATGAGGTATGCTGCACCCAGGACGACGAGAATAAGATCAGTCAGATCCTCGCTGGCTACAAGGAGGTGACAGGGCTATCACGACAGAGCGCTGGTGATTATACCATTAAGGTATATGGGCGCAGTGCCAGTCTTTCTGTAGGCTATAACGATCTCTATTTCGCTGTGGAGAAGACAGAGAGCGGCCGCCACTTGAAGGACATCGCGATCAGCGACCTGTCGCCCCTGATGGATATGGATAAGATGAAACATAGTACGCCTATCGCCAACAAGTTCGAGCAGATAGAGAGTTTCCCCATCTATCATACCTGGGTGGCTCCGCTGATGGCTGGTGGATGGACGTTGTCGTTCAATTATCGCATCAAAGACGAGTTTGGCTCTCTCGCTGGTGACACGATCACGGTAGTTGCAACGCCAGAGGGTCAGGCATGGATCAAATCCTTCAAATGGAACGATGCGACCTATTATCTCACCCTCGCCAGTCCGCTGGATCTTCAGACGGGTGTCAACACGATTAGCGCCTACGTCTCTGAGAAAAGTGATGATGCCACCCAGCCCTATCTCCCTGCCTCGGAGGTGTTCACGATCGACATCTATCCGACTATGCCAGACATGGGTAACCATACTTCACCCAACAACGAACCTCTGACACTACAAGCGAATGGTAGCTATCAAGGTAAGTTAAATCTGACGATGACGGGTGTCTGGGACATTCATTTGCATGTCAAGGATGCAGCAGGCAATACCGTAGCTGGTGGCAAAGAACTGAGTGAACTTTATTGGACAATTGCTATTTAATGGTTCATATAGGCATTTTACTAATGATGTTGTGTCCTCAGGACACGGTTTTTAAGGAGGCGGCCATCGATGAGGTGGTCGTTTCCTCTTCCGTGGGCACAGGCAAGAAGGCTGTTAGCAAGGGACGCGTGGCCAGCATCGACGAGCATCTGGGACAACTCTCCAAGGTGGAGATGGTACGTCGTGGCAACTACGCCTGGGAACCTGTGGTCAACAACATGGCTACGGAGCGCGTCTCTACCACGATCGACGGCATGAAGATCTTCTACGCCTGCACGGACAAGATGGATCCTGTGACCTCCTATGTGGAGAGCAGCAACCTGCAGCGCATCAGTCTGAATTCAGGTCTCGATGGTAATCCTCAGGCCACAGGCAACATCGGTGGTAGTATCGACCTGAAACTGCGACGCGTGGGGTTTGATGCACGTCCGTCTGAGTATAATGCCTCAGCAGGCTATGAAACGAATGGTCATGTGCAGGTCTATGGTGTCGATGCCGCCTTCTCCACCCATCGTTTCTATACTAATTTCGGACTGTTCTATCGTCATGCCGACAACTACAAGGCTGGGGGCGGGGAGGAGATCAGTTTCTCGCAGTTCCAAAAGACCAATGCCTTTGCCAATATCGGCTGGCAACCCGCTGACGATCATATCCTGGAGGCGACGGTGATCTACGACATTGCCACCGACATCGGCTATCCCGCCCTGACGATGGATGTCAAGAAGGCCGAGGGCATCATCACCTCACTGTCCTATCTGCAGGAGCATCTCAGCGGACTATTCCATCGTTGGGAGACCAAAGCCTATTATAATCATATCACCCATAATATGGACGATACCCAGCGTCCTGATGTCGTGATTCACATGGATATGCCTGGCGAGAGTCAGACGGCAGGTGTCTATAGCCTGTTGCAAGGCACTAAGGGGAGTCACTATTTCCAACTGAACAATGACGCCTACTATAACACCCTGTTTGCTGATATGACGATGTATCCAGATGGTGGACAACCGATGTATATGCTCACCTGGCCCGATGTGGGAACATTCAACACGGGTTTGGCCCTCATTGACGATATCACGCTCACGCCTCATCACCATATCCGACTTTCAGCAAAGGGAGCCTGGCAGCGTCAGTATATCAACAGCGACGAGGGCTTCCATGCATTGAGCATCTATTTCCCAGACATGAATCAGGGTAACAGCCGACTTATCGGCCGTCTGGCAGCCAGTTATGCCTACGAGCACAGTGCTTGGAAGATCGCCTTTGGTACAGGCTATGGCATACGTGCACCAACAGTCACTGAAAGCTACGGCTATTTTTTGAATAACACCTTCGACCAGTACGACTATATCGGTAATCCCCACCTGAAAAACGAAAAAGCCATCGAGGCCAATGCCTCTTTGGCTTGGGGGGACTCCCAACTCTCTGTCAAGGCTGAGGCGAATGCGTTCTTCTTTCAGGATTATATCATAGGCCGTCCTGACGCTCGCCTCTCGCCCATGACGATAGGGGCGGCTGGTGTGAAGATCTATCAGAATCTGAAATATGCCCAGATTGTCAATACAGCACTGACTGCCGACTACAGGCCCTTCAACTGGTTGGAGTGGAACAATCGCATCACCTATAGCTATGGCCGTGAGAGCACAGGAGCGCGTCTGCCACTGATAGCCCCGTTATCCTATCTGGGCAGTCTGCGTTTCCGTTGGAAAAATATCGAGGCAGAGGGTGGTGTACGGATGGCTGCCCGCAACAGCCACTGTGGCGCTGAGTATGGGGAGACCCCAACCCCAGGCTATGCCGTCTGGCATCTGAACATCGGTGGCCAATTGCGTTTGGGGCAGGTCATTGCCAACCTCCACTTGGGCATAGAGAATCTTTTCGACCGTTATTATGCCACTTACTCAGACTGGAATCACATTCCACAGAAAGGGCGCAACATCTATGTCAACGCTTCATTTCAGTTCTAAATCTCTTTCACGGCATCCTGGATGACTAATCCCGCCAGCATAAAGCCGAAGATAGCAGTAATGTGAGCCAGAGTACCGTTAATCTGGGCTTTCGACGAGCACCATTCGTGGTTAAGTAATGTGGGATCGCCAGGGCCGTTCTTAGCTTTTGGACACATACATTGCTCAGTGCCACAAGTGGCATTGTGACCTTTATTCTCTAACAATTCATCAGAAAAGACGCACTGGAACTTGCGCTTGGGGTACTGACCATCGCGCTTGAAACGCTTACGGAGGGCACGAGCCAGAGGGTCGCCCTGCACCTTCCAGAACTCGGCAATCTTGATACGCGTGGGGTCGAGCTTCAGGGCTGCACCCATTGACGAGAAGAACTTCGCATCAGTCTGTGTCGCCATCAGGATGAGCAGCGTCTTATCTTTCAACGAGTCGATGGCATCGATAATATAGTCATAGCTGCCGATATCGAAACTATCAGCGGTTTCAGCCGTGAAAATCTGTTGCAGAGCATTGATCTCAGCTGATGGGTTGATGCTTAGCAGTCGTTCCTTCAGAGCATCCACCTTCACCTGACCAACGGTCTTAGAAGTGGCCATCAGTTGGCGGTTGATGTTGGTGATGCACACGCGATCGGAATCGACAATGGTTAAATGCTTGATACCTGAACGCACCAGACTCTCAGCGCACCAGGAGCCTACGCCGCCTACGCCAAAAATAATCACACGTTTTTCGCTGATGCGGCTCATCGCCTCATCACCTAATAGGAGTTCCGACCTGCGGAATATAGCTTGCATTCCCGAGCTTTGCTCGCCTACCCGTTGCCTTTCTAATACCATATTATTCAATAGTTATAATCTTTAGCCTTGCGATCAAGTTCTGATAGGCGGCCGAGGGCAGCAAGGAGCGTTTCGTCACGCTTGGCAAAGTGGAAACGGATAAGGTGATGTACGTCCTCGCGGAAGAAACAACTGCCAGGAACGGCACCAACACCGACATGCTCAGCCAGCCACTCGCAAAAATGGAGGTCATCCTTCACGCCATACTTCGAGACATCGAGCAGCACATAGTAGGCTCCCTGCGGATCGGTAAATGATAACCCGAACTGTCGTAGACCATCACAGAACAGATTCTTCATGTGGGTGTAATGAGCCTGAAGGTCGGCATAATAGCTATCTGGGAAGCAAAGGCCGACTGTGGCAGCCTCCATCAATGGGGCTGCAGCGCCAACGGTCAGAAAGTCATGCACCTTCTTCACACGTTCGATGATTCGCTCTGGTGCTATGACATAGCCAAGTCGCCAACCAGTGATGCTGTAGGTCTTGGAAAGTGAACTACATAAAATGGTACGCTCCCACATACCTGGCAACGTGGAGATATAGATATGCTTGTGGGGAGCATAAACGATATGCTCATAGACTTCGTCTGTAATCACATAGCCATCATACTTAATGATGATATCTGCTATGGTCTGGAGTTCCTCGCAAGTGAAGACCTTTCCACATGGATTGGAAGGATTGCAGAGCACCAAGGCTTTTGCTCCATTCCTGAAAGCATCCTCCAGCAGATTGGCATCGAAGTCAAAGGATGGTGGTACGAGTGGGATATAGACGGGTTCTGCACCTGTCAGGATGGTATCGGCTGTATAGTTCTCGTAGAACGGTGAGAAGATGGCCACTTTGTCGCCAGGATTCACAACCGTCATCATCGCAGCCATCATAGCCTCTGTACTACCACAAGTCACCACGATGTTTTGGTTGGCATCGATGGGCAATCCTGTGAAGTGGTTATGTTTCTTGGCAAGTGCCTCACGGAAATTCTGGGCTCCCCAGGTGATGGCATACTGGTGAGGGCCAGATGGGGCAATTTCAGCCAGACGATTGGTAATCTCTTTTGGCGGGTCGAAGTCAGGGAATCCCTGTGAGAGGTTGATGGCTCCATATTTATTGGATATGCGGGTCATCCGACGGATGACGGAATCCGTAAATCCTGCCGTTCTTGTGGATAGTGGTTTCATTCTCTATTCTATCCCTTCTTTATTCAATGGTGGCTACCACTTCTATCTCAACTAACGCATCTTTTGGCAAAGATTTAGCGGCAACGGCTGAACGGGCAGGGTAGGGCTCAGCAAAGAATTCTGCATAGACAGCGTTCATGTCGGCAAAGTCGTTCATGTCGGCCATAAAGACGGTGGTTTTCACGACGTTGGTCATCGAGAGACCAGCCTCTTCAAGGATGGCCTTGACGTTGCTGAGCGACTGACGGGTCTGTTCCTTGATGCCGCCCTCGACGAATACGCCAGTGGCTGGATCGATGGATATCTGACCAGAGGTGTAGACGAGATTCCCGACTTGGATGGCCTGACTGTAGGGGCCGATGGCAGCGGGTGCCTTCTTTGTACTGATAACTTTCATACGTTTATTCTGTTTGACGGCTGCAAAGATAGTGATTTTTCTCTGATTATCTATAGTATGATGGATTCTTTTTCGCAAAATACCGCAGTCATGGTATTTCTGGTTCCCGCAAATCTTCGTACCTTTGCACCCAAATTATCAAACAGAAGAAAGATGAAAAAGACAATATTATGGATAGCGGCACTCGTGGTGGGTGCGATATTGGGATTGTTGGGACTTAGCTGGCTCAATAGTCTGATGGATTTTGTGGCAACAGTCTATACCCGACTGTTCCAGTTGTTGGCAGTGCCTACGATTGTACTGGCTGTGATTACAACATTTGCCACCTTTGGCTCTAAGGGCTCAGGCCGTATATTCGGTCATACACTGGCCTATACGTTGCTCACCACCTTGGCAGCAGCCGTTGTTGGCGCCATCCTTTACGTCATCATCGCTCCAGGTAACCTGCCAGTAGGGGCAGCGCCGGAATGTTGTGGCGCTGCCCCTACTCAAGGTCCCGATGTCACCTATACGGATCATCTGTTGAGTATTATACCTAATAATATCGTAAAGCCATTCCTGGAAGGTAATGTCCTCTCTCTGCTCCTGTTGGCCTTTGCAATCGGCATCGGACTCTCGAAACTGCCTGAGTCTGACTATAAGGCAGTCGTCGTGAAATTCCTGCTGGGACTTCAGGAGTTACTCTTCCTCTTGATTCGTGGTCTTATCTGGACATTGCCTTTAGGCATCGTAGCTTTCTCCGCTCAGTTATCGGCTCAGGTGTCGGCGGGTGTCGTCGCTGATTCTATAGGCAAATATGTATTGGTGGTATTGGGTGGCAATGTGATTCAGTTCTTCATCGTCCTGCCACTGTTCCTCTTGGCACGTGGATTGAATCCCATTCGTGTGTTGGGTAAGATGATGCCAGCAGTCTTGATGGCTCTCTTTACCAAGAGCAGTGCTGCCACGCTGCCTGTCACGATGGATACGGCAGAGACTCGTCTGGGAGTTCGTAAGAACATCGCCCGTTTTGTGCTCCCCATCTGTACCACGATTAATATGAATGGTTGTGCAGCCTTTATCCTCGTCACCTCACTGTTCGTGATGCAGAACGGAGGCACACCGCTCACATGGGGTACCATCCTCCTTTGGATATTTATTTCCGTCATCTCTGCTGTTGGCAATGCAGGTGTTCCTATGGGCTGTTATTTCCTCACGCTCTCGCTCATGTCGGGCATAGGAGCCCCAGTAGCGATTCTGGGTGTCATCCTACCCATCTACACCATCATCGACATGGTCGAAACAGCAGAAAACGTCTGGTCTGACTCGTGCGTAGCCGCGATAGTAGATAGAAGAACACAAGTTAAGGGGGCGTAAAAAGCTCCCTTTTTGGTGGATTATTCTTTTAGGGAGCGGGTTTTGATCCAGTTTTGGAATATACTTCTTTTGATAAATGTAGTTTTAGGAGTATCTTCTGAATATAAATGAAAATTTGGTGGTTTGTTCTAAACTCCGTACCTTTGCACCGTGATTCAGAACAAAGTAATAACAAATAAATTAAAAGAAAGGACAAGATTATGAGTACAAAGAAGAATTTCCGTTTTGAGACACTGCAACTCCATGTAGGCCAGGAACAGGCTGACCCCGCAACCGACGCACGCGCGGTACCTATTTATCAGACTACATCGTATGTGTTCCGTAACTCCCAGCACGCTGCCGACCGTTTCGGTCTTCGTGACGCAGGTAATATCTATGGTCGTCTGACGAACTCCACACAGGGTGTGTTTGAGGATCGTGTGGCTGCCCTTGAAGGTGGTGTGGCTGGTCTGGCCGTCGCTTCTGGTGCTGCTGCCATCACCTACGCCCTGCAGAACATTGCACAGGCAGGTGACCATATCGTCGCTGCCGACAACCTCTATGGTGGCTCTTACAACCTGATCACTCACACGTTGGCCACTCAGGGCATCAGTAATACGATTATTAATGTGAACGACCTCGATGCCCTGGAGGCTGCTATCCAGCCGAATACGAAGGTGGTGTATGCAGAGACCTTTGGTAACCCCAACTCTGATGTGCTCGACCTCGAAGGTGTGGCTGCTGTAGCCCACAAGCACGGTATTCCGTTTATCGTAGATAACACGTTTGGTACGCCATACCTGATCCGTCCGCTGGAGCACGGTGCAGACATCGTGGTACACTCGGCCACGAAGTTCCTGGGTGGTCATGGTACCTCACTGGGTGGTGTGATTGTCGATGGTGGAAAGTTCGATTGGAAGGCCAATCCCGATAAGTTCCCCACGCTCTCTAAGCCCGATCCCTCGTATCATGGTATCGTCTTTGCCGATGCCGTAGGTGCTGCTGCCTACGTGACCCGCATCCGTGCCGTCATCCTGCGTGATACTGGTGCTGCCATCTCTCCCTTCAATGCCTTCATCCTCTTACAGGGTGTCGAGACCCTGAGTCTGCGTGTGGAGCGTCATGTGGAGAATGCCCTGAAGGTGGTGGATTTCTTGAAGAACCATCCGAAGGTGGCTGCTGTGCACCATCCCGCTCTGGAGAGCCATCATGATCATAAATTGTATCAGAAGTACTTCCCCAACGGTGGTGGATCTATCTTCACCTTCGAGATCAAGGGTGGACAGGAAGAGGCCTGGAAGTTCATCGATGCCCTGCAGATCTTCTCGCTGTTGGCTAATGTGGCCGATGTGAAGAGTCTGGTGATCCATCCTTACACCACGACGCACTCACAGCTCTCGCCTGAGGAACTGGCAGAACAGCATATCACACCTGCTACCATCCGTCTGAGCATTGGTACGGAGCATATCGATGATATCATCGAGGATCTGTCACAGGCCTTGGAGAAAGTATAAGGCCTACTCCCTTTCTTCCGTAGCCTCAGCGTTGTGCTGTGGCAGGGGCTCTTCTTTGAGTTCATCAGGTGCTGGGGTCTTCCCGGGACGAGGCAGAGGATTGCCGAAATCGTCGTAGAAGATCGCATCACCTGGTTCTATATCCATAGCCAGCGAATCGACACCGATGGAGTCGGAGTCGGCAGGGGCCTGGAAGTAACCGCCACAGTCGTACATCGCACTCTGCAGGTCAAGATCGCGGGGAGCACTGAATTTACAACGGTATTGCTTGAAAGCAGGGTCGTTCAGGACGGATCCTAAGAAGTAGCCACAGATAGGCAGAGCCGTACGGTTTCCTTGTCCGAGCATACCTGTACGGAAGTGGATACTGCGGTATTCGCCGCCTACCCATGCGCCAACCACCAACTTAGGTGTGGTACCGATGAACCAGGCATCAGAATGGTTGTTGGAGGTACCTGTCTTACCACCGAAGTCGGTATCGGCAGCCTTGTCGTAACCCACGAATCCCATCAGACGGGAACTGGTACCGCTCATACCGCCCTTCAACAACTGTTGTACGAGGAAGGCGGAGCGATAGGGGATCACTTGTTTGGCTTCTGTCGGCGCCTCATAGATGACGTTACCGTCGCGGTCTTCAATCTTTGCCACCAGTACGGGGTCGATATGCTTACCGTCGTTCACGGGGGTACAGTAGGCATTGACCATCTCCAACAGGTTGACATCGCTGGCACCTAATGTCAGTGAGGGCGTGGGGTCGAGTTTCGACTTGATGCCCATGTCGTGGGCGGTCTTGACGATATTGTCGATGCCGCACTCCTGTCCGAGACGGACGGCTACGGAGTTGACGCTCATGGCGAAGGCCTGTTTCAGGGTGATATCGACACCAGAGAAGCGTCCGTCGGCATTGGTGGGTGCCCATGTCACCTCCTTACCGTGATCCATCACCTTCATCGAGAAGAACTCATCCTTACGGGTGTCGCAGGGTGTGGTGCCCTGGTTCATGGCCTCTGTATAGACAAAGAGTTTGAAGGTGGAGCCAGGCTGGCGCATGGCCGTCACCTTATCGTACTTCCAGGAGTGGAAGTCGATGTCGCCCACCCAGGCTTTCACATGTCCTGTCTGTGGCTCCATCGCTACAAAACCGCAGTGCATGAAGCGTACCATATAACGGATGGAGTCCATCGTAGAGAGTTCCTTCACCACCTGTCCTTTCTCGTAGTCGAACACCTTGACGGGGTGGGGCAGGTTCAGGTAGTAGTTGATGGAATCCTCATTGCCGTCGTATTTCTTCGACAGGTACTTATAGACGGGCTGTCGCTTGGCGATATCCTCAATGAAGTTCTTGATCTCGACATGCCTTTCATCCTGCCAGGGGTTGATACTTCCCCAGTGGCTGTTGAAGGTCTGCTGCACCTGTTTCATCTGTTTGACGGCAGCCTCCTCGGCATATTTCTGCATACGGCTGTCGATGGTGGTGTAGATCTTCAGCCCTTCAGTGTAGAGGGCGTTGCGGTTGTCAAAGTATTCCTCGCACCAGTCTTTCAGATAGTCAGCCACAGCCTCACGGAAATAGTTGGCATCGCCGTCATAGGCACTCTCCACACTGTAGTCGAGTTTGATGCTAAGTGCTTTCAGAGAGTCACACTCCGCTTGGGTGAGGTCTCCATGTTGGCACATGAGGTCGAGGACGATGTTGCGTCTCTTGAGCGAATTATCCGGGTTGATGAGGGGATTATAATAGGTGGTGGCCTTGAGCATGCCCACGAGGATGGCGGCATTCTCTGGGGTCAGATCCTGGGGCTTGCAGTTGAAGTAGGTCTTGCACGCCGTTTTGATGCCGAAGGCGTTGGAGCCGAAATCCACGGTATTGGCATACTGCGTCAGGATCTCGTTCTTGGTGAAGAAGAACTCGAGTTTGTAGGCCGTGATCCACTCCTTACTCTTCATGATGAGCATCTTCAACCCCGGGATGCTTCCCAACAGCCCTGTGGAGTATTCACTTCGTGTACGGAAAAGGTTCTTAGCCAACTGTTGGGTGATGGTGGAGGCCCCTCGGGCGTCGCGGTGGAGGATATATTCCTTCAGTACAGCGGCAAAGGCAGTATAGTCGATACCGTTATGCGAGTAGAAACGCTCGTCTTCGGTATCTATCAGTGCTTTCCAGAACACGGGGTTCACCTCCTCGTAGGTGACGGGGGTACGGTTCTCGCTGAAGAACTTACCAATCATCTTACCATCGGCACTGTAGATCTGTGAGGCGGCAGCCGGACGCTTGTTCTTGATGGTTGACATCGATGGTGACTTACCGAAGAGCCAGAGGAAGTTGATATCCACGGCTCCTAAATACAGGAAGAATGTCACGATGAGTGAAGCGATGATCGTGATCGTCTTGATATACCATGGCCGTCCTTTATACAGGCTCTTATACCATGACCATGCCTGTTTGATCCACTGCCAGATACGACTGGTTATTTCGAAAAACTTCTGCTTCATTTCTGTGATATGTAGTTAATAATCGTTTCTTTATCGTCAGGATGAAACCACCTGATCTGTTCATCTTTCTTATACCATGTCAGTTGTTTGCGGGCATAGCGGCGGGTGTTCCCCTTGATACGCTCTATGGCCTCTTCGAGTGACCATCGTCCGTCGATGTAGTCGAACAACTCTTTATAGCCCACCGTGTTCAGGGCATTGAGATGACGTTGCGGATAGAGGTTTTGCACCTCATCCAATAACCCTTCGGCCATCATCTGATCCACCCTTCTGTTGATACGCTCATACAACTCCTCGCGAGGTCGGTTCAGACCTATCTTGATGATGCGGAATGGACGCTCCCGTTTTTCCCGTTTACGGAACGAGGTGTAGGGCTTGCCTGTCATGGTGCAGATCTCAAGGGCATGCACCACACGACGGGGATTCTGACGATCGACGATGTCATAATACTCAGGATCGAGGATTTTCAGTTCCTCACATAGCTTTTTCAGTCCTTCTTTTGCCAACCTTTTCTTCATCAAGTCTCGTGTCGCGTCATCAATGGTGGGAATGTCGTCGATACCATCACATACGGCGTCGATATACATCATACTGCCACCTGCCATCAGGGCATGGTCATGCGATTGGAACTGTTGGTCTAACAACTCGAGAACCTGCTGTTCAAAGAGCGATGCACTGTAGTAGTCTTCCAACCCTAAGATTCCCACGAAATAATGCTTGACTTCTTGCATCTGTTCTTCTGTGGGTCGGGCGGTACCGATCTTCAATTCCCGGAAGATCTGTCTGGAGTCGGCATTGATGATGGGAATGTCAAAGTGCTTGGCGATATCCAGACAGAGTGCCGTTTTCCCGACGGCAGTAGGTCCGGTAATGACTATCAGCGTCTTATTCAACGGTCAGATGTCTGTTATCTGATAACGCCGCGCTTGGAGTTCTCGATGAAGGAGCAGATATATTCCACCTCCTTGGAATCGGGGAACTGTTCGCGAGCCATGGCCACGCCATCTTTCATCACACCTTGGGAATAGATAATGCGATAGGCCTCGTGGATGGCATCGATGGTCTCGCGGGGGAATCCTCTGCGGCGCAGACCGACGAGGTTGACACCAGCGTAACGGATGGGTTCCTTGCCAGCAATGACGTATGGAGGAATATCCATACTGGTGCGTGAGCCTCCTTGGAACATCACATAACTGCCTACACGGATGAACTGATGGAACAGACAGGTGGCAGAGATGATGGCAAAGTCATCGACCACCACCTCCCCGGCAAACTTCGTGGAGTTGCCGATGATACAACCATTGCCGATGACACAGTCGTGAGCCACATGCATGTTCTCCATCAACAGATTCCCGTTGCCTACGACAGTCTTGCCTTTGGAGGCTGTACCACGCGAGATAGTGACGTTCTCACGGATGGAGTTGTTGTCTCCGATCTCACAGGTTGTCTCCTCGCCCTGGAACTTCAGGTCCTGAGGCTTGGTGGAGATACTGGCACCTGGGAAGAACTCATTGCCGTTGCCGATGCGGGCACCGAAATGAACCGTCACATTGTTGAGGAACTTATTATTATCGCCTATCACGACGTTCTTGTCGATGACACAGAACGGACCGATGATGTTGCCGTCACCGAGTTTCGCCTCGGGGTCAACAACTGCCATGGGATGTATCTGATTTGCCATATCTTATTTGTTCTTTACGATTTGGGCTGTGAATGTTGCTTCGGCTACCACCTGGTCGCCTACGAAGATATAACCTTTCATAGAGGAGATGCCGTGGCGGACAGGAGCCAGCAGTTCCACCTTGAAGATCAGCGTGTCACCAGGAACCACCTTCTTACGGAACTTGACGTCATCAATCTTCATGAAGTAGGTGCTCCAGCGCTCAGGCTCTTCAAGGGTGTTGAGTACTAAAAGACCACCGCACTGTGCCATCGCCTCAATCTGAAGGACACCAGGCATGACGGGCTCCTGAGGGAAGTGCCCCTGGAAGAAAGGCTCGTTGGCCGTGATGTTCTTGATACCGACGATGGTCGTGGCACCCAGTTCCACTACCTTATCTACCAACTGCATAGGATAGCGGTGGGGCAGTAGTTCACGGATGCGGTTCACGTCCATCACCGGCTCCTCGTTGGGGTCGTAGATAGGTGCCTGGATCTCGTGCTTGCGGATCTCCTTGCGCATCAGACGGGCAAACTTATTATTGATGGTATGACCGGGACGGGTGGCAATGATCCTTCCCTTGATGGGCTTGCCGATGAGGGCCATATCACCGATAATGTCGAGCAACTTATGACGTGTACACTCGTTGTCCCACTGCAGGGGCTTGTGTTGGATGTAGCCCAACTCCGTAGCATCGCGGTGTTCCACACCCAGCATGTCTGCCAACATGTCGAGACGCTCCTGAGTGGTCTGACGCTCGTAGATCACAATGGCATTGTCGAGGTCGCCGCCCTTGATGAGGTTAGCCTGAAGCAAGGGCTCGATGTCACGCACGAAGACGAACGTACGGGCGCTGGCAATCTCATTGATATATTTCTGTTGATTGTCAATGGTGGCGAACTGCGAATTGATAAACTTCGATTCAAACGAACACATGGCCGTGATCGAGAATTCCTCGTCGGGGAGGATGGTGATGCACGAACCGCTCTGTTCGTCCTTCACTTCAATCTTCTTACGGATGACATAGAAATCCTTGGGGGCATTCTGTTCCTCGATGCCGATCTCTTGGATCTTCTCTACATACTTGATGGCAGAGCCGTCGAGGATCGGGAACTCAGGACCATTCACTTGAATCAGACAGTTATCAATGCCGAGGGCGTAAAGGGCGGAAAGACCGTGTTCGACGGTAGATACCTTCGCATCGCCCTTGCCTAAAACCGTGCCACGCTGGGTGTCAACCACGTTTTCTGCGACAGCATCAATCACAGGCTCTCCTTCCAGGTCAATGCGCTGGATCTTATAGCCTGTATTTTCAGGAGCAGGATTAAATGTAACAGTAAGGTTCAAACCAGTATGCAGTCCTTTACCAAAGAGTGAAAAACTGCCTTTCAGTGTCTTTTGTTTCATATCTCGTTATTTCTTTTTCAGTTCATCAATTTCTTTTTGCAGGGCGGCAATCTGGCGGTACATATCCGGCAACTTCGGATAGACGGCCTTGGCCTTGAAGAACATCTTGGGATCCATGGCGGGAGAGCCGATCAGCGACTCGCCATTGCCCTTCGTGTTCTTGATGACACCGCACTGAGCGCCTATGAATGTCTTGTCGGCAATCTGGATATGACCAGCGAAACCTGCCTGACCACCCACCATGCACCAGGCGCCGATCTTTGTCGATCCGGCCATACCAGCCTGGGCTGACATCACCGTATTCTCTCCGATCTCGCAGTTGTGGGCCACCTGAATCAGGTTGTCCAGTTTTACGCCCTTATGGATGATGGTCTGTCCCATGGTTGAACGGTCAATACAGGTGTTGGCGCCGATTTCCACGTTATCCTCAATGATGACGATGCCAATCTGCGGTATCTTGTCGTAACCCTCTGTGTTAGGTGCAAAACCGAAGCCGTCGGCTCCGATGACACTTCCGGCATGGATAGTCACGTTATTTCCTAATTTGCAACCTTGATAGATGGTTACGTTGGGGTAGAGCAGACATTTTTCTCCTACCGTCACACCGTCACCGATAACCGTATGGGGGTAGATCTGTGTACCGTCGCCAATCACGGCTCCCTCACCGATCACGGCAAAGGGACCAATATAGACATCTTTACCGATCGTGGCGCTGGACGAGACGGAAGCCTTCTCATCGATGCCTGTCTTTTTAGGCTTCATCGACTCGTAAAGCTGAAGCAGTTTGGCTACACACTCATAGGCGTTCTTCACACGAATCAGTGTGGCACTGACGGGCTTGTCCAAAACGACATCCTCGTTGATGAGCACAACACTGGATTTCGTCTCGTAAATATAGTGTGTATATTTGGGATTCGACAGAAAAGAGATGGCGCCAGGCACTCCCTCTTCAATCTTGGCAAAAGTATTGACAGTGGCATTTTCGTCACCTTCAACCCGGCCTTGTACGAACTCTGCGATTTGTTTTGCTGTAAACTCCATATATAATTGGGTGTCTATTTAAATATTGTGCAAAGATAACAATTATTATTCAAAACGTTGATAACAGAGGTAATATTTTCTTATTTTTTTAGAAAGTAATTGAACATTTAGCAATTCGGAGGCTTCGGAAATATCTCTGATTTCTCCGTTTTTGTAAAGTATTGCGATACTATCGTCATCAACATTATACATATCTTTTTGGATAGCGTTGATACTCATCATATAGTGTTTGGCTTCCTCTGGCGTGATGTCCATTTTGGCTGCAATATCGCAGGAAATTGCTTCGATTTTTTCCTCTTCAATAGGCTCCTCAGAGACTTCTACTTTGAAGATATGACGATCAAGCATATCTGTAGCCAATGTGGATAAGATCTTGTCTTTGTGATGTTTCCATGCTTTCATGGCACTCCAGATATCGGAGTCGTCAAGTTCCTCGTAATTGGCCAATGCTTCTGGGTGGTTATTGAACCACTCCCTATCCACGTTGTTACTGAGGAAATAGTGCAGGGCGGGGGAGGCAAAGACCTCCTGTCCCGACCAGATCAGATCCTTTGCGCGAGTGAGCATATTGACAAGAACTTTCTCATAAGCGACACAAGTACGGTGCAGATAGACCTGCCAGTACATCAGACGACGGGTGGTCAGGTAATTCTCCAACGAGTAGATGCCCTTATGATCTACGACCAAAGTGTCATCTACCACGTTGAGCATTTTAATGATTCTGGCAGAGCCGATATTACCTTCTGTCACACCCGTATAAAAAGAGTCACGTCGCAGATAGTCAAGTCGGTCCATATCGAGTTGACTGGAAATCAATTGGTGCAGGAAGTTCTTAGGATATTCTCCTTTGAAGATGGAGATGGCCAGGTTCAGTTGTCCGTTGAAGTGCTGATTGATCTCCTCCATCATCATCAAGGAGATATCTTCGTGTGAGATGCCATGAATGAGGGTGTCTTCCAGCACGTGGGAGAAAGGACCGTGACCGATGTCATGCATGAGAATAGCAGCCTGAACGGCCTCGGCCTCCGTGTCGAAGATGAAGATGCCTTTCTGTTGGAGTGAGAGTACGGCCTCTGTCATCAGATGAAAAGCACCCAAGGAATGTTGAAACCGAGTGTGACGGGCTCCAGGATAGACCACAGAAGCCAGCCCCAGTTGGTTGATACGGTTCAAACGCTGAAACAAAGGATGTTCCACGATGCCATATAGCAAACCGCGCGGTATCTTGATAAACCCAAAGACTGGGTCGTTGATAATCTTTGCTTCTTTCATCTGACAAAGAAGGCGGGATTTATAACCCCACCTTTTTTAATTCTATAGCCATCTCCTGCTGGAGTTCTTTTGCTTTCTGGGCGGCCACTTCTGCGAAATCCTCACCGTTGGAGGCATAGATAATCCCACGGGAAGAATTCACGAGCAGACCACAATCCTTTGTCATCCCGTATTTGCAGACCTCCTGTAGCGAACCGCCCTGGGCACCCACACCGGGAACAAGCAGGAAATGATCAGGCGCTACCCGACGGATATCCTCGAACATCTGACCTTGTGTAGCACCTACGACATACATCATATTATCGGCGTTTCCCCATTGCTGTGAGGTCTTCAGTACCTTTTCAAAGAGGCGCTCGCCGTTGGCGTCTTCCGTCAACTGGAAGTCGTGGGAACCCTTATTGCTGGTCAGCGCCAGCAGGATCACCCACTTGCCGTCATAGCCAAGGAAGGGCGTTACAGAGTCTTCACCCATATAGGGAGCCACGGTCAGGGCATCCACATCATATTCCTCGAAGAAGGTCTTGGCATACATCTTGGAGGTGTTGCCGATATCCCCGCGCTTGGCATCGGCGATGATGAAGTGGTTGGGGTATTCTTCTTTCAGATAGTCGATGGTGGCCTCGAAGGCCAGGATACCATCCACACCGTAGGCCTCGTAGAAAGCCAGATTCGGCTTGTAGGCCACGCAATAGGGGGCAGTGGCGTCGATGATGAGGGCATTGAACTCACAGAGTGCCCTGAAGATGTAATCTTCACCATCCTTGGCCTTGGCCTCGTCGATAATACACTGTGGAATCTTGTTGAGATCCGTATCAAGTCCTACACAGAGAAAACTCTGTTTCTCACGTATCTGTTTTATCAGTTCTTGTCGAGTCATAATTCTGTTTCTTTCATTCGTTCTGCGTTTTCTGCCACGGTCAGGGCATCGATCATGCCTTGGATATCACCACCGAGGAAGCCCTGCAGGTCGTGGGTGGTGTAGCCGATGCGGTGATCTGTCACTCTACCTTGCGGGAAGTTATAAGTACGGATCTTCGCACTGCGGTCGCCCGTCGAGACGAGACTCTTACGACGGCTGGCAATATCGTCCATATACTTCTGATGCTCCTTGTCATATATAAACGTGTAGAGACGTGAGAGGGCGCGCTCTTTGTTCTTCGGTTGGTCGCGCGTTTCCGTACACTCGATAAGGATCTCTTCTGTCTCACCCGTATTGGGATTCTTCCACATATAACGCAGACGGACACCAGACTCTACCTTGTTCACGTTCTGACCACCGGCACCTGAACTGCGGAAGGTATCCCACTTGATCTCACCTTCGTTCACATGTACCTCGAACTTGTCTGCCTCGGGCAGTACGGCCACTGTAGCAGCAGAGGTATGCATACGACCCTGGGTCTCTGTGGCAGGAACACGCTGTACACGATGCACGCCACTCTCATATTTCAGGGTACCATAGACATCGGCGCCCGATACAGCGAAATCGATCTCCTTATAACCGCCCACGGCTCCTTCTGATACACTGGTGATAGAGAGTTGCCAGCCCTTCGACTCGCAATAACTCTTATACATCTTAAACAGGTCACCGGCAAACAGACAGGCCTCGTCGCCGCCTGTTCCTGCACGGATCTCCATCTGTACGTTCTTGGCATCCTCAGGATCCTTCGGTATCAGGGCGATCTTGATTTCCTCCTCCAACTTTGGCTGGAGTCCTTCGTTGGCAGCCAGTTCCTCACGGGCCATCTCCTTCATCTCAGGGTCGGTCTCGTTGGCGAGGATATCCTTGGCCTCCTTGATACCGTTCAGACAGGCGATATAACGCTTGCGGGCGTCCATGATATCGCCTAAGTCCTTGTATTCTTTGGTGAGTTTCACAAAACGGTTCTGGTCGGCGATCACGTCGGGGTCGGTAATCAGGGTCGATACCTCCTCAAAGCGGGCCTCCAGTCCGTCAAGTTTCTGTAATAAACTGTTATTATCCATATTAATATTCAAATGTGCCGAATTCAGACTGGATGGTCAGACTCTTCTTTCCTTCTTCAATGTGACCGATGATCTGGGCGTCGATATTGAAGTTCTTGCTGATGGTGATGACTTGTTCTGCGACCTCAGGACGGACGTAGATCTCCATACGGTGTCCCATGTTAAATACCTGGTACATCTCCTTCCAGTCAGTACCTGAGCACTCGTGGATGGCACGGAAGAGTGGGGGCACGGGGAACATGTTGTCCTTGATGACCTTGCAGTTGTCACTGACGAAGTGCAGCACCTTTGTCTGGGCACCACCCGTACAATGAACCATACCGTGAATCTCCGGACGCAGTTCGTCGAGCAGTTTCTTGATGACAGGGGCGTAGGTGCGGGTAGGTGAGAGAACCAATTGTCCGGCATCCACTGGTGAACCTTCGACGGTATCTGTCAGTTTGTATTTGCCGCTATACACCAGTTCGTCGGGTACGGCGTGGTCGTAACTCTCAGGATAGTTGACTGCCAGGTATTTGGCAAACACATCATGTCGGGCCGAGGTCAGTCCGTTGCTGCCCATACCACCATTATAACGTTTCTCGTAGGTAGCCTGTCCTGTGGAGGATAGTCCCACGATGACATCGCCCGGACGGATATTGGCATTGTCGATGACGTCGCTTCGCTTCATACGACAGGTGACGGTGGAATCGACGATGATCGTACGGACGAGGTCACCCACGTCGGCCGTCTCACCGCCTGTGGGATAGATGCCAATACCCATCTCACGCAGTTCGGCGAGCAGTTCGTCGGTACCGTTGATGATGGCTGAGATCACCTCACCGGGGATGAGCATCTTGTTGCGTCCGATGGTCGAACTGACAAGGATATTATCCACAGCACCCACACAGAGCAGGTCGTCGGTGTTCATCACGATGGCATCCTGTGCAATACCTTTCCAGACGGAGAGGTCACCCGTCTCCTTCCAGTACATATAGGCTAATGCCGACTTCGTACCGGCACCGTCGGCATGCATGATGTTGCAATACTCGGGATCACCCCCTAAAATGTCAGGGATAATCTTGCAGAAGGCCTGCGGGAAGATTCCCTTGTCGATGTTCTTAATAGCGGCGTGTACGTCCTCCTTGGCGGCACTCACGCCCCTCATCATATATCTGTTGTCCATTTTCACCTTTTTACTTTTTCACTTTTTACTTTTCCTTCCCGTTCCAAAACTCCCATGAGGCAAAGGCCTGCAGGAGTAGCATTTCCAGTCCGTTCTTGACATCAGCCCCCCGTTCGGCCCCCTTGCGCATGAAGAGGGTCTGATCCGGGTTGTAGATCAGGTCGTAGAGGATGGTATGATTGTCCATGGCCTCGTAGGGCAGATCAGGGCATTCCTCCGTGTGAGGATACATGCCCAACGGTGTGCAGTTCACGATGACATTATACTCCTTGATGATATCAGGTGTGATGTCTTTGTACTGGATGGTGTCCTGACGTTCGTAGCGGCTTACCAAGACAGGCTCCAGTCCTAATGACTTCAACCCATAACTGATGGCCTTCGACGCACCGCCAGTACCGAGTACCAGGGCTTTCTTATGCCATTTCTTGTCGAGCATCGGCTCAATACTCTGGGTAAAGCCGATGACATCGCTATTATAGCCCTTGAGGATGATGTCGTTCTTCTCATGGGTGATACGGATCACGTTGACGGCCCCGATAGCCCGTGCCTCAGGAGAGAGTGAATCCAAAAAAGGAATGACCTTCTCCTTATAGGGGATGGTCACGTTCAGTCCCTTCAGTTCGGGATTTTTGTCGAGTATTTCCGGCAGGATGTCAATACTGGGAATTTCATAATTCTCATACTTGGCATTGATTCCCTCGTCAGCAAACCTCTGGTTGAAGTAACTGATGGAGAACGAATGTCCCAGTGGGTAGCCAATTAATCCGTACTTATCCATATATGTCTCGTGTATTATTTAGTTGCAAAATACATCGTGCAGATGCCGGAAGTCAGTCGTTTGAACGACGCTTCCCTGAATCCCGCCTTCTTGAGGATATCCACCATCCGCTCTCCCTGAGGAAAGGCCTCGATGGTCTTCGTCAGATAGGCGTAGGCACTGGTGTCCTTCGAGATGAGTCGTCCGTAGATCGGCAGCACTGTATGGGAATAGACACGGAAGAGTTGTTTCATCGGAAAGTTGACGGGTGTTGTCAGTTCCACGATGCTCAGGTGTCCTCCCTCTTTCAGTACACGGCACATCTCCATCAGTCCTTTGTCTAAGTCGGCGAAGTTGCGAATGCCGAAGGCCGCTGTCACAGCATCAAAACTGCCGTCGGGATAGGAGAGAGCCAGACAGTCCTCTTTCTCGAAAGAGATGATGTCCTGCAGTCCTTTGGCCTTGACCTTCTGACGGCCGATTTCCATCATTCCCTCACTGATGTCGGCTCCGACGAGCCTCTCGGGTCGTAGCATCTCTGCCGCAAGGATGGCGAAGTCACCGGTGCCGGTGGCGATATCAAGCAGGGACTGTGGCTTATAGGGCTCCAGTTGTCGGATGGCCTTCCGTCGCCAGCCCTTGTCAATGTCCCAGGAGAGACGATGGTTCAACTTGTCATAGGTTGGAGCGATGTTGTCAAACATCTGTTCCACCTGTGCAGCCTTTCCGGCTTCAGCCTCATAGGGCTTGATCGTCTCCTGGTTGTACATGAATGATTAAACATTATACATTAGCGGCTCTTGAAAGCCGATAGCCATGCACTGACGTTCTTCTCGATGCGTTTGGCGATATCTTCGTCGCTCTGCTCGTGCTCGAACTTCTCACCGACGATGTGTTCATACAGTTCGATATAACGCTCCGATACACTCTCAGCATACTCATCGGTGATCTCGGGCATCACCTGTCCGGGTTCATTCATGAAGTTATGCTCGATGAGCCACTGGCGTACGAACTCCTTTGACAACTGGCGCTGGGGCTCACCCTTGGCCAGTTTCTCCTCATAACCCTCGGCGTAGAAGTAACGGCTGGAGTCGGGGGTGTGGATCTCGTCAATGAGATACACCTTACCGTCGCGTTTGCCGAACTCATATTTCGTATCCACGAGGATCAGACCACGCTTGGCGGCGATCTCCTGTCCGCGGGCAAAGATCTTACGGGTGTAGTCCTCCATCACGGCATAGTCCTCTGCCGACACGATACCCTGGGCAATGATCTCCTCCTTGGAGATATTCATGTCATGTCCCTCGTCGGCCTTGGTCGTCGGGGTGATGATGGGTTCGGGGAAACGCTCGTTCTCCCTCATGCCGTCGGGCAGTTTCACGCCACAGAGTTCACGGCAGCCGTTCTTATATTCGCGCCAGGCAGAACCCGTGAGGATGCTGCGGATGATCATCTCCACACGGAAGCCCTCACACTTCAGACCGATGGTCACCATGGGGTCTGGTGTGGCGAGTTTCCAGTTCGGACAGATGTCGGTGGTGGCATCAAGGAACTTGGCGGCAATCTGGTTGAGTACCTGTCCCTTGAAGGGAATACCCTTCGGCAGCACCACGTCGAAAGCCGAGATACGGTCCGTGGCCACCATGACCATCAGGTCGTCCTTAATGTTATACACATCACGTACCTTACCGTGATAGACACTCTTCTGTCCTTCAAAATTGAAATCAGTTCTTGTTAATGCTTTCATTGCTATATTTTACAATTTTATTATTTCACAATTTCACTATTGATGGGTTCGCCTTTTATTTCTTTGTCAAATTGCTCGTAGGCGTTGACGATGCGGGTTACGAGTTTGTGACGCACGATGTCACGGCTGTCCAGGTTCACCACCCCGATGCCCTCCACATTATTTAATATATGCAGGGCTTCGATCAGTCCGCTCTTCTGCGAGTGGGGCAGGTCGATCTGCGTCATGTCGCCCGTGATGATCATCTTCGTGTTCCAACCCATGCGGGTGAGGAACATACGGATCTGGGCCGGGGTCGTGTTCTGTGCCTCGTCGAGGATCACGACGGCATCGTTCAGCGTACGACCGCGCATAAAGGCCAGTGGCGCGATCTGGATGACATGCTTCTCCATCATGTCCTGCAACTTCACTTGTGGCAACATGTCCTCTAAGGCATCGTAGAGCGGCTGCAGGTAGGGGTCGATCTTATCCTTCATGTCACCAGGCAGGAATCCTAACTTCTCTCCGGCCTCCACGGCGGGACGGCTCAGGATGATCTTCTTGGCCGTCTTCTCTTTCAGGGCCTTTACAGCCAGGGCGATGCTCAGGTAGGTCTTTCCCGTACCTGCAGGCCCCACGGCAAACACCATGTCATGGTTGTTGTAGGCCTCTACCAGCCGCTGCTGGTTCTCCGAACGGGGTTTGATGGGGCGTCCCGACATGGAGAAGACGATCACGCCCTCAGGAATATCGTCCTTCGTGCGCTTTCCCTTGATGATATCGAGAATATCCTCCTCCTTCAACGAGTTGAAGCGGAGCACGTGCTGCCGCATCTTTTCCACGTTTTCCTCGAAGGAACTCATCTGTTCCTCGTCGCCCAGTACACGGATCACATTGTCGCGGGCAACGATACGCAGTTTGGGGTAAAGCGAACGGATCATCTGCAAGTGTCCGTTGCCGACACCGTAGAAAACTACGGGGTCAATATCCTCCAACACAAGATGTTTCTCTATCAATTGAATATTAATTATTAATTTGCGTGCAAAATTACAAAATAAATTTGTAACTTTGTGCCCGAATAGGAAATTTCTTCATGAAACTGACAAAAAAACGATATTTGCAGGGCTTTGCTGTCGTCGTGATTCTACTGGCGATTGTCAGGTGGGTATTCCCCGGGGTGGCTGCTCCTGTAACACATAGTGCCCCTGTTGATCCAGGGGCTCCTAAGATATCCAGCACCCCTATCACTCCTGTCGCTCCTGGCCATAAGCATCGCATCCGCTCTGTCGCGAGTTATACGGAGGCTTTCCCAGATACCAATGCCGTACAGTTGGAAGCCGCCCACCAGTGGGGCGTCACCCCAGTGAAGAACCGTGAGGATGCTGAGTCGCGTAAGCGTGAGTTGGTCTATATTGGTTCTAATCCCTATTACCATGTCGATCCGCTGTATTCCAGCATCCCATACCTTGTACCCCGTGCTGCCGTGTTGCTGCAGGATATCGGAAGGGCTTTCTTCGACAGCCTTTATGTGAAAGGGGTTCCCCTGCACCAACTGATCGTTACCAGTGTGCTCCGCTCTCAAGAGGATGTGATGAAACTGCGTCGTCGTAATGGCAATGCGACGGAGAACTCCTGTCACCTCTACGGCACCACCTTTGATATCTGTTACAACCGTTATAAGACGGTGGAGAATCCGGATGGTCCGCATCGTCGTCAGGTACGGAACGATACACTGAAATGGGTTCTCAGTGAGGTACTGCGAGACATGCGCCAGCGAGAGCGTTGCTATATTAAGTACGAGGTGAAACAGGGCTGTTTTCACATGACGGTGAGATGATGGGACATTGAACATTGAACATTGAACATTAAATATTAACTTAAAACCTTGAAATTATGAGATTAGACGGAAGAAGAGAAAGTTCCAACGTGGAAGACCGCCGCGGAATGAGTGGAAAAGCAATTGCCGGTGGTGGTATCGGCGCAGTGATTATTGCAGCCCTCTTTGCCTGGATGAGTGGTGGTAACCCTCTTGAGGCTGGTCTGCAGGCTGCCCAGCAGCAGATGACGGCACCGACGGAGACCGTCGGTGAAGAGAACTTTACCGAGGAGGAGCAGGCCCTGGCCAGCGACTGCAAGAAGATCCTCGCCTCTACGGAGGATGTGTGGGGACAGGTGTTCCAGGAGATGGGTGGTACTTATACCCCTCCGACACTCGTGCTGTTCTCCAATCAGGTACAGTCGGCCTGCGGTAATGCAACGGCTGCTGTAGGTCCTTTCTACTGCTCTGGCGACCAGAAACTCTACATCGACTTGTCGTTCTTCACGCAGATGAAGCGTCAACTCGGCGTCGAGGGTAACACCTTTGCCTACGCCTATGTGATTGCCCATGAGATCGGTCACCATGTGGAAAACCTGACGGGTACGCTCGGCAAGGCCCACAACGCTATGAACCAGACGGATAAGGTGGGTGCCAATCAGATCAGCGTTCGTCTGGAACTGTTGGCTGACTACTATGCTGGTGTCTGGGCTCACTACGAGGATGCCATGAACCACTCAATGGAGTATGGTGATCTGGAGAAGGGTCTCGAACTGGCCAAGGCCATCGGCGACGACTGGCTGCAGAAGAAGGCACAGGGTAGGGCCACGCCCGAGTCGTTCACCCACGGCAGCAGCGACCAGCGCAAACGTTGGCTGAAGCGCGGTTTCGAGACGGGTGACATGCGCACCTCGACCTTCAGTGTCCAGAACTTTAACGATCTTTAGAAGATCGTTAAAAGTGGTTAGTGGTTAGAGGTTAGGGGTTAGAGAATACCTCATCCGCTTCCTCATTCCCGGAATAGATATTCCGCCGCCAGTCATTTCTCTAACCCCTAACCACTTAATATTCACTCGTGGTGGTAGGGCTCACCCTTGATGATGGTGCAGGCACGATAGACCTGTTCCGTGAAGACCAGCCGGATCATCTGATGCGAGAACGTCATCTTTGAAAGAGATAACTGCTCATTAGCCCTCGCATAGACGGCCTGAGAAAAACCATACGGTCCGCCGATAACAAATACCAGTCGGCGGGCTGTATTTCTTTTTTGCTCCAACCATCTGGCAAATTCGATACTGCGGAATTCACGCCCATGCTCGTCAAGTAGCACCACCGTGTCCGATGGTTGTATCTGTTTGATTATCAGTTCGCCTTCGGAAGTTTTCTGCTGCTCTTCTGTAAGGCTCTTGGTATTCTTGAGTTCAGGGATGACGACGAGTTCGAAAGGCATATAGTGACCAATGCGATCCACATAATCACTGATGCCCGCCTGGAAATGCTTGTCGGTGGTTTTACCCACGAGTATCAACAGTGTCTTCATCTTTTTTCTGAGATAACCTATCTTACTGATTACTGGCTGCAAAGATACGAAGAAATGAGGGAATTGCAAAATTTATTTAGGTGAATTGGCTTCTTTTTCTCAGAAATATTCGTATCTTTGCAGCCAGAAGACTGAAAGAAAATGGATAAAGTAGGAATATACGAATTTATGGCTGAGCCGTTTCATTGTGATTTCTCACAACGGCTCTTTATGGGACACTTGGGTAACCACATGCTGAATGCGGCCGACTTTCACTCGACGGCCCGTGGCTTTGGCATGCGGTATCTGATGACGATCAACCGTTCGTGGGTGCTCTCCCGTCTGGCAATAGAGATGGAGGAGATGCCTAAGATGTATGCTAAGTTTAATGTAGAGACCTGGGTGGAGTCGGCCATGCGCTACTTCACGAGTCGTAACTTCCGTGTGGTAGGCGAGGATGCGAAGGTCTATGGCTATGGACGGAGTATCTGGGCGATGATTGACACGGAGAGCCGTCAGCCGACGGATATCTTCTCGATCGATAACGGTGCCATCAACAACTGGATCGAGAAAGATAAGCCCTGTCCCATCGACAAGGGAGGGCGTGTGAAGATGGACGACAGTGCCGAATACGTGCGCACCATCGACACCTATTATAACGATGTGGATATCAACGGCCATATCAATTCCGTGAAATACATCGAACATGTGCTCGATCTCTGGGATCAGCAGTGGTACAGTGCCCATCAACTCAAGCGTTTTGAGATTGCCTATGTTGCAGAGGCCCATGCGGGCGACAAACTTAGTTTCTACCGTAGTCAGGTGAATGAACTGGAGTATGACATCCGTATCGTGAAGCATGATGCATCGACGGGGGAGGAGATAGAAGCCTGCCGTAGTAAAGTCGTTTTCCGCGTATGATGATAAGAAGTCTGTTAACCATTTGTCTGTTGGTCGTGTCGCTGGTAAGCGATGCCAAGGTGAATCTGCCCGATTCCCTGCTGACCATCACGAAATCCTATGTCTATAATATCACCAGTCCTGATACGGCTCAGGCTATTCTCGATGCCATCCGTGAGCGTCAGACTGAACCTACCTGGCGTATCGACTTCGCTGAGGGCGACCTCAATTTCAATAAGCGTCGCTACCTGAAGGCTGTCTCGTTCTTCGAGCGTGTCCAGGCTGAACCTTCCTTGCGCGACAGCACCTATCTGCAGATGCTTGTCACCAAACGGTTGATGGATTCCCACTGTGAACTCTACCATGCCGACGAGGTGGTGAAGGCTATTTTCGCTCTCAGAAAGAAGGCCAAAGCCGCTGGCGACAAGGCTTTCGAGTCGATGTCCCTCTTCACGAGTGGTATGCTCCACCATTACCATGGTTATCCCGATCGTGGTTATGCTTCCTGCCTCGAAGCCCTCGAGATGATGAAGGAGACAGACTATCCCAATAAACATATCGAGTTGCGCAACTACTATGCCAGTTTATTAAGAATGTACACGCGCGACGGCCGTTACGAAGAAGCCATGCACATGTCACAATATCAGGAGGCCGAGGCCCTATATCCGACCCCCACTTTGATGCTCAAGGCCCGCGAACGCGGATTACGCTGTGTTTATGCCCTCCGTGCCAGTTTGCTCGCCCATGCAGGAAAGATGGACGAAGCCGATGCTGCCTATGCTGCCTTTAAGAAGACCACCGTCAGCAATGTCATCGACGATATGGATGTTTACGACTACCTGCAGATTCGTCATTATAACGACGAGGCCCTCGGTATTATCGTTCCATACCGTACTTTTATCTACGACTTGGGCGATTCCATTTCCTATCGCATGTTGGCTGCCCTCAACAGAGAGGCCTTATTGCGCATGGATATGGGCGACTATGAACAGGCTGCCGCTTGTGGTCGTCAGGTTTCATCTATTGCTCACAAACTCCACCTGATTAAGTCTGCCGAGCAGATGCAGACTACCTATAATCTGCTTGAAGCACAGTCCGCCTCCAAATCCCTGACGCGTTGGCTCATGCTGTTGGTGGCTGGTATCGTCATGGCGGCTTTTATAACATTGGGTATGTTGTATTATGCCCGTCGCGAGCGTCGTCATTTCCGTGATATGCGCCGTTTGGTTAAAATCATCGATGCCTACCGTCAGGCTGTGCTCAATGGAGAATCTTCTACGTCGCCCAAAGTGGTGGCGGCCCTCGAGGAACTGCGTTCCATCAAACTCCCTGCTGATCGTACAGCAGAAGGGGTGGAGGAGCCTGACGATGAAGACCGCCGTCTGTTCGTGGAGATGGACTCGAAGGTCTCGCGCGACCGTCTCTTCCTGAAACCCGGACTGGGCCGTGAGGATCTGATGCGTCTCATCGGTGTCGATAAGAACCGCTTCGGTAAGATGATGAGCAAGTACTCTGACGCCTCCAACACGTCTGTCTATATTAATGTCAAACGTGTGGAATATGGTGCCCAGTTGTTGCTGGAACATCCCGAATATACCATCGCCACCGTTGCCACCGAGTGTGGCATGAGCAACACGGTCACTTTTAACCGTACGTTTAAGGAGATTTATAACACGACCCCTTCAGAGTATCGTGAGAAAATAACCCGAATTTAGGGGGGGGGGGTAAATTGTTTTGTAAACTATTATTTATATTTGTACTTTCGGACAGATTCTTATTAAACCAATTTTGTAACATTCTGATTTTAAGGATATCTGACAAATTGTTTTATAATTTGTCGGACTTGTTGTTTGTTATTCCATAAGCCGACTGCCTTGATTTTGTTAAAACATATTGCCTGTTTTGGTGCTTTTTTGCTGACTTTGAATGTTAAATTATGACAAATTGTTACAATAAAAAGACAAAAATTAAGAAATATTGCGCTCGCCTGTATAATAAATAAAGAGAAAACCGTTATCTTTGCATTAAAATTTGTTATAAAAGTGAGATTGATAGAGAAAATTACCTTTTGCATCATCGCGTTTCTGATGTTTGTAAGCGTTGATAAGGTGGAGGCCCAGTCGGTCGCCGTCCGGAACAACCTGCTCTATGACGCCACGCTCACACCCAACCTCGGTGTCGATCTGAAGATAGACTCCCTATGGACTGTTGGCGGTGTCGTTGGTATCAATGCCTGGGACTACGACAAACAGAAGAATGAGAAGTGGCGCCATTTGTTGATAGCCCCCAATGTTCGCCGCTGGTTGGATGAAGAACCTTTCCATAAGAACTACATCGAGGGCGATCTGATCTATAGTCACTTTAACGTAGGCAATACCACGATGCCCTTTTCACTCTATGATGCCGTCAAGGAAAAACGCCTGCAGGGTAACCTTATTGCCCTTGGAGGCAAGTACGGCTATTCATGGATCCTTGCCCGCCATTGGCGCATCGAGGCCGAGGCCGGTATCGCCGTCGGCTACGCCTGGTTCAAGGAGTATGAATGTGCCACCTGTGGTCAACAGCTTGGTGAGGGTGACCGCATTTTCCTCTTGCCGCAACTGGGCATCAACATTGTGTATATCATCAACTGAAAATGAAATAAGTATAAATAATAAAAAATTCGAAGTATGAAGAAAAATTCAATCTATGCCTTGATGAGTGCGATAGCACTTGCTGGCTCAGTGGGATTCTCTGGTTGCTCCTCGAGCGACGATGTGATTAACAACCCGGACTACAATCCGGAAACAAACTCTGTAAAGACGGAGTTTGCCATCTCTTTGCCAAACTATGTTGGTGCATCAACCCGTCAGACTACAGCCATCACACAGGCTCAGACGCCAACGGCCACTTTCCGCGGTATGCAGAATATGGTGCTTATTCCGTTTATGGGAAATGAGACAGATCCTTTGAATGGTAAAGTATTCAGTCTTGCTGATATTGCAGGCTTTGATCTGGATGAACAAAAAGCCAAGGTCTATAAAGATTTGGATGTCCCCATCAACACAACCAGATTCGTGTTTTATGGTCAGGCTACGGTAACGGGCAATGAGTTTAATAATGGAAAATTAAATGCTCCTGATTATGCGGATGTTGATGGAACAGATGACTACAATTTTACTTTGGAGAAAATCGCACCGAATTATTCCAGTGATAATGACACCAAGGGTAATGCTATTTGTGCGTATTTGAAGGCTATTCGTGAGACAGAGGGTATAACGAGTACACAACTACAAAGTCTGCTTACTGGTGCAACTGGTTTCAAACCCATTGCAGCCTCTTCTGCAAGCGTTCAAGCAGCCGTACAACAGTTGTGGGATATCGTTAAGACATATAATACAGCGGATGCTACTGGTGTAACAAATATTAAGTCCAGTATTATGGGAAATGGTCTTGCCACTATCAGTGATGCTGGTGTTGTCACACTGACTGGTGAAGACCTCACGGGTTATCCTGCAAATCTCAACCTGCCTGACGGTGCAGTAACAATTGATTGGCAGAATCCTGCTAATCCTGTTATTAATGGTGAAACACTTCTGAATGTTGCTGGTCTTCAAAGGTACGTCTATCCCGCAGCCTTGTATTATCGTGCCAATTCAAACATAGGCGTTTCTGATGAACCTAATGTTTCTGAATCATACAATGATGATACTTGGGCAACCATCTCAGCGTCAAATTTATATAATTGGGATGGAACGGTAGGTACTTCAACCCGCTCTATCGCTTTAGAAGATCAGATCCAGTATGCTGTCGGTCGTCTCGATTTGACGGTTAAGGCTGCAAATGCTACCCTCTATGATGGCGCTGGTGTTGCTGTTGATGTGGCTGAAGCCGGTTTCCCTGTTTCGGCTGTTCTTATCGGTGGACAGAAGGATGTTGGTTTTGATTTCACCCCAAACGGTAATTACACCTATACTATCTATGACAAGACCATGAATGGAACGGTTGCTGCTAAGGCTGAAACGGCACAAGGAACCAATCACACCTTAGTTCTGGAGACTGCTCCAGCAGCTACGACTGTTAATGTCGCCGTTGAGATGACTAATAATACAGGACACGCATTTAAGGGTAAGGACGGTACTGTTCCTGCTAATGGTAAATTCTACTTGGTAGGAGAGTTGAATTTGGCTGCAGCAACCGGCGTAACACACCCAGATCCACAAAATCCAAGGACCAAGATCTTCGAACAAGATTATGTGACAAAGGCAAACTTCACGATTACCCAGGGAACGTTTGAAGTTTCTAATACTACAGGTCTTGGTGCTGCCTACAATGTCTTGCCGGATTTGACGGTGTCCCAGTTGGAGGTGGCCTTCTCTGTAGATCTTACATGGATACCGGGTATTACGTTTGATGTAAATCTCTAAACCGGAATTAGATAGGCGATGACGATGAACAAGTGCATCATGGATAAACGCTATGTAGGCTGGACAGCAATGTCTGGCCTCTGGCGTTGTCTGTCTGTATGCCTTATCATCTTGATGCCGATATTGGAGAGTTGTTCGGTGATTGACGAGGATCTGAGTGGCTGTGAAGAGCAGGCAAAGGTGGATTATGAACTGAGGCTGGTGACGAACATGACCACCGAGTTGACCACTAAACTCACGACGAAGACCGATCTGAAGTTGGCTGAGGAACTGCGTAATCACCTATCGGGTGTTTTTACGGACTATGCCCATGATATCGATCTCTCGTTCTACGATACTCAGGGTGATTCTGCCCGTCTGCAACATGATGAGCACTTTATGGATGCCAATCAGGCCAGTTATACCCTCAACCTGCCGATGCGACAGTATATGCATCTGGCTACGGCTAACATCCTCGACAATCCCTTGGTGACATTGGAAGATGACGATTTCTGTCATCATTCCATTCTCCACCAAATCGAGCGCGACACCATCGATTCTCATACTACTGGTATTTTCACTGCCCGTCAGCCCATGGAGGTGTTGGGAGGTGTTGACCAGAATTTCAATGTGCACCTCTATATGGCCAACTGCTCTGCTACGCTGGTCATTAATCCACGAGGCCACTCCACTGAGGGCATCCAGGTCTATGCCACAGGCTTTGCCACTGGTTTCCAGATCTGCGACAGTACATATATCTTCTCAGAGACGTCGCCAATCGTCAGAACCACGAGGTTGGAAACGAAGGACGGCAGTCGGGAAGTGGGCTTCTGCTGTGTGACCTTCCCCTCGCGTGAGCCTGTGGAAAATACGACTGAGACGCGTACGGTGATTGAGACCGAGGAGCCGTTCATTTCCGAAGAGAGTGACGAGGCTCTATGGGCATTCCACGTGTATGTGCCCCATCAGGAACCAGCAGGAACACGTATGAAAGTTACCACCACACAGTCCATCGTCTATGTCAAAAGATCGCAGCGGGCTGGTGAGGTGACGGTCATCAAGGTGAGTTTGGGAGATAATGGTGAGATTGAAAGTGATTCACCTGAAGTTAGTGTCAGTGTAACGCTTGATTGGAAACCGGGTAGCACGTACAATCCCGAATTCTGATATGTTATAATATGGTTGCGAAAATAAGACAATATAGGAAGACAATACAGGTTTATCACCTGATGTTCTTGGTGGCTGCCATGCTCCTGAGTTGTTCGGAGCGGGTAGAAACCGAGGCACCTGTTGTCGAAGAAGAGCCAGAGCCTATCGGTCTT
>Ga0129306_1000630_pt1 | contig 52172 bp, 36 predicted proteins | sample P827metagenome_FD_94438 | JGI IMG/M metagenome (GOLD analysis project Ga0129306, IMG submission 94438) | Capybara group fecal microbial communities from Wisconsin, USA - P827 metagenome | ecosystem: Host-associated > Mammals > Digestive system > Large intestine > Fecal | place: USA: Wisconsin... | reverse complement strand
ATGACTTACATCCATTTTTTTATTTGAAAGTATTGGGTGTATTTTTTAAAAATATTAGCAAGTTGTTCGCGAGACAAAAAATATTATAGACACATTTTGATGCACTCAAAGAAGATGTATTTTTACTTTGCGTGTAAGCAATTAATAAAATGTCACAAAATACGTACACCCATTATGATATATTTTTCATTTTGGGTGTACGTCATTTTAAAGTTTAGTTATTAATCTACACCCAAACTATTTTCTTATTATTTTGAGTGCATTTAGAATCATAAATTAGGATAGTAAGTATGTAGTCTATCCAACAACTTCCCACAATAAGACTTATGGGGATTCTATTCTAAAGTTGAACCACAATGTGGGCACTTTGTTGCTTCGATGTGAACATCATCACTCTTGCAGTATGGGCAAGTTTTTGTTGTTGGAGCAGCAGGAGCTTCTGGTTTCTTACCGATTGCCATTAACTTATTCATTGATTTAATAATTAAGAATAAGATAAATGCCATTATAACGAAGTTGATAACTGATGAAATAAAAGCACCGTATCTGATATAGTTGCCAGTATCACCAATTTCGATTGCTCCACCTATGTCACTACCACCAATACAGTTGATGATAGGATGAATGAAATTCTCTGTGAGCGATGTTACGATGTCGCCAAATGCAGCACCGATGATAACACCGACTGCCATGTCCATTACATTACCCTTAAGCGCAAATTCTTTGAATTCATCAAAAAACTTTTTCATTACTTATGATCCTCCTTGAAAAACTTATTATTATTTTATGGGTATTGATGCATACCGAAACAATCAATATCCATTTATAACTTTAACAATTATAGTATAAAAATTAGTATTAGACAAGTAAGTATTTGTCAGAAAAATAATGAAATTAAATTGTCAATGTTATAGAATTATCACATAAACTGTGCTATAATATTTAGCAAATTATGCGTTATTTTAGGAGAATGATATGCTTAACAGAGAAAAGGTTATTTTAATGACCAAACTTGCTGAGTATGAGCAAAAAGAAGGAAGAAAAGAAATTCCTTTAAGTAAATATTTTAGAAGTGATTATATTGGATTACATTTGATAGGATCTTTCTTTGCAATTACAATATGTTACATTCTTGTGGCAGCCTTGTACTTTGCCTATAAATCAGAGGAATACTTAGCTAATCTTGTAAAACTTGATCTTTTCAAGATTGGTAAAAATGTATTGATTTATTACATTATATTCTTAGTGATTAATATGTTTATAGCTTATATAGTTTACTGGGTTAAGTTTGTTAAGATTAGAAGACACCTTAAGGAATATAATAGGCAGCTTAAACAACTTAGAAGAATTTACGAAAAAGAACGCTTAGGTGAAGACGGAGGTGACAGCCATGATGATGTGGATGCTGGTATTAAAAGAAAAATGTAAGAAAATATATAACGATTATGATGTGTATCTTTCAGCAATTGGAAAGTTTTTTATTGTATTCTTTTCAATGTATTTGCTGGGAGAAAAGATAGGATATAATTCACTTTTCAGAGCTAAGCCTATAATGCTTATTGTTGCGTTGTTAGCTTCATTCTTACCATTTAGTCTTATGACGATCATTTTATCAATTGTAATTGTTGCCCATGTGTATACATTATCCATGGAAATGGCCGCGGTTATACTTGTATTAATGATTATCATGTTTATTCTTTATTACAGATTTTCTGGCAAGGATGGCATACTCTTGGTATTAACTTCCATCTTTTTCTTCATAAAGATACCTTATTTTATTCCAATTGTTGTTGGTTTGTGTTTGGCTCCAATTTCAGCAGTTTCCGTAGCTTGTGGTACCATAATCTACTATCTCTTAAGTTATATTAGTGAAAATGCAGTTGTAATTAATAACATGTCTGCAGATACCTTGACCGAGAAGTTTAACATGATTATTGGATCTCTTCTTGGAAACAATGAGATGTATCTAACAGTTATAGCTTTTACATTTGTTATTGTTGTTGTATATGTTTTAAAAAGAATGTCCGTAAATTATTCATGGGCAATAGCAGTTTTAGGCGGTGGTATTATTAACCTGGTAGTTTTTCTTGTTGGTAATACAGTTGTGGAAAATGCAGTTACCACTCCAACCACAACAATAGTTATAGGAACTATGATTTCAATAATCCTTGCATATATATTTGAATTCTTTGTATTCTCTGTGGATTATACAAGGACAGAACATACTCAGTTTGAAGATGATGAGTATTACTACTATGTTAAGGCAGTTCCAAAGATTACCGTGGCAGCTCCTGAAGTAAGTGTTAAGAGAATTAACACAAGAAAAACAAAGAAGAGAGTTACTCCGGTTTTACCTGAAGCAAGGGAAACAAAAGAAGCTAAGGAAACAAAGGAAGAAAGAGAAGCTGCTCTTGCTGCAAGAGAGGAAACCATTAAGCAAATGAGAGAAACTGCAGCACAGCTTGAAGATTATGATGAATCAGATTCTTCAATTGAATTTGACGATGATTATGAAGAATAAACTGGAAAGTATAACCAGTTGATAGTTTAATAAACACGATCATTTAATAATATAATTGTTTAATTTATAAAATTAGGAAAGGAGGCAATACATGAATAATATACTTGAGTCTTTTGGCAATTTCATGGAAAAGTATTTCGAAGTGCCAAAGTTCTATGCTACAGACATAATTGAAATTCTTATTATAGCGATAGTAATATATGAAGTAGTTATCTGGATCAGAAAGACCATGGCATGGTCTTTATTAAAAGGTATCATTGTAATTGCGTTATTTATGATTGTTGCGGCTCTTTTCCATTTGTCAACCATATTATGGATTGCAAATAAAACCTTAAGCGTTGCTATTATTGCATTGCTTATTATATTCCAGCCAGAACTTAGAAAAGCCTTGGAACAGTTGGGACGAAGAAATATTATACTTGGCATTTTTAAGACTGATGGAGCCATAGATGAGTATAATGAGGATGTGGCTGATGAAATTATTAAAGCTACTTTTGAAATGGCAAAGAATAAGACTGGAGCGTTGATTGTAATTGAAAAGAAAATATCTTTGGATGAGTATGAAAAAACAGGAATTACTCTTGATTCAAAGGTAAGTAGTCAGCTATTAATTAATATTTTTGAACATAATACTCCTCTTCATGATGGAGCGGTGATTATTAGAAATGATAGAATTACTTCTGCTACATGCTATTTGCCACTATCGGATAATCTTATGATTAGCAAGGATTTGGGTACAAGGCATAGGGCAGCTCTTGGAATAAGTGAAGTTACGGATAGTACAACAATTGTTGTATCTGAAGAGACGGGACGTGTAACCATAGCCAGGGAGGGAAATCTTATTCCATGTAAGACTGGTGAGGTTTTAAGAAGTGAACTTATTCCTAAGAAGGAAGAAAAGAAGAGCAGTAAGAAGTTTAAGATTTGGAAAGGTAGGAAGGAAGGAAATGAAAAAGGTACTGACAACCCTTCGGAAAATGTTGACTGAAAACATAATTCTTAAACTGGGTTCCATAGTATTTGCTTTCTTGGTTTGGTTGGCGGTTGTCAATGTAAGTGATCCTAATATTACAAGAACTATTACCATGATTCCAATTGAACTTACTGATACTGAGACTCTTTCAGAGCAGAACATGGTATATAAATTTGATTCGAATCAGACTGCACAGATTGTCATATCTGGCAAGCGTTCAATTATTAGTAAGCTTACAAAGAATGATTTTTCTGCAACAGCACCACTTTCTGAAATGTCTCAGGTATATGCCGTACCTGTGTATGTTGAATTAAAGAATACAATTTATCAGAACTATGTAACCATAAATCAGAAAACTAATACAGTTAACATTGAAGTTGAAGATTTAATTACAAAAACATATGATGTTGAAATAAAATTTGAGGGTGAGCCATTTACTGATTATGTAGTAGGTAAGACCTCCCTTGGCAGAACAAGTGTGGATATTACTGCACCAAGTTCAAAACATAATCTTATCAGTAAGGTAGCGGTTGATGTGGATGTAACAGACATTACAGCAAGTATATCAAGAAGATATGACATTAAACTCTACAAGGCTGATGGTGAAGAAATCGCTATTGATAATGAAATTGAATTATCTGCCAAGAGAACCAGAGTTAATGTGGACATTCTTTATACCAAGGAAATTCCGATTAATTACACTCTTTTAGGAGAACCGGCAAATGGATACTCCATTACGGATATTGAGACATCTGCTACAACTGCACTTATCTGCGGCAAGAAGGAGCTTGTGGATGAATGTCAGATAATTGTAATAGATGGAGAAGAACTAAATATTACAGGAATTACCGAGGATTTTGAAAAGAGTGTTGACCTTGAGGATTATTTGCCAGAGGGCGTTGATATTTACGACTCAAGCAAGAGAATGTTTAAGGTAAGCGTTGATGTGGAAAGTATGGTTATCAAATCCTATGATTTGGACATAGATAACATAAGCCTTACAAATATTCCTTCCAAATATAAAGCGGTTGTTATTTCGGATAAGGTTACCATAGAAGTTTCAGCCCTTCAGGAATATCAGGACATATTTGATGTTAATGAAGTCAAGGCGGCCATTGATTTATCAGGAGCTAGTAAGGGTGTAGGCACTTATGAGGTTAAAGTAATTCTTCCTGATAATTATGAGTTGGTACAGACTGTAACTGCCAAAGTTAAGGTTTTTAAATCAGCTTCAACAGTTGATGAGACGGAAACTGAAACTGAGAGTACATCAAAAAGCAGTGAAGTAGAAAGTGATACTGTTGATGAAACAGAATCAGAAACAGAAACGGAAAATGAAGTATAATGTTTATTCTATCCAAAAATACCACATAAATTCAGAGTATTATTTGGAAGAATTACTGTATTGAATTATTAACTTGTTTATGATAAATTCTTTACGGAAAAAAGAGATACTGAAAGTTACGCAGTGTAACAGGAAGGAGAAAAGAGATGAAAACAATTTTAGTAACAGGTGGTGCCGGATATATCGGTAGTCATACATGCGTTGAATTACTTGAAGCAGGATATGATGTGGTAGTAGTTGATAATCTTTGCAATTCTTCAGAGGAATCATTAAGACGAGTTGAAAAGATTACAGGTAAGAGTCTTAAATTCTATAATATTGGTATAGAAGACAGAGAGGGTTTAAACAAAGTATTTGCCGAGAATAAGATTGAAGCAGTTATACATTTTGCAGGTCTTAAGGCAGTTGGCGAATCAGTTGAAAAGCCATTGGAATACTACATGAACAATGTTTCAGGTACTCTTATATTATGTGATGTCATGAGAGAAAATGGTTGTAAAAACCTTGTATTCTCATCATCAGCAACAGTATATGGAAAACCAAAAACAGTCCCTATTAAGGAGGATTTTCCACTTTCTGTTACTAACCCTTATGGAAGAACAAAACTTATGCAGGAAGAAATCTTTAGAGATTTCTATGTGGCTGACAAAGAATGGAATATCATTCTTCTTCGTTACTTTAATCCAATTGGAGCTCACAAGAGTGGCTTAATTGGTGAAGATCCTAATGGAATTCCTAATAACCTTATGCCATACATTGCTAAGGTTGCGACAGGCATTCTTCCTAAGGTGAATGTATTTGGTGATGATTATGATACACCGGATGGAACTGGTGTAAGAGACTATATTCACGTTGTTGACCTTGCAATTGGTCATATTAAAGCTCTTGAAAAAATCTGGGAGAATCCAGGAGTTAAAGCTTATAACTTGGGTACAGGTAATGGATACAGCGTACTTCAGGTTATACAGAACTTTAAGGATGCTTCAGGTGTGGATATTCCTTATGAAATTGCTCCAAGAAGAGCCGGAGACATTGATGAATGTTATGCAGATGCATCTTTGGCCAAGGAAGAATTAGGATGGGAAGCAAAAAGAACCATGAAGGATATGTGCGAAGATACTTGGAGATGGCAGAGTCAGAATCCAAATGGCTATGCAAAATAAGAGCTTGGGCAAATATTTTGAATGGAGATGGTTAAATGTCGGATTCAGTTTCAGTGGGCGAGGATGTAATGTCCGCTAAGCAGATTAAAAATTTATGGATATTTCTTACCTTTGTGGAGGTAATAGTTGCAATAATAGGAACAATTACACTTTTGGTTATATTTGTTCCTAAGGCAAGATTAGAACTTATGAAAACACCTGTGGGCCAGTTCCTTATGGGATTATATGGCCGAGAGGATTATGATAAGACAGTATTAGACCTTGATTTTGATAAAAGCAAGATTAAAAGTAACGAAGATTTGCCGGAATATGTATATTCATCAGAGTATACCAATCTTGTTATGTTTGGTATAGATTCTAGAACATCTGATTTTGATAGTGCAACCAATAGTGATTCTATCATCATTGTTAGTATTCATAACACAACCAATGAGGTTCGTATGGTATCCATATACAGAGATACTTATCTTGAAATAGAACAGAATGATGGAACATCATTTTATAGTAAGGTTAATGCAGCATATTCTGTAGGCGGTCCAACGGCTGCTCTTAATACAATTAATACCAATATGGATTTGGATATCCATGATTACATAGTTGTTAATTTTGCCGGAGTTGCCAAAATAATTGACGCTTTGGGTGGAATAGAAGTAAATTTGACTAAAGAAGAAAAACAGCAGCTTAATTATCATTTGTCAAGTACCGAACTTTCCATTGGTGAGCGTACTTCATATGTAAAGAAGTATGGTGAAAACATACATCTTAATGGTATTCAGGCTACAACATATTGCCGTATTAGAAAGACAGCCTTCTATGATCCACAGACCGGAGCTGTAATTAATAATGACTTTGGTCGTGCAGCAAGACAGAGATCTGTAATTATGAAATTGGTGGACAAGGCTAAGGAAGCTGGTATCAGTGAATTAAAGGAAGCTTGTCAGTTGGTATTTGATACAAATACAGATTCTCAGAAGATTATAGGTACATCCTTTACATGGGATGAACTTATGAACATGATGCCAATTCTCTTTGATTTTGAATTGGCTGGAACTCAGAGTTTTCCTAATTCATTTACCACAGGTTCCTTAAATGCAATAGATTATGTATTTATTAAGGGCTTATCATATAATGTTTCAAAACTTCATGAATTCTTATATGGAGTAGAGGATTACGAGCCTTCTTATACAGTACAGAATATAGACTATACATTACAAAGTTATACAGGAATATATCCTGATTATACCCAGACACCACAGTATAGTTCCACAGCGGAGAATGAAACAAGACTTCCAAGTGACCTTTCAGGTGGTTCCATTGTCATTGATGAAAGTAATACAGAAACAACTAAGAAGGTAATAGACAGCAAATACTACGGATATGACGATGAAAAGGATGATAGTGGTATATAAACAAAAAGTTTTGACAAGTTCGACACAATTTAGACACAATTAAGTCCTAAACTATGTGCATACGATAAAAATACAACAAAGCATTAACATATGAAGGAGGGCTTGGTTATGTTTAATGACAAAGGATTTGAAAACATGGAAAAAAAATTAGAAGAACAGACAGTTGAAACAGAAACTGTTGAAACAGAAAACATTGATGCAAAAACCGATGAATCTGAAGCGATTTGCAAAAAAACAGTTAATGCGGATTATGGCAGTTATTCATATATGAATGATTTTAGAAACAATATGAATAATCCAATTAATGAAAGTGCGGCTAAGAAAATGCCGGTATTTAAAAAAGTAGTTATTTCAGCTGCCTGCATAGCATTGGTTGCGGTGCTTGGTTTAGGAATTAATAGTGGACTTAACTATTTTAACTTAAACTATGGTAGTGAAGAGAGTTCTTCATCTAACAAGAGCGAATCAGAAGGTGAAACAAAGATAAAGGTATCAACTACTTCAGGAAGCAGCACTGCATCCACAAGTAGTAATGGTGGAGTGATAATTACTGATGTATCCGATGTAGTTGAGGATGTAATGCCATCCATAGTAGCTATTACAAGTACTATTAAGGTTAATGATTATGGTTATTATGATTGGTTTGGAAACGGTGGTTCCTATGAACAGGAAGGTGCTGGTTCCGGAATTATTGTAGGTGAGACTGATTCAGAATTACTGATTGTTACTAATAATCATGTTGTGGCTGACAGTACTTCACTCTCAGTACAGTTTATAAATGATGTTTCAGTGGAAGCAAATATAAAGGGAACAGATCCAGATGCGGACCTTGCAATAGTTGCAATTCCACTTGAAAGCATAGATAATGATACTTTATCAGCAATTAAAATTGCTACACTTGGCGACTCAGATAAGCTTGCAGTGGGTGATGGTGTTATTGCCATTGGTAATGCTTTAGGTTATGGTCAGTCTGTTACAACAGGTGTTGTAAGTGCATTAAATCGTGAAGTTCAGGTTGATGACAATACACTTACATTAATTCAGACTGATGCAGCAATTAATGGTGGTAACAGTGGTGGTGCCCTTATTAATGCAAATGGTGAAGTTATTGGTATCAATGTTGCCAAGTATTCATCAAGTTCATATTCAAGTTCAGCCAGTATTGAAGGTATGGGATTTGCAATTCCTGTATCCCAGGCTATGGATAAGATTAATGAACTTATGAACAAGGAAACAAGAACCAAGGTTGATGAAGACAAGCGTGGTTACCTTGGAATTACAGGATATGATGTTTCAGAATCAGAATCTGAAATATATGGTTTCCCTGTAGGTGTATTTGTAACAAGTGTTACTGATGGAAGTGGAGCTGATAAGGCCGGTATTCAGAAGCAGGATGTAATTGTGGCAGTTGATGGCATTGAAATATCCACTATGGAAGAATTAAAGGAAAAGTTAGAATATTACGCTGTAAATGATAAAATTGAATTAACAATAGAGTGCCTTGATGGCAGAGAATATGTTAAGAAAGACGTTACTGTTACATTAGGAAGTGCAGATACTTTACCTGATGATAATGCTAACAGAAATGTCGAGAGATAAACTAGCGTTCTTTTCCCTCTTTATAAATTTTTTCATGGGCCCCTGTACAGAAATTGTGCAGGGGTTTTTGCTTGCGTAAATAATGGCTTTTGGTCAATGAAATAAAGGGTTTTTGCTTTACAAATTGGAATATTGCAAGTATAATAGTACAGATATAGCATGGGTCAGTATGCCGTGCTTTAAGAGTTAATTAAAGGGATTAATATGAAAACGAGCAATAAGAATAAATTACTACTATTTTTTTTGAGTATATGTTGTCTCTTTAGTGTGATTTCCTGTGGAAAAAGTAATAATAAATCAACTGAAAAAGAATCAGTTTCAACGGAAGAAACAACTGAAGAAGAGACAGTTAAGATAAGTCTTGCAAAAGGGTATGAAGACAGAGTGGTGGATGAAAAAATTCAGACACCATATATGGCCACAATAAAAAGTATTGATGATAAAGGAATACATGTTTACTGGAAGAAACCTGAGGAGGCAGAAGGGTTTGAGGTATTTAGATCAAATATTAAGAACTCAGAATATGAATTTATAGCGGATGTTCCTGTTGGTACCCATGGAAGCTTTGGGGATTTTTATGACAAGGACTTTAATGAAGATTTACGAGAAATATACTATACCGTATGTTGCTATAAGGTAGATGAAAATGGAGAAAAGGTTTATAGTGAGTTTTCAAAGCCCGCAACAGCAAGATATAGAGAAGAACTAAAAATCACAAGGGATGCGTATTTTCTTGCATCGGGTTATACAAGGCCTATATATGCATTCTATGGCTGGGGCAATGCCAAGGGTGTTGAGTTTTCTAGCGATAATGAAAGTGTGGCAACGGTTGATAAGGATGGACTTGTAACAGGTGTTTCGAAGGGTGTATGTAATATTACATGTTACTATCCTAAAGCAAATCAGAGTAAAGTATGTATTGTAACCGTTGACAGGGAAGCAGAGCCAATGCTTGATACATATGTTTCAAGATTTGTTGAAACTGATGAAGATATGTGGATAAATCCTGATGCTAAAAAGACTGATAATGCTGTTATTAGTCTTGGTGGTGACATGATGTGTATGGCTAAACAGCAAAGAGCAGGAGATACGGACTTAGGCTATTACTTTAATGATAGCTATGAATATATTAAACCATTATATGAAACCATGGATTATAATATTGCCAATCTCGAAACTGTAGTGGATAGTTGCTGGCCATATTATTGTGAAGAGGGTATTATTGATTATTATCCAAATTGCAATGCTCCTGTAAGATATCTTGATGCAATTAAATATGCGGGTATTGATGGGGTTATAACATCTAATAATCATAACGCAGATGCAGGTGTCCATGGTGCCATAGAAACTGTTAATCAGCTTAACCGTTATGAAATTGGAAATACGGGTATGAGAAACAGTGCTGATGATAACAGAACAATGATAGTTGACATTAATGGTATTAAGGTGGGATTCCTTTCTTACACAGATAGCTTTAATGGCAAGGAACGTGGTGACGGCTGGAATAAGAAGGATACCAAAACTTATCTTAATAGATATTATAAGGAAACCGCCGAGAAAGACATTAAATTAATAAGGGAACAGGGCGCTGAATATGTAATTGTGTATATGCATTGGGGAACCAAGAATTTCACAAATACAATTCCACTTCAGGAACAGGAAGCAAAGGAACTTGCTGAAATGGGAGTTGATTACATAGTTGGTTCTCATACTCATATGGTTCAGAAGTTCACTTATATTAAGGCAGATGATGGAAGAGAAGTTCCATGTGCTTACTGTCTTGGAGATTATAATACAAGCATTAATCAGATATCAGGAAACAGAGACTCTGTTATAATGAGATTAGAACTTGAAAGAGATGAAGATGGAAATGTTGTACTTGCAGATAATACATACATTCCATGTTACACATATACCCACTATAAGGGTGGACATTATGTAACAATTCCTATGAATAAGAATTTAAATGGTGGGCTTACAGACTTATACAAATATAAAAAAATTAGAAGACGAATAAAAAGGGCCATAGGTAAAGAAGTAAGTGAGTATATGGCTCCATAGAAAAGGAACTGTTGTTAATGAATAACGATGAAATAATTATTGATGATAATAAGGATAGTGATAAAGAAAACAAAAAGAAGTTAGAATATTGCATGTCTTGTTCTAAGATTGAATCCCAGGTGGATAGATTGTTTAAGTTTCCCGGGGGTCTTTGTATTTGCGGAGATTGTTTACAGGATAATCTTGATAGTATCGGCAAATCCTATGGAAATCTAGGCAATATGGGTGATATGGGTAATCTTCTTGATTATATTAATTCTTTATCAGGCAAGCCTTTAAGTGATGTATCAGTATCAGAGGAAGAAGATACCAATAATAAAGATGATAAAAATAAAGATAAGGGTTTTTCAAATATTCAGATGATTAATCTTTCTGATTTGCAAAGTTTAATGCCTGGAAATAGAACTAAAATTAAGAAAAGCAAGGATAAGAAAGATAAACCGGTTATAGATATTAATAAAATCATACCACCTCATAAAATCAAAGAAAAATTAGATGAGTATGTAATTGGTCAGGAACAGGCAAAAAAAGTCATATCTGTTGCTGTATATAATCATTATAAGAGAGTGGCATCGGTGCAGGCGGAAGATGATGGAGTGGGAATTGAAAAGTCCAACATATTAATGCTTGGTCCTACTGGTAGTGGAAAAACATATATTGTAAAGACATTGGCCAAACTTCTTGATGTGCCACTTGCAATAACAGATGCAACCACATTAACTGAGGCAGGTTATATTGGTGATGATATTGAATCCGTTGTATCAAAACTTATTGATGCAGCTGATAATGATGTGGATAGAGCTGAAGTAGGTATTATTTTTATTGATGAAATAGATAAGCTCGCCAAGAAAACATCCACCAGTACCAGGGATGTTAATGGTGAGTCAGTACAGCAGGGACTGTTAAAACTCTTAGAAGGTAGCACCGTTGAAGTACCTGTTGGAGCCAGCAATAAAAATATGATGGTTCCTATGGCAACTGTTGATACCAGTAATATCTTATTCATTGTGGGAGGGGCATTTCCGATGATGAAGGATATTATAAAAGAGAGATTGAATAAACAGTCTTCCATGGGATTTCAGGCAGATCTTAAGGATAAGTATGATGATGATCCAAACATAATGAATTATGTAACAGTGGAAGACATAAGAAAGTACGGCATGATTCCTGAGTTTATAGGAAGACTTCCAATTATCTGTACACTAAATAGTATGAGTGAAGATATGTTGGTAAGTGTACTAAAGGAACCTAAAAATGCGATATTAAAGCAGTATCAAAAACTATTATCTTTAGATGAAGTGGATTTACAGTTTGAAGATGATGCTCTAAGAGCCATAGCTAAGAAAGCTTTAAAACGTGAGACGGGGGCAAGAGCTTTAAGAGCAGTAATAGAAGAGATAATGCTTGATATAATGTATGAAATTCCAAAGGATGATGACATAGGAAGGGTAATCATTACCAAGGAATACGTAGAAGAGAAGGGCGCACCTAAGATAGAGATGCGTTATTTGAAGGAGGATTGACAAAATGTGGGCAGATAAGAGTGTTTTTTACCAAATTTATCCGCTAGGTTTTTGTGGAGCACCACAAGTGAATGATGGGGTTGTTAAGAACAGAATATTAAGAGTTCTTAATGTAACAGATCATATCAAGAAGTTAGGAATTGATGCGGTATTATTTAATCCGGTTTTTGATTCTGATGCTCATGGATATGACACCAGGGACTACAGTGTAATTGATCCAAGACTCGGAACAAAGGAAGATTTTCAAAAGGTATGTGATGATCTTCATAGTAAGGGCATAAAGGTAGTTCTTGATGGAGTTTTCAATCATGCAGGAAGAGGATTCTTTGCATTTAAGGATGTTCTTCGCTACAGAGAAAATTCTAAATATAAAGATTGGTTTTATATTAATTTTGCAGGTAACTCTTATAAGTATGACGGCCTTTGGTATGAGGGCTGGGAAGGCCATTATGAACTTGTAAAACTTAATCTTAAAAATGAGGAATTAGTTTCGTATCTTTTATCCTGTGTTAAGGGATGGATAGAAGATTATGATATTGATGGATTAAGACTTGATGTTGCTTATTCACTAAATAAGGATTTTATAAAGAGACTTGTTGCTTTCTGCAAAGAGTTAAAACCAGATTTCTTCTTTGTGGGTGAAATGCTTCATGGTGATTATAATACACTTATGGGTGATGACATGTTACATTCCATCACAAATTATGAGTGTTATAAAGGTATTTATTCAAGTTTTAATGATGTGAACATGTTTGAAATAGCTCATTCATTAAATCGCCAGTTTGGTAGTGAAGAGTGGTGCTTATATACAGGAAAACATCTTTTCAGTTTTGTGGATAATCATGATGTAACAAGAATTACATCTGCGCTTAGAAATCCAGAACAGCTTTATTCAGCATTTGCCCTTCTATTAACAATGCCGGGTATTCCTTGTATTTATTACGGAAGTGAGTGGGGTATTTCAGGTATCAAGAATTCTGATGACTCTGCCTTAAGACCACAAATATTTGAGCCGGAATTTAATAATTTAACAGATTACATAAAGAGTCTTATTGAAATTAGAAAATCAACTCCTGCTCTTGTATATGGAGATTATGAAAATATTGTAATTGATAATAAGTACCTTGTATTTAAGAGATGCTGTGATGAAGGAAATGTAATCGTGGCAATTAATGCTGATGGTGAACATAAGAAGATTGACATTCCAATTGATACAATTGGAACCATCGAACTTGATCCTTATGATACAAGAATTATTGAATTTTAATTTTATTTGATATTAATTGGGTGATTGCTATGTCTATGTGTGATGAATGTGCAAATTTCGAATATGATGATGATTATGAGTGCTATGTATGCATGGTTAATTTAGATGAGGACGAGATGCAAAAGTTCTTGTCGGATTCATTTAATAATTGCCCATATTATATCAATGGTGATGAGTATAAAGTAGTTAGGAAACAAATGTAATTTATCTAAACAATGCCCGTGTAATATAAGCGGGCATTGTTTGGGTTTTAGGTAATAATATTATGAAGAAGAAAATAATCGCGATAGTTTTAAGCTTGACAATGGTAATTACACCACTAAAGAATTTCAGTGTTCTAGGTGGAATTGAAAGTTTTGAAACAACAGAAAATATTGATGATGAGGGAGCAAATGATGAAAATACTTCTGAGTCAGGAGAAGATATTGATTTAGAAGAATCTGAGTTTCCTGAAGATTTTTGTGGACATCAGGATGAACTTACAAAGCTTTTGGTTGATAATTTTGAAAAAGCATCTGTTGTATCTGACAGAAAGAAAGTTGAACTTAAAAGAGTTGTCGTTTTTAATGATGATATAGATACAAAAAAAGAAACCAGAAAGGCTATAGAAAAAGTTACGGAAGTCACTGAAGAAGAAGTGGAAGAAAAAATAGATCTTGTTAATTCAGTGGTTATTAATGCAACAAATGATGAGGCTTTAGAAATCGAGAAACTGCCTGAAGTTGAGAAAGTATTTGCCGAAGGAAAAGTAAGCATTATGGAGGGCGAAGAAGGAGATTTTAGAGAAGGCAGTGAATCTGGTGCTGGCGGTGAGTCTTCTGAAGGTGAGTCTTCTGATTTGGAAGATGAATTAGAGTATGATGGAAATGGCTATATAGTTGCAGTTATTGATTCCGGTGTGAATTATTTGCATAAGGACATGATACTTGATGAAGGTGCCAAGGTTAAGTTTTCAGAGAGTGAGTGGACTGGAAAAATAAGTAGTCTTGGATATGGTACATATTTATCAGAAAAAGTACCATTTGGACATAATTATGTAACAGACGATGAAACATTGGATACTAATGCCTTAGATCATGGTTATCATGTTGCCGGAATTGTTTCGGCAAATGGTGGTGATGATGGATTTACCGGTATTAGCAAAAATGCTCAGGTTTTGGACATGCAGATTTTTGATAATAATAGTGAAGGCGGATATGTATCTGATGTGGTAAAAGCCATAGAAGATTCAGTATTATTAGGTGCAGATGTAATTAATATGAGTCTTGGAATTAGCTGCTCATTTAATGATGATAGTGATTATTTCCAGGCTGCAGTTAATGAAGCGGTTAAATCTGGGGTGATGGTTGTTTGTGCTGCCGGAAATGATGGATTTTCAATGTCAAATACCATGAAAAAAAATGCTCTATCCATGGAAGATGTTGGGACAGTAAACTCTCCTGGAACAGCCAAAGGTTCAATTGCGGTTGCAAGTTGTGCGGGTAATGGAGAAAATGCATCCATGTCTTATTTTTCATCCTGGGGACCAACCAATGAATTGATTCTTAAACCTGAAGTCACAGCACCAGGAAGCGACATATATTCTTTATCAAGGGGAACTAGCGGATATAGCACGAAAAGTGGAACATCAATGGCATCTCCATATGTTGCAGGTGTTACTGCTCTTGTTAAACAGTCCATTGATGAAAGAAATCTAAGTTTAGATGGAAACGAAATGGAAAAACTCATTAGGAGCAGTATTATTAATAGAGCAACTCCTATTATGGATAAAAGATCTTCCCATGAAGGAGAGCCATATTCTGTAAGAAATCAGGGCGCAGGTGTATGCAATAAGGAAAGTGCCGTTAAAAACACAATCATAGTGGATTATAACGGTAAAAATACGGTGGAACTTGGCGAAGTTGATTGTAAGGGAGCAGTAATTCCTGTTGAGTTAAGCTTTAAAAATGTTGGGGATAGTGATGTAACCTTAAACTTTAATGGAACACCACTTTATTATGATACTACAGAAAGCAGAGTTATATATACCAGAGAAATTGAAGATTCTAACATTTCCTCGGCAAATGATGAAATAGTAATTCCATCCCATGAAGAAAAAACATTTACAGTATTTTTAAACTTTTCAGATGCTGTTAGTGATGGTAAATTCGTAGAGGGATTTATTACATTTATTGATAATAATGAGGAATCGTTGGTAGTTCCTGTTCTTGGATTTAATGGGGATTGGGGCAAAGAAGATATTTTCTGCACCAATGACGAAAATGGTGAAAACATTTTTACAAGAAATGGTTACACTAAAGATGATAATGGTCAGGAATTAAAGGGTGCTTATATCGTATCCTCTGATAATTATAGATTGGGATTATATACAGAAAAGATTGATGGAGAATACAAAGATTTATATGACGATGAATTAGTTGCCATTTCTCCTACGGGTGTACTTGATAAGGCAGTACCCGCAGTTACATTCCTTAGAGGTGCAAGGGATGTTAAAGTCGAGATAACTGATGATAAGAAACAGGTAATCAGTACCATTGGTAATTATAAATACATAAAAAAGAGTACATGGTCTGAAATATATGCCGGAGTGGGAAATGAAATAATATATGGCCAAAGCAGCGAATGCGGTTGGAATGGCAGTTTTTATAATGATAAAAAAGACCTTTATGAAACTTTGGATGGGGACTATTTTTTTAAGGTATCTGCAAGAGTGACCGAAAAAGATAATATGCAAAGTATCTATATTCCAATTAAGGTTGATACTAAGTTACCTGAGGCAGATGTGAATATCTATGAGAAAAACAACATTCTTTACATGGATGTGGCAATCTCAGACAATTTGGCTGTATATCCATATTTTGATATATGTGTAAATGGACAATTAAGATATATTAATCTTATGGCTGAATGTAGTTTTAAGGATGGTGTTTATACATATGAAATAGGTAATGTTAAAGATTGTTATGTGGAATATGAATTTATGGACGTGGCAGGCAATCTTGTATATGATAAAAAGAAATTAGGAAATCCATCCAGTTCATATGAAATAGATGAAAATGAAGAAATATATAGTGTTGATCTTTCAGAAGTAACAGATTATTGTAGTATTTTTAATTGTAACATTAATGAGGCAAGTAAAATTAAGGGAAGCGAAGTAGATGAAGATGGAATGTTTACAATTAAAGGTATATTGGCTGGAGGAATTCCAGATACATTTAAGGTTGATGATACTGATGTTACAATTACACCTACAGTAAGGGATTATGTATATAGATGGTCTGTTAAGGTCCCAATAAAAGTTGGACATAATGATTATTCATTTTACCTGGCAAATGATGGAAAAGAGATAGATAGTTTTTCATATAATAGTATTATGTATAATGGAAATGGACCAAAGCTTTCATTAAAGACAGGTATTGGAAATGCAGTGGGAATAATAAAAACCACATTAACAAATTATAAATTTAGTGCTACAGTAGAATCGCAACTTGAAGCTTACGATATATTTGTTAATGATAAGCTTGTTATTAGCAATGGCAATAAGGAGGATTATTTCTTCTCTGAGGAAAATAAAACCTTTGATTTATCTTATTACTTAACTGATAATGATCTTCATTACATTTGTGTAAAGGCTGTGGATTTATGTGGTAATGTATCTCAAAAAGTAATTAAAGTAAAGAAAACAACTATAGTTGATTCCACAAAAACCTTAACAAACTTAAATGTGGCAACTGTAAACTATACTAAAAAATGGACTTATACAGGAGATTTCATTGAACCTGACTTAATCATAACTTGTGATGGCCTCACTCTTATTAAGGATGTGGATTATACCGTTACATATGCAAATAATAAAAACATTGGTGCAGGTATCATAACTGTTGAGGGTATGGGTGATTATACTGGAATTAAAGTATATTCATTTAAGATAGTACCAAAGAAAACAGCAATTAGGTCCGTATCAAAAAAGAAGAATAAAAAAGGTTATAATACCGTAAAAATCAAAAAAACCTATGGTAATGTAAGATATCAGGTTAAGTATTCACTTAAAAAGAATTCGGGATATACAAATTTAAAGAAGACAAAGAAGACAACTTTTAAAACAAAACTTCTTCAGAAGGGTAAAACCTATTACTTTAAGGTAAGGGCATATAAAGTTATTGATGGTGTTACTTATACCGGCAAATGGAGTGATGTTAAAAAAGTTAAAATAAAGAAAAAATAAGGCATAGGTGTTAAGATGGATAACAAAAATAAAAAAATGTTATTTATTTATAATCCTCATTCCGGAAAGACTGTTATTAAAAATAACATTTCCGACATTGTGGATATATTTGTAAAAAATAAATATGATGTTTCCATTTATCCCACTCAGTACAGAGGAGCCGCCACGGATAAAATAGTTGAATGTGGTGAAAAATATGATTTGATTGTTTGTGCCGGAGGTGATGGTACATTAAATGAAACTGTAAATGGGATAATGCAGCTTGAAAAAAGGCCGGCTATGGGGTATATTCCCACAGGAAGTACCAATGATTTTGCCTACGGACTTAGTATTCCAAGCGATGTACAAAAAGCAGCAGAGGTTGCTGTTAAGGGAACAAGTTTTAAGTTGGACATTGGCCGATTTAATGATAAGAATTTTGTTTATATCGCTGCCTTTGGTGCATTTACCGAGGTTTCCTATAATACATCTCAGGACATGAAAAATATATTGGGACATCAGGCTTATATAGTGGAAGGTATAAAACAGATAACAAAGATAAAGGATTATCATGTTAAGCTTATTCTTGATGATGAAGTTATTGATGATAAATTTGTATATGCCATGATAACCAATGCGGACTCTGCAGGAGGCTTTAAGGGAATAACTGGTAAGCATGTATCATTAAATGATGGTTTATTTGAAGTTACTCTTGTAAAGAGAATAGAGGATTTGTCTGTACTAAACGATGTTTTGAGTGTTCTTGCGGGACTTAAGGATGAAGCAGAAAGTGTAATTAAAAGAAAAGTGTCGAGGGTGGTTGTAGAATCAAAAAAAGCAATTCCTTGGACTACGGATGGGGAATATGCAGGCGCCCATAAAAAAGTTGAGATAGCAATTGAAAATAAAGCTATAAATATTAAATCCAAAAAATCAGGAGGCGGAAAATGAAAGGAAGAATAATAAGTGTGTTAATGACACTTGCTTTAATTGTATCAGGTCTTTATGTAAGTGATACAAAAGTAAGTGCCGCAGAGATTTCGGTTATGTATGATGGAGTGGATCTTTGTGATGGCAATTCCACAGCAGGAGGCTTTAGTTATGATGCCGAAACAAAAACACTTACAATTAATAATGTTAATTCTGAGAATAAGGAATTGGTTATTAATTCAGGTGATGATGTTTTAACAGTTGAAGTAAAAGGTGAAAATACATTTGATAATTCAAGTTATCGTTGTATAGGTCTTTACGGTAATGTAATATTTGCTGGTGATGGCGTACTTACTGTTAAAAATGGATCATCATGGGATATAGATGCAAGAGAGGCAAATGTTACTTTAGATGGTGCAATTATTTCTCTTGAAGGCAAGACAAGTACTGCTAATTTAGAAACAAAGGACTTAACCATTAAAAGTGGTAAGGTTAGAGTTAAAGGGTCCGAAAATGAAGATGAATGGTCAGTTAAGGCTATTAAATGTGAAGACCTTTTAGTTGAAGGTGGCGATATCTATACAAATGGTAGTTTTAACAGCAGCACCATTACAGCTTCAGGTGATGTTACATTTAAAGGTGGAAGGTTTACTGTTGTTGGAGAGTCAATAGACCATGCCATTGATTGCGCTGGTACGGTAACTGTTGATGGTGGTGATTTATACTTAGCCGGTCAGAAGAATTATCAGAGTTCAATTTATGCAGGTAGTTTTGTTATAAATGACGGATATGTAGATATGATGGTTTATCAGCATCCAAATAATGGTAATTATAGCAGTGCTATTGAAGTTACAGATACAATCACTATTAATGGCGGCAGAATTGTTGTTAGATATCAGGATAGAACCAGTACATTGGAATGGTTTGAATTTAGCGCAACATTTAAAGGTGAAGTGTTAGTTTATGATGATGGTACAATAAATGTTGCTATGCCGGATGAACTTAAAAATTATCTTGATGAAAAGCCTATTTCTTATGCCATTTTTGAACCTGCCATAGATACAACAGGCAAGGATTTTACATTTGGAAATGAAATACCAAATGATGATAAGAAGAAGACAGATGAAGAATTAATTGATGATGGTGAAAGCAACACAACCACTGATGATAACGGCGGCGACAACGGCGGCGATAATGGTGGTGACAACGGTGGTGACAACGGTGGTGATAATGGCGGTGACAACGGTGGCGACAACGGCGGCGATAACGGTGGTGATAATGGCGGTGACAACGGCGGCGACAACGGTGGTGATAATGGCGGCGATAACGGCGGCGACAATGGCGGAAATAACAACGACAATGACGGCACTAACACCGATGGAAACACAGATGGAAAAACAGATGGTAACGCAGATGGCAAGAGTGATGTAACAAAAGCAGATGGCCCTAAAGTTGGTACAAAATTTGCATATAAGAAATATTTCTATGAAGTTACAAAGGCAGGAAGCACTGATGGAAGCATCGTTGGGCAGTTAGCTGTTACAGGACTTAGAAAGAAGAGCATTACAACAATTAAGATTGCAGCTATTGTAAAACTTAATGGTGTAAAATATAAGGTAACTTCTGTTAAGAATAAAGCTTTCAAGGGTAATAAGAAAGTAAAGAAGATTTATGTTGGAAAGAACATTAAGAGTATTGGTGCTAATGCATTTGCAGGTATGAAGAAGGTAAAACAGGTAAGCATTAATTCAAAGGTTCTTAAAACAATTGGCAAACGCGCGTTCTTTGGAGATAAGAAACTTAAGAAGGTGATTATCAAGTCAACAAAACTTAAGAAGGTTGGTAAGAAAGCTTTTTATAGAAAGGGTGGAAAGAAACTTACTATTAGAGTTCCAAAGGCAAAGAAGAAAAAATATAAGAAGTTATTTAAGAAAGCAAAAACCAATAAATTTGCAATTAAATAATATATTGATGAAAATGAACAATATTGAACATATTGTTCATTTTTATTTTAAAATAATGGAATTTCTTTAATTTCCTAAGTATTTTATCTTGAAAATACAGGTATTTTTTATTTTAGTGTTATGTATAATAAAATTGTAAAATATGAAAGGAGGATTAAATCCGCATGAGATTTAGAAAGAAATTTCTTTCTGCATTTTTAAGTCTTGCAATGGTGGCAAGCATGGGATTAACCGGATGTGGAAAGAGCGAAGAAGAGACTACTAATAAAGAAACTACAACAAAAGAAGAAACTACTGAAGCTCCTACAGAAGTGGCTTTGGACGAAAACTTCGTTGAGCTTGCATTATATGTTCTTTATAATGATGATGAGCGCAATTATTTTAACAATGAAGTAAGTCCAACTACAGTTAAAGTAACTGAGGAAGGTCAGTACACACTTGAGTTTGATTGCGACAATGATTTATCAGATGATGCAAAGAATGCAGGTATTACTAATTTAGCTAATCTTACTGCTATATATATAAAGGATAAGGGCATTGAGACTGGAGAACAGTCCAATATTTCTGCCTGCGATATTACATATGATGAAATCAAGGTTAACGATCAGGCTTTAACAATTACTAAGACAGATGCTAAGAGTGCTATTAAGGATACTGGAGAATTTGATACTAATGACCCTGTAAACTCATGGGATGGATCAGCTGTTGAAGAAGCAGAAGATGATCTTACTAATCATAAGTCAAACTTCCCATCAATTGATGATCCTAAGAAAATATCTGTAACATTTACCCTTTCAAATATTGAATGGGGCGCAGGTGATGATGGTCCTGAAGCAGTTAAGGAATTTGACCTTATACCTACAGATTACAGTGATCTTTCAGAGTATACTGCTCTTGAAGTTTCAAAGATGATGGGTAATGGTATCAATCTTGGTAATACCATGGAAGCATGTGATGTTTCTCTTGGTACAGATGCAGATGTATCTTCTTATGAATCATGCTGGGGACAGCCTATTACAACAGAAAATATGATTAAGGGTATTAGAGCATCTGGCTTTGATACTATTCGTATTCCTGTAGCGTGGTTTAATAAAACTGCCTATGAAGATGGCGATTATACTATTTCAGAAGATTATCTTGACAGAGTGGCTCAAATAGTGGATTGGTCCATTGATGCAGGATTATTTGTTGTTTTAAATGAACACTGGGACAGCGGCTGGATGGGAAGATTTGGTTCAGGTACCAAAGAAGTTAGAGAAGCCGCTATGGAACAGTACAAGTCAATGTGGACTCAGATTGCTGATAAGTTTAAGGACTATCCAGATAACTTAATTTTTGAAAGTACAAATGAAGATCTTGGTGATGGATTAAATCAGCCTGATAAGAGAGGCTCATTTGATGATCCGGGTGCTCTTTCAGGAGATGAAAAATATGAAGTTTCAAACGAAATAAATCAGGCATTTGTTGATGTTGTTCGTGCAAGCGGTGGAAATAACGATGACAGATTCTTACTTATTGCAGGTATCAATACAAACTTTGACAAGACTTTAGATGATAGATTTGTAATGCCTAAGGATACAGCTGAAAAGAAACTTTTTGTTTCAGTTCACTACTATGACCCAGCAGATTACTGTCTCGATAAGAGTGATTCTTCAATAAATAAGCATTGGGGCACAGTTAAAGAATATGAAAACATGAATGCTGGATTTGAAAAACTTACAAAACTTACAGATGAAGGTTATGGCGTAATAATTGGTGAGTATGGTGCATTAAAGATGCCAGATGGTTCTCTTATGTACGATACAGTAAACTATCATTCAAATCTTTTAGATAACTGCGATATTTATAATTATGTTCCAATTCTTTGGGATACAGGTATGTTCTATGATAAGGCTAAATGTGTACTTGCGGATCAGGAAGTACTTGATCTTTATCAGGCACGTACTTATGCTGTTGAATCAGAAACTGGAGACGAAGAGTGGATAAAGGCATCAAAACAGCACATGGAAGATCAGAAGGCGGCAGCTCCTGAAACATTTAATGAAGAAACAGTCGAAGTAAATGCGGATGAAGCAGTTGCTTGGATTATGTGGAACGGAGGCGCTGGCACATATAGTGTTGGTGATGTTTATGATCCTAATTCAGATCATCCTGGAATTATTCCGACAGATGTGGTTGTTGATGGCGAAGGTACATATACTGTAGGTCTTGAATTTGAAGGTGGTAACACTGGTCTTATGTTTGCAGCAGTAGGCCTTTCAAATGGTGAAGATTTATTCCCAGGTGGAATTATAGATATTAAGGAAATCTGTGTGGATGGCAAGCCAATTGACCTTATAGCAACTCCTTATACATCATCTGATGATGAACATTGTACAAGAGTTAACCTTGTTAATATTTGGGTACCTGAACTTCCTGATGATGCAAGAACGGTATCTGGTGATTTAACTGGTTGTGATCCTGTAATATTAGACATTGAAGACATGAATGGAATAAACAGTATTACAGTTACATTTGATTTTGTACTTCCATAAAGCTATACAATTTACTTCCATAAAAAACTATTTTTGAGTGGCAGTCGGTAAGGCTGCCACTTTTTTGCGAGAAAAATATTTGGGCACTTGACAGATCAAAAATACTCTGGTATAATTTTATGCTAAACTGGCGTAAGTTGTAATTAGATAAGAAAGGGGCATATTATGGAGAATGAAGTATTTGAAACAAAACTTAAAGAACTTATTGAATTCGGTAAGGGCAAGAAAGGAGTAGTTGAGAATTCAGAATTTGAAACATTTATGAAACTTGAAGATCTGGATGCAAGTCAGAGTGATGCCTTGGAGCAGGCGTTAGAGGATAATAAAATCGATATCATTAAACTAGATGATGTTATTCTTGATGATGATGACGATGATTTTATTGATGATGATCTTTTGCTTTTAGATGAAGAAGATGAGGAAGATGATTTGAATCTTAACACCGCTGAAATATTGGATGGTGTTGGAACATCTGACCCTGTAAGGCTTTATCTTAAGGAAATTGGTGCTGTTCCTCTTTTAACTGCTGAAGAAGAGTTAGAGCTTGCAAAACTTAAGGCTGAAGGTGATCCGGTAGCTAAGCAGAGATTAGTTGAATCAAACTTAAGATTGGTTGTAAGTATTGCCAAAAAGTACACAGGAAGAGGTATGACATTCCTTGATTTGGTACAGCAGGGTAATCTTGGTTTAATTAAAGGTGTTGAAAAGTTTGATCATACAAAGGGTTATAAGCTTAGTACCTATGCAACATGGTGGATTAGACAGTCAGTAACAAGAGCTCTTGCAGATTATGCAAGAATAATAAGAGTTCCTGTTCATATGGTTGAAACAATTAATCGTATGTCAAAGATGCAGAGAAAGCTTACAGTTGAACTTGGTGCAGAACCAACAACAAAGCAGCTTGCAGATGCATTGGGACTTACTGAGGAAAAGGTTCTTGAAATCATGCAGATTGCAAGAGAACCAGCAAGTCTTGAAACACCAATTGGCGAGGAAGATGATTCTAACTTAGGTGATTTTGTTGCAGATAATAATACAATTACACCTGAAGAATATGTTGAGCAGTCAATGCTTAGAGAACATCTTTCATTACTTTTAGATGATCTTAAAGAACGCGAAAAACAGGTTATTATTTTACGATTCGGGCTGTTGGATGGAAAAACAAGAACATTGGAAGAAGTGGGCCGCGAATTTGATGTAACTCGTGAGCGTATAAGACAGATTGAAGCAAAAGCACTTAGAAAACTTCGCAATCCGGTAAGAAGTAAGAAAATTAAGGACTTTCTATAGAATACCGCATAATGGGTTCTCTTATGAGAACCCATTATTTTTATGTAAATCTTTTTTTATTTTATTTTATAAATCTATTGAACTTTTATGTGGGATTTTTTATAATATAATGTGGTTAAATTGAGAAAAGATTAATGTTTACCGTTGCTTGGAGGATGGCATGGTTTTTAGTTCAGCATTTTTTTTATGTGTTTTTTTGCCGGTGGTATTTTTACTTTGTTTACTGCCGATTAATATAAAGATTAAAAATATAATACTTATTATTGCAAGTTTGTTTTTCTATGCATATGGAGAACCTATATTTGTCTTTATTATGATTATTTCAAGTTTGATAAATTATTTATTTGGACTTATGTTATCAGGAGAAAAAGGCAGAAAGGCAGTACTTGTTGCAGCAGTTGTGTTAAATATCAGTATACTTGGTTTCTTTAAATATACCAATTTTATTGTTGATAATATTAACGCATTCTTTCATGCCGGGATTTCCATTGAGAAAATTACTCTTCCCATTGGAATCTCGTTTTTTACGTTTCAGGCTATGTCCTACGTAATTGATGTATATAGAAATCCTAAATTGTCTCAGAAAAACTATCTGTCCATATTGCTTTATATATCAATGTTTCCGCAGCTTGTGGCAGGACCAATTGTAAGATATAGCGACATTAATGAACAGATAAATAATAGAAATCCCAAGGAAGATGAAATCGTTAAGGGAATAATGAGATTTAGTAAGGGTCTCTTTAAGAAAATGTACATAGCCAATGTTTGTGGAACCATTGCAGATAATATATATGGACTTGATATTAATAAATATGCATTTTATGTGGCATGGCTTGGAGCTATAGTATATGCACTTCAGATTTATTATGATTTTAGCGCATATTCAGATATGGCAATAGGTCTTGGTCATATGTTTGGCTTTAAGTTTAAGGAAAATTTCGCACATCCATATAGTGCTGTAAGCATAAAGGATTTTTGGAGCAAATGGCATATATCTCTTTCCACATGGTTTAAGGAATATGTTTACATTCCATTGGGCGGTAATAGAAAAGGAAAAGTCAAGACAGAATCTAATAAGATGATTGTTTTCCTACTTACCGGTATCTGGCATGGAGCCAACTGGACATTTATTTTCTGGGGATTAATCCATGGAGTGGCAAATGTATTGGAAGATACAATTCTTCCAATAAGGAAATTGAAAAATAAGGTTATTGGAAACATATATACTGTATTAGTTGCAGTTGTGGCATTTGTTTTCTTTAGAGCAGATTCACTTAAAGAGGGATTTGGATTTGTAAAGGTAATGTTTACCGGATTCCATTTTGACAGATTATCATTAAGTGTGGCTTTAGGTAATCTTAGTATAATGAATGTCATTACTATTATTATCGGAATTATTTGTGCTTATCCTGTATTTGACAAGATAAAGAATAAGTATTTTGCTGATAAAAAAATGGGAGAATACATCGCAATGGCAGGGTCTTTCATTTTACTCTTCCTTTGTATGATAAGACTTTCTTCAGGAAGCTATAATCCATTTATTTATTTTAGATTCTAGATAATAGTGAAAGAGAATATATATGAAAAAAAGTGTAATAAGAAAGATATATATTGGTATATTTGCAGGAATGCTAAGTATTCCAACTGTTTGCATGACCTTTTATAAGACTGATATGTCTGCTGAAAAAAGAATTGCAACCAGGATGCCAAATGTATTGACTGAAAGTGGAAGAATTAATACCACTTTCTTTAATGAGTTAGATGGTTATTATAATGATCATTTTGCTTTTCGTCAGGAAATGGCAACTTTGGATGAGGTGCTTACAACAAAACTTGCATTTACTTCCAATAACGATAATGTAATATATGGGAAAAAAGGTTGGCTATACTATGGCGAGACCCTTAATGAATATCAGGGCGTTGATGTGCTAAGCGATAGGGCTATTTTTAATGCAGCAACCTCCATACGACTTATGCAGGAATACTGTGAAAGTTTAGGTTGCAAGTTTGTATTTACAGTTGCTCCTGTCAAAGCTTCTTTGTATCCAGAGTATTTGCCAGATAATATTATTAAGGTAAGTTCTGTTAATAATCTAAGTAAGTTAGTAAATGCAATGGATAAACAAAAAATAAATTATGTAAATTTGCATGATTTGTTTGCAAAAGATGACAGAATATTGTATCATAAATGGGATACGCACTGGAATAATGAAGGTGCAGCTCTTGCAATGAAGTATTTACAAGATGCATGCGGACGTGACTATACTGATTATGAAAATGAAAAGTATAGTATTACCAAGGATTTTAAAGGTGATTTATATACCATGCTTTATCCAAAGGGGAAGGCATTGGATGAAAATGTCACTTATGAAAAACAGCATGAGTTTGTATATGATGATGCATTTAAGTCTGTAGAGGATAATAAGATTCAAGCCACCTGTAGTAATAAAGATGGCTCTTTAGTTATGTACAGGGATTCATATGGGAATGCATTAATTCCATTTATGGCCGATGAATATGAGAAATCATATTTCACAAAGATAGTTCCTTATAACATGCTTGAAGTAAAGGATAAGGAAGCAAATGTTGTTATGGCAGAAATAACACAAAGGCATATTTCATATTTAACAAGATATGCCCCAGTTATGCCGGCAGCCATTTATGAGGACCTTCCTTCTGAAATTGAAACTGTTAAGAAAAATGATACAGCCAAAGTTTCGGAAGAAAATGGCATGATTCTAATTACTGGTTTAGTGGATGAAAAATACACGGACAGTGATTCAAGAATATTTGTAAGAGTAATGGACAGTGAATACATCACTGATTATGAGGCTACTCCTGTGGCAAATACTTTGAATAATAATGGAAAAGTATCTGATTATAACTATACAGTTTACTTGGATAAGAGCCTTTTGATTGAAGGGAAAAACGATGTTTGTATTATCACTGAAAAAGACGGTAAGTACATTTCTTCCGAAGTGATAACAAACTTTGACATATAGTGTTAAGAGTCTTGGGGAAATAATAAAAAAAGAGGACAATTACCATGAGAAAGAATGCTTTATTTATAGCAATGATGATTGGAGCTTTAAGCATAAGTGCATGCGGAAAGACTAACGATAAAGAAACTGAAAAAACTACTGTAGCCACAACTGAAGTTACAACTGTGGAAACAACAACAGAAACTGAAAGTGTAACAGAAGAACCTGTTTCTGAAACAGTTACAGAAACTGAAAGTGTAACGGAAGAACCTACAGAGGAAACTACAAAGAAGCGTAGAAAACGTGAAGATGCAACAAAGAATGAAACAGAAAGTCAGGATATAGAAACTGAAAAGATAACAGAAGCTGTACCTAAGATGGAAGCAACAGTTGATAATGCCTTAGGATTTGTTGGAAAGACTCTTTCAGAATTAACAGATGCAGTGGGTAATTACAATTCATTTGAAACAGCAGGAGCTTGTTTTGATGATGAAAATGAATTAAATGGTATTGCTTATTACGATAACTTTACTGTTTATTGCCATTCAGAAAATAATCAGACAAAATGGGTTATTGATGTTATAGAATAGTAAACTGAATTGGCAAATAATTAATTAGAATTATAGATATATTATTATATTGTTTGAAGAAGGAAATAAGATGCAAAAACATAAATTTATTAATAGAGTTTTATATTTACTTGTAGCAATGGTTATACTTTTTAGTGCAGTACCGCTAAAGAAGGTTAGCGCAGCCAAGAAAACTGGATGGGTAAAAGAAGGTGGTTATAAATACTATTATGTTAAGGGTAAAAAAGCCACTGGATTTGTTGATGTAGATGGAAAGACATATTATTTTGCAGTAAAGGGACATGCTACACTTCCAAAGGGTGCAACTCTTAAGGGATGGTATAAAATATCAGGAGATTATTATTGTTTTAACAGAACATACGGATACCTTGAAAAGAATACAAAGGTTGATGGAATAAAGGTTGATGGTGAAGGAAAAGCCAAGGATACAAAGTATAATAAAAAGAAAATCAATCTTATGATTAGAGCCAGAAAAATGGTTCAGAGTCTTACAGTTCCTACAGATAGCAGGGGTCAGAAGAGAAAGAAAGTATTTAATTACATGATAAAGGTCCCTTATGTGGGATATCATTTTCTTAAGAATATCAGAAGTAAGAAGGACTGGGACATTATTATGGCCAATGATATTTTGGATGAAAATGCTCATGCCATGAGTGGTGGTGAGTGTACCGCTATGTCCTGTGCCCTTGCATATATGCTTCGTGAATGCAGATATGAAAATGTATATGTGGTTGACGATGATAAGACATTAACAGGTGATGCGCATTCCTGGGTAGAACTAAACGGTAAGGTATATGATGCATTATTTGCCCGTACAAAGGGAAAATCAAATTATTATAATGCTGACTATAATCATTCAGGAAATGGTGCGGATCTTTGGCCAATTAACAAGAAGAATATTGTTACAGGTAAAACAACAAGTAATTAATTTAATTACTGTAAGATGAGTAATATAATAATAGGTTAATTTTAAGATGGATCCGCATGTGTTGATGCGGATTTATCATTTGTAGGTAATATGAATATGATGAATTTAAAAAAAAGTAAAAAAGCTTTAATTATTGTACTTGCTGCATTAATTATTGCAGAATTACCATATGTCAAGACAAATGATGTATGTGGGGGATATAAAGGATGGATTACTAAAAAAGGATATACATATTACTATAATAAGAACGGAAATATGGTTACCGGACTTACCAATATAGACATGGATACATACTATTTTTTAAAGAAGGATTACAGTAGTATGAATAAGGGCGCATTGGTAAAGGGCTGGAAGAAATTATCTGATAACTATTACTTTTTTAGCAGGCAGACTGGAGCCATGGTTAAGGGAGAAGTGATTGATGGTATTAAAATATCAGATGATGGAAGGGCAAAGGTTTCTAAAACAGATACAAAAATATTAGACCAGAGGATTAATGCAAGATGGCTGGTTGAAAAAATAGCCGGTGAAGAAGAAACTAAGTCTGATAAAAAGAATAAGTGCATGGAGTATTTGGAAAAGGAAGAAGGACTTAAGGAAGCTCTTGACAGTTTATCTATAAAATATACGGAAGAAAGCCTTGAAGATGTGGGAGAAGCAGAGGTTTTAAGGTGTGAAGTTAAGGAACTCATAATTGTGGAATGTGGCTATGATAGTTCGAGTTATGTAAATCTAACAAAAAAGGCGGCCAAGGTCTCAAAGGTAAGATTAAAAAAGGCTGTTTTATATGAAAATGGCGACATTAAGGTAAGATGGACCAAAAGCAATAGTTGTGATTCCTATTTGCTTTATAAAAAAGCTTCAGGTGAATGTGGTTATTCCCTTATAAAGAAGACCACCAAAAGAGGATATAAGGATACTGATACAATACCGGGTAAAAGGTATTATTACAGGGTGGTTGCCCTTAAAAATGAAACTGCACTTACAAGAAAAACCTTCAGCAAACACAGTGCTACAAAAAAATGTCTTTCAAGAAAAAAGCCTTCTAAAACTGCTTATCTTGGAGATTCAGTAATGAGTGGCTTTGATGTATATGATATTATTGGAAGTGGTGAGAAATCATTTGCCGAAGTGGGACAGTCAATTAATACTCTTAATAATTCTGGTATGGGCGAAGTGCTTGATTATAAGCCTGACAGAGTATTTATTATGAGTGGAACCAATGACTGTGTTGGAAACAGAAGTGATGATCAGTTAAAGAATGATATTGATTCTTATATTTCTGTATGTAAAAAGCTCTATAATGTGAATAATAAGGTGGAGATAATAGCCATGGGAATAGGGCCTACAAATACGGACAGGGTTCCTATGGATAATGTAAATAGATATAATAGATTTCTTAAAAATGAAGCGTCCAAATACAATTATATTCATTTCTTTAACACAGCGTCTTTTTTAAAAGGAAAGGATGGACACATAAAGTCTGAGTATGTTGCGGGAGATGGAATTCATTGGAGTGGAAGCGCATATACTTTGATTTATGGAAAACTGAAGAACTTTGTGGCAAAGTGGAAAGTGTAGTTATGGATAAAATATTATTTTAAATTATGTATTTAGCAAGCTTTTAATATTTAAGAAGAATGAGGAGGCACAAGATGGAGCAGGAGAATAACGAAATCAGAAAAGAACTGAATATAAAGAAGGATAAGTTTGGTAACAATAAGGCTATCATAAAGGAATTATTATCCTGGGTGCTTGTATTTGCCGTTGCTTTTGTGGTGGCATATGTGGTTAATAATTATATTATCATTAATGCTACAGTTCCAAGTGGTTCAATGGAAAACACCATTATGACAGGTGACCGAATGATCGGTAACAGACTGGCTTACATTAAGGATGGTCCTAAGAGAGGGGATATCATTATTTTTAAGTATCCTGACAATGAAAGTAAGCTTTTTGTAAAAAGAGTTATCGGACTTCCGGGAGAAACTGTTGAAATAGTTAATGGCGAGGTTATAATTACAAATCGTCAGGATGGAACAGAAGATGGTGTATATGAAGAACCATATTTGCGGGAAGAATGGGTTAACAACAATGATGGATACAAATACGAAATTCCAGAAGATGCTTATTTTGTAATGGGAGATAACAGAAATCCTTCAAATGATGCAAGATATTGGACCAATACATATGTATACAGGGATAAAATTCTTGCAGAGGCTATGTTTGTGTATTGGCCATTTAAGGATGCTGGCAAGATTGATTAAATATTATATCCCATAAGTCTTATTATGGGAAGTTGTGGCTCTAGTCACGTGACTGGGAATTTACAAGTGTAACCGCAGACTCTGCTCTCGCACATTGTCGGGTACCATATGAGCACGCGGCCATTTTAAATTTGCTTCGCAAAGGCCGGTGCTTCATCATCGATGCTTCGCATAGATGATAAGCCCTAGCCGTTCTAAACTCAAAAACTCCAAGTTGATGTATTCTAAAGATCAAGAATATGACTTGGAGTTTTTTCGTTAAGAACGAAGACCCGTCATGGTCTGCTCTACACTTATAAATCCCCAGCCACTTTATCTTTGGCAATATTCCTTCCCGTATAATGAGACTTATCTTGCCACACCCAAGGCTGGTTATCGAATTAATAAGCAGAGAGAAAATATCACCAAAATGAAGATTGTACCCAGTTGGCCATAACCTTGGTTTTGGTGATAGTATTACTTGGAGTTAAAGCAAGTTAAGTTGCTTCTTTTTATACCCAACTGGCCATAACCTTCACTTTGGTGATATTTTTTCTATACTTATAAATCTATTCTTTTGCTTACTGTTTGGCGCCCTTTCAGTAAAAAGTTTTATCTCACCATGCCCGTGGCCTGAGTGAGGTGTGTGGTCCGGAAATGGAGATATGGAAAAAGCAGACCATAGTTTTCTTTTGGTGAGTGGTCTGGAAATGGAGATATAGAAAAAGCAGACCACAGTTTTCTTTTGGTGAGTGGTCTGGAAATGGAGATATGGAAAAAGCAGACCACAGTTTTCTTTTGGTGAGTGGTCTGGAAATGGAGATATGGAAAAAGCAGACCACGAATTTCTTTTGGTGAGTGGTCTGGAAATGGAGATATGGAAAAAGCAGACCACAGTTTTCTTGAGGTGTGTGGTCCGGAAATGGAGATATAGAAAAAGCAGACCACAAGTTTCTAAAAGAGACTGGTGGTCCGGTTTTCTGGCCAAGGGTGTGGCAAGATAAGTCTTATTATGGGATGTGGTAATACATTAATGTCGCGTGGATTAATATATAATAACAGTCAGGTGAGCGTTTATGTATTTATGTGTAATGCCCACCCGACTGTATTATTATAATCCACGCGGCATGATGCGTAGTCAACATCCCATAATAAGACTTATGGGTTTATTGTTTTGTTTTCGATGTTCATGTAAGTCATGCTTTCTTTAATTTTAAATCCAAAGGATTCATAAAGCTTAAGTGCAATTGGATTGTTGCTGCTTACATGAAGTATTATGGTATCAATACCTTTATCAAATAAGTCATTGCAAAGAAGTTTTAACATGAGTCTTCCGTATCCCTTGCCTCTTTTGGAACGAGCTATTTCAAAGTGGCTTAGGCACACAGTGTTTAAGTCTCTTGTTATTTCCAATGATCCAATATGTCTTGTAAATAGTTTTAATGTTTTTTCACAAAGAAGATAAACGCTACCGCCCTCAGTATTATAGGATGATAAGAAAAATGGGGTGGATACATCGGATTTTTCTTTTATGTCTAAGATCATTAAATGTTCCGTTGAGTATTCGTAGGCACCTAGGTGCTTACAGATTTTTTTGCCCAATTCATAATCGGGATTAACTGGAAATGAAAAGGTTTCATATTTGAAATAATTAAACTCATCGGTAATCATTTCAAATAGTGATTTAAATATACCTCTTCGTCTATACTTTGGATGGGTTAATGGGTAAATTGTCATCACATATCCATCTGGAGCAAATACTCCAGCATATCCCACAAGCTTTTCACTTTCATAAGCAAAGTAAAAAGTGTTTAATTTAGGATAAATATTATCTCCCTCATCACAGTACAATAACGCATTTTTGCCATCTGTTTCTATGCATGCATCATGTAAAGTCATGATGTCTTTTTTTTGCTTATCTGTTAATGTATTTGTTTTTTTGTAAGAATAAATACTATTCATATTGCTGTTCCTTTAATTATAAGTATATCAGTTTAATAAAAAGTTTGTATACTAGTGTGATTTCACTTAATAAATGTTTGTATAACCACGTGTTTTGATTTTGCTAATTATTTGTATAATTGTACGAGTTTTAAGTTTTATGTATTTTACAACAAATAATTGAATAATTCAATAAATAGGGGGTTACAAACTGATATAGATAATTGTATAATAACAAGGGCAAATTTTAAGTGAGTGAGGATAATATGGATGCATTAATATATAGTTTAAATGCCACAGCACCGGTTTTTCTAGTGATTTTATTTGGTTATATAATTAAAAGACTTGGTATGGTGGATGATGGTTTTATAGACGGGGCAAATAAATTGAATTACAAAATAACCCTGCCATCATTATTGTTACTTGATATGATGAATATGGACATAAAGGCCATATTTGAAGTAAGATATGTTTTATATTGTGCCTTGGTTACAACCATTAGTTTCTGGGGACTTTGGGCAATAGTTAAATTTGTTCTTAAGGATAAGAGTATGGTGGGAGCTTTTGTGCAAGGGTCTTTTAGAAGTTCGGCAGCGGTTCTTGGAACGGCGCTTATTGTAAATATATACGGTGATGCAGGATTTGCACCGCTGATGCTTATAGGTTGTGTACCACTTTATAATATTTATTCTGTTATTGTGCTTACCTTTGAAAGCAGAAGCAAGCAGGATAAAAACATAAAAAAAGCATTTGTGGAAATATTGAAAAATCCTATTCTTATAGGCATTTTTTCGGGAATGCTGTTTTCAGTTTTAGATGTGGATTTTCCACATATCATAGACAGTACAATCAATAATTTTGCAAAGATGGCAACCCCACTTGCATTAATTGCAATTGGAGCTGGATTTAATGCAGGTGAAGCCATAAAGAAAGTAAAGCCAGCTGTTATGGCAAGCCTTTGCAAGTTAGTGTTTATTCCTATAATATTTTTACCGTTTGCCGTGGCGTGTGGATTTACTGGTGGGAAACTTATGGCAATTTTAATTATGCTTGGTGCACCGACAACTCCAAGTTGTTACATTATGGCTAAGAACATGGATAATGATGAGGTACTTACCAGTGGAATAGTTGTGCTTACCACAATTATGTCTGCATTTACCATAACCATATTTATGTTTATATTAAGATACAATGGATTGGTTTAAACTAATGATTAGCAGATTAAATTAAACAAGCAAATTAAACAGAAAGAGGTATTTATGAAGATTACAAAAGATAATGCAGTTTTATTAATTATTGATGTTCAGGAAAAACTTGTTCCTGCAATGAGTGAGCCGGGCAAATGTGTTGAAAATACAGTTAAACTGACTAAGGGAATGAATATTTTAAATATTCCTATTGTTGTAAGTGAGCAGTATCCTAAGGGGCTTGGAAGTACAGTTACAAAAGTAAAGGAAGTTTTAGAAGAAAGCAAAGAAGCAAATGTTTTTGAAAAGAGAGCTTTTAGTGCCCTTGATGTTAAGGAAATAAAAGATAAACTTTCAAAATATGATAAGGATTATGTGGTGATTTGTGGTGTGGAATCCCATATTTGTGTGCTTCAGACCATAATGGCTCTTTCAGAAGAAGGTTTTATTCCAGTACTTGTGGAAGATTGTGTATTTTCCAGAAAGGAAAATGATAAGATTCAGGCAGTAAAGCGTGCAGCCATGGAAGGCGCTATTATTACCACATATGAGGCTATTTTATTTGAATTATTAGGTGATAGCGCAGCGCCTGAATTTAAGGAAATATCCAATCTTATTAAATAACGCATATATAAGTCTATTATTAGGAGGTTTAAATGTCTGAGGGAAGATTACTTCTTAGAAGTGAAGTGGATGATAAATTTAAATGGAAAATGGAAGACATGGTGGAAAGTGATGAAGCCTTTAATCTTGCATTTAAGGAATTGGAAGGAAAACTTAATAAGTTTTCTGAATTTGCCGGAACATTATCAGAAAGTGGTGAAAGATTGCTTAGTTATTTGAAATTTGATGATGAGTTTTTCTGCGAAATGGAAAGACTTTATGTGTATGCAAATCAAAAGATGCATGAGGATTTATCAGTTACCACTTATCAGAAGATGGCAGGGGATATTCAAAATCTAATGGTAAAGGCATACAGTGCGGATTCATTTGCCCGTCCAGAAATACTTGCTATGGATGAAAATACTTTAAAGGGATACATGGAGAATGATGAATTTAAAATTTACAAGAAAGTTTTGACGGATCTTCTTGATGAAAAGGAACATGTGTTAAGTAGCGAAATAGAAGATATTTTGGCAAAGGCTGGAAGAGTAAGCCAGGCAGCGGATGACATTTATACCATGTTTAATGGGGCGGATATTGATTTCCCTGAGGTTCCAGATGGCAGGGGTGGAATGATTAAGCTTAGTAATGGTAGATATACTTCTCTTCTTGAAAGCACTGACAGAGAAGTGAGGAAACAAGCATTTGCTGCTATGTACAAGACTTATGGTGCCCTTAATAATACCTTGGGGGCTGTCTTTAATGCAAATCTTTCCCAGGGAAGTTTTTATGCAGATGTAAGAAAATATGAATCATCAAGAGCTATGTATCTTCATGATTCACATATTCCGGAAAGTGTATATGATAATCTGATTAACACAGTTCACGAGTACATGCCACTTATGTATAAATACTTAGAACTTAGAAAAAAAGCCTTGGGAGTTGATGAACTTCATATGTATGATCTTTATGCGCCTATGGCGGGTGATGTTGATAATACATATACTTATGATGAGGCAAAGGCTTTGGTTAAGGAAGGCCTTTTACCTATGGGGGATGAGTATTTATCCGTTTTGGAAGAGGGTTATAATAACGGCTGGATTGATGTTTATGAAAATAAAGGAAAGAGAAGTGGTGCATATTCCTGGGGATGCTATGGCGTGCATCCATATGTGCTTTTAAACTATAATGATAATTTAAACAGTGTGTTTACATTGGCGCATGAAATGGGACATGCAATTCATTCTTACTATTCGAATAATAATCAGGAATATATTAATGCTGGCTATAAAATATTTGTGGCAGAGGTTGCTTCTACCTGCAATGAATCATTGCTTATTCATCATTTGCTTAATAAAACCACAGATAAAAATGAAAGAATCTTTTTGATTAATTATTTTCTTGAGCAGTTTAAGGGGACTGTTTACAGACAGACCATGTTTGCCGAGTTTGAAAAGATTGTTCATGAAAAGGCGGATAAGGGTGAGAGTTTAACAGCCGGTGAATTAAATGGTATTTATTATGATTTGAATAAAGTTTATTTTGGTGATGGAATTATTATTGATGATGATATCAAATATGAGTGGTCAAGGATTCCACATTTCTATAATTCATTTTATGTTTATCAGTATGCCACAGGTTTTTCAGCGGCCATAGCTCTTTCAAGAAAAATCATGAATGAAGGTGAAAGTGCAGTTAAGGATTATAAGGAATTCTTAAAAGGTGGATGCTCTAAAGATCCTATAGATCTTCTTAAAATTGCTGGAGTTGACATGGGAAGCAAGAAGCCAATTGAGGAAGCACTAAAGGTATTTGGTGAGTTGCTTGATGAGATGGAAAAGCTGTTGTAATTAGGTGTAAGAAAGATAAAAAAATAAAAGTATAAAAAAATAGTCAAAAAATATAAAATAGTGCTTGACAAATAAAAAACAATACAGTATACTATTGCTTGTCTGTTGAGGACGACAGACAAGTTTGCGCGAGTGGCTCAGCGGTGGAGCACCTCCTTGCCAAGGAGGGGGTCGCGGGTTCGATCCCCGTCTCGCGCTTGAGGTCAAATAAAAAAGGATATCTGATAGATATCCTTTTTTTATTTGATTCGAGCCCAGAAGAGGGCTCGAAGTTCAATCTTCTCAGGGCCTGGCGGTCCCTTCGGTCGGTGCTTCTGCTAAAGCAGAGGTGTCCGCAGGACACCCGCACCGTCTCGCGCTTGAGGTTCAATCTTCTCGCACTGGTGTTTTGTGTGTTGGCTAACAAAAATACCTAAAAGTATTTATTTGTTAGCCGAAATGGTATGCTTGATGGTTATGATTATGTAAAAAAGCTAACAAAAATGAAGTTTGTGATTAATATGTTAGCTTAAGAGTGTAGTAGGGCAGTATATGGGATAATTATGAAAATAAAAGATGTTGAAGATGAAAAAACATAAGACTTTAATTCATAAAAATGGTATAATGTGGGTATATGTTTGTGAGTTATAATCTTGAATATAACATAATAAGAGATTAGGTTTGATGGTATTAGGAAATTTGGTATGAAAAAAAGCATGAGAACAAATAATAAAAAATCGGATTGTAGAAAATATATAGCTATGGCACTTTGTACTGCCATGGCTTTTTGTGAATTTAAATATCGTTTGGGAGTTTATGATTTATCAAGTAAAGATGCTAGTAATAGTCCAAATAAGAATGTGATTATCACTGATTATGAAATTGGAGATGGATTAAGTAATCATGTTGATGAGTATGGTAATGAGTATTGTTATACTGATGATGGAAAGTTGAGAGTTATCATTAGCCTTGAAGGTGGAACAATGGTTACTAAAGGAGCATATAATAAGTATAGAAGTTCCTTGAATTATCTTTCATCAAAGGCAGGAAAGAATAAACTTAAAAAACTAAAGAATAAAAGAGATAGTATAAAAGAAGAAATAAAAGAAACTGTTGATGATGTTGAATTTGGCAAAGATTATGACATGATCGTTAATGGATTTTCAGCAGATGTTTCTGAGGAAGACATTGAGAAAATCGAAAATATGGATGGAATAAAGGATGTTCATATTTGTCAGGTTTTCTATCCAGAGGAAAACACAATTACTGTAGAAAACAGTAGTAATATAAAAGGTTATAAAGGAAATGAATCAGAAAGTGAAACTGAATCAGAGACAGAAAGTGAAACAGAAAGTGAAACAGAATCTGAGACAGAAAGTGAAACTGAATCAGAGACAGAAAGTGAAATAGAAAGTGAAACTGAATCAGAAATAGAAAGTGAAACAGAATCTGAGTCAGAAACAGAAGAGCCTGAACCTGAAAAATATACATCCCTTGATGTATCAAGAAAGGTGACGGGAACAGATAAAGCAAATAATAATGGATATACTGGTAAGGGAACAACAATTGCAATACTTGATACTGGTTTTGACGTGGGTCATGAAGCTTTTAGTGGTGAGATAGAAAATCCTAAGGAAACTCTTGATACCCTTAAAAATATAACTGGACTTGAAGGGGATTACAGTGAAGCGTATGTTTCAGAAAAGATACCTTATGCATATGATTACTATGGTGAGGATACGGATGTAAGTCTAAATAATAGTGAAAAAAAATCAGATCATGGAACCCATGTTGCGGGAATAGTGGGAGCTAATAATGGTGAGATTAAGGGTATGGCTCCAGAGGCACAACTTATCTTATGTAAAATATTTGGTGATGAAGGAGAGGGTGCCTTTGAATCAGAAATATTGGCTGCTCTCGAGGATGCAATAAGACTTGATTGCGATTCTGTTAATATGAGTATTGGTGCTCCTTTTGGATTTGAGGATCCAGGTGCAGGCAGCTTCTTAGCTAGTTATGTATATGACAAGATAGAGACGGCGGGTATTTATATATCTGTTTCAGCAGGTAATTCGGGAAGCGTAGGCAGTAAATATAGCAAGACAGAGTATAAGAGCCTTGCAACTAATCCTGATGTGGGCACATTATCTTCACCGGGATCCTATACGCAGAATTTTACGGTGGGTAGTTGTGATATTAATTTCCTGGGAATGGATACAACGGTGGATGACTTGAGAATGAGTAGCTTTTCAAGTTACGGTCCAACCCCAAACATGACTCTTGAACCTGATATTACAGCACCAGGAGGAGGAATCTATTCATCAGTTCTTGAGGGTAAGTATTCTATGTTAAGTGGAACAAGTATGGCTTCCCCCCATGTTGCAGGTGTGGCAGCAGATGTTAAGCAATATTTAGAAGAGTTGGGCATAGAGGAAAATAAAACTTTAATTACCAAGAATCTTTTAATGAGTACTGCTAATATTTTAACAGATGGTAATGGGAATAATTATGCACCAAAGAGACAGGGCGCGGGATTAATAGACTTGGAGGCGGCGCTTAAAACAAAGGCATATTTATCAGCTGGTGAAGGTGAACTTGCAAAACTAAGTCTTGGAAGTTCTGGGGAAGGCGTATTTGATATGTCCTACTATCTTAACAGACTTGAAAAAACTGATAATAATCATAATCTTAAGTATAAAGTATCGGTGGATGTTCAAACAGAAAAACTCTATGTTAATGATGATGATATTGAATATATTGATGGTGGTGTAAGAACCTTAATGGAAGATGAATATACATTGGACATGGATCCGTACATAGAATTAGGTGAGGGTGAAAGTGTAAAGGAAGGACAGTTGACTCTTACTTTATCAGATGAACTTAAGGATGAATTACTGGAAAGTTTCCCTAATGGCATTTTTATTGAGGGCTTTATAAAAGTTACTCCGGAATATGAAGATGGAGTGGAACTATCCATACCATTTTTAGGCTTCCTGGGTAATTGGAATTCTCAAAGCCCATTTGATCCATCAATTTATGAAACTGGAATGGCTCAGGTACGCAAAGGATTTTTGCTTGAATATAAGGGCACATTATCAGAAAGCATTTATCAGGATGATTCAAAATACAGAAAACTTGGAGTAAACATACTTGATAGTAAAGCAAGATATGCATCCATGGACAGAGCGGGAATTAGTAGTACAGATTCGGTATTTACAAATATGTATGTTTCCCAGGTTATAACAAGAAATCTTTCTAATCTTTCAATCAGTATTAGCAAAAAGAACGAAGATGGAAGAATTGGCACTTTATATACTAAAAACATGAATGACTTAAGAAAATTTGCTTATACGGAAAGTGGTAATAATGACGGGGTCATTAATTTATATAGTCCATGGGATGAAAGCAGAACATATTATGCCAGCGCCAATGAAGGGGATTATGAATTAAAATTAACTGGTACATTGGCAACAACGGGTTCAAATAAGATTCATGAAAAAACTTATGATTTCTATGTTGATAACACAAAACCAAAGATAGTGGACGCATATATTACAGAGGATAATCATTTAAAACTTACTGTAACCGATAATTATTATGTTCAATATGTGGTTGTTGGAGATAAAAAAATTGTTTCAGGAGAAAACAACATAGAATCTGTAAGTGATGATGGAAATGAAAGTAACACAGAAATTGAATCTGATAGTGATAAAGAAAATGAGTCAGAAATTGAGTCAGAAACTGAAACAGAACAATTTCAATTTGAAGAAATAAACCCTGAGACAATTAATTTTAAAAGCGCCCTTTTAGGGAAGGTGGGTCTTTATGAAAATGATAGAGGTGTCTTAAGCGAAGTTGATTTTGATTTAAATGGATTTGTGGGCCAATATCAATATCCATATATTTGTGTAGGTGATTATGCAGGAAACTACATAGTTATTGAAGATGCAGCTACATTTGTTCAACAAATGATGAATGGGGAATACGAAAGTGAAACAGAGACTGAAAGTGAAACAGAGACTGAAAGCGAAATAGAATTCCAAACACAAACCCAGGCACAAACAGGAGAAACCCAAAAGTCTACAGTAGAAGATAAAGAAACCGGTGAAATCTCTGAAACAGATCATAACAACGAAAATGAAGAGTATTTAGATGGTCAGGAAGAAGTAGTTGTTGATACAAAATACATATATAATATTACAAAGGTTAATCATAATGGAGGCGGAGAAGTTGAAATAATTGCCCTAAGGGATAAAACATTAAAAACTATTAGAATTCCAAGCACAGTTGAAATTGGAAATAGTGAGTATAGAATAACAGGAATTGCTTCTGATGTGTTTAAGTGGAATAAAGACATTACAAAGGTTGTATTAGGGGCAAATATTAAGAAAATTGGTTTGCGAGCCTTTATGGGATGTGAAAATTTAAAGAGCGTATATATTAGGTCCAAGGTATTAAAAACCATAGGCAGTAAGACCTTTTATAAAGACAAATCTCTAAGAAAGATTGTTATTAAGTCCAAAATACTTAAGAAAGTGGGAAGTAAGTCGCTTAAGGGAACTAATAAAAAACTTATTATTAAGGTGCCTGCTAAAAAGAAAAAGGCTTATAAGGTTAAACTTATGAGGGCAGGTAACAAAAAGATAAGAGTTAAGTAAATGTCAAATTAATTTCCCTGCAAGATTGACTAAATAACACTAATATAGTAAAATCTTACTTTGGGAAAATAGCTTATTATTTTCATTATTTTTAGAAAAAAGATAAGGAGAAAACCGTTATGGCAAAAGTAGGAATTGTAATGGGTAGTGACTCAGACATGCCTGTTATGAAAAAAGCAGCAGATATTTTAAAGGAACTTGGCATTGAGTTTGAAATGACCATTATTTCAGCTCATAGAGAACCAGATGTATTCTTTGAATATGCTAAAACTGCTGAGGAAAAAGGATTTAAGGTAATTATTGCAGGTGCAGGTATGGCAGCACATCTTCCAGGTATGTGTGCAGCAATATTCCCTATGCCAGTTATTGGTATTCCAATGCATACAACTTCTCTTGGAGGAAGAGATTCATTATATTCAATAGTACAGATGCCATCAGGTATTCCTGTTGCAACAGTTGCCATTAATGGAGGTGCCAATGCAGGCCTTTTGGCAGCAAAGATTCTTGCAACCAGTGATGAGGAGATTCTTAAGAAATTAAAAGATTATTCAAAAACACTTAAAGAGCAGGTTGAGGCTAAAGATGCAAGACTTCAAGAAGTGGGTTACGAAAATTACTAAAAGATATTATAAAAAGGTTATTTATGCACATTTATTAACAATTATAACAAAGATTAGGAGGAACATATGGATTACAAGAAAGCCGGAGTTGATATTGAAGCGGGTTATAAGTCAGTGGAACTTATGAAGGAACATATAAAAAAGACTATGAGACCGGAGGTTTTAGGCGGAATTGGAGGATTTGCCGGGGCTTTTGATCTTAAAGCGATTAAGGATATGGAGGAACCTGTTTTATTATCAGGTACAGATGGTTGTGGAACCAAGGTTAAGTTAGCTTTCATCATGGATAAACATGATACAATCGGTATTGATGCTGTTGCCATGTGCGTTAATGATATTGCATGTTCAGGTGGAGAGCCTTTGTTCTTCCTTGATTATATTGCTTGTGGTAAAAACTTCCCTGAAAAGATTGCAACAATTGTTAGTGGTGTTGCAAAGGGGTGTGAATTATCTGGAGCCGCCTTGGTTGGTGGTGAAACAGCTGAACATCCAGGTCTTATGCCAGAAGATGAATATGATCTTGCTGGATTTGCCGTAGGCGTATGCGACAAAAAGGATATTATTGATGGTTCAACCATTAAACCAGGTGATAAACTTATTGGTATTGCATCAAGTGGAGTTCATAGCAATGGTTTCTCTCTTGTTAGAAAAGTATTTGAAATGACTGAAGAAAGTCTTAATACATATTATGATGAACTTGGAAAAACACTTGGCGAAGCACTTATCGAGCCAACAGTTATTTATGTTAAGGCATTAAAGAGTGTTAAGGATGCTGGTGTTAAATTAAAGGGATGCAGTCATATTACAGGTGGTGGTTTCTATGAGAATATCCCACGTATGCTTCCGGAAGGTGTAAGATGTGTGGTTAAAAAGGATAGTTACGAAGTTCCAGCCATCTTTAAATTAATGGCTAAAACTGGTGACATTGATGAGCAAATGATGTATAACACATTCAATATGGGTCTTGGTATGGTTGTTGCTGTAGATAGTGCAGATGTTGATAAAACAATGAAAGCCATAGAAGATGCAGGTGAGAAGTGTTTCCTTGTAGGTGATGTTATCGAAGGCGAGAAAGGTGTTGACTTATGCTAAGAGTCGTATGTTTGGTTTCCGGTGGTGGAACTAATCTTCAGGCCATTATTGATTCAGTGGAAAATGGTAAGATTACAAATGCAGAGGTTGTTGCAGTAATTAGCAATAATAAGAATGCATTTGCCCTTGAGCGAGCAAATAATCATGGTATTAAATCCATGTGCATTTCTCCAAAGGATTATGAAAGCAGAGAAGAGTTTAATAAGATTTTTATTGAACAGATAGACATACTTAATCCTGATTTAATAGTCCTTGCAGGATTTTTGGTGGTAATTCCAAAGGAATTGGTTGATAAGTATCCAAATAAAATAATAAATATTCATCCATCTTTGATTCCTTCTTTCTGCGGAAAGGGATTTTATGGACTGAAGGTTCATGAAGAGGCGTTAAAGAGAGGCGTGAAGGTTACAGGTGCCACAGTTCATTTTGTTGATAGTGGAACAGATACAGGTCCTATTATTTTCCAACAGCCTGTGGAGGTTAAGGAAGGTGATACACCGCAAAGTTTACAGAGACGCGTTATGGAAGAGGCAGAGTGGAAGATTATGCCTAAGGCCATTGATTGCATAGCCAATGGAAAAATCCATGTTGATGAAAGCGGTTATGTCAGAGTTGATGATTAATAAATGGTATTAATGATTATTTAAAAAATATTGATGAAAAAATGTCTGTTTTTTCAGAAAGGAAAATCATGAAAGTATTAATAGTTGGTGGCGGTGGAAGAGAGCATGCTATTTGTATGTCTGTTTCAAAAAGCCCAAAGGTTAGTGAAATATATGTTGCACCTGGTAATGCAGGCATAGCACGTACAGAAAAGGTTGTTGAGTGTGCTCCAATTGGTGTAATGGAATTTGAAAAACTTGCTGATTATGCTAAGGAAAAGAATATAGATTTAACCATAGTGGGAATGGATGATCCTTTAGTTGGCGGTATTGTGGATGTATTCGAAAAAAGAGGATTAAGAGTATTTGGTCCAAGAAAGAATGCGGCCATATTGGAAGGTTCAAAGGCTTTCTCAAAGGATCTTATGAAAAAATACAATATTCCTACGGCTGCATATGAAAACTTTAATGATGCTGATGAGGCAAGAAAGTATCTTGAAAATGCCGATTATCCAATAGTACTTAAGGCAGATGGACTTGCTCTTGGAAAGGGTGTTCTTATTTGTAACACTAAAGAGGAAGCTTTAGATGGTCTTAAGGAAATAATGCTTGATAAGAAGTTTGGTGATTCCGGTAATACCATGGTTGTTGAGGAATTCATGACAGGTCGTGAAGTATCAGTTCTTTCATTTGTTGATGGTAACACAATTAGAATTATGACTTCATCCCAGGATCATAAGAGAGCCATGGATGGAGACAAGGGACTTAATACAGGTGGTATGGGGACTTTTTCACCAAGCCCATTCTATACAAAGGAAGTTGATGAATTCTGTAAGAAGTATATTTACCAGGCAACTGTTGATGCCATGAAGGCAGAGGGTAGAGAGTTTACCGGTATTATTTTCTTTGGACTTATGCTTACAGATAAGGGACCTAAGGTTCTTGAATATAATGCAAGATTTGGTGATCCTGAAGCTCAGGTTGTTTTACCAAGAATGAAGAATGATATTATTGATGTTATAGAGGCATGTATTGACAAGAAACTTGATGAAATAGAACTTGAATTTGAAGACAATGCAGCAGTTTGTGTTGTTCTTGCATCAAATGGATATCCAGTAAGCTACGAAAAAGGCTTTGAAATAACAGGTCTTGAAAATTTTGATGGAAAAGAAGGCTATTATGTTTTCCACGCAGCATCTAAAGAAGTTGATGGAAAAATAGTAACCAATGGTGGTCGTGTTTTGGGTGTGACTGCCAAAGGAGATACATTAGTTGAAGCAAGAAAGAATGCTTATGAAGCTACAAAACTAGTTGATTTTGATAATAAATACATGAGAAATGATATAGGTAAAGCTATTGATGAAGCATAATAAAGATTTAAATAGATAGCTTTAATGGAGGATATTATGATTAACCTTAAGAGGAAGAGTTTTGTGATTACAACAGGGCTTGCCTGTTTATTAATGGGTAGTGTTGTATTTGCCGACAGTAACCTTTCAGATATAAAAATACAGGGAAAAACCTCGGATGGAGAAGTAAAGGAAGTTTATCTCACCAAGGATTTTGATGGCGAGGGAGACGAGATTTATGCAGTGGCAGCTGAGTCAACTGCTGAATTAGTAATTGACGCTACTCCGACCGATGAAAATGCAAATGTTTCTTACGACTGGACTACAATGGATCCAGGGGATAACACTTCTCACGTATATGTTAAGGGAAGTGATGGAACCAGCAAAACTTATACAATTTATACAACTGTTGATGATGATAGTTATAATCAGTATGCAACAAGTGATGAGGATGGGGATAGTGATTTAGAAGTTATTCTTAAAAGTGGTAGTTACTATGTCCAGAAATCTCTTAAAGGTATAAAACTTCCTGAAGGTTATAAAAGAAAAAGAATAAAGTATAATGGCGTTAAGGTTTGGTCAGGATATAGTGATGTAAAGAATACAACCATTCTGTATCTTATTAATGAGAATGGTAAGGGCAAATTTTTTATTTACGACAAGGATAAGGATCAGTTTAAGGTATTAAGAGAAATAAAGGTTAAAAGCAGATTATATACAGTTGTTTATCCTGAAAAAACTGATGAAAACCTTAGACAGTATAAAAAAGAAACCATTAAAATTGGTAGCAATAAGGTAAGAGTATGGGTTCGTGATGAGGCAGAAGGACTATATCTTATATATTTAATGAATTGGGATGGAGAGATTAATCTTTACCAGTTTGATACAAAGGAAAATGTATTTCAGAGATTTATAGTAAATGCATCCCAGGAAGCTGCTCTTGCAGTTGCAGATAAAACCATAGACGATCTTAATGAAAAGAATCAGGATCTTGTAAAGAAATATAATAAAGATAATTCTTTAAAATGGAAAGTTATTATTGGCCTTATTACAGGACTTGTAATTCTTGTGTTCATTATATTAAATCTTATGCTTAAAATTGCATCACAAAAGAGAAAACTTGTGGATGCTGAAGAAAGAGCACTTAGAGCTACAAGCAAGAGAAGCAAATACTTAGTTGAAAAACCAGGAATTAAAACAGTAGTACCAAATCAGAAGATTGATAAAAAGCCTAAAAATGATGTGGACATCAAGAGTGTGACTTCAACAGGCTATGATGACATGCAGATTGATTTGACAGATTCTGTAAAGGAAGAATTTGAAAAAGGTGCTGCAATTAAGGATAATTTTAAGGATGGCAAAAAAGAAGATACGAAAGTAAATAAAATGCCACAGGCTAAGGAAGCAGATAATAAGAAGAGTGAAGTTAGTGGTGATAAAAAGCCGGAAAACAAAGTTACTCCTGTTAAGGCAGCAGAAAGCAAACCTGTGGTTGCTAAGGCAGCAGAAAGCGAATCTACTCCTGCTAAGGCAGCAGAAAGCAAACCTACTCCTGCCAAGGAAGAGGATGACTTTGATGATGATGGATTTGAGTTTATCATGATTGACGATGAATAGGAAAATAAAGGATGGCAAAAGCTGTCCTTTTTCCGTACTAACGGAGGTTTAAAATGATAAAATATACAAAACAGGCAGAAACTGCACTTGAACTTGCTAATAAGAAAGCCAAGGATTTAGGGGTTACCTATGTGGGGACTGAGCATATTTTAGTTGGCTTGTTAGAGATAGGAACAGGAATTGCAGGCATTCTTTTAAGAAGAAATAATTGCAATTTAAGCAATGTATTATCGGTGGTTGATACCATTGTAAAAAGAGAAGGCGGTGTAGCAGTTAAATTCGAAAAAGGATTTACTCCAAAGGCTGAAGCAGTTTTAATAAATGCCGATATGGAGGCTTCAAAAGCTGGAGCAGTAAGTGTAGGAACAGAACATCTTTTATTGGGTATTCTTTCTGTAAAGGACTGTGTTGCATACAGAATATTATTAAACCTTGATGTGGACTGTAATCGTATGGAAAACGAGGCACGTTTCCTTATTAAAAATGCAGAAGCAGAATTAAAAAGAAAGTTTAGTGATGATAGATCATTTGCCGTTCCTTCAAATAATGGTTTTAGGGAAAATGGTGCTAGTACTCCTACGCCAACACTTGATAAATACAGTAGAGATTTGACTCAGTCTGCAAGAGATAAAAAACTTGATCCGGTTATCGGTAGAGATTATGAAATGGAGAGAATTATTCAGATTTTAAGCCGAAGAACAAAGAATAATCCGTGTCTTTTGGGAGAGCCTGGAGTTGGTAAAACCGCAATAGTTGAAGGGCTTGCCCAAAGAATTGTGGATGGGGATGTGCCTGATACATTGATAGGAAAGAGGCTGGTTACACTTGATCTTACCGGTGCAGTGGCAGGTTCAAAATATCGCGGTGAATTTGAAGAGAGAATAAAAGGAATAATTGATGAAGTTATTGCTTCAAAGGATGTTCTGTTATTTATAGATGAGATACATACACTTATTGGAACCGGAAGTGCTGAAGGGTCACTTGATGCATCTAATATTTTAAAACCTTCTCTTGCAAGAGGAGAGGTACAGATAATAGGTGCCACAACCCTTGACGAGTATAGAAAGAGAATTGAAAAAGATCCTGCTCTAGAGAGAAGATTTCAATCGGTTATGGTTGAAGAACCAAATGAGGAGGAAACAGTTGATCTTCTTTTTGGTATTAAGGAAAAGTATGAGGAATTCCACAAAGTTAATATAAGTGATGAGGCAATTAAGGCTTCCGTCTCATTATCAAACAGATACATAAATGACAGATTTCAGCCAGATAAAGCTATAGATGTACTTGATGAAGCTTCTTCAAAGGTTAAACTTAAACCTCGTATTATGCCAAAGAGTCTTACTAATTCTTTGGAAAAGGCTACCGGTTTAAAGAAGGAAATTTCAGAATGCCTTAAGGCGGGATATTTATCAGAAATATCCAGTCTTCAGAAAAAATATGAAAAAGCATTAAACAGGTATAATAAGCTTTTAGAGGAGTATGAGGAAAACAGAGAAAAATCTCGTCCTACTGTAACGGAAGACGATGTTTCTGATGTGGTATCAAAATGGACAAAGATACCAGTATCAAAACTTGCTCTTAGTGAACAAAAGAGATTAATCAAACTTGAAGATGAACTTCATAAGAGAGTGGTGGGTCAGGAAGAGGCTGTAAGCGGTGTTGCCAAGGCCATTAGAAGAGGACGCCTTGGTATTAAGGATCCAAAAAGACCTACAGGTTCATTCCTTTTCTTAGGACCTACAGGTGTGGGTAAAACAGAACTTTCAAAAGCATTGGCTGAAAGTGTTTTCGGAAGTGAAGATGCCGTAATAAGAGTTGACATGTCCGAGTTTATGGAAAGTCACAGTGTATCTAAAATGGTGGGTTCTCCTCCAGGATATGTTGGATTTGAAGAAGGTGGACAGTTATCTGAAAAGGTAAGAAGAAATCCTTATTCTGTTGTTCTTTTTGATGAAATTGAAAAGGCACATCCAGATGTGTTTAATATTTTATTGCAGGTTCTTGATGATGGTCAGCTTACAGATTCCAAAGGAAGAAAAGTAAGCTTTAAAAATACCATCATTATCATGACCAGTAATGCAGGGGCTTCAAGAATAGTTGAGCCTAAACATTTGGGATTTAATTCAGGTGATGATGAAAAGCGTGATTATGAAAAAATGAAAAGCGATGTTATGGAAGAAGTTAACAGGCTTTTTAAACCAGAATTCATTAATAGAATTGACGAGATAATTGTATTCCATCAGTTGACCGTTAATGATGTTAAAAACATAGTTAATATAATGCTTAAAAACGTTGCCAAAGTGGTTAAGGAACAATTAGATATTAAGATTAAGTATTCAGGAAAGTTAAAAGAACATCTTTTAGAAAAGGGTTACGATAAAAAATATGGAGCCAGACCTATGAGAAGAGCAATTCAGACCATGATAGAGGATGAATTATCAGACGCCATTTTAAAAGGTCAGGTTCTATCAGGTTCAGAAGTTACCGTAACAGTAGTTGATGGTAAAGTGGTTTTTAAATAGATGAGTTTTGATGAAGATTAAGAATTATAAAAATAAAAGTATAATTTTAAAAATCAAGGTTTAAAAATCAAATAAAAAATGATAATATATATATAGGCAAATGCCTTAAGAGAAGTTGGAGGTTAAAAACATGGCTATCATTAAAGAATTAATACGTAAGGAAGCCGATTCTTCTTTAAGTTTTGGTGATTATACTTTGGAAGAAAAGAAGAAACTATCAGATTTTGAGTTTGAAGGTGCACTTTATAAAGTGAAAACATACAAAGATATCACAAAACTTGAAAAAAATGGAGAATTTGTGTATGAGTCAACTCCAGGAAGCGCAGTAAATGCTTTTAAGAGTGGTGATGGCAAGGTAAACTTTTTTGTGGAGGGTACCGGAGATACACAGGTTACAATAGGGGTTGAGCCAGATACAGAGTATCAGGTATTTGTTGATGGAGAAGACCTTGGTGTAATTAAAACAAATTTAGGTGGTAAACTTACAGTTGCCGTTGAGATGGAAAAGGGTACGGTAAAAGAAGTTAGTATCACAAAGAAATAATAAAAATAGATTTCAGGCCCGTATGGGCCTGATTTTATATGAGGAAAAAATATGGCTAAAGAAAAAATAGTATTTTTTTGTAATGAATGTGGATTTGAAAGTAGCAAATGGTTAGGGCAGTGTCCTTCCTGCAAATCCTGGAATTCATTTGTTGAAGAAAAAGTATCTGCAAGTGTATCTAAAAGCATAAAGAATCAGACGGTTAAAAGACCTGAGGTTGTGGCATTAAAGGAAGTGACCAATGAAAATGCAGATAGAATATCAACAGGTATGGGAGAACTGGATAGAGTACTAGGCGGTGGAATAGTAATAGGTTCTCTTATTTTAGTGGGTGGTGATCCGGGTATAGGAAAATCCACGCTTTTACTTCAGGTTTGCATAACAAAGGCATTAGAAGGACTTAAGGTGTTGTATATATCTGGAGAGGAATCTGCCAAGCAGATTAAAATCAGAAGCGACAGGATAGGTGAGATTAATGATAATCTAAAAATCCTTTGTGATACCGACCTTTCCAATATAAGCGATGTAATTAATAAAGAAAAACCAGAACTTGTTATAATAGATAGTATACAGACAATGTATAGTGAAGAAATTGGCTCTGCTCCCGGAAGTGTTGGTCAGGTGCGTGAGTCAACACATATACTAATGCAACTTGCAAAGGGACTTTCAATACCAATTATTATAGTTGGTCATGTTACAAAGGAAGGTGTTGTGGCAGGTCCTCGTGTTCTTGAGCATATGGTTGATACTGTTCTATATTTTGAAGGGGACAGACATGAAAGTTATAGAGTCCTTAGAGGCGTAAAGAACAGATTTGGCGCTACCAATGAGATTGGAGTATTTGAAATGAGAAATGATGGACTTAAAGAAGTTTTAAATCCGTCAAAGTTCATGCTTGAGGGAAGACCTACTGATGCCTGTGGAAGTGTGGTTACCTGTGCAATGGAAGGAACGAGACCGCTTCTTGTGGAAGTACAGGCCTTAGTATGTCATACTAATTTTTCCATGCCAAAGAGAACTGCTGCAGGAATGGATTACAATAGATTAAATCTTTTAATAGCGGTTCTTGAAAAAAGAGCCGGCCTGATGATTTCTGATTGTGATGCATATATAAATATTGCTGGTGGAATGAAGTTAAATGAACCAGGGCTTGATTTAGCTATTGTAATTAGTTTAATATCTGCATTTAAGAATATATCCATAGACCCAAACACCATAGCTTTTGGTGAAGTGGGATTAATTGGAGAAATAAGAGCGGTAAGTCAGGAAAAGGCAAGGATATTGGAGGCAAAGAAACTTGGCTTTTTAAAGGTTATTCTTCCTAAGGTTTCTTATGAGGTTTTAAAGAAAGAGTACAAGGACATAAATAAAGAACTTGAAATGGAGTTTGTTCCACTTGAAAATGTTTCTGATATAATCAGAGTACTGTTTTGATGTATTGATTTTTCACTGTTAAAAACTTATAATATGCAAGGGAGTAAAAGGTTTTGGAATTGGAGATAGCAATGAAAAAAGAATTATTAACAAAATCATTGGCTATTGTTTTGTCAATCACTTTATGTATAACAACAATTATATTTGTTAATCCGAAAAAAGAAGTAAAGGGTGATAATGAACTAAACAATTATGCCAAGGCTCTTCAAGAAGCATTATACTTCTTTGATGGAAATATGTGTGGAACGGATGTTGATGAAAACTGTGCATATTCATGGAGAAGTGATTGCCATACCGGTGATACTTTGGTTAATTACAAAGGAAAAACTGTAGATGTTAGTGGAGGATATCACGATGCTGGAGATCATGCTAAGTTTGGACTTCCGCAGAGTTATTCAGCCACCATGCTAGGTATTTCATATCTTGAATATAAAAATGTATATGAAAAATATGGTTTAACCAAACATTATAAAACCATAATGAAGCATTTTATAGATTATTTTGAAAGATGTACCATTTTAGATAGCAATGGAGATGTAGAAAGTTTTTGTTATCAGGTGGGAAGCGGTAAGACAGACCATGCCTACTGGGGAAAACCTGAGGAGCAGGATTCAAAGCAGGGAGGCAGAACTAATCAGGCATACTT